>Ga0208321_1000082_pt1 | contig 113307 bp, 83 predicted proteins | sample June2015DPH_4_15_FD_184692 | JGI IMG/M metagenome (GOLD analysis project Ga0208321, IMG submission 184692) | Peatland microbial communities from SPRUCE experiment site at the Marcell Experimental Forest, Minnesota, USA - June2015DPH_4_150... | ecosystem: Environmental > Terrestrial > Soil >... | reverse complement strand
CCGAAAGGGAAGACTCCGGCTGCTGGACCACGCCGCCAAGGTGGTCCGTTCCTCGGCCGACAGAATAATCGGAGCTGCGACTCGGCTCATGTCCTCAAGCATATCGGCCTTATCTGTATAAGTCAAGTTAATTGTGGGACACTACACTAGGAGCCGGGGAAGAACAAAAGGCAGTAGGCAGCAGGCGGTCGGCACAATGGAAGGGGCAATGCAAAATCTAATCCAAAATCCAAAATTGCCCCGGCCCCCAGCCCCATCTTTTGGGCTGATAGCTGATGGCTGAAGGCTGGCGACTGACCCGCCGCGGCGGGAGAACTGATGACTGATGACTGACCTGAGTTGCGGGAATGGGTTATATTCAGGAAGGATGGAGTCGTAGGGGACCATGAGCCAAGTGGACGAGGTACGGGCGGCGGCGGATATCGTCAAGGTGGTGGGCGATTACGTCAAGCTGCGCAAGGCCGGCGCGAACTACATGGGCCTTTGCCCGTTCCACCAGGAGAAGACCCCTTCGTTTGCGGTTCACCCGGCGAAGCAGATTTTCCATTGTTTCGGCTGCGGGGTGGGCGGTGACGTCTTCAAGTTCGTGATGATGATGGACAACCTCACGTTCCCCGAGGCGCTGCGCCGGCTGGCGGAGAAAGTGGGCGTCACGCTCTCGGATACTTTCGGCGACGCGACCTACGACGCCAATGCGCGCCAGCGCACAGCGCTCTACAAGATGCATGAGGCCGTTGCCAAGTTCTTTGCCGGCCAACTTAGCGGCACGGCGGAAGGCCGCCTGGCGCGGGCGTACCTTGAAGACCGGGGGCTTACGGACGAGGTGGTGGGCCGTTTCCGGTTGGGATATGCGCCCGCCGATGGCCAAGCTCTGACCCGGCAGCTCACCGGGTCCGGATACGAGTCCGAATTGCTCGAGAAGAGCGGGCTGGTGGTGCGCGACGCAGAGAGGAACCGCCACTACGACCGCTTCCGGCGGCGCATCATTTTTCCTATCGCCAACGACAGTGGAAAAGTCGTGGCTTTCGCGGGACGGGCGTTGGGGGACGAGCAGCCCAAGTATCTGAATTCGCCCGAAACTCCTATTTACACCAAGGGGCGCGTGCTTTACCACCTGGATCGGGCCGCGCAAGCCATCCGCAAGCTCGATTACACCATTCTGGTTGAGGGCTATATGGATTGCATTGCGGTGGCCTCAAGCGGAATCGAGAATGTTGCGGCTTCCTGCGGGACGAGCCTGACGGAGAGTCAGATTCGCTTGCTGGCACGTTACTCACGCCGTGTGGTGGTGAACTACGATCCGGACTCGGCAGGAGTGGCGGCCACGGAACGCTCCCTGACATTGCTGCTCGAGGAGGGCTTCGAAGCGAAAGTGCTGGCGCTGCCGGGAGGGCTCGATCCCGATTCTTTCGTTCGGAAGCAAGGCGCCGGCGTCTACCGTGAGCTTCTCGCGGCAGCGCCGAGCTACCTTGATTACCTGACTGAGCGCGCCGTGGCCAAGCATAACCTTAGCACGCCGGAAGGGAAGGTGGCGGCGGCGAACGCCGTCATGCCCTATCTTGGCCGGGTTCCCAACCCCATGCTGCGGGCGGAACTGGCAAGCCGGCTTGCCGAACGATTGCGCCTGGACGAGCGCCTGCTGCGCGAGGAGCTTCGGCGCGCGGCGGGCGAGGGCCGGCGCCAGGTTGAGGTCAAGCAGGGCGCGGCGGCTACGGCAAGCCCCGCAGAGAAGCAGTTGCTTCGCGTATTCCTGGAGCGCGAGGACTTGGCCGATGAGTTTCTTCCTGAGCTCGTGGAAGGCCGAGATTGCGAGGGGCTCATAACCGCACCAATCTTTGGACGCATGCTCGAGATGCGCCGGCGGGGAGAGAGCATTCAGCCTGCTAATCTTGGCGAGATGCTAATTGCAGACGAGCGGCGATTGCTTTATGAATCTGTTTTTTGGGCCTGCGATTTGAGCCGTGAACAGACCCTTTTTTCTTGTCAGGAGCTGAGGGAAAGAAGGTTGGGGCGCGAGAGCGCGAGGCTGAAAGGAGCCATCAATCTGGCGGAACGTGAGAAGGACCCCGCCAAGTTGGCAGAACTTCTTGAGACCAAGTCTAGATTGGACAAGCAGTTGAGAGCTGCTGGCGGGCACGAAAAAAACTCCTCCCGCACGCAAACGAAATAGTGTATATTACATCTAATGCAATGGAGCCGGAGAAGTTTGACGGCTTGGCATAATGATGATTCAGTTGTGCTGAAGGCGGCACCGCCGGAACCGGGGTGGAGTGTCGCCATATCTTTTTTGGTATCGAACTAATCCTTCTTCTCCCACAAGGGGGCCGTTGCTTTGGCGTTCGACGACAAGTTTGATCAAGTCAGCAAGCTCATTTCATTGGGAAAGGAGAAGGGCTACCTCCTCTATGATGAGGTCAACGACCTTCTCCCCTCCGACGTTCATTCCGCGGAAGATCTCGACGACCTTCTCTCCATGTTTGACAACGCCGGCATCGAGGTGTTGGATTCTCCCAAAGTTAAATCGGCCGAGAGCCTGGGGCTGGAAAAGGTCGATGAGCTCAAAGGGGACGAGAATGCGGAGGACGTTGAACTCGATTTGACGCCGGGCGCATTGGACAAGACCAACGACCCGGTGCGCATGTATCTCCGCGAGATGGGAACCGTCCCTCTCCTCACCCGCGAAGGCGAGGTTGAGATTGCCAAACGCATCGAGCGCGGGCAGCTCAACGTGCTGAAAACGCTTTCGCGCTCGTCCATTGTTATCCAGGCGCTTTTCGCCCTGCGCGGAGAACTGACGAACGGCGACAAGACCATCAAGGAAGTGGTGGTCTTTGATGACGACGAGCTCACGGAAGAAAAAGTTTCCGAACGGACCAGGGACGTCATTGAGTGCATTGGCGAGATCGAGCGGCTTTATAGGAAGCTGATGCAACTTCGGGCCAAGCGGGACTCCATCCCCCGCACCCGGCGGCCCAGGGACTTCCGCCGCTATAGCTGGGCTGTGGCCCGCCACCGCATCCTGATCTCGGTGCTCTTCCGCTCCGTCCAGTTCACCCATACCGAGCGGAAGGTGCTGATCGAAAAAATCCGGCAGGCCATCGAAGAGTTGAGGCCGCTGGAGCGCGAGCTGAACAAGACGGAAAAGAAAGTGGAGGGCTCGCGGACCAATGGCAACAAGGATCTGAGAAGAGACCTCCGGCAGCTCCGCCAGCGCTTGACGGATTTCGAGGAGCGGACGCAGTCTTCCGCCGTGGAACTCCGCCGGAGCTGCCAGAACATCATCAGCGGCGAGGAGCAGGCGGAAGCGGCCAAGCGCGACCTGATCGAGGCCAATCTGCGGCTGGTGGTTTCTATCGCCAAGAAGTACACTAATCGAGGTCTTCAATTTCTGGATCTCATTCAAGAAGGTAATATCGGATTGATGAAGGCGGTGGACAAGTTCGAGTACCGGCGCGGCTATAAGTTCTCCACTTACGCCACCTGGTGGATCCGCCAGGCCATTACCCGGGCGATTGCGGACCAGGCGCGCACCATCCGCATTCCCGTGCACATGATCGAGACCATCAACAAGCTGATCCGCACCTCCCGCCTCCTGGTGCAGGAATACGGGCGCGAGCCGACCTCGGAAGAGATCGCCAAGCGCATGGAAATTCCCGTGGTCAAGGTGCGCAAGGTGTTGAAGATCGCCCAGGAGCCGATCTCACTCGAGACCCCCATCGGAGAAGAGGAAGATTCCCACCTGGGCGACTTCATCGAAGACCGGGGCGTGATCTCCCCTGCCGAGGCCGTCATTAATATCAACCTCAAAGAGCAGACCGAGTCGGTGCTCAAGACGCTGACGCCGCGCGAGGAGAAGGTAATCAAGATGCGGTTCGGCCTCGACGATGGCAGCGAGCACACGCTGGAGGAAGTCGGCCAGAGTTTTGCCGTGACCCGGGAACGCATCCGGCAAATTGAGGCCAAAGCCCTGCGGAAGCTGCGCCATCCCTCGCGCAGCCGGAAGCTGCGCGCCTTCCTGGATGCCGCCGCGGTGCGCGAATAGCACCGGGCTGCGCGGTCGCAACGCCGGTCAGCCCTTCCCCGCGGGGCGCGGGCAGATCGATCCTGGGGTTCTGGAGCATTCCAGTGTTCACACCCCACAGTATCCATCCATGAAACTTTGCCCCTATTGCGGGTATTCCAACTTCGACAACGCCACCCAATGTCGCAAGTGCGACGGGCCTTTCGTCAGCCGGCCCGCAACTCCCGTCTTTCAGAAGGCCTATTGGATTGGGCCTGAAAAAGCGCGCGTGATTAGGAACAAGGCGCTGGCGGTTGTGGTGCTGGGTTTGCTGGTCAAGGTGTACTGGGGCGGTTACGGACCGTGGCCGGTGATCGATTACCCTCCTTGGGTCCAGGTCCGTCCGTGGCTCGAGCCCCTGCTTCTTTACGGCGGCGCGGTTGGGTACCTTGCGGGATGGATGCTCAGCCGTGTCTAGGCAGTAGCCGCAAGTGTCTTCATCGCTTGTAGCGTGTTGTCTGCTCGACCGCGACTTGATATTATACTTTGCGTTCATGGCAGTTCGACTCGGGCGTACGCCGAGGTCTTTCCCTGTATCGCCGGCGGGGGTGACCGCTGCCGGCGTTCAGGCTCTCTTATCCGATTGTGAGATTGTTCAGTATCTCAGGTAAAAAGGGGGACGTGGTTATGGGCGATGTTATTGTGAAGCCTGCGGATGCGGATACTCCGGCGCAATCCTTCCCGGAGCGACTGATGGGTATCTTTATCTCGCCCGCTGAGACTTTAGCGGATGTGGCGCGCAAGCCGGATTTCGTGGCGCCATTGATACTTGCGGTGCTTGGCGCGATCGCTGTGACAGAGACCATGCTGTGGAAAATTGGCATGGAGCGCATCGTGCGCACGTCGATCGAACAGAGCAGCCGGGCTTCCAGCATGAGTCCCGAGCAAATGGACCAGGCGGTGCGCCAAGGCGCGAAGTTCGGAGCAATTTTCGCGCACATCGGCGGAATTGTGGCGCCGCCGATTGCTCTGTTAATCATTGCTGGCTTGGGACTTCTCATAGTGAACCTGATTCTTGGAGCGCAAGCGAAGTTCAAGACCGTCTTCTCCTTAGTTTGTTACGCGAACCTTGTGACGTTGCTGGGTGCACTGATGGCGGTGGCGGTGATCCTCTTTGGTGATCCCGACCATTTTAACGCGCAGAATCCCGTCCCCAGCAATGTAGGCTTTTTCCTGAACCCCCACGAGGTTTCAAAACCCCTCTACTCTCTGGCTTCTTCCGCTGATATCTTCACCATCTGGCTCCTGATCCTGTTAGCGGTCGGTCTCGCGGAAGGCACAGGGCGCAAGGTCAAGCCTTTGTCGATCTTACTGCTTTACGCGGGTTTTTGGGTGGTTTGGATTCTGGTGAAAGCTGGTCTGGCCATGCTCGGGTAATCCAACTCCAGAGGGAGTGGGCAGTAGCCAATGGAGAGAAGGACGAAGCCGATTCATAATCGCCCAATCTCTATCCCTTCCCAACTACCACCTACTACCTACCGCCCACCGATAATTCATGGGATTGCGATTTGAGATTGTAGCGGAGGACACGACAACAGCAGCACGCGCCGGCCTTCTCCACACGCCACACGGGATTGTGGAGACGCCGGTCTTCATGCCGGTAGGGACAGCAGGGACAGTCAAGGGGATGACGCAGGCGCAACTGGAAGAGTTGGGAGTTCAGATTCTTCTGGCCAATACCTATCATCTCTACCTGCGTCCTGGTCACGAGATTATCCGGGAGGTGGGAGGGCTGCACCGCTTCATGGGCTGGCCTCACGCGATCCTCACGGACAGCGGGGGGTTCCAGGTGATGAGCCTGAAATCTCTTGGCCGCGTTACGGAGGACGGAGTCTGGTTCAAATCCCACCTGGATGGTTCTTCGCACTTTCTTTCTCCCGAGCGAGCCGTAGAGGTCCAGCTTGCGCTGGGAGCGGACATTATCATGACGCTCGACGAATGCGTCGAGTATCCCTCCAGCCACGAAGCCATTCATCGCGCCGTCAAGTTGACGGGGCGATGGGCGGGCCGGGCCAAACGCTACTACGATGAAAAGCTGTCAGCCATCAGCTCTCAGCCGTCAGCGAGCGAAGCGCAGGCCAGTAAGCAATCCGCGATGGGCAATCAACAATCGGCAATTCCCGCCGAAGACAAAGGGGCTAGGGACTGGGGATTAGGGACTGGGGGAAAGCCCTCAGCCATCAGCTCTCAGCCGTCAGCGAGCGAAACGCAAGCCAGCGAGCAATCGGCAATCGCCAATCATCAATCGCCAATTCCAGCCCCCAGTCCCCAGCCCCCAGCCCCGACCCCCTTCGGCCCGACGCTCTTCGGTATAGTCCAAGGTGGTGTTGATAGGGATCTGCGACGCGAAAGTGCCGAGGGCCTGCTGGAATTGGATTTCGAAGGCTACGCCGTGGGCGGGCTCTCGGTGGGTGAACCGAAGGCGGAAATGTATGAAGTCGCCCAATACACAGCCAAACTGTTGCCTCGCAACCGCCCGCGCTATTTGATGGGAGTCGGGACACCCGAGGACTTAGTGGAATGCGTGGCGCGTGGAATCGACATGTTCGATTGCGTCATGCCCACTCGGAATGCGCGCAACGGCTGTGCGTTCACTTCGCAGGGTAGGGTGATAATCAAGAATACGCAGTACGCGCGGGATGAATCGCCGCTTGATCCGGCTTGTGAGTGTCCGGTCTGCGGGCGCTATTCTCGAAGTTACATTCGCCACTTGTTGGTTTCGGGGGAGATGCTGGGGGCCATTTTGACCACCCAGCATAACCTCCACTTTTACATTGACAGGATGCGCAAAATCAGGCAGTCTTTGTTGTTTGGAGCGTTCGCGGAATTTCATTCTAGGGTGCGCGCGGAACAGTAGGCGCGCGAGCCATCCCTGAGACGAATCCGGAAAGCCCGAACCCCGCTAATCATGTTCCTCGCTGGCGGGGTGTCATATTCTAAAATCCTTTGCTCATCGGCTCGACCTTGATCGAGTGCACTTTCGCGAAATCATTTCTTTTGGCGGCAGACCCGGGTGGGGGTGGGGCGCTAAGCCAGTTCCTTCTCCTTTTTGCGCCCCTGTTCGCGATTTGGTATTTCCTGGTCATCCGGCCTCAACAGCAACAGCGGCGCAAGACTCAAGAGATGCTCCGCAATCTCAAGACCGGTGACCGCGTGGTGACGAGCGGCGGGATTCACGGAACGATTATTTCTTTCAGGGATGGTGTCGTCCAGCTCCAGATTGCCAGTCAAGTTAAGGTTGATGTGACGCGGTCAGCGATCACAGGCATCGTGCCGGAAGAGACGAGCGGAGAGGGGAAGCAGGAGCCAGCAGCCGGCAAGCAGAAGAAGTGATGACGGTTCTGGCCGGTGGAGCGCCCTGCCGAGGCCGTAGGGATGGGACTCCGGGGGGAATGAAAGAAGTCAAGCCATGGAAATGAAGATCAAAGGCCGGGCGATTTTTATAGGCATTGTGATGGTGGTTTGCCTCCTGGGGATAATTGGCTTTCCGAAGAACTTCCAGGAATTGAAAGATAACGTCCGCAGTCGCATACGCATGGGCCTTGACCTGAAGGGCGGCACCCACTTGGTGTTGCTGGTCAATGTGGAAGATGCTGTGAACATCACCGCCGACCAAGTCCTGGAGAGGGTGAGAGACGAGCTGAAGGCAAAAAACATTCCCTACGCAGACGTTCAGAAAGCCGATGACACGCAAGTTCAGCCTCCCAAACACCGGGTTGTCGTCAAGGGCGTTCCCCAGGAAAAGGCCGGCGATTTGCAGACCTTGTCGAGCGAACAATTCTCGGACTGGGAACTCTCCCGCATGCCAGGGGATGCCACGAGCTGGATGCTGGCCCTCAAGACCACCGCTGCGGCAAACACTCGAAACCAGGCTCTACTCCAGGCCATGAGCACCATCCGCAACCGGGTGGACCAGTTGGGCGTCACGGAGCCAACCATTGCCGAGTACGGGCAGGGGGACTATGAACTGGTCGTCCAACTTCCCGGGGTCGATGACCCGACGCGCGTCAAGGACATTATTCAATCCACGGCGCTTCTGGAGTTGAAAATAGTTCAGGATGGACCTATGTCGAGTCGCGAGTCGGCGTTGGCGGCCCACGGCGGAGTACTTCCTCCAGATACGCAGTTGTTGCCTGGACCCACGGGACAGAACGGCGAGACTTGGTACCTGGTCAATCGCGTGGCGGCGGTTACCGGGCGGGACTTGAGTGGCGCTGAACCCTCTCACGATGTCAATGGGCGTCCTAGCGTAAATTTCACTCTTGCGCGCGATGGTGCGGCAAGGTTTGGGCGGGTGACGGGCGCCAACGTGGGCAAGCAACTGGCCATCGTCCTCGACAATCGGGTTTATGACGCGCCGGTGATCCAGAGCCAGATTAGTGACCGCGGCGAAATCACAGGTCCCTTTACCCCGCAAAAGGTGCAGGATTTAGCTCTGGTGCTGCGCTCCGGCGCATTGCCGGCGTCCATCAAGTACCTTTCTGAGGAGATTGTCGGTCCTTCGTTGGGGGCGGACTCGATTCGCCACGGCGTCATTGCTTGCATTGTGGGCTTTGTGGCGGTGATGGCATTCATGCTTGTTTACTATCGCGGAGCGGGCATTAACGCGGACTTGGCGCTCATCTTGAATCTGATTATCCTGATCGCGGCGCTGGGCTACTTTGGTGCAGTTTTGACCTTGCCAGGCATCGCAGGAGTCATCCTGACGGTTGGTATGGGGGTTGACTCCAATGTGCTGATTTTTGAGCGCATACGAGAGGAATTAAGGTTGGGCAAGGCTGTGGGAGCGGCGGTTGCCGGCGGCTTTGAGCATGCCTTTGTGACCATCATTGATACGCACGTAACGACTATTGTCTCGGCGGCCATTCTCTTCACCTTCGGAACCGGTCCGATACGTGGTTTTGCGGTCACTTTAACCATCGGTTTGCTGGCCAACCTTTTCACTTCCGTTTTTGTGTCCCGTGTGATATTTGATTATGTCCTTTCAAGGCGGGAGAAAGGTGCGGAACTCAGCATCTAGCGGAAATTAGGGGAACTTCAGGTTGTCGTTCGGTGTCAAAGAGATAAGCGAGGTGCGGGATTAGGCCATGGAGTTTTTTCACGAACCAAAGATTGACTGGATGGGGATAAAGTGGTACTTCATCGCCTTGTCCCTCGCCCTGGCCGCTATCGGATTGATTTCCATGGCGGTTAAGGGGGGTCTTGCTTACGGGATTGACTTCCGGGGTGGAACCGTGGTCAATGTGAAGTTTTCCAAGGCGCCCAACCTGGATGCCATCCGCAGTGAGCTTGACCGGCAGAATCTGCGTGGCGCCACGATTCAGAGATACGGTGTACCCGGCGACCACGAAGTCATTATTGGGCTGGATCTGAAGACTACCACCTCAAGCGAAGCCCTGGATCAAGGGAAGCGGGCAATTGTGACCACCTTGTCCGGCTTGTTCGGGCAGGGGCAGGCGGGCAAACTGGATTTCAATAACTCCAGTCCGCAAACAGTCTCCGACCACTTGGTGGCTGCCGATCCTCTGGGACTTTCTTCGCAGGGTTTCGACACCGCTACCAAGGCTTACCGGGATTTGGCGGATGCAGTTATCAATTTCAGGAACTCCGCACCGAGAAGCGGGCTTATTTCAGACTTCCAGGAATTGAGTTCGGTCCCGGGTGTCAACGCGGGAGTGATCGCGACACTCAGAAATGACTTCTACCTTTCCAGCTTTGCCGTCAAGAACACACAGATCGTTGGACCCAAGGTTGGGAAGGACCTTCGCCGGCAGGCTGTCTACGTCACGCTGGCGGGACTGGGCGCCATGCTGGTTTACATCTGGTTCCGTTTTGAGCTATCGTACGGCGTCGCTGCGGTGGTCGCTACTTTTCATGATGTCACTATTACCTTGGGGTTTTTCTCTTTGCTCAATAAGGAAATCAGCTTGACGGTGATTGCGGCCTTGCTGACGCTGGTTGGCTATTCCATGAACGACACGATTGTGGTCTTTGATCGTATCAGGGAAAACGTTCGACTCAACAAGCGGGAAAACTTTGTTGACCTGATAAACCGCAGCATCAACCAGACCCTGAGCCGGACGATTCTGACCTCGGGTTTGACCTTCCTGGCAGTGCTCTCTTTGTTCCTGTTCGGAGGGGAGGTCATCCACGGTTTCTCCTTTGCGTTGGTCGTGGGAGTAATTATTGGGACTTACTCTTCGATTTTCATTGCCAGTCCCATTTTGGTCTTCTTTCAGAAAAGATTGCCCGGAAGTGCGGTGGTGGCGAGGCCCAAGAGTTACGCCCGCGAGGCTGTACCGGCTCGTCGGTAGTTGTCATTAATTTGTTGCCAGGGTCATCCTCCCTGGCCGTCTTAAGAATTCTAGGAGGCGCTAGCCATGTTCGATGAGAGTCTACTTGATTCTTCCCCATCCCGCGCCCCAGTTCTCAAGGGCAGGCACTGGCTCCTTTCACTTGCGCTCGGCGTGGTCGTCTTTCTCACTATATTTTTCGGCTTGCCTATGGTGTCATTTGGAACTGAAACCAAAGTGGTTACCGCGCAAGCCAGCATCCTTGGTGTGCTGAGTGGGGGTTACGCGCTCATGTTGTGTTACGTGTGGGCGGATGCGCGCCATCTGAAGCTCAATGCGCCAGTTTGGTTCATCATCACGTTCCTTTTCGATGTGGTTGGTTTCATTGTGTACTTGATCTACTCCGCGATAAAGACCGACAATTGGAAGCGAGCGACACTGCCGATCGCATACATCTGTGAGGGCATCCTCGTGGGCTTATTCGTGCTGGTCCCCTTGATCTACACCGAGGCTCTGCCGTCGGCTCAATTGATGACCTTTTTGGCAGCTCCTCCGCCTCCCCCGCCACCTCCACCCCCACCTGCCGCACCCGCGCCTAGAATCGTCAGGCGGGTGACTGTGCAGGACATCATGAAAGCGCCCACCGTCATTCCCAAGACAATCGCAAGGCCCGACGCGGCTCCGGCACCGGCCAGCGCCGTTGGAGTGGTAGGAGGCATACCGGGAGGTGTGTCAGGGGGTCAGTTCGGAGGTGTGCTGGGCTCAGTTCTCGGCGGCGTGCTATCCACTGCTTCTGCTCCTCCCCCGCCACCCCCACCGAAGGCAGCCACCCCGAAACGCATCCGCGTGGGTGGTCAGGTGGAAGGTGCGAGACTCATCTATCAACCCAAACCTGAATATCCCCCGCTGGCGAAAATGGCCCGCATCCAGGGGACAGTCCGATTGGAGGCCATCATCAGTAAGGACGGTACGATCCAGGATTTGAAAGTTGTTAGCGGACACCCGTTGCTGGTGAAATCAGCCTTGGAGGCTGTGCAGCGCTGGCGCTACCAGCCCACCTTGCTGAACGGGGAACCGGTCGAGGTGGTAACCGAGGTGGACGTGAACTTCACCTTGGCTGAATAGTTTGTTGGATAGGAAAATCTTCCAGGAGGATACAAAACATCATGTTAGGAGTGAAACTCTTTACCCTGAGTTTGTGGTTTTTCCAGGAAGGCGAGGCGCAGATCGGATTCGACCCTGTGACCATGTGGCGTGCCATGGCTTGGCCGGCCCGGTCGGTGGTCATAGTGCTGTTCATCATGTCGTGTTGGTCGATCGGGGTCATGATTGACCGCTATATTGCCTACAACGCGGCTCGCAAGCAATCCAGGCTTTTTGCTCCCGCCGTGGCAGGTGCTTTGAAGGACGGCAAGATTGATGAGGCCATCTCCATTGCGGAACAGAATAAGCGGAGCCACCTGGCCAAAGTGGTGACGGCTGGTCTGCAAGAGTTCCAGGCTCATCAGGTTTCCGCAGAAATATCCGGTGAGACAATCGAGGCTTCCAAGCGAGCCCTGGAGCGGGCTGCGGCCATCGTGCATGCCGAGCTCAAGCGCGGCGTCTCCTCCCTTGCCACCACCGGCTCCACGGCGCCCTTCGTCGGGCTGTTCGGAACGGTGCTCGGCATCATCAACGCGTTCAAAGGAATTGCCGGCGCGAAGTCCACAGGTCTAGCCGCTGTGGCGGGCGGTATTTCCGAAGCGTTGGTGACCACCGCGGTCGGTCTGTTTGTGGCCGTGCCTGCGGTGTGGGCTTACAATTACTTCACCGGAAAAATCGAGTCTTTCGACGTGGAAATGGACAACTCCTCGTCCGAGTTGATTGACTACTTTATCAAGAGATCGTCGCGGGGGAAGAAATAAATGGCCTTCAAAGCGCAAGCGCCTGGAGCTGTCTCAGACATCAATGTGACCCCGCTGGTCGACGTGATGCTGGTACTGCTGATCGTCTTTATGGTGATCACCCCCATGTTGCAGAAGGGGGTCAGCGTCGACATGGCTCGTGTCAACAACCCACATCCCATGAAGGCTGCGGAGCAGGAAGACGCTACGCTCCTTGCGATCACCCGGGATGGTAGGATCTATCTGGGGCCGGACGTTATCAGCCTGGACAAGATTACCGTCCAGGTCAAAGACCGGGTCGCGGACAAGCTCGATAAGACCGTTTACGTCAAGAGCGATGCCCGGGCCAAGTATGGAGATGTTGTCTCCGTCGTGGACGCGGTGCGGGCGGCAGGGGTGGATTCACTTGGGTTATTGACTGAAAAGGTCCAGGCTCGAAATCTGGCTGCTGCTGCCGCCGCCGCCGCTGCTGAGACTCCGTAACGTCGGATCGGTTTGTTAAAGTACAAGGAGGGTACCACTATGGCTATGGCCGTAGGGGGAAGCAAGAAAGGTCCCATGGTGGACATGAATGTGACCCCGTTGATTGACGTCTTACTGGTGTTGCTGATCGTCTTTATGGTGATCACGCCCTTGACGCCGAAGGGCTTGGACGCACTTGTGCCTCAACCAAGCCCCAAGGACGCAAAGGTCGATGAAGATATCCTGCGCCGAACAATTGTGGTGTCTATGGATGCGACCCATCATGTAAAGATCAATCAGGAGCCAATCGACATCCGCATGCTCGGTTCGCGCCTCGAGGACATTTTCAAGACTCGCAGCGACCGGGTGATGTTCGTGAAAGGCGATCCAACGCTGCAATTTGGAGATGTCGCAGAGCTTATTGACATTGCCAAGGGCGCCGGTCTCGATAAGATCGGCCTCGTTACCAAGGCCTTGGAAGAAGGCCAATAGTCCCCCACTTATGCTCACATCGAGGGAGGAATTCCAATGAAGCTGTATAAGCTTGCCCTGCTGGGGGCTTTGTTGCTTTTGCTGGCTATCACCAGCGGATGCACTAGACTAAGGGCGCGAGACCAGCTCAACAAGGGCGTTGCGGCGTACCGCAACGCGCAGTTCCAAATCGCCGTCATGCATTTTAAGAACGCGGTAGCCTTGGACCCCACCCTATTGAATGCCAGGCTGTACCTCGCTACTGCCTATGTCCAACAGTACATTCCTGGCGGAGAAACTCCGGATAACCTTAAGTTCGCTCAACAGGCGATCGATGCTTTTGACGACGTCCTGAAGATGGATCCCAAGAACGTCACAGCCATCGCCAGCGCTGCTCAGATGTACTACAACATGAAGAAGTTTGATAAGGCGCAGGAGTATCAGCGGCGATGGCTGCAAGTTGAGCCCAATAATCCTGACCCTTACTATTGGATCGGCGTGCTTGATTGGGCCATCTGTTATCCTCGTACGCAGCAGATGAGGAAGGATCTGAAGATCGAATATCCGAAGGATCCTAAGGACCCCAGCAGCTTGCCGCCTTTTCCTGAAAAGGCCCGCGCTCAGTTGGAAGAAGAGAATGGTCCGCTCGTCAAGGAAGGGCTGGAGGTTCTGGAGAAGGCCATTCAGCTTAAGCCGGACGACTTCAATACGATGGCTTACTTGAACCTGACGTATCGGCAAAAAGCTGATTTGGAGGCTGACGCTGCTGCGCGCGAAGCTGACCTGAAACAGGCTGAAGACTGGGTCAACAAAGCTGTAGCCCTCAAGAAGGCAGGATTAGAGGGCGCCGGCACGGCTCCGTAAGCTGTTCCTTGATTGTTGTCGAATTGCGAACCCCGCCCTGCGCGAGGGGCGGGGGCGTACTCACCCGGCCTCGGAAGGACGAGGTCGCCTGCTAGTCTCTTCCCACTATAACCACGCCAACGCTCTTCCGCAATGCCAAGGGCCCAAGAGATAAGACTCTCCACGGGGGCCTTTGTCTACACGGGGAACAGGAAACGCGACAACTGCCGTGCCGGGTTAGTTCCCTCCGAGCGGGTTGGCATGCGTCGCCTCGGCGGCCCGGAAGGCGGCTAGATTATCCGCGTCGATTACAGCCGTCCCAGTATCCACGCGAGCGGGCAGGGGCGAAGCCGGCGCAGTCTGCCAGTCTTTGAACTCGTGGACGATGTTGTGATGCAGGTCATCCAGGAAACGCAACCCGTAGAATGCCATGGTGTAGGGTTTCTGGGAGACCGTAGCGGCTATGACGCCTCGGGCGATGAAGTCGAGCGTCTCGGGAGTCTTATCCATCGCCACGATCGGGATCTTGCCGTCCAGGTTCAACCTGTGGAGCGCTTCCGCCGCGCCCGGGCCGCCCGAGGCTTCTACGCACACGATGCCATCGATCTTTTCCTTCGCGTCGATAAGGGCGGAAATCTGGTCATTGGCGGAGCGCGGGTCGCCTTTGTCATCCAGGGTGCGACCGATTTTGATCTTCGGATACTTCTTAAACGCCTCGGTGATTCCGCGGACTCGCTCGTCCGCGTTGAGCTGTCCGGGTATTGTGATCACGATCACCCGACCATCGCCGTGGACCAACTCGGCAATTCGCTTCCCACTGATGAGCCCGGCCTGATAATTATCCGTACCGATGAATAAGATGCGGCGCGACTCCGGCGCATCCGAATCTACGCAGACGACCGGTATTCCTGACTTTACCGCAGCGTCGATCGCATCCTTGAAAAGCTCCGGCCTGGCGGGCGAGACCGCTATGCCGGAAGGATGTTTTTCCACTGCCTTTTGAAAAGCCTCAAGTTCGTCTTGCGGAGAGTACGTGTCCGGCCCGGTAAACTCGGCCTTCACCCCGATTCCGCGGGCTGCACCCATAAATCCCGCTTTGGCTTCCTGCCAATAAGGGAGACTCGTATTCGCGGCTACAAAGGTATACCGTTCGGTTTCCTCATGAAAAGGCTTCTGACACGAGCTGAAGATTCCAACTGATAGAAGCAGCGCAATCACTAAGAGCTTCCATATGGCTTGTTTCATATACCCCCCTTTGCTCCGCCCGCTGCGGGCGACTCACACTGGCTTTTGGCAGGCCTGCTTCGACCTTTCCTCTAAGGATTCATGAAGCCTACCACAAAACCAGGGTCATCGGATAGGGTGCCTGTGCGGTTAATCCATGGCCCTTCGAAGCAGAAACCCAGCCACTACATATCTTCGACTTGTATTCCTCCGTTTGCCGTATCCTGTCGTCCTGGTATGCGGCGGGCCTTTGGCGGCCGCCGCCCATGGTTCTGATGGTTGGCTGCGGGCGCGAGAGCGGGCAAAGACTCGCAGCCATGGGCAGTGCAAACTCCGGTGGGCTTCTTCGAGGCCCCGCCAATTCCGCATGCCCCGTCAGGAAAGGGAGCCGGACGGCGACCGGGTCGCCGGCTTGCGGGCAGTCTGATGGCCGGCAAACAGAGAGGGCTTCAGGTGAAATGCTTGAACCAGCCTTGCCCCCTGCCCTAGAATGCTAATTGGAGCCATGCTTCACTTTGAGGACATCGCCGGAAAGGTCCAGGCTTATCGTCCCGGGGAGGACCTGTCGCCGCTGCGCAGGGCCTATGACTTCTGCGCCATCCGCCATTCCGAGCAGAAGCGCCTCTCCGGTGAACCCTTCATCTCTCATCCGCTCGAAGTCGTCCAGATCCTGGCGGAGATGAAGCTGGACCTTGTGTGTCTGACCGCGGGTATGCTGCACGACGTGGTGGAGGACACGGGCACGACGAGCGAAGCGATCGAACGCGAGTTCGGTCCTGAAGTAGCGCGTATCGTGGATGGGGTGACAAAGATCGGCCGAATCAGGTTCAAGAGCCCAGAGGTGCAGCAGGCCGAGAACTTCCGCAAGATGGTCCTCGCCATGGTGGACGACATCCGGGTGGTGCTGGTGAAGCTCGCCGACCGGCTCCATAACATGCGCACCCTCGAGTACCTGCCTCCCGACAGGCAGGAACGCGTGGCCCGGGAAACGCTCGAGATCTATGCGCCCATCGCCCACCGCTTGGGAATGGGAAAGGTCCGAGGCGAATTGGAAGACCTGGCGTTCAAGTTTCTCGAACCTGAGTCCTATCTCGAGGTCAAGAGGGCCGTCGAAAGCCGCCGCAAGGTGAGCGAGGATTTTCTTGCCAAAGTGCGCGACCAAGTGGATGCAAAGATGAAGGAGCATACCATCCCCGCGCGCATTGAAGGCCGAATCAAGCGCTTGTACAGCATTTGGCAAAAGCTTATGCGGCAGCATGTCCCCATGGAGCAGGTTTACGACCTCCTGGCCATCCGGATTATCACGGACAGTGTGCCCAACTGCTATGCTGCCCTGGGAGTCATTCACAATACTTGGCGGCCCGTACCGGGCCGCATCAAGGACTACATCGCCATCCCCAGGCCCAATCTCTATCAGTCTTTGCACACCTCAGTAATTGGTCCTCATGGCCAGCCGTTCGAGGTCCAGATTCGTACCGAGGAGATGCACCGGATCGCCGAGGAAGGCATTGCCGCCCACTGGAAATACAAGGACGGCAGCCCCCTCGCGCCGCAGGATGAGGAGCGCTTTGCGTGGCTGCGGCACCTGGTGGAATGGCAGCAGGAAATGGGTGACCCGGGCGAGTTCCTTTCCACCCTGAAGATCGATCTTTACCCGGAAGAGGTTTATACATTTACTCCCAAGGGTAAGGTGATCGTGTTGCCCCGTGAGGCGACACCCATCGACTTCGCCTACGCCATCCACAGCGAGGTAGGCCACCATTGCGTGGGTGCAAAGGTCAATGGCCGCATCGTTCCCCTCAAGTACAAATTACGCAACGGCGATATTGTCGAAATTGTGACCCAGGCACATCACACCCCCAGCCGCGACTGGCTTGCTCTAGTCAAGACCTCGCGAGCGCGCAACAAGATCAAGCACTGGGTCAATGTCGCGCAAAGGGGGCAGGCCGTGGAAATCGGCAAGCGGTTGCTGGAGAAGGAAGCGCGCAAATACGACGTGACGCTGAAAAAGATTGAGGCGGAAGACTACCTGCGGGTGGCGCGGGATAACGGCTGCACGCAGGTGGATGACCTGCACGCGGGGATCGGATATGGAAAGTTCTCCGCGCGCCAAGTGCTCGCCAGGCTTGTTCCCTCGGCTCAGCTCGAGACGGCCCATCCTTCCCGGCTTACCACGGTGAAACGGGCGCTCGGTATCTCCGGCGATATGGCCATCCAGGTGCACGGCCACGGTGACCTGATGGTCTATCGCGCCAAGTGTTGTAATCCCATTCGGGGAGAGGAAATCACCGGCTACATAACCCGCGGCAAAGGAATTGCCGTGCATTCCAAAAGCTGCCCCAACGTTCAGAATCTCCTTTACGATGCCGACCGGCGAATTGAGGTCAAGTGGGTGGGGCCCAAGTACAGCCTCTATCCCGTCAAGCTCACCCTGTTCACCCGCGACCGCCAGGGGCTTTTGGCCGATGTGACCGGCGCGATCGCCGACGTTCATTCGAATATCCAGGACATCGAGGTGCGCACGGGCGACAGCCAGGCGAAAGTCGATGTGACGTTGGATATCGTGGATTTGGAACACTTGGAGAAAATCGTATCTTCGCTGCGCAAGATCGAGGGTGTTTACCAGGTTGATCGGGTGATGCACTGAGCAGGTTCGATCTTCTTCTCTTCTCACCCCTTTATCTCCCGCTACTCAGAAATCGCGTTCGCGGAGTTTGAAGGCGACCCGAGCCAGGGCATTCTCCGTCTTACCAAGATTGCCCTCCACCATCCCGGAAGATTTGAACCCTTGAGGAGGAATACAGTGAGCAAGGATGTGATTTCCACTTCGAAAGCACCCGCGGCCCTTGGCCCTTATTCACAGGCTATACGCTGTGGAGATTTGATCTTTGTTTCCGGCCAGATTCCTATTGACCCCGCCACCAGTCAGGTTGTGGGAGACGACGTCGCGGCTCAGACCGAGCGCGTCTTGAAAAACTTGGCGGCAATCCTGGAGGCAGCGGGCGCCAGCCTGGGCCAGGTTTTGAAAACTACTGTGTACCTCAGGGACTTGAACGATTTCGGAAAGATGAACGAGGTCTATGCCAGGTTCTTCAGCGAGCAGCCACCCGCGCGCGCCACCGTCCAGGTCGCCCGATTGCCCCGTGATGTGAGTGTGGAAATTGAGGCCGTCGCCGCGGCTTAAAGAAGGAGTTCGCCGGCTTGCGAGGGGCGCCAGGCCTGTGTGCTTGCCGCCGGCGAGGGCATGACCAACTGATGAACACTACTTCGCTTTGGCAACCTTGCCCGAGCGAATGCATGCCGTGCAGACGCGCACGGTCTTGTGGACGCCCTCCACGAGGGCATGAACCCGGCGCAAGTTCGGGTTCCACCGACGCCTGCTGACGTTGTGGGCGTGGCTTATCCGATTTCCGTACTTTGGGCCTTTCCCGCAAATCTCACAGGCCAGAGCCATAGCAACACCTCGTAGGAAGGACAAATACTTCTCTCGCGCAACCCTTTCATTTTACCAGAGCCGCTCCAACTTTGCCCACTTCTTTGTTGCTGGGTGGAGTTACAATACTAGCATGACAAACCAACCGTTCTTGCGCGGCGCCACAGCACTGATAATCCTCGTGCAGCTTGCAGGCTTAGCGACCCTCACCTCTTGCCAGCGGAAAAGCCCCTCGGATCGCGAACTGGTGGCGAAGGTCGATGGCCAGCCCATCTTCCGTGACCAAGTGGAGAGGGTCTATCAAAGCCGCCAGGGTGCAGGGTCCGATACCAACAGCCAGGAAGAAGCCTGGAGCTTTAAACTGAACGTTCTGGATGAACTGATCGTCAATCAGATTCTGGTTGACCACGCCTCCCACGCTGGCATCACAGTCTCGGAAGCCGAAGTGGATAACAAGGTGGCCGAACTTCAGAGCCCTTATTCGGCGGAAGAGTTCCAGAAACGTCTCCGCGACCAGGGCCTTGACATGGAGGATCTCCGGAAGGACGTGCGCCGGAATACTATCATCACAAAGCTCTTCAACAAAGAAATCATCTCAAATATAAAGGTTACTGACGCCGAGATTGCGGCTTACTACGAACGCAACAAGGCCAACTTCAATGTCCCTGAAACCGCGTACCATCTGGCCCAGATCCAGGTCACTCCGGTTGCGGATCCCGAGGTGCGCAACCTGAAGAACGACGACGCCAAGACCCCCGTTGCCGCAGAGCGGAAGATCCAGGCGCTTTACGCCCGCTTGCGCGCCGGGGATGACTTCGCCACGGTGGCGCAGGAATACTCGGAAGATCCTCGGACCGCTTCGGGCGGCGGTGACATGGGCTTCATCCCGGCCTCGGCATTGGACTCCACCCCGCAGCTCAAGCAGGCCGTCCTCTCGCTCCAGGTCAACCAGTTCACCGGGATCATTCGCAGTGCAACCGGCTTCCACATCATTAAACTGCTCGGCAAGGAACCAGCCGCAACGCATACGCTTTCTGAGTTGCGGGTTCAGAATGCCATCCGGCAGACGCTGAGGAACGAAAGGGAGCAGCTTCTGAAAGCGGCCTACATCGAGACGCTGCGCAACCGGGCGAAGGTCGCGAACTACCTGGCCGAGCAGATCGTCAAAGGAGAGCTAGGTCCCTCTTCCTCCAAGTGACAGGCTACCCGGCGCGGCGTGATGGCCGCTCAACATGCCGACCCTAAGGAGCGGGATTTCCATCTGCCCCATGCGCGTCATTTTTGTTGAGGTGTTCTGTCCCCGCAGCACACTATCCCAAGGTTTTTCAAGGGGTTGGAAGGATTAAAAGGGGTATGGCGGTTAAAGTATGAGTGTAGCATTTTGCACCACTCGGCGGCTCGCCCTCTTTATAGTCGGCTACATGCATAGCCTATTGCCGCTGCCCCTTGCGCCGCCACGCGCCGCTTTCCGCCTCTTCTTATTGCGGGCGCCAAGCGGCAAGGCCCTCTCCTGACCGCGACAGAATATAGGCGAGCCTGGGTAGTGGGCTCGACTCCGCCCTCAGACGATCCGCAGTAAGCGGAACCCCGCCTCCACGCCGGTTTCTTCCTGCGCGTAGATGCGTTCCACGCGGCCGGCTCGGGGAGCGCGGATTTCGTTCTGCATTTTCATCGCTTCGATCACCAGAAGTCCCTGGTCCCGCACCACCTCCTGGTTCTCAGAAACCAGCACCTTAACGATCTTCCCTGGCATGGGGGCCACGATTTCTTGTGGGCCTTTCTCCCGAACTCCCGCGCCATCACGCCTCCAGCGCCGGGGATCACGGATTTCCACGAGATAGTGCCGCAGGCCCACGGTAACCAGGTAGGGGCTCAAGTAACCCTCGGCGTCGCCTGCCCTCTTGCTGACCTGGGCTTCGTAAGACCGCCCGTCGATCAGGATCGAGTAAACCCCCGGCGAGATCTCTTCCCTATCCGCAAGAAGCGTCTCGCCATCGAAGTTAATTTTCGCCCCGGAAGATGCGGCCCCCGTCCTGCTTTGCACTGCGCCCGCCCGCGTTGACAACTCAAACTCATGATCCGAGGTCTTGGAGCCGGAATGGATTTTAATTTCGAGTTTCATCCGCTTCTCCAGCTCCCGCGATGCGGCCACTGGTTAAGCAGCGAGTCTCTGCCCGCATTTTTCCAAGTGCTGTCGCGAGTGGAGGCCGGTGTTTTCTTCCCCTCGCCCCCTCCCGCGTGGAGGGCCGCAGCCAGCATGGCGACGCGCTCCTCCTCGGGTGAAGGCGGCGCTTCCTCCATGAGCCCGGCGGCCAGGACGCGGTCAATGAATCCGGTGTCCAGGCGCCCGGCGACGAATTCCGGGTGCTCGAGCAAGCGGCGGAAAAAGGGGACGTTGGTTTTGATGCCGAAAATCTCGTACTCGCCGAGCGCCCGCCTCATGCGCGCGATGGCTTCCGCGCGCTCCGTCCCCCAAACCGCGACTTTCGAAAGCAAGGGGTCATATTCCAGAGGTACGGTCCATCCTTCGTAGACGCCGTTGTCTCGTCGCACCCCGGGGCCCGCGGGCACCTGGAGCCGGCTGATGGTGCCGGGGGAAGGGAAGAAATTGTTGGTGGGGTCCTCCGCGTAGATGCGGCACTCGATCGCCGCGCCCCTCAAGCGCACGTCTTCTTGCCGCCACGCCAGCTTTTCCCCCGCCGCAATCTGAATCTGCTCCTTCACCAAATCTATTCCCAGCACCAGTTCCGTAACCGGGTGTTCGACTTGAAGCCGCGTGTTCATCTCCAGAAAGTAGAAATTGCCGCTTTGGTCCACGAGGAATTCCACCGTGCCGGCGTTCCAATATCCTGCCAGCTTTGCGATGCGCACCGCGGTTTCTCCCATGCGCTGGCGCAACTCCTCATGCACGATGGGCGACGGGCATTCTTCCAGCACTTTCTGGTGTCTTCTTTGCAGCGAACACTCGCGTTCGCAAAGGTGAATCAGGCGCCCGTACTGGTCCCCAAGAATCTGGATTTCAATGTGGCGGGGGCGGTCGAGATATTTCTCGATATAAATCGAGGGGTCGTCGAAGGCGTTTTGCGCTTCCGAGCGCGCTGTGTTGCAGGCGGATTCGAGCTCGGCGGGGGAACGCACAAGACGTAGTCCCTTGCCGCCACCTCCCGCCGAGGCCTTGAGCATCACGGGATAGCCGATTTCGTCCGCAACTCGATGTGCGTCCTCAAGGCTTTCCAGATTGCGTTCGGCCCCGGGGATCACCGGCAAGCCTGCCTGGATCAGGGTGTGCCGCGACTTGGTCTTCGAGCCCATCAACTCCATCGCGGCCACCGGCGGTCCAATGAACACCAACCCCGCATCCGCGCAGGCGCGGGCAAACTCCGGGTTCTCTGCCAGGAAGCCGTAACCGGGGTGGATAGCCTCCGCGCCGCTTCGTTGGGCGGCGTCAAGAAGGCGGTCGATGCGAAGGTAACTTTCGGCGGAGGGAGCCGGCCCGATGTGAAAAGCTTGGTCGGCATAGCGGACGTGCAGCGCTTTGCGGTCCACGTCGGAATAGACCGCCACCGCGCAGATTCCCATTTCGCGGCAGGCGCGCATCACGCGCACCGCAATCTCGCCACGGTTGGCTATCAGGATCTTGCGAAACATTGCGCCTTTATCGCAGCCCTCCCTCTGACCTTGCGGCTGGTCGATGTTGCCCTTGCGCCTTGCCAAACCTACCAGCATGTTGTCACCGCGAAGCGGCGGACGGTGAGTAGCCGTGGGCGCCAGCCCACGGTAGCTGTTCTTGCAAGGTTGCCCAACCCCGCAAGGGGTTGTCCAACTCTTACCTGAATGTCACACGCATGCTTCACATCCCGTCGGGTCCGAGTGCACGCAGAGAGCCATGGCGCAGTATAGACCCGTCCAGGGCAGGCTACAAGGAGCATGCTGGCGGGCAGGGTTGCGTCAAAGTCCCCGAGGTGTAACATTCGACGCGGCTCCGCCGCCTGCTGTGCGGAAAGGCTTTGCCTTTCCCTGGAGGTTCTACATTTTTGCTGAGATTTTCTGGCCTTGCGTGACTTGCCCTCTCCCCCTTGGGGGAGAGGGTGGACCGCCGCCGGCGTTCTCTTCAGCCGGGGCCCCGCACCGTCCGGTGCAGGGCGGGGCGGGCCGAGTGAGGGGGTGGTGGTCCGTTTGCAGTTCACACCGCGCCGCTGAAAGTATTGGGCAAGGACGACGCGACGTCCAGCACCTTCTCGAGAAACCTGGGGACAGCGTTGCGTTGTTTGTGGTTTCAGGGCATTGACCCCCTCACCCCCCCGGCCCCTCTCCCCCAAGGGGGCCTGTGTGAAAACCCGGCCAGCCGATGCAGAGGCCACCTTTTGGTGGGCATAAGTTGTTGATGGCACGATGCCGGGCTGAAGCCCGCCTCTACGAAAACCGTCGCTCCAGGGTTTTCACACAGACACCCAAGGGGGAGAGGGGGAGATAAGGCGGGTTTGGCCGGAAAGCCAGAGGCGTTCCGCACAGCAGGCGGCGAAGCCGCAGCCCGCGCGGATATCCTTACCTCCCGTGCCCAGCAAAAAGCGTGGAACGTGCTCAGGCTTTACTTGGAGGGATTGTTCTTGGCGTGCGCGGCGCGAATGGCCTGGGCGCGGGCTTCCAATTCTCCCGCCGCTGCGACGCGCTTCATCTCGCGAAGCAGACGAGCGTAGTTCTCAAGAACCGTAGCCACGTCGGGGTGCTCGGGACCAAGAACTCTCTCCCGGATGGCGAGCGCCCGTTGGAGGAGCGGTTCAGCCTGCGCGTACTTGCCTTGGTTGAAGTAGAGCGCCGCCAGGTTGTTGAGGCAGGTGGCTACGCCGGGGTGATCCGGTCCCAGGGCTTTCTCCACAATCGCCAGCGCCCGCTGGTAGAGCGGCTCGGCCTGGGCGTACTTGCCTTGATCCCAGTACAGCCCCGCCAGGTTGTTGAGGCTGTTGGCCACGTCACGGTGCTCGGGACCAAGAACGTTCTCCCGGATGGCGAGCGCCCGCTGGTAGAGGGGCTCAGCCTGGACGTACTTGCCTTGATTGTGGTAGAGCAACGCCAGGTTGTTGAGGCTGTTGGCCACGTCAGGGTGCTCGGGACCAAGAACGTTTTCCCGGATGGCGAGCGCCCGCTGGAAGAGCGGCTCAGCCTGAGCGTCCTTACCTTGGGCGCCGTAGAGCCCCGCCAGGTTGTTGAGGTCGGTGGCAACGCCTGGGTTGTCTGGTCCGAGGGCCCTCTCATCAATGCCCAAGGCCCGCTGGTAGAGGGGCTCAGCCTGCGCGTACTTGCCTTGATTCTTGTAAAGCAACGCTAGGTTGTTGAGGCTCGTGGCCACGTCGGGGTGATCCGGGCCCAGGACTCTCTCGCGAATCGCCAGCGCCCGGTGGTAGAGCGGCTCAGCCTGGGCGTACTTGCCTTGGTCGTCGTAGAGCGCCGCCAAGTTGTTGAGGCTGCTGGCTACGTCAGGGTGCTCCGGTCCCAGGACCTCCTCCCAAATCGCCAGCGCCCGCTGATAGGGCGGCTCGGCCTCCGCGTACTTGCCCCGAGCCCGGTAAAGTTCCGCCAGGTTGTTGAGGCTCTGGGCCACCTCGGGGTCCTCGGGACCAAGAACTTTCTCCCGGATGGCCAGCGCCCGCTGGTAGAGCCGCGCGGCCTCCGCATACTTGCCTTGGCGGAAATAGATCGCGCCCAAGCTGTTGAGCTGTGTAGCCACCTCACGATGCCCTGGCCCAAGCGCCTTTTCCGAGAGGAAGAGCGCACGTCGATAGAGTTCCTCGGCCTCGGCGTAACTCCCCATTCGGTCGTACACCGTCGCCAAAGCGTTTAGGCTCGCCACTACACTGGGATCATCAGAGCCGTAGGCTGCCTCGTCCGTCCGCAGGGCTGACTGGAACTCTGTTTCCGCCAACGGGAGCTCACCTAGGTCCAACAGTAGAGCGCCCTTCTTCCTGCGCAACCCCGCCACCGCCGGATGCGCTTCCCCGAAGCGAGTAATGGCCACGGAGAGTGCTCTCTCGTAATAGGGGAGGGCGCCCCTGGGATCGCCCGAAAGCTGGAGTCGATCCCCTACTTGCTCATCGTCTAACGTCTCGCCTGTCTCAGGGTCCCTCGCAAGCGTTGCTGCCAGACGATAGAACTGAATAGTCGGATCATTAACCTCTCTAAGGTCGACCGCCTGGTAGTTTTGAAAGGAGAACGGAAGACTTCGAGTATGGCTGCCGGGCAAGAGCACGGGTACAATTCGGAATTTCGGGTCACGAGATGCTCTCGCCAGCGCCGAGCGCAACTCCGTTTGCTGCCCTGGACTGGGGCCTGCTTTGCCCACGAGCAGGAGAAAGGTATCAGCTCTAGCGATCACGCCCGTTATGCTGGACGACCAATTAGTTCCGGGTACGAGGACAGCTTCGTCAAGCCACACGTTTACCCCTGCACCCTTCAGCACATTGTAAAGGTCACGGGCCCGCACGCGATCACTACTGTTGTAGCTGATGAATACTCTCTGTTCTTGTGCCGAGGACATTGGGACCCTACCTCTTACCCTCATACCACCCATTCATGATTTTTCTCTCGAACTCCAGCGCAACCTCTTCATGGAGGTGCGGGCGCAATATCTTGAGCTCGGCTAGCTTGCGCTGATATTCAAGGACAGTTTCGCCGCTCCCAACTGCCTGTCCAGGTGGCCATCGACCGATCGGCTCACCCCGGATGCCCTGTACAAGAACGTGAAAAGCGTACCCATCGTCTTGGCCTCTACGGAAGTCAGCCCAGGTTTTGAGCGACAGAAATTGTGGAATCGCTCCCGCTGAGGCTTCTGGCAGCAGGACGGGAATCACGCGAAACCCAGGCGTCCTTGTTTGGAGGTCCAAGGCCCGCTCTACTTCCTCCCGAAACCACCCAGTTGGAGTTTTCTTTCCTATACAGACGGCACAAGTTTTCGCTTCATCGAGACCTTTCGCCATTTCCTGCTGCCAACTGCCGCCTGGAGTTAGGTTCCACTTATCGAGCCACACCTCCATTGCACAGTCGTCAGCGAGCCGCTTTGCAAGATTCTCGACCCACTCTGCTTCTTCATGAGAGTAGCTTAGGAAGACGTCGTACATCGAGCCGCGGCGTCGGGTGATTCCTGGTGGCGAATGCTGCTTGCGCTCCAGCGGGGGCATTCGCCGAATCTCGCGCGCCACTTCCGACTTCACGTGGAGGGGTTGTTTGGTGAGGTGCCGAAGGAGATTCGCGTAAGCCTCCGGGATGCCCAGGTCGTAGCGGGTCGCGGCCCGCAGTTCCAGGGGAATGTGCTGCGCGTCGTCAGGAGTAAACACGACGGGGATAAACTTAGTGTTCTTGCCCTCTGCCTCGTACAAGTCCTGGGTGATTACAAAGCCTTCCCACTTGGCACCCAGGCCCGTCCCGGTAGCGTCTTTACCTTCATACCGGCGCTCGTAAGTCTCGGTGGAGACCACGATAACGAATTGGGATTCTTGAACCTGATTGCGGCACCAGCGTGGCCAGCCCTCGGGAGGCGAGGACTCCTGCTGGTCAATGCGGCAATCAATGCCGTCGTTGCGCAGACGTTCGCAGAGGTCCCAGACCAGGTTTTTATGCTCCGCCGAATCGTGGCTGTAGCTGATGAACGCTCTCACGGTTGTGCCTTGCACTGAATGATAATACTTTTTTCGCGGCGAGGCATACAATCTTAGGGGTCGGTAGTAGGGCCGCCTCCCGCAAGGCGGGACGGGAAAAGAGGGAGCTGCAATGACTCCTTAAGCCCCGGCAGGGGCGACATAATCACGACGGGCCGAGTGGGATTCTTATGTCGCCACTATCGTGGCTCACGCTCCACTCTGCGCTGCGCGATCCCATCCCGCCATGCGGGACCGTGGGCCATCCCGCTCTGCGGGACCGCTAACGCGGCTTCGGACGATGCCGAAGCCCTTAAGTTAACGCCTATGGGGGCAAGCCCCGGCCCTATGTGGCATATTAGGACACTAACTTGGGGTCGGATGGGGCAGGGCAGTGAGCGATCTGAGGCGAGTGTCGTGGGGCTGAATGACGGCGTCCACCATTGCTTCAGGGGAACGAGTCTTTTTCCAGCAATTTTTGCAACTCGGTCAGCAGCGGCGGCAAGTCTTCCGTTACCGCGTTCCATACCTGATCGAGGTCGATGTCGAAGTGTAAAGCCACCAGCCGAATTCCCTGTGATGCTGAGCCCGTTCGTTTCGCTCAGGGTAAACTGCGCGAAGCATCTCTGCAGTTCGCTGCCACGGCTAAGCGGTCAATCTTCCATGCGAACTGCCGAGATCCTTCGTCGCCCGAAAGGCAGGGCTCCTCAGGATGACAGGCACATGGTACGCGTCTTGTTCCCACGACACACCCCACCTCGAACTTGGGATTTCAGGTTCAATGCATTTGAGCAAACCAAATCCCCGGAGGAGGTCAGAATCTGGGTCACTGCGGGTGCGTTCTGAGCATGGACAGCCGAAAGCGGCTATCCGTGATGACAGAAACGGGTGCTGCAGGGTAAGACTAAAGGGTATTTTTTCCGTGCCCTGCAAGGGCACAAGATAGTAGCCGGGGGCAACGCCCCCGGAATGGGCTCGTTCCCCGACCCTGGAGGGGTCGTATTCCCTTGGGCCGTGGGCCGCAAGATCGGGGTGATGTCACCCGGATTCGACCCTTTCAGGGTCGGACCTTGTGCGGGGCGCATTTTCCGGGGGCGTTGCCCCCGGCTACTGTACGGATCCCCTGCGGGGATCAAGGATGGAGCGTTCCGAGGACGTCCTGGGCGCGCCAAAAGCAGGTAAAACAGCTTCCGGCCCGCTCGGCCTAAATTGCTCAACTGAAACGAGTAATTCATCGAGTTTCTGGAGAGGCAGATCTCATTGCCTCTCTGGCTGCGCCCAGCGTGTGACGGACACGTGTCCGGTCACCCTTGCGAAGTGTCTTAATTGACACCCCCTTTCTTTGCGGCTATGCTGAGTAATGGCTCCCCTGCGCGCATCTAATCTCCTGCGGCCCGTCGCGCGTCGCGAGCGCTTCTCCGGGGGATTGGACTAGCCTCCACGCCAATGGTTTCGATGGTGGAAGATGCGGTGGGGTGAGGAGTCGGAAGGTTTATGGGATTGTTTTTGAGCAGCATGCGTTCACGCTTTCGCACCTTGTGCCGTCTGGTTGCGCTACCGCTTCTCCAGGCGCCGGAAGAGGCATTGATGGGAGGCCAGGCGGTCATCGAAGGCGTCATGATGCGCTCCCCGCACAGCTATGCCGTGGCGGTGCGCCAGCCCAGCGGCGGGATTGCGGTGGCAAAAGACTACCTGGAAAAGCCTTCTGAAAAGCACCCCTGGCTGAAATACCCGCTCCTGCGCGGGTTGGGGGTCCTGGGCCAGGCCATGGTGTTGGGAATCCGAGCCTTGCGCTACTCCGCTGAACTAGCGCTCGAGGAAGCGGGGAAGCCCGCCGAAAAAGAAAAGAAAATCGTGTTGAGCAACTGGCTCCTGGCGGTGAACCTGGCGTTCTCTCTGGGCTTCTTCATTTTTTTCTACAAGTTTGTGCCCCTTTCTCTGGCCACAGCCATCAGCCGTCGTTACCCGGCAACAGGCAACCTGCTGATATTTAATCTGCTGGACGGAACAATTCGCATCCTCTTATTCCTTGGGTTCCTCTTTTTCATGTCGCAGTGGAAGGAAATCCGGCGGTTATTTGAGTACCACGGGGCGGAGCATAAGGTGGTGTGGGCGTTCGAGCAGCGGGGGGTAATTGACGTGGCAACGGCGCGCGCGTGTACACGCTTTCATCCGCGTTGCGGGACCAGCTTTCTACTGGTGGTGATGGCCATCGCCATGGTCCTTTACATGTTCCTGCCCTTTCGCTCCTTCACTATGCGATTCGTGGGCCGGCTCGCGCTCCTGCCGGTGATCGCCGGCGTCTCCTACGAATGCATCCGCTTTGCGGCAAAATCGCAGGGAAGGCTCTGGCGCTGGGCGGCGCAGCCCGGGCTGTGGTTGCAACGTGTCACCACGCGCGAGCCTGACGACCGCCAACTCGAAACCGCCATCAAGGCCATCGAGACCGCCATGGAGCTCGAGAAGGCGCGGGGTGGCGAATTGGTGGTAGCTTAGCTAGAACCGGCTGTATGGGCGGTTCGCGAACCGCCCCTACAGGCTTTTCGGTGAACCATGCAATTCTTAGAGAAACTGGCAGAAATCGAAGCAAAATATGACGAGTTGACGGCACAGCTCGGGGATCCCGCCGTGTTAGCGGACCAAGCCCTCTATCAGAAGACCGCCAAAGCACACTCCGAGCTCAGCGAGATTGTCGAGAAGTACCGCGAGTGGAAAAGCATCCGGAAGTCGCTCGAAGAAACCAAGGCGCTGCTCGAGGAGGCTTCCACCGACGCCGAGATGAAAGCCCTGGCGCACGAGGAACTCGCGGACCTGGAGAAGCGGCAGGCAAAAGTGGAGGAGGAACTCGGAATCCTGCTGCTGCCCAGAGATCCGAACGACGAGAAGAACGTGGTGTTGGAAATCCGCGCCGGCACGGGCGGGGATGAGGCGACGCTCTTTGCGCAGGAAATCTTCCGTATGTATGACCGCTACGCTGAATCACAGGGCTGGCGGGTGGAAGTGCTCTCGACGAGCCTTTCAGGCATCGGTGGCCTGAAGGAAGTCATCGCCCTGATCGAAGGGCAAAGGGTTTATAGCAAGCTCAAATATGAAAGCGGCGTGCACCGCGTGCAGCGTGTCCCGGCCACCGAGCAGCAGGGACGCATCCATACCTCGGCCATCACGGTAGCGGTGCTCCCGGAAGCCGACGAAGTGGAAATCGAGATTGACCCCAAGGATATTCGCATCGATACGTTCTGCTCTTCGGGACCGGGCGGCCAATCGGTGAATACGACTTACTCCGCGGTGCGCATCACGCACCTGGCGACCGGCATGATCGTTTCCTGCCAGGATGAGAAGTCGCAGATCAAGAACCGCTCCAAAGCGCTTCGCGTGCTGCGCTCGAGGCTCTACGAAATGAAGCTTCAGGAGCAGCAGAAACAGATCACGGAAGAGCGCCGCTCCATGGTCGGCAGCGGCGACCGCAGTGAGAAAATCCGAACCTACAACTTCCCTCAGAATCGCCTCACCGACCACCGCATCGGCCTGTCCATTCACCAGCTTGACCGAGTCATGGACGGAAAGCTCGACGACGTCATCGAGGCGCTGAGCGCCCACTACCGGGCCTAGAAGTTGAAGCAAGTGACCGTGGCGGCGGGAAGAACAGTCGTCAGTGGTCAGTAGTCAGTTGGACATCTCTGAATCTTGCGCTCTGGAGTGCGGCAGCTTGCTGCCGCTTTCGTTCAGTCCAGCTTGCTGGCCATGCACGGGAGCTCTTTATTAGGCCGGCGAGCGCGAGCAAGCTCGCGAGTGAAAAGCGGCAGCAAGCTGCCGCACTCCAGACTGCTCGACCTGCGACTGACGACTGACAACTGACGACTGCCCTTCCGCCATGCAGCTCCGCACAGCTCTCAAGACCGGTCTCGAGACTCTCCTCCAACACCAGGTCCCTTCCGCACAGCTTGCCGCCGAACTGTTGCTGATGCACATCCTCCATTGCGAGCGCGCTTTTCTTCACTCCAACGCCGAGATGGACTTGCCGCCGGAGAAAACCGAGCGCTACTTCCTGCTGATTGACGAGCGAACCACCGGCAAGCCGACGCAATACATCACCGGCCACCAGGAGTTCTGGGGGCTCGATTTCGAGGTCACGCCCGACGTCCTGATTCCTCGCCGTGAAACTGAACACGCCGTGGAGCGAGTGCTTGAACTCGCGCGCCGGAGCGGATTGGCGAAAGAAACTCGGCTGCGCATCGTGGACGTAGGGACAGGCTCCGGGTGCATTGCCCTGGCGCTCGCTTCCGAGCTTCCCCGCGCTATCCTCTTCGGCGCAGACATCTCCAGGCCGGCTCTGGTGGTGGCGTCGCGAAACGCAGTTCGCTTGGGAATGCCGGAACGCGTCAAGTTCCTGGAAAGCGACCTCCTCGCTCGATTTCTCGATAAGGATTTTCTGGGCACGATTGATTTTGTGGTTTCGAACCCACCCTATGTCGGGAAGCGGGACATCGAAATGGTGCAACGGGAGGTGCGGCAATTTGAGCCGCGCATCGCTTGGGGTGGCGACCTTGAGCGCGGCGACGAAATCTATGCTCGCCTGTTACCGCAAGCCCTCGAAGCGCTTAAGCCCGGCGGCTTCGTGGTGGTAGAGATTGGCTACAATATGCGCGCGAAAGTGCTCGCCCTGCTCGGCCAGGAGTGGACGGAAATTGAAGTCATGCCCGATTTGGCCGGCATTCCGCGGGTGGTTAGCGCGCGGAAGAAGGAGACAGGAGGCAGAAGGCAGGACTCAGAAGGGAGGAGGCAGGTGGCAGGTGGGGGAGCAATCCAAAATCTAAAATCCAAAATCTAAAATTGTCCCAGCCCCCAGCCCCTGGATGTTCGCAGATGCTAAGCCAAATCCTGCACATCGACATGGACGCCTTCTTCGTTTCCGTCGAGGAGTTGGAAGACCCTTCCCTCAGAGGCAAGGCTGTAATCGTCGGCGCAGACCCGGAGGGGCGGGGGGTGGTGGCTGCGGCCAGCTATGAAGCGCGCAAGTTCGGCGTGCACTCCGCCATGCCGATCCGAGCCGCCAAGAAACTCTGCCCGCACGCCATCTTCCTGCGCGGCCAGCACCACAAGTACAGCGACTATTCCCACAAGCTCTGCCAGATCTTCGGCGAATTCACGCCCGTGGTCGAGATGGTGTCAATCGACGAAGCCTACCTCGACCTCAGCGGCTGCGAGCGTCTGCACGGCTCGGCATTTCGGGCTGCCGATAAGCTGATTCGCACGGTGAAGGAGCGTACCGGACTCAACTGCTCGATTGGCCTTTCCACTTCCCACCTGGTTTCCAAGATCGCCTCCGACCAGGCCAAACCTCACGGCCTGCTTTACATCTTTCCGGGCTATGAAGCAACGTTTCTTGCCCCCCTACCGATCCGCCGCATGCCCGGCATCGGAAAGGTGACGGAGCCGGAACTGCGCTCGCTGGGCATCACCACCATCGGCGACCTCCAGCAAATGGGCGAGGAGAAGTTGCGGGAGCAGTTCGGCAAATTCGGCGAGTGGCTTTACACGAAGTCATGCGGGCGGGACATTGACGCCTACGCCTACGGGGAAGAGCCCAAATCCATCAGCCACGAAACCACTTTTGACGAAGATATCGACGACCTCGAGGAATTGGAGCGTACGCTTTCTTATCTGGCCCAACTCGTGGCGCGGCGTTTGCGCGACCATGGCCTGTTTGCGCACACGCTGGGGTTGAAACTTCGCTACGCCCCTTTCAAGACCCTCACCCGAGACATCACCATCGACGAGCCGACAAACCTCGATTCGGTCATCTTTGAAAACGTTTTGCATCTCTTTGAAAGCTCATACGAAGCGAAGAAGAAAGTCCGCCTCGTGGGCGTCCGCGCGTCGAACCTTGAACGCGCCGTGTTCCAACGCAATTTGCTCGAGGCGCCGCAGCGCGATAAACTTGATAAGATTCTCAAAGCCGCCGATAAGCTGCGCGAAAGGTTTGGCTTCGAAGCCGTGCAATTGGCGCGCTCCCTCGAACCCGGCAAGGAGCAAAAAACCCGGAAGCGGCGGGACTTCCTGGGGCGAGAGTGACAGGTGGCGAGCAGAATTCAGAAGTCAGGAGTCAGAAGACAGAAGGTTGATGGTAGGTGGGGAAGAACGCCAGTCCCCAGCCCCGTCTTTTCAACTGACCACTGACCCGCCGTGGCGGGACTACTGACACTTCCGCCTAAATCAAGAGGCTGCTCGAAAGGGGAGAATGTGAAAACTGCCTACCTCGATATCGAAACCAACTACGTTGGAACATTTGCCGACCAGCGCCTCTTCAGGGACTGCAAAAACCACAAGATCACGGTGATCGGGGTGAGGATCGTGGATGGCGAGAAGGACGCCTTTGTCCAGCTTGTAGGTGAGGAAGCCACCCGAGAAGCGCTGATGGCGTTGCTGGCGGGAGTGGAGCGCATTGTCACTTACAACGGGCGCTCGATTCCCGACAATGTGAAGGGTTACACAGGGTTCGACTTCCCGGTGATTGCAGCGCAACTGGGCGTGGTGCTGGACAAGACATTCAAGCACCTGGACCTCTGCCCGGCCTGCTGGAAGGCGGGCCTGTGGGGAGGCCAGAAGGCCATCGAGGAGATGCTGGGCCTGAAACGCGAGCTCGCTGGCAAGGACGGAAAGTGGGCCGACGAGACGTGGAAGAAATATGTGACCACCCGAACAGAGCGCTTCCTGAAAGAACTGTTGACCTACAACCGGGAAGACGTCTTCATGCTGCGGAGGATTGAAGAGGCGTTGGAGAGAAGGAGTCAGAAGTCAGGATTCAGGAGTCAGAAGTAGGAAAGAAGCTTTCCCGACGAACCCTAAATATCTCACACTTCCAGATCTAAGGTTTTGTAGGTGGTGGGCACGCAAAGTCTGGAATCCAGAACACGCGGTCGCCGTTTCTGACCATCTTGAGCCCGAGGGATGGAAGCAGTTGTTTCTTGACGCCCAGGTAAGTAAAGTGGGGCAAGTCAGACCTTACGGTTTGAAACCAGCCATGGTGTTCCAGGATTAAACGGACGACAGGGTCATCGTGTTCTTTGACATCGAAGGCGAGCATGGAAAGATGCTGTGAGGCGCCAGGAGGTGCTACGGACAGGAGAACTGACTTGGAGAAATCTTTGCTGAAATACATCCCTCGCTTTTCGAGCTCGAGGATCTCGGGCACCTGCTTAGGGGCAGGTAATTTCCTGATCCTTTCTGCTTCGGAGACACTCAGCAAGCCCTTATCGACCCAATGTTGAAGACCCGGATTGACACGGCTCCTCCATAGTTCGAGGGTTTGGGCATAGCCGCGCTGTGCTGCGTCAGGGCCGCGGGGTGAAATGTCAACATGAGCTTGAAATGCTTCTTCGCGGGCCTTCATCAAGGCTCGCATCGCGGCGCTCTGAAGTCTCACAGGGATGCCGGCGAGCTCAGCCTGCTCTACGCGTAGGGTTGATTGCCAGTGCGCGACGGCATTTTGGTCTGGAAATATCACAACGGGGGGAAGCACAACTCCTCCACGAGCGACGAAGAGCGCCCCATATTCCTCGAGCACGCGCAGGCTCAACGCGTCGCCAGGGTCCGGCCAGCGGAAGCCCTTTGGTAGACTTTTGAAGAACGGTGATTCAGCAACGCACTGGGGCACTTGGCGCGAAATCGAACTTTCCAAGGCGCCGGCGTGTCGAGCGCCGGACACGGCCACGCCCACCCCTGCCGTGATTGCTGGACCGGCGAAGAGCGAGCAAATCACGGCCCCCAGCCACACCCTGTTACCGGCCGCCAAGGCTTTGTTCCGGCACTTCGGTTTGTCGGCTCTGGTCATTGCTTCTGGTGCGCAATTGTATCCGCGTGGATCGACCTTTCCCACCTCTATTTTTGAGCCGAAGGCATAATTGACTCTGTGAGTTTGGGTTGGATACAATCTGCCTGCCACTTTCGCGGGACGGGGCGCGGCCTTGGCTTCGAGCGGCATGGTTGCCGCCTCCTTCAGTGGATAGCCAGCGGCCTCATCTCATCGACAGGCAGAGGTTGGGGTGAGCGGCCTGGGGGGAAGGGCAGGAGGGAGAAAATGTATTGGCAGAAATGGTCTGAGCGGTTGAAAAGAGAACTGAAGCTCGACACGGACCCCATCGCCGTGACTTTCGCGGGCGCACCGGCGCCGGGGACCCCCTCTCCTCAGGGGAAAGTTTCCGTGTGCCAAGCCTTGAAGAAAGCCAGCGAAGGCCAAGCCGTCACCATTACTGCGGAGACCTGTGGCTGCCCCGGGGGCCTCGTCAGCCTAGGGCTTGGACAGATGCCACCGCAAGGGCGAGAAGGGCTAGTGCATTTCCTCGTCAACAAGGAAAAGGTCTACTGCTCCCGTGTTGCGATGCATCGCAGCCAACAGACTGTCCCGCCACCCCTGGGCATGGCGAGTCACGTCTTTTTCTCGCCTCTATCGAGCGCGGCGACCCAACCTGACATCGTGGTGTTCGTTGGCAAACCCGACCCTCTCCACCGTCTCGTAAGTTTGGCGGGCTACTGGGAAGGTGGCTCCTTGAAGGTCGAGCTTTCTGGTCCCGCTTGCAGGACTGGGATCACCTACCCAGCGGTCACGGGTGAGATAGGGCTGTCTCTCCTCGATTTTGGGGCGAGGAGATTGGCTGGCTTTGCCAAAGACCATCTCCTTGTCGCCGTCCCACTCCATCGGATGATAGGTATCCTCGAGGCCCTCGATCAGGGGGTTAGCCGAGAGGGGGTGGAGGTGAGCGAGAACATCGAGCGGCAGATCGACGAACTAGGCAAGGTAGAACCCGTGTGACGAGGGGAGTCTCGCTTGGTCCCAGGCGTTCCTCGGGGCGGACCCGCTCAGGCCCCAGCGTTTTTGGGCTGTGTTCCCCCCGCGAGGGTAGACCCGCCTTGAGCGTTCAATGCCTCTGCGCCTAGTGGAGGGATGGACGGCTGGATCGGAAGTATGACCAGCACGGGATCATTAATCTTCGAATTCAGCGCCAAATTCTTGATCCGCTCGATCAGGCTCGGCGTAACCTCTTGACCGCGTGCAATCAGCGGCAGGCCAGAGTGGTTTTTGACATCTTCGGCGAAGATCATTCCCGGCTGCACCGCGTGGAGGGGGAACTTCATGACCGTCGCGTCGCGGGGTTTGTCTCCTCGCAGTTTTTCGAGGGCTTCCAGCATGGCGGGGTCATACCACCCCGTGCGAACTCGCATGGTATCTAGCGCCACTTCCACCGAGTAGCCCTGAGACTCCAGGACGTCGAAATCCGAGACGGCTTTGAGCGCGCGTGCCCCCCAGGGGATGGCGTCACCGCAGGTATTGTTGCGAGGTGGTCCCTGTCCGTCGTAGTGCTTATCTTGGTAATGCAGAACCTCCCGGACCGGCTCCAGGTGGGGAATGTTGGCCAGGAGTTGTTCGGTCACGGTGGGCAGGTTATCCACGATGGCTTGTTCGGATAGAGAGAGTGCTGCGCCATGATAGAGCTTGCTCGCGGTCTCAGCGGGAAGGGTCACCCATCCGATTGGTGCCAACATGGCTGCGATTTCAGCCTGCCAAGGGTCCGATACCTTCTCGAGAGAAGCCAATTCACTTATCAGCTTACGGGCCCGGATGGCGCGCCCGAAAGCTACGGGGTTGACAAGCGCCAGGATGTCGGTAAGGGTTTTAAGGCCGGTGCACAGCGTCTGCTCCAGGAGCACGCGCTCGGTGGTGATCAGCCGGTGCTGTTCGACGGAAGCTTCCAGCGCTCGGATGAGCGTCCCGGTCGGGCAAGGTTTGCAGAGGAAGCGAAAGATATTTCCTTCGTTGACCGCCGCGATCGCCGCTTCGACGTCCGCGTAACCGGTCAGTAGGACACGCACCGTATCCGGCGAGAGCTTCCGGATGCAGTACAGCAGGGCGATACCATCCATGCCGGGCATCCGCAGGTCGGAGACGACTGCGGCATACGGTCCTTTGGACACAACCAGTTTTATAGCTTCCTTAGGCTCGGAGGCAACGGTCACGTCAAAGTGCGTCCGCAACTGCCGTTGCAGGGCATCGAGCACCAGCACCTCGTCGTCCACAATCAGAATTCGCGGTCGATTCAGTTCCGCCATATCATACCTCCGCCAACAGTGCCGGTATCTCTGCCGCCATGGCACGCCAACCGGCAAGGTTTTCCTGGACCCCCAGCGCTGCCAGCTCCTCTACAAAAAGCATGCGCCTCACGGCACTCTCGTCTTCTCGGAATATTCCTCGGATTCGACAGGTAAACGGACGTAGAAGCTCGTTCCCTTGCCCACTTCGCTCTCAAAGGTCAAGGTCCCTTTGTGGCGCTCGACTACCACCGAACGGGCAATCGCCAAGCCCTGTCCTGTTCCGCATCCCACTCCTTTGGTGGTGAAAAAGGGATCGAAAACCTTGGTGCGGATGCCCTCGGGAATGCCGCACCCGGTGTCCGTGATGGTGACTAGAACCGTCTTGCCTTCCGCCACCGTGCAAACCCGGATCTTGCCTTTCTTCCCAGTGTCTTTCACCACGTCGCCGATGGCGTGGGCGGCATTCACCAGCAGGTTCAGGAAAACCTGGTTCAAATCGCTGATATTGCAAACCACCAGTGGCAGATCGCCGAGATCGGTCTCGACATCGGCAACACACTTCAGCTCGTTACGCGCCACGGCAAGGGTGCTAAGCAGCGCCTTGTTGAGGTCGGCGGCAGCCTTCTCCTTGCTCTCCGGGTGAGCGAAATCTTTCATGGCGCGCACGAGGGTCGCCACCCTAGTCACACCATCGAGCGTCTGCGTGAGTGCTTTGGGAATCTCCTCCAGCAAGTAGGCACAGTCCGATTCCTCTTCGACTCGGCGCACTGCGGCCAGGACGTCTGGGCTGACGGCGCCGGAGGCCGCGGCATCGCGGAGTTCCTGGTACTTGCTGAGGAGGGTTTGCAAACCCCTGAAAGAATCTTGCACGAAGCGTGTATTGTCGCCCACGAACTGGATGGGTGTATTGATTTCGTGGGCAATTCCGGATGCCAAGCGACCCACGGACTCCAGTTTCTGAGCGTGGCGCAACTCCATTTCTCTCTCCTCGCGGCCCGTGATGTCGCGCCCAATACCCTGCATCCCGACGGGTTTCCCGCCTTTATAGATCAGGCGGGGGTTTACTTCCAGCATCACCCGGCGGCCATCCTTTGCCGTGATTTCCAGCTCGAGGGTGACAGCGGAATCACCCGCCAGGAGCCGCTGGCGGGTCTGTTCAACCCGCTGCCAGTGCCTGGGGTTGACCAGTTGCCGGAGGTTCATCTGGGCAGCTTCCTCCCGAGAGTACCCGAGGGTCTGCTCCGCGACTCTGTTGAGAGAGGTTAGACGGCCCTCGAGATCGGTGGTGTAAACGAGGTCGCTGGCATTTTCGAACAGTTCACGGTAGCGCTCTTCCGAGGTTCGGAGCGCCTCCTCGGCCCGCTTGCGCTCGGTGATGTCGTGCGAGACACCAAACGTTCCGATAATGGCTCCGTTGGCGTCTCGGAAGGGCATTTTAGTGGTCGAGACCCAGGTCACCCGCCCGTCGGGCCAAGTTTCCTTCTCCTCTTTGGCCGTCATCGGCTTCCCGGTGGTGATGACTTCCTGCTCATCGTTGTAGGCCTGTTGGGCGTGTTCAGCGGTGAAAAAATCGAAGTCCGTCTTGCCGATTGCCTGGCCAGGGTCGCTTAGCCCGAACCCTTTAGCGAGCGCTTTATTGATCCGGGTAAAGCGGCTCTCCCGGTCCTTGAAGTAGATGGTGTCGGGGAGATTGTCCATGAGGGTGCCCAGCAGATCGCGCTCCTGCGCCAAGGCTTCCTCCGCTTGTTTCCGCTTGGTGACGTCTTGGTAAAGGCCCAAGAACCCCAGCGGCTTGTCGTCCACCACCAGCGGCACAGCGTAGATCTCCACATCCACGAGGGTGCCGTCTTTGCGACGCCGGCGGCTGGTGGCGTGCACGCTGGCGCCACCCAGGGTCTGCCTGGTTAAACTCTCAGCTTCGGAAACCAATTCCGTGGGTATAATGAGCTCATCCAGATTGAAGCCCTGCATTTCTTCGCGCGAGAAGAGAAAGAGTCTCTCAAACGCTGGGTTGCACATCTGGATGCGTTCCTCTTTGTCCAGAACCGCGATGCCCACGGGGCTGATATCAATGAGAGTGTTGAGGTAGGCGGTTCGCTCTTCTAGGACTTTCTCCGCTTGCTTGCGCTCGGTGATGTCCCGAGAGACACCAAACGTTCCGATAATGGCTCCGTTGGCGTCCCGGAAGGGCATTTTGGTGGTGGAGGCCCAGGTCACCCGCCCGTCGGGCCAAGTTTCCTTTTCCTCTTTGGCTGTCATCGGCTTCCCGGTGGTGATGACTTCCTGCTCATCATTGTAGGCTTGCTGGGCGTGTTCGGCCGCGAAGAAATCGAAGTCCGTCTTGCCGACGGCCTGGCCAGGGTCGCTTAAGCCAAACGCTTTGGCGTGCGCCCTATTGATGCGAAGAAAGCGGCTTTGGCGATCCTTGAAATAAATGTGGTCAGGAAGGTTATCCATGAGGGTGCCCAGCAGATCGCGCTCCTGTGCCAAGGCTTGTTCGGCTTGTTTATGCTCGGTAATGTCGACGAGCGTCCTCGCCACAAGGGGTTCCTCTGCTTCTCCGGACTCGATCAGGCTCTGGGCCGCTGACTTCATGGCATCACTCCAATCACGAGGGCATTTTCCGCCTGACCTGCCCTGCTGCACGCCTTCACGTGGTCGATTGCAAGACCCCAGCCGGCAAACGATCCGCGCAGGGTAAGCAACCCAACTAGCCCGCCAAGCAGGCCCTGGACCTCACCCTACTTTTGCCTCCATTCGTCTCTATCGGCAAATGCCAAGCACCGCATAAAGTTTACAGCCCGGCCTTCGGTCGCAACCAAAAGCAGATTCTTCTCCCGCAAGGCGGGATCAGAACGACATGTCATCCTGAGCCAGTTTCAGAGTTTGGAATTCGATTTTTGTTGACACATAAAGCGGCGGAGTATCATGAAGAAGTCCAAAGCGCTAGTTCGGGACTGACGGCCACAGGGTGGCACAGGGCATGCCGGTACGGACCGCCGTGGTGGTGGTTGATATGCTCGCCGAAACGGTCATCAAGAGGTGTGGTTATTGCTGAAGAGGAGATAAGCGATGCGCAAACTTCCCAGGGATCGAATGACGGCACGGCAGCGCATTGAATGCACTCTACGGGGTGAACTCCCTGACCGGGTACCCGTCTTTGATCTCATCCAGCATATACCTCTCATTGAATATACTACGGGTGAGAAGGTCACCTTGCAGAACGGATTGGACTTGCTGTGCAAAACCATTGGCGAGCGGCTTGATATTACGCGGGGGATAGCGCCACCCGTTGAAGAGAAGCTCATCCGGCACGAGGACGGCTTCGTTTACAAACAGGAATGGTGGACCAGTTGGCTCATCGAGCGTCCGTTCAACGACGTGCAGGGGTTGCTCGATTACATTCCCCGCAACATCGAGGAAATCCACCGTCGCCAGTTTGGCGACATGTTCACCTTCGCCGGGAAGAGTAATGTCTGGGGAGCGTCTTCAAAGTCACCTCGCGAGCAGTTTCTGGAGTTGCAGGAGAAGGTTGGCGAGAACACCGTGATCTTCCCCAACGAGAGCCCCGTGGGGCTGGACACCGCTCACGTGCGAGCGGGACTGGACCTGCTGGCCTATGCCTACGCGGAGAACCCTCAGCTCGTATCGGATTGGTTGGAAGCGCTGAACTGGGCGGAGATCCAACGCGTCCACGAGACAGCCGACCCCGACTTATCACCTGTAACTCTGGTCTATTCCGATATCGCCGGTACGGAACAGGTTTTCTTCTCGCCTAAGTTCCTGCGGAAGGAGTTCTTTCCGCGGCTTGCAAAGTTGGTGGATGCGTGGCATGAGCACGGAATTAAAGTGATCTACCACTCGGACGGCAACCTTTGGGTCGTTCTAGAGGATTTCCGCCAAGCTGGGATCGATGGAATTAATCCTCTAGAACCGTTGTCGAGGATGTATGCGGGAGACGTCCGAAAGGCTTATCCGGAGTGGATCTTGATGGGCGGGATTGACGTCTCGCAACTCCTGCCTTTCGGCGTCGAATCAGAGGTCCGGGAAACAGTGCGGAAGACCATCGACGAAGCCGGGGCCGCAGGGCGTTTCTGGATTGGCTCGACTACCGAGATTCATCCTGCCGCCAAACTCGAGAATGTTCTGGCCATGTGGGACGAAATCGAGAGGTACGGTTACTATGATCGGTAGCACGAAAACTTACGTCAGCGGAGGAGGCTTTCTTGACTGCTGACGACCTTGTTGTTAGGTTAGAGCGTCCGACACCTCACATGGGTCGGGAGCATTCATGGGAAATCGTCCACGGCGAATCGAAAGCACGCTTTCACGGCGGGATTTCCTGGGCGCTTGTGGCTATGCATCCACACTGCTCCTCCCCGCGCCGCTGTTCGGGGCAATGGCCTCTCCGGTCGCTCAGGAAGTTGCCACAGGGCTCCCTGCGGTCTCCCCTCTGTTCTCTGATTACCGAATTCTTCCGCAATATCGGGTACATTCTCCCCTCGAGGAGCTGATCCGAAAAGCCCGGCAGAAGGTGGATGATTATCCCAGCGAGAGGTATGGCCGCGAGATCGAAGGCCATTTCTCGGGATGGGCGGTTGAGCTTCGTAAGAACAAAAATGATGTGCGCGCCCTCGCGGCATTCCTTGCGCCGCAACTCGCGGCGGCCTCGCCCGCTCCTCAGGGGTTTGACCGCATCCGCGAGGATCCGACTCTCGCCGTCCGGCGCGCGAGTTTTTCCTCGGAGCTGTCACTCGGCCGGGACGCCTTTCTCGAGGAGTTCCGATCTTCACTTGGTTTGATCTCAGAGGTTCTCATCGTCGAGTTCAAAGTGGCGGATTTGGAGGTCGCCTCGGCTTCTCCGCTCCGCATCAAGACCGAGATTCGGTACACGCTCGTGGGCACAGGGCCGCGGCTGCACCGCCTGCAGAGAATCGGCGTGTGGCAGATTGATTGGGAGCAGAGCCCTGGGGGGGAATTGGTGGCAAAGAAGTGGCAACCCCTTTCGGAAATCCAGAGCCTCTCCTATCAACCGATTTTCGTGGACATCACCTCGATTGCGCTCAAGGACGTTTCCTCCTACCGCGCGCAAATGCTGCGCGGCATGGATTATTGGCGGACGGTGCTTGACGCGGCGACCGGAATCGACATTTACGGAAACAACGGCATCGCGGCCGGTGACTACGACAATGATGGGTTTGATGATCTCTACATCTGCCAGCCCTCGGGACTTCCCAACCGGCTTTACCACAACCGTGGCGATGGAACTTTCGAGGACGTGACGGAAGCGGCCGGCGTGGGCGTCCTGGACAACACCCCTTGCGCTCTCTTCGCGGACGTCAACAACAACGGTCACCAGGACTTGGTCGTCGTTACCGCCAACGGCCCTCTGCTCTTCCTCAATCAGGGGAACGGCAGATTTGCGCTGAAGCCAGGGGCGTTTCGGTTTGCGCAACCCCCACAGGGAACCTTCACCGGTGCGGCCTTTGGCGATTACGATCGCGATGGCCGCCTGGATATCTACTTCTGCTTGTACAGTTACTACAAGGGACTCGAGCAGTACCACTTTCCGGTCCCGTATTACGACGCGCGAAACGGCCCGCCCAACTTCCTCTTCCACAACGAGGGCGACGCGACCTTCCAGGATGTCACGGCGGCGACAGGCCTCAATCAGAACAACGACCGCTTCAGCTTCGACTGCAACTGGTGCGACTTCGACCAGGACGGATGGCCGGACCTGTACGTAGTGAACGACTTCGGGCGGAAGAATCTCTATCACAACAACCGAGACGGGACGTTTACGGATATGGCCGAGGAAGCGGGGGTTGTGGACGTTGGACCCGGAATGAGTTCCTGCTGGTTCGATTACGACAACGACCAGAACCTCGACCTCTACGTTTCAGACATGTGGGAAGCCTCCGGCATGCGCTTAACGGCGCAGATGAATTTTCCGGAACAAATGCCGGCGGATGTACGGGCGCTGTTCCGTCACCACGCCAAAGGAAATTCCCTTTTCCGCAACCTCGGCAACGGCCGCTTCGAGGATCGCAGCGCCGTGGCGGGAGTCGAGAAGGCGGGCTGGTCATGGTCCTGCCACGCCTGGGATTTCGGCCACGATGGACGCTCGCACCTTTACATCGCCAACGGCATGATTTCCGGTCCCAGCCGCGATGACCTGGAAAGCTTCTTCTGGCAACAGGTGGTTTCGCGCTCTCCGGCGGACGCTCATCCCACGCTCCCTTACGAACTCGGCTGGAACGCCATCAACGAATTGATCCGCTCCGACGGAACCTGGGCAGGCTATCAACGCAACGTTTTCTTCTTCAACAACGGCGACGGCACTTTCTCCAACATCTCCGGCGTGGTCGGCCTGGATTTGCCGGATGATAGCCGAGCCTTCGCTCTCGCTGATTTCGATCATGACGGGCGGCTTGAGATCGCCCTGAAAAATCGAACGGGACCCCAATTACGCATCCTACGATGCGAAGCAACCGGTCTTGGCAACGTTTTGGCCCTCCGACTGCGCGGCGCCAAGAGCAACCGCGACGCGGTCGGCGCGGCAGTCATCCTCCAGACTGCGGAGGGGCGGCAGATGAAGATCCTGCAAGCCGGCACCGGCTTCCCCTCGCAACACACCAAGGAGATTTTTTTCGGAATAGGCAAGGCCGTTTCCGCAAGCGCCGAGATTCGCTGGCCCAGCGGCAACGTGCAACACTTTGAAGGTCTGCCTGCGAACCACCGCATCGAGATCGAAGAAGGCGCGGAGGGATTCCAGGCGAAGGCGTTCCATCCCCATCAACCTTTGTCTGTGATTCCCGATCCCCCGGCGGCCGTGCCACCGCCCGCCGCCTGTGAAACCTGGCTGATGGATCCCATCCTGGCCCCGGATTTCGAACTGCCGGACGTCGCCGGGAAGAGCCATCTTCTGTCGGCGCTGAGAGGCAGAACGGTGGTTCTGAATTTCTGGGCTACCTGGAGCCCGCCCAGCGTCGAAACTCTGAGAGCTCTTGACCGTTCGCCGACGCTGAGGAGGCCGGGAATTCTCGAGGTGCTGGCCATCAATCTCGACAAGCCGGAAAAGGCGACGCAGGTTCGTGCGTTCGTCCGCGGGAATTCCCTGCGGCTGCCTGTCTTGCTGACCAGCGATGACGTGACCGGGATTTACAACCTTGTCTACCACTTCATGTTTGACCGGCGGCGTAATCTCGGCTTGCCCACGACGTTTCTTATCGACCCTAAGGGGTTCATTGTGAAGGTGTATCAAGGACCCGTCGATGCCGAGCGCTTGAAGGCGGACTGTCATCGCATTCCGCAGACTCCCGAAGACAGAGTAAGGTTAACGCTGCCGTTCCCCGGGAAGCTCTACCTGGGCGAGTTCCGGCGCAATGTGTTCACCTACGGCGCGGCCTTTTCGCAGGCAGGATACTACGACCAGGCGATTCGGGAATTCACCCTGGCGCTCGAAACCGACCCCAATTACGCCGAAGCGCATTACAATCTGGGGACGCTCTATCTAAAGCAAGGGAAGCCTGAGGAAGCCCGGCGCCATCTTCAACGCGCGCTGGAATTGCGCCACGAGTATCCCGACGCGCTCAACAATCTCGGATTGCTCGCGGCGCAGGCCGGCGAGACGCCTGAGGCCATCCGTTATTTTCAGGAGGCGATCCGCCAGCGCCCCGATTACGCCCTCGCTTTATTCAACCTGGGAAACGTCTATCGCCGCGAGCAGCGCTTCAGCGAGGCGAAGCAGGCTCTAGAACGCGCTGTCGCCCTGGCCCCGGACGACCCGGAGATGAATTACGGTGTCGGGATGCTCTACGCGCAACTGAACGATACGGACCGGGCGCTCAAGTACTGGCAGCAGGCCCTGCAGCTTCGCCCGGATTACCCGGAGGTTCTCAATAATCTCGGAGTGCTCTTTTTGCACCAGGGACGGACGGCCGAGGCCCAAGAGGAGTTCCAGAGAGCCATTCGGGTGGCGGCCGATTTTGATCAGCCCTACCTGAACCTGGCGCGGCTTTACATCACGCAGGGAGAGAAGACTCGAGCCCGCGAGATTTTGCGCGAGTGGCTCGCCCGGCATCCCGAGCACGCCGCGGCAAGGAGCATGCTTGAACAGGTGGGCCAGTAGATTCCCTGGCCAAGACGGAGTTACACTCAGCAGGAGGCGCACGATGCCGCGAGGAAGGTTGGACAAGCCCGCCGAGAGCGCTGCCCGCTTGCCGCGAGGGAAGCTGGCTCTGCTTCTTGCGCTGCTCGTGGCAGGACTGCCGCTTCCGCTGCCTTTGATCCACGCCCAGACAGCGCCCCGCTCTCCCGTCGCAAAAAAGCCGCTGACAGCCGCCGACGCGCACTTCGCTGCCGGACGAGACCTACTGGCCCAGCACCGCCCTAAAGAGGCGGAGGCGGAAATCCGCGCGGGCCTCAAGCTGGCTCCCCAGAGCTTGCAGGGTCTCAATCTGCTCGGCATCGCGCTGGGAGGGCAAGAGGACTTTGCCGGAGCGGGCGCAGCCTTCCAGCAGGCTCTGAAGGGCAACCCTCGCTCGCCGGAGACTCACAACAATCTGGGCAACAGTTACGTCATTCAGCAGAAGAACGACCTGGCGGAACGGGAGTTCCGCACCACGCTGCGCTACGACCCGGCCAACCGCGACGCGAACTACAACCTTGGGCTGCTACTGCTGGCCCGGAACGACCCGCGAGGCGCTATCACTTACTTCAGCCGAGTGCAGCCACAAGGCCCGGAGGTTCTCTTCAATCTGACCCAGGCGTACTTGGCAGCCGGCCAGAAGGAGAAGGGACTCGAACTGGCGCGTTCTCTCTCGGAGCAGGCTAAGAACGACGTTCGCGTGCACTTCACGCTCGGGGTGCTCCTGGCCAAACAAAAGCAGTACAGTGCCGCCAGCCATGAGTTCGAGATCGCGAACGCGCTCCAGCCCGACACCTTTGAGATCCTTCACAACCTCGGCCAAGCCTACCTAAAAAGGGGGGATAATGAGAAGGCCCTGGATGTTCTGGGTCGAGCTCTGAAGCTCTCCCCGAATTCCGTTGAGACGCTTTATCTAATTGCGCAGACATACTCGGACGAGGGCAAAGACCTCGACGCCCTCGAGCTGCTCGTCAAAGCGCACAAGCTTGCTCCGAGGGATACCGATGTGATCTTCCTCATGGCGCGCCTCAGCATGAAGCAGTCGTTCTATGAAGATGCCATTCCGTTGCTGCAGGAAGGACTCAAGGTTGTTCCCAACCGCCCGAGCCTGCTCGCGGCGCTCGGTGAATGTTACTTCATGGCGGGGAAGGTCGATAAGGCCAAAGACACCTTCCAGACGCTCATCCAGGTTGACCCTTCCGCTCGCTCCTACGCTTTTATGGCTCTTTGTTACCGCCACCTGGGACGGTTTGACGAGGCGGAGAAATACCTGGAGCAGGGACTGAAGGCCGATCCTCACGACGTGTCGTGCCTGTACAACCTGGGCTACATCGCGAGCCGGCAAGGGCAATACGACCTGGGGGAGAAGTGGCTCAAACAAGCCCTCGACAGCGACCCGAACTACGCCGAGGCCCTTCTCGAGTTGGCCAACTTGAAGATGCACCAGAAGAAGTTTGAGGAAGCGTTAGCCCTGTTGCGCAAGTGCGCTCAGTTGGATCCTCACCCTGCGCCGGTCTACTACAGGCTCCAGGCGGCCGAGCGGGATCTCCACCAGACGGAGGCGGCGGAAAGGGATCTGAAAATCTTCCAAACCCTTTCCCGAGACCCCAATCCCCCACCCTCCCCCTTCCAGAACATTTTCGCTTATCTGGATCAGCGGGCTGACCTTACTCCTCAGCAGCAGACCCAGTTTGATGTCGAGCAGTTGGAACAGGAGGTGAAAGTCCATTCCGGTCAGCCGCAGAACTTTTATTTCCTTGCCGAAGCGTATTTGAAGCTGGGGAGGGCCGAAGACGCCAAGCAAGCTATCGCTCAGCTCGACCAGTTGAGCCAGGGTGACTTTCGCACCGCGGTGGGGGTCGGAGTGCTGCTGGCGCGTTACCACCTGTATCCGGAGGCCATCGCGCGTTTTCAGCAAGCTCTGCAATCCAATCCGAATTCGGACGACGTGTGGTACAACCTCGCCGATGCCTATTTCCGGAGGCGCGATTACGCGGACGCCCTAACTGCAGCGCAGCGCGTCTCACCTCAAGGGCAAAAGGACACAAGTTATTTGGCCCTGCTCGCTGACATCCTTGCCCACCTCGGCCAGTCCGACGAGGCGGTAAAGCTGTTGAGGCAGCAAATAGCCGCAAACCCCGATCAGGACCAAGCCTATCTCTCTCTGGCTCTGGTCTACCTGCGCTCTGGTAACACGTCGGGCGCGAAAGAGACATTGCAACGGGGGCTTGAGCGGACTCCAGACTCGGGTGAACTCCTCTGGGGCGTGGGGGTCTTGTCGGTAATGGAAGGGGACATCGAGAAAGCCGAGCGGCATCTGAAAGAATCGGTGGACCTGCTGCCGGGATGGCCAGGAAGTTATTCGGCGCTCGGAGTGCTCTATTACCAGACCGGGCAAATCGACAAGGCGCGGGAAACTTTGGAGCGGTTTAGGCAGAGCGGCGCGCGCGGCGCGCTCGATGTCCAACGGATCGAGCAAGCCCTGTCCGCCGCAGCGTCGGAGAGTTCTAGTAGCGGGAGGGTTCATGAGCTGACGCCGCAAGCTCGGCAACAATTCCTCGAAATCGCCTTGGCCCTCGCCGATCAGTCCCCTTAACAGCAATTCTTCGGTGCATTCCGCGAGTGAGTGTTTTCCAGGCCGCGGCGGCTCGCCGCTTCGCACCCGCAGCGCGCCGGCGCGGTCGCTTCTTTGTTTACGGGCCGGAGCGGGTTCACGCGGTCAGCGGAAGGCTCGTGGCGACCTGGGCAAGATCCTCCTCGTAGCATGATCCGGAAGGGGCAGGACCCGTCGAGGCTTTGACGATCAACTCCGCTGGAATCGAGTATTCCTTGCCCTGAGGCTCGTCGGCGGTGGACAATTCGTGGAGGGCATCGGCGGCCATTCGCCCTAGCCAGTCGCGGTGAATGTCCACGGTGGTGATGGAGGGAGTGATGTACTCCGCCAGGTGAGTGTTGTCGAAGCCCGTCACGGAAATATCTCCCGGCACGCGGAGGCCGGCTTGGGTGAAGCCTTTGATCAGGCCCACAGCAGTTAGATCATTGACGGCCAGGACGGCGGTGGGCCGGGGCCTCAGCTTCAGGATGGTCAGTGCCGCCGCCACGCCGCCTTCAAAGCGCAGGTCGCCTGTCAGGGTTGGGCCGGGGGCCAAGCCCAGAGCTTTCATGCACTCGACAAAGGCTTCGCGGCGCGCGATGTTCGACTTCAAACCCGCTCGTTCGCCGGCGAAAGTCATTCGCCGGTGGCCAAGCTGAAACAGGTGCTCGACGACTTGCTGAATGCCCGAAAAATAATCGATGCGGATATTACTGACGTATTTCTGCACCGGCCCCAGGTCCAGAAAAGTGACGGCAATTCGGCGCCGGGCGATTTCGTGGATCAACGGCAGGTTGGCCTCAGAAGTCATCACGGCCACGCCGCGGACGTGGTGCTCCAGCATCTTTTCGGTCGCGCGCCGCATCAGGCTGGGGTCATAGTTCGTATCGCTCAGGATGACTTCGTAGCCGAGTTGCCGGGCGCGAGTCTCGAAGCTCTTGATGACCTCCGGGAAAAAAGGGTTCTCGATGTCGGAGACGATCATGCCGAGCGTGCGGCTGGTTCGCCAAGCCAGGTTGCGCGCGTGAGCGTTGGGGAAGTAACCAAGGCGGCGCACCACCGAGAGGACTTGGCGGCGCGTTTCCCGGCTTACCTGGCCCGTTTTGTTGAGGGCATGAGACACGGTGGCCGTGGATACTTTGGCCTCGCGAGCCACATCCCGGATGGTTAGAGCCATAGGCGAAGTCAAGACCTCTACAGAGAACGGTGACTACGTCACCTTAAAATACTACCACCCTCCTTCTTTGACAATAGATGGCCAAGAAAAAAAAGTAATAATATGCCAAAAAAAGCTTGACAAGTCTGTTGAGTAGGTGGTACAATGTTAACCGCTTAAGCTGCTATTGTATCTTTCGTCGGGTTGAGGACGCGTAAGAATCGGGTAGAAGAGCGGGTGCAAGCGCATTCAGGAACCCCTGGATGAAAACCGCCCCACGGTTCGCGTTTCGGTTCGGGTGCTATGTGCCAGCAGAGATCCGAGGAGAGACTGTCGCGAGCGAAGCGTCATTCCCGGGCCAAGCTGGCCGAAATTCATTTCATCACTATTTCGTGATTCTCCAGCCGCATTCCCGTGCGGCGGAGGACAGGAGGATTAGACAATGGAAAGACGCGGTTTTTTCCTGCGCATTCTCTTTCTGGCCTTGGTAGTCCCTGCCGTCTTCTTTCTGACGAGTGCGACCCTTCATGCCCAGGCGGATACGGGGTCGATTCAGGGGACCATTAAGGACCAATCCGGCGCCGTGATCCCCGGCGCCAAGGTGATCCTGACGAATGAAGGGACCAACCTTACCATTACCTTGACTGCCGGCGGTGACGGCAGCTACATTTTTGCGCCGGTCAAGATCGGCGTTTACGCGGTGAGCGCCGAAGCCCCGGGTTTCGCCAAGGCTGTTCAACCCCACGTCACGCTCGAAATTCAACAGCAACGCGTGGTTGACCTCACGCTGAAGCCGGGCGCCGTTACCCAAACGATTGAGGTGACCGGCGCGCCTCCGGTCCTGCAGACCCAGAACGCCTCCGTGGGACAAGTGGTCAATGCACGTAACGTAAACGACTTGCCCTTGAACGGAAGGAATTTCACCTTCCTGGCCCAACTGGCGGCAGGGGTCAACACGCCGGAAGCCGACACGCGAGGCAATGCCCAATCGGGCGCCTTCTCGGCCAACGGCCAGCGACCCGCTCAAAACAACTATTTGCTGAACGGCATTGACAACAACTCGGACACCGTAGACTTCCTGAACGGCACGAATTACGTGGTCCTTCCGCCGGTCGATGCCATTCAGGAGTTCAAGGTGCAGACCTCGGACTTCAGCGCGCAATTCGGGCGCGCCGGTGGGGCAATCCTGAACGCCACGATCAAGTCCGGGACGAACAGCCTCCATGGCACCGCCTGGGAGTTCCTTCGCAACGATAAGCTTGACGCTGCGGACTGGTTTGAAGACGCCGGGAATGTCCAGAAGGGTGAGTATCGGCAGAACCAGTTTGGAGTTGCCATGGGCGGTCCCATCAAGAAAAACAAGGCCTTTTTCTTCGGCGATTACGAGGGCCTGCGCGTGCGGCAAGGGACGGTGTTTAGCAACGGTGTTCCAACTGCCGCTGAGCGCAGCAGTGGCTACACCGATTTCTCGGACCTGATCGCCCTCCAGCCGGCCAGCGGGTCGAGCAACCTACCACACTCAGACCTCCTGGGTCGAACGGTGCCTTACGGAACCATTTTTGACCCTGCGACCACGAGACCGGTCACAAAAGGTGTAGCGGATCCGGTTTCGGGTCTGGTGGCAACGGGAACGGGATATGTTCGCGATCCCTTCGGCACTTGTGCGGCTAGCACCACGCTCTTCACGCTCGCTGGCTGCGCCCTAAACACGCTTCCCGCTGGTCGGCTCGACGCCAACGCGATCAAGCTCCTGAACCTCTACCCCACGCCAACCAGAGGCGGTCTCGTTCAGAACAATACGACCGTCCCCAGGCGGAACGAACACCGCAACGCTTTCGACGTACGGGTGGACATCAACAAAGGTGACAAAGACCAAATCTTTGCTACCTTCAGCTACGTTGACGACCCCCAGTTTATCCCGGGTCCGTTCGCCGGAATTGCCGATGGCGGCGCATTCCAGCAGGGCATTCAGACGGCGAAAACCATCCTGCCAGCCCTGTCATGGACTCACGAAGTGTCACCGACCATGGTGAACGAGGCGCGGATTGGGCTCAACCGAATCGCAACTACCCGCACCGGGCCACTCCCCAGCACGATGGGGATACCTGAACAATATGGAGTCCAGGGCATCCCCCAGGTCGCCCTCAACGGTGGCCTCCCCGCATTCGGAATCAACGGTCTGAACACCCTGGGGAGCAACAACTTCCTGCCTTCGGATGAGGTGACTCAGACGAACCAGGTGACGGACAACTTCACCAAGACCTACGGCAAGCACACCTTCAAGGCGGGTATCGAATACCAGCGGGTCAAGTACTCCACGCTGCAGCCACCCTGGTCGCACGGCCAGTACAACTTTGACGGCAACTTCACCAGGGATCCAGGGGGGTCATCCGACAGCGCCGGGCGAGCTCAAATACTCTTGACGCCACTGGCGACATGCCCTGCCTCGGTTCCCAATTGCGTCCCCTACATGGGCGGATCGGACCAAGTATTCGTCTCCAATATCGCCCTCACCGATGACGGCAAGAACTACTGGGGCACGTTCTTTGAAGACGATTGGAAGGTGAGTTCCAAGCTGACCTTGAACCTGGGACTTCGCTGGGACTACTTCGGCCAGACGTTTGAGCACTTCGGCGGACAAGCCAACTTCGTCCCCGGTGTGGGGGGCGCCGCTGCTCAGTACTTGATTCCCTCCAACCGGAAGGACGTCCTGTCTCCGAGCTTCCTGGCCTTAACGAAAAAGGATAACATTAACATCGTATATACCGACAATCAGAGCCTGGGCAACTCGCAGAAAACCAATTTCGGACCACGTATCGGCTTCGCTTACCAATGGATGCCTAAATTGGTGATGCGCGGCGGCTTCGGCCTGTTCTACAACGGGTTTGAAAACCGTGGCTATTCACCCAACATCGGCGAAAACTATCCCTTCCAGTTCGGCTTCAATTTCAGCAATCAGAATGACCATACGCCGATTAACGACGCCACGTTTACGAGCTTTGCCGGCACCCCGTGTGCTAATAACTTTACCTTTGAGGCTGGCTTCACTTGTACACCCCTCCAACCGGCCCTCGTCGGGGCGTCCGGCCTGACCCTGCGAGGTATTCAGTACAACTACCTTACCCCCTACACGGAGGGCTGGAACTTGACATTCCAGTACGAACTATCGCCCACCACCACGCTATCGCTGGGTTATGTCGGGAACAGCGCTCACCACATCGAAGTGTTCCCTGGCTCCAATAACGTGAACACCATCATCCCGCCGTCCGGCACCAAGGTCCTCGCGTACCCGGACTTCGGCCAAGGCAACAGCTACGCGGCAACGGAGGGATCCAGTTACTACCACAGCCTCCAGCTGTCGGTCGAAAGGCACTTAGCGAAGGGTTTGTACCTCCTGGCGAATGACACGTTTTCGAGGACCCGGAGCGATGCCGGAGACCTTCTGAATGGCGGGGTTGGGGAACAGTATCGCTGCCCCACCATGGCCGGCTGCGGAATTCAGTACGATTACCGCGACGCGAACTTTGATATCCGAAATGTATTTCACTTGAGTGGTGGATACGAGCTTCCCTTCGGTCCGGGGAGACAGTTCCTCGCGAACGCCACTGGAGTTGAGAAACATGTTGTCGGCGGCTGGAGCATGCAATGGATCCTTACCGCGGAGGGTGGTCAACCCGCGACCATTAACTGCGATACTGGCACAACCAATGGTTTGAATTGCACCGCGCTCCTCCTCCCCGGGGATCGTTATACGGGCAAGGAGGCCCCTGACGGGATGTGGAACGCGGCGGTCTTCACTCAGCCTTGCAACCCTGATACCGGCAAGCCTACGGGTTGCGTCCCCCTAACGGGCCTCGGTCTGTTGGGTGGAGCGCCTACCCAGGTCCGCGGTCCGGGCATCACCCGGCTGGACTACTCGCTCTTCAAGGACTTCCGATTGAGCGAGCGGTTCCGGATGCAGTTCCGGAGTGAGTTCTTCAACATTCTCAACCACCCCACGTTCATGCCGCCGAACCTGGGCGGGAACGGCGTTATTGCTCTCTCGGGTTCGGGGGACTGGTTCAGCTCGAACTTCGGAAAGAGTGGAGCTACGCGTTTCCCCTACCAGGATTCGCGTCAGATCCAATTTGCTCTGAAGCTTTACTTCTAGAAAGACCGAAGAACCACCGACAGGGGCGCCCCAATGCATCGGGGCGCCCTTGTTATTTCTGCGGGTAGCGCTCGCCGGGTTCGTCATTCCCGCGCAAGCGGGAATCCACGCATGAAGCCATCCATGGACCCCCGCTTTCGCGGGGGTGACCGCCAGGGAACGCCGTCGCACGGGCAGGGTCATTCTTCCACCAAAGGTTTGCCAAGATAAAGGCGCCATGTTCGCTTTTCGTTGGCCAGCGGCAGTTCTGCTCCTCTTCGCAGCATTGTCCCCGTCGCTCGCGGCGAGGCAAGCAGACACCGAGGGTCGCGAGGCGCTCGACCGCAAGTTCCAGTCCGCACTTGCTCATTTCAATTCCGGACAGTATGCCGCCGCCCAGCAAGAGCTTGAAGCACTCGCCCGGGCTTTGCCCAATGGTTTTGACGTTCTGGAGCTTCTGGGGCTCGTTTACTCGTCCGAAGGCCAGGAGGAGAAGGCTACGGCGCCCTTCGAGCAGGCTGTCCGCTTGCGCCCGGAATCCGGCGAGGCCCGTAACAACCTGGCCACGAACCTCGTGCGCCGGGGAAAAACGTCGCTAGCCGAGAAGGAATTCAAAAAGGTCGTCGAACTCGAGCCCGGAAGCTTCGACGCCAACCACAATCTCGGCGCGTTCTACCTGCGGACGGGAAGAATCGCAGCGGCCATCCCCTACCTGGAGAAAGCTCAGAGCCGGAATCCTGACGCCTATGACAATGGCTACGATCTGGCGCTGGCGTACCAGGAAACAGGCCGTTTGCCGGAGGCCCGAGGGCAGATTCAGGAGCTCTTGAAGCAGAAAGACACTGCCGAGTTGCACAACCTGCTCGCCGAGGTTGAAGAGAAGGCCGGAAATTATGTGGCCGCGGTGAACCAATACGAGTTGGCGGCGCACATGGATCCCAGCGAATCGAATCTCTTCGATTGGGGCGGCGAGCTCCTCCTCCATCAAACCACCAATCCCGCCATCGAAGTTTTCGCGCAGGGGCTGAAACGTTATCCCAATTCCCCGCGGCTCGCCGTCGGACTGGGGCTTGCCCTTTACTTGCGCGGCAGCTACGACGAGGCCGTGAAGGCCCTTTTGCGGGGCGCCGACCTGGACCCCTCCGACCCGCGGGCGTACTATGTCTTGAGCAAAGCCTACGACCGGTCCCCGGGCCAGGCCGATGAGGTGGTGGAGCGCTTCCACCGTTTTGCTGACCTAAGGCCTGGTGATGCGCAGGCCACCTTTTACTACGCCATGAGCCTTTGGAAAGGAAAGCGGCCGGAGACTTCTCAGGCGCACCTCGATCAAGTTGAGTCTTTATTGAAAAAGGCCATCGCGCTCAATCCTTCGTCCCCTGAGGCCCATCTCCAGCTTGGGAACCTTTACTCCCAGCGTCGCAGGTTCGCCGAGGCGGTGCCGGAGTACCAGCAAGCGCTCCGGCTCTCCCCGAATATCCCTGACGCTCACTTCCGGCTGGGGCAGGCCTACGTTCACCTGGGAAAGAAGGATCTGGCGCAGAAGGAATTCCAGCTCCACCGGCAATCCTACGCGCAGCATTTGGCCGAGGATGACAAGCGGCGCTCGGAAATTCGGCAGTTTGTCTATTCGATGAAGGGCGCGCCCTGATACATTGGTGATTGGAAATTTGTGATTGGTGATTGAGAGAACAGAAAATCGAAACTGGAAAATAGAAACTTGGATCCAGTTTCCAGTTTCCAGTTTCTAGTTTCTAATTTCCAGCTTCAATCGTCAATCACAGATCGCCAATCACAAATCACCAATTCTTTTAGGCTATCCACGTGCGAAGCGCGGCGCCGAGCCGGTCGAGTGCAACCGGTTGCGCTTCGTGCCAGAGGGAAAATTCCGGTGGGGCGACAACGTAGGCTTCGGAGAGGCTCTCGGCCAGACAGAGGCACGCCGTCTGGCGTTGATACTCCTGGAATCGGCTGGCGGCCAACCACACGTAGAGCGCCAGCATTTGCGCGTCCACGGCACTACCCGGCAAGTCGTCGACAGCAGGGAGGGGGTTGACCTGATCCGGGTTGTCGAACACGGCCACGCCGGTGAAAGGTTTGGGCTTGCTGCGCACCCCGAATTGCGCCGCCACGAAGGAAGGCCGGGCGCGACGAAACGCTTCCGAGGCCGCCCACTCCACGAAGGAGTTGCCAAAGATCACGGCGCCGTTACCGGTAAGAAACAGCGAGCGCAGGAATTCCCGAATCGCCGGTTGCGCTGCCACTTCCGCAGGACACCACCGCGTCACCTCCACCTTGCGCAGACGATCATACACCGCGTCCGCGTCGGCAAGGTCCTTGCGCATGGTGTTCATCTCGTGCGAGAAGCTCTCCCGGTAGAGAGCCAGCCTCCCGTAGCTCAGTAAGATAGCCGGGGCCACGGTCGTGCCGGAAGGCTCCCGCTTCAGTACGTGATCGACCAGGCTGCTTCCGGCATCCACAATCCAAGTGTCCGCAGGCGGGGTGTCCGGGCGGCCCAGGGCAACATCCAGCAGTCCTCCGGAACCCCCACCGGCCGTGCTGGGTATGCCGGCGAGAAGGGTTTCCAAAGGGCTCTGGGACTCGCCGGATAGGGCGAGGTCGAGCTTCAGAGGCCGGCCGATTCCCTGCCACCGGCGCCAAACGCTCGCCGGATCGACGGGGAGAGGCCGGGGGATGACGAGCAGAACCAGCCGGTTTCCTGACTTGACCGGGGTGCCGTTCGTCCTCGGCGCATGCTGCTCAGCCGCATCGAAGACCACCTGCACGGCCCGCCGCCATTCCTGAAAGTACGGCGAGCGGGCGAGCAGAGAGGAGTTCTGGATCGTCTGTTCGGTGGTCGAGAACTGCCCGTGGCGTACCCCCATCTTCTCTTCGAGCTGCACGACATCCCGGAACAGGTCGGAGCACTGCTCCGGATTCAGGCCTGCCACGTAAAGGAGAAGCCTCAGAACCGACTGCCGTTCGTTGGGGAAGAGGTAATCCCACTCGCGGAGTTGTTGATTGACGAAGGGAAGGAAGGTCAGCGGTAGGCGTTTCAGCAGGCCTTTCCTCAAAGCGTCCTGAACTTCCTCCGGCAACTTCTCCTCGACGCGCATGATACCTTCCTGCTAACCTCGAAACTCCCTCAGCATGGCGCCCTGCGAATCCAGAGGCGGGCAACCCAGCAGGCCCGCGAGTGTCGGACAAAGATCAATGTGGCGAACGGGACGATCGATGATTTGAGGCTTGTCGACGCCCGCCCCCAGAGCCATCATCCAAGTGGTCCGGGTTGACTCTTCGTTAGCACGGTGATTGAAGAATCCGTTCGTCGTTGAGCCATCAGGATCCCGTCCGAACTCGGGGAGAATCACCAGCGTGGTCCTCCCCCGGTACTCGGGGTTCGCTTCCACCTCCTGCCACAGTTGGTAGGCAAGCCGGTCTGCCGTTCGGATGCCCGACAGGTGGAGCGCATAAGAGCCGAAGTGCGCCACTTCCACGTCCGAAAAAACGACCACTAACAAGCGAGGTGAGAACTTACGCATGACCTCACGGCTGACCAAGAAGGTGAGCTCGTCGCCGGAGGTCGGGCCGCCGCTCCGCACGAAACTGGCGATGGCGTTCTCGATGGTGCTCTGCACGCGGGGATCCAGCCGGTCGGCGGCGTCGAACACGGTCCAGCCCAGCCCTTCGTAGTTGCTCCCTTCCAAAGCGCTCTCCAGCTCGGCCTCAACCTTGGCCCGATCAGCCAGGTTGGCGGTTCGTCCCCGGCGGAGAGCGTCGACGACAGCCGTGAGCATCAGTTGCTTGGGAAACACCACGTTGGCGCCATACGCCGGGCCATAATCGGAAGCCGAGCTCGCACCGATCAGGCTGGTGAGCGCCTTATTGCTGGCCACAACCCAGGTCTCACTCCGATCGACGCGGAGCCGCTTGCGAAATTGCTCGAACACGGTCGGAGTGGTCGGGGCAAGCTTGCCCCAGTCGTCCACGCGTTGCCAGTTGCCGGTGAGGATGCTCGAAATCGCGTTGAAGTGCGCGGTCACGCCTTCGTTGCGCACGCGAGGGTAGAACAGGGCCTTGGGGAGCAGGTCCGCTGAGAGGTGCGGGATGTTCTCCAGCCCTTCCGGCGAAAAAGTCTCGGCGTGGCGCACACCACCAGGAATGACGACCACAACCTTTTGGCCGGCGTCGGCAGCGCCGTGCAGGCTCTGGTGGGCGCGTCCCTGCGGCGCCATAAGGCCAGCGATGAGCAATCCCGCCGCGCGCAGGAACGTCCGCTTGGAAGGGTCCGTAAGCGACTCAAAATCGCTCGCAAGCTTGCTTTCAACCTGGGTGTCCAGGCGAAGTCTGTTCTCCATGAATAAACCTCTCGAGAGTGACTTCACTCTGAATCCAGCCTCGTTCGGGCCCGCTGAATCGAGGCTTCGCCAATTATATTCCCTGTACCAGGCGTTTTCAATGCAAGGCCCGTGGGTAGTGGGTCAATTTGATGCTGTAGCGGCGGGTTTATCTCGCCAAATGGCGGCGTAAAGCCGCCTCTACATCAAATTGACCCACTTCCGGCTCGTTCGTGTCTTGGTTGTGCCTGAAGCGTAATGCTACAATTGTCTTCTCACGCGGCGCCGAGTCAGGAATGTCTATGGCTGGGATAAACCACTTCGCGGCGGAAGGCTCTCCACACGAGCTCGCTTCTTCGCGCGCTGCCGAGGGTCAGCGCAAACCCCGACCTTCAACTGACGGCGCGCTCATCAGGGCTGCCCTTCTGGGCTGGCTGCTGGCGTTCCTGGTGGGCACGGGCTGCCTCCTAGCAGGCGAGAAAGGCACTGTGACGGGAATCGTGGCCGGTCCTTCCCAAGCCCCGATTCCCGGTGCCAAGGTGACGCTGGCGGCTGCTGATGGGAGCCTGCAATCCATCGCCGCGGATCAAAGTGGGCATTATTCGTTTCCCTCGGTGGAACCCGGCACTTACACCCTTTCCGCCGAAGCTGCAGGTTATCAGGCTGCCACGCGAACCGCCGTGCGGGTTACGGGCGGAACCTCCATCACCGTGGACTTGCTTCTCGCAGCGACAGCTCCACCGGGCCCAGGCCAGGCGACCCCCGTCCCCCCACAGCCCGGCTATTACGACGACACCCCCTTGAAGGCCAGCGCGGTCAAAACCACGATCGACGCAGCCGGGTACTCCTCACAAGCGCAGAGCCCGCAACGTTTGATGAGTGAGGGCCCGAGCCTTACCGGCAACGCGCTCAAGACCCCGGCCCGAGAGCAGGGAAGCCCCAACGCCGCGGAGGTGGAACGCGAGCTCCAAACGGCCCTCCGCGCCCATCCCGACAGTTTCGAGGCCAATCATCAACTTGGGGAGTTTTATCTTTCCGTGGGTGATTTGAAAACGGATATCCCCTATCTTGAAAAAGCGCAAAAGTTGAAGCCCGAAGACTACGCCAACGGATACGATCTCGCTGTTGCCTACCTCCAGACAAAAAACCCTGGCCCGGCGCGATCTTTATTGCAGGACATGCTCCGGCGGAAAGACACCGCCGAACTCCACAACCTGCTCGGGCAGGTCGACGAGGCTCTGGGCGATCCGATCTCTGCGCTCAAGGAATACCAGCTTGCCGTGCACATGGACCCCAACGAGAACAACCTCTTTGACTGGGGGAACGAACTGCTCCTGCACGAAACCATCGAACCTGCCATTGAAGTTTTCAAGCGCGGCGTCGCGCTTTATCCCAACTCTCAGCGGATGTACATCGGCTTGGGCATCGCCTATTACTCCCGCAGCCTTTACGACGGAGCGATCGAGGCGCTCTGCCACGCTTCGGACCTGAATCCCTCGGACCCGCGGCCCTACCTGTTTCTCGGCAAGATGTACAACGTTTCGGTGGGGAAGGCCGACGAGGTCGCGAAGCGAATGAAGAGGTTCATGGAAACGAACCCCGACAACGCGCTGGCTTATTACTATGATGCCCTCAGTTCCTGGAAAGGCACGCGTGGGAGTGGTCAGGGGGTGGACTTGGCGGAGATTGAGGCCCTGCTCCGGAAGTCGATCTCACTGGACCCGCGGTGGGCGGACGCGCATCTTCAGCTCGGGGTCCTTCTTCACGACCAGCACCGCGATCAAGAAGCTGTCCCGGAGTTTCAGGCAGCTATCCGGTTCAAACCTGACGACCCCGACGCCCATTACCGTTTGGCGCAGGCCTTCGTCCGCACCGGCGACAAGGAACGCGGCCAGGAAGAATTTCAGCTTTACGACAAGCTCCACAAGCAACAAGTTAACGAAACTGAAAAGCGCCGGCACGAGATCCAACAATTCGTCTTCACGCAGGGTGGACCCGCCAAGACGAACCCCTAATCGTCCTTTCGACCCTGGAATCCCCTCACCCCCTACTCCTCTCCCCCAAGGCGTCCAACACGTCGCGGAGCTGCTCGAAGGCCTCGGCTACACGCAACACTACGAGGCGGCGAAGCGGGCAGGTCAAAACTCAAAGGTCAAAAGGCAAATGGCACATGTGAAATCCGATGGGATTTTGCCATTTGACCTTTGCGATTTGCATTTTGACTTGCCCTTCGATGTCAGCTAATTTGAATTTGCTACCCTCTCCCCCTTGGGATAGAGGACTGGGGTGAGGGGGTCACGATCGACACGGAAAGGCTATTACGCAGCCACGCCTTGGCTCTTTACGCCGGCCCGGGGATCGCCTACAATGGTGTCTTCCGGCCTTGTCGAGTTGTTCTTTAGATTGCTATCCTCTATTCGCCTATTACTGTTCCAGTGGAGGAAGCTGGGGAAAATGAATTATGAAACAAACTTCTCACCACAGGGACACAGAGGCACTGAGAATTCAAAAAAAGGCTCTCCCTGAATCCTGAATCCTGAGTCCTGAATCCTGTTCTTCAGTGCCTCTGTGTCTCTGTGGTTAATGCAAGCGATTTTTTCGCAGTTTCTCTCCCCTGGCCCTTTGGCGCTGCCCGTGAGAGGAGGAAATTTCAACAGTCTATGAGCAAGGTGGCCATCGCGATCCAAAAGCTCACCAAGACGTTCTCAGTGGGGAAATTCCTCCAGACACTTCAAAAGAATCCCCCAAAGAAGGGGGGAACGGAGGTGTTGAAAGGGATCAGCCTGGAGGTCTTTCAAGGCGAGGCGCTGGGATTGGTGGGGCCGAACGGGGCGGGGAAGACCACGCTGCTGGAGATTCTCTCCACCCTTTTGCTTCCTACCGGCGGACGGGCCACAATATGCGGTTACGACGTAGTGAGGGAAGCCGGGCAGGTTAGAAAGGTGGTTAGCTATTGTCCCTCAGCCTCAGAGAATTTCTATCCGCGCTTGACGGGAATGAGAAATATGGAGTTCTTTGCGCTGCTGAATAATTTATCGCCTCGAGAAGCCAGGAGAAAAATCCAAACGGTATTGGACCTGGTGGAATTGGAGGGCGGCAGCGACGTTCCCTTTCAACTCTACTCGGAAGGGATGAAGCACAGGCTGGCCCTGGCCAGAGCGCTTCTGACTGACCCTGAATTGTTGCTCTTGGATGAGCCGACTCGGAGTCTTGACCCGGTGTTGCAGGGGGAGATTCGCAAGTTCCTGCGGGAACGAGTGGTGGCTAAGCTTGGCAAAACGGTGCTGCTGGTCACCCACAGCCTGCTGGAAGCTGAACAAGTGTGCGATCGGCTGGCAATCCTGCATCGCGGGCAAATCGTGAGAATTGGAACGCCCGAGGAAATCAAGAAAGCCTGCGGCGGGGAGGACTTGACGGCGGCCTTCGAGAGGGCGGTGGGAGCAACCTCATGCCAGTAGCCTGGAAAGCTTGGGCCTTCTTCAAGCGCGACCTGATTACGGACCTCAGTTACAAACTTTCCTTCGCCTTCCAGGTGGTGGATATCCTGGTGAGTATCGGAGCGTTTTATTTCCTGGCTCGGATACTGGGCAAAGCCGCTTTTCGGGGCTACGAGCCCTTTCCCTTCATCCTGGTGGGAATGGCCGTCAACGGCTATATGACTACCTCTCTGGTTTGCTTCGCGCAGGCCATCCGGGGGAATCAGCCGCTGGGCACACTGAAGATGGTCCTGGTCACGCCTACCTCCCCGGTCGCGTTCGTGCTTTTTTCTTCGCTCTACCCGTTTCTGCGCGCCGCCCTCGATGCCGTGTTCTACCTGCTTGCCGGAACGATGTTTGGGCTGTCGCTTGCCCGGGTGAACCTTCTGGCCGTGCTGCTGATTTTCCTCTTATCGGTCGCTGCCTTCAGCAGCATCGGAATCCTTTCGGCGACCTTCACCCTGGTCTTTAAGCGGGGCGACCCCTTCTTATGGCTCTTCGGAGGCCTTTCCTGGTTGTTAGGAGGCGTGTTCTATCCGCTCGAGGTGCTGCCGCGTTTTCTTCAGCACGCTGGTCAGCTCCTGCCCATCACCCACGCCCTGGTGGGGATGCGGGCGGCGCTCCTGCGCAACGCGCCGGAGTCGTTTACGTCCTGGGGGCGGTAAACAGGGCGGGTGGCTACGTGTTGAGCGAGGCGCACCAGGATATGACGGTCCTGAAAGCTATTGCCCTGGCGGGGTATCTTGGCCCCTTCGCGAAGGGGAAGAAAGCCCTGCTCCTTCGTCCCAACCCCTCGGCTCCTGGCGGCCGGGAAGAGATTCCCGTTAACCTTACCGCCATGCTCAAGGGCCACGCTCCGGACAAGGCCATGCAACACAACGATATTCTGTTTGTGCCCGACAGCACCGCCATGAAGGCGCTTCACAGGTCAGCCGAAATCGCGGCGACAACCTCTTCATATGCCGCGATCTATGCGATACAGTGATCCCCTGTTTGGTCAAGCGCGTGATGGGTTATCTGGGGAAGGCTAGCGTGGCGCGGGGCCCTGCACCGTCCGGTACAAGGCGGGGCGGTACTGGCGCTTCGGCGAGCACATTGTCGAGAAATTTCGCGGACACTCCGTAGTTTTGTTGAATTTGGCAAAGGTGGTTCTACAACATGGCTGAAAACGAAGAGTTAGCTCCTATTGAACGCGGCTCCCCGGAACGGGTCAAGCCTCGGGCGGATTCCCTTATCGAATTAGGGGCAGATGCCCCCGACAGCTATTCCTATATACGGACCTACTGGCTGATTTTTTTGAAGCGCATGTGGACGATCCTGGCGGCGGCCTTGGTGATGGCAACGGTGGCGGCGATTGTTTCCTTCAAGACGCAGCCGGTTTATGAGGCTACAGCTCGCGTCGAGGTTGAGGCCGAAACGCCGGAAATCCAGTCCTTCAACGATCTCTTCCGGGACATGTCTGGCTGGAATGATGAGACTTTCCTGCAAACGCAGGTCAATGTGCTGAAAAGTGAAAACTTGGCCTGGCGAACCGTTCAGCAGCTCGGCATGGGGGGAAAAGCGGAATTTGGCGGAGGCGGCGAGCGCCCCCAGGCGGATTCTCAGACGGCGGCCCAGAACGGGCTCATCCAGGCATTTCGAGGGCATCTACGCGTTCAACTGATGAGAGACAGCCGCATGATAGAAGTCACTTTTGATAGCACCGACCCTCAGCTCGCGGCGCGGGCGGCCAACGCCCTGGTCAACAACTACAGTGAATACAATTTTCATCAGAAATATGACGCGACCCGGCAAGCTTCGGGATGGATGGAGGGGCAGCTCGACGAGTTGAAAGCCAAGGTGGAGAAGTCGCAGCAGGCCATGGTCGATTACGAGCGCCAGAATGTGATCGTCAATGTCGGCGACAAACAAACTGTGGTCGAGCAGAGGCTGGCGGCTTTGAGCACGGACTTGACCAACGCGCAAAGCGAGCGCATGCAGAAGGAATCGGTCTACGACTTGGTGAACTCCAACCCATCCCAGGCCGCCTTCACTACCCAGAATGATTTGTTGGGACGCTTGGACGACAAGTACGCCGAATTAAGAGAAGAGTACGTGGACGCCTTAGGGCAGTATGGACCCAACTTCCCCAAAGTCAAAAGACTCCGGGACCAATTGGACGAAGTCCAGTCCATCATGGAGCGCGAGCGCAAGCGTGTTGTAGTGCGAATTCACAACGACTACATGGCGGCCCTGGGCCGGGAAAGGCTTTTGTCTGCCGCGGTGGCCCAAGAAAAGGTGGAGGTGGGAAAGCTCAATCAACTCTTGATCGAGCACAACATGTTGAAACGTGAGTTTGAGACCAACCAGCAGCTCTATGCGAACCTGCTCCAGCGCCTGAAAGACGCCACCGTGTCAGCGGGTTTGAGAGCGACCAACATCCATCTGGTCGATTCGGCGTTAGTCCCCACGGCGCCGGTGCGGCCAAGAATTGCGTATAACATTGCCGTCGGTTTGCTGGTGGGACTGGTGCTTGGGGTTACGCTCGCCTTCATCCAGGAGAGTCTGGATACTTCCGTCAAGAGCGCCGAGGAACTGGAACGGCTCGTCGCCGCCCCAGCCTTGGCCGTGATCCCCCTGGCGCGCTCGTCCTGGCGGAGGATGGGCGGGGGCAGGAGTCAGCCAATGAATGGGGCGGTGGAATCGATCGTTTTGAAACACCCCACCTCATCCCTGGCAGAGTCTTTCCGCACCCTGCGTACTTCGATTCTGCTCTCGAGTGCTCCGCGCCCTCCCCAGGCTTTGTTGGTGACCAGCGCTCAGCCGCGCGAGGGCAAGACTTCCACCGCGCTCAACCTGGCCTTGGGGCTGGCCCAGCGCGGCGTGCCCGTGGTGATCGTTGACGCCGACCTGCGCCGGCCGGGGATCTCGAGGGCGCTGGCTCTCTCTCAAAATGGCGCGGGGCTCAGCAGCCTTCTTTCCGGCGCGCACAGTCTGGATGAGGTCCTGCGCCAAGTTGAAGCAGTGCCTAACCTCTGGGTGGTTCCGGCCGGCCCTGAGGCGCCCAACCCTGCGGACTTGTTCTCCTCTCCCACCATGGAAAATCTCATGCAGGAGTTACGCGGGCGCTTCGAGCACCTGGTGGTGGACTCCGCCCCTTTGCTGATGGTGACTGATGCGACCATTCTCTCCAGGCTTGTCGACGGAGTAATACTGGTGGTGGAAAGCGGAGTCACGGCGCGCCGCGCCCTGGTGCGCGCCCACAAGATTCTGGAAAGCGCCGGGGGAAGAATTCTGGGTACGGTCCTGAATAAGTGGGATGCGCGGGACGAGGGCTACTACAGCGGCTATGGGTCCTACTATTACGGTTACGACCGTCATTATTATAGCAGCAAAGAACACTAAGGGAAGGCAGAAAGCAGAAAGTAGAAATTAGAAACTGGAAACTGGAAATTGGAAACGGAAGGCTTGTTTCGTAGTTTCTTTCTCACTGTCTCGGTGCCTCAGTGAAGAGAAAGCAGAAAGCAGAAAGTAGAAGCTGGACGCTTTTCCTGAATCCCGAATCCTGAATCCTGAATCCTGTCCTACCCAGGCGCAGAGAAGGCAGAAAGCAGAAAGTAGAAACTGGAAACTGGAAACTAGTGTCCTGAGTCAGAAGTTCGTTGAATAATTCAGCCCCGACTTGTCGGGGCGAAAGAATGTAGCCCACGGCGTCAGCCGTGGGTATGCGAACCCCCCCTCTCCCCCGTCCCCTCTCCCGCCCGCGCGGGAGAGGGGTGCCGAAGGCGGGGTGAGGGCTTCGTGTCCCAGGGCTTGCGCCCTGGGCTACAATCTTCCGCCCCTGACGGGGCTGCGAAAAGACCGCTCGCATGAGGAAGACTTTGTAAGCGAACTTCTGACTCAGGGCACTAGAGTGCTGAATCCCGAATCCTGAATCCTGAATCCTGTTCTACCAAGCCGCAAACGCTCTTCCTGAATCCCGAATCCTGAATCCTGAATCCTGTTCTTCCATGAGCACGACGGAGGTCCCGATACCGCTGACCGATGTCCCTGTCATTGACATTACCCCGCCCAGCGGATGGCTCGACCTGAATTTTCGCGAGCTCTGGCAGTTCCGTGAGCTGGTCTATTTCTTCGTCTGGCGCGACATTAAAGTTCGTTACAAGCAGACTGCGATTGGGGCGGCCTGGGCGGTCCTTCAACCCCTCATGACGATGTTGGTTTTCAGCCTGTTTTTTGGGCGCCTGGCCAAGATCCCGTCAGGAGGGCTTCCTTACCCGATTTTCTACTTCAGCGCTCTGCTGCCCTGGATGTATTTCGCCGGGGCGCTCCAAAACGCCACGAATGTGGTGGTCGAGAACAAAGGCATGATCACCAAGGTGTACTTCCCACGGCTGGTTTTGCCCCTTTCGGCAGTGGTTTCGGGTCTTCTCGATTTTGCCATCGGCTTTGTGGTGTTCTTGGCCATGATGGTCCTTTACCGTGTCCATCCCGGCAAAGCCATCCTGACGTTTCCGGCATTCCTGCTTCTCGCGGTCGCAACAGCGCTCGGGGCGGGCTTGTGGCTGTCAGCGCTCAATGCCATCTACCGAGACGTGCGCTACGTAGTGCCCTTCCTGATCCAGTTTTGGATGTTCGCCTCACCTGTGGCCTATCCCAGCACGTTGGTCCCGGAGCGCTGGCGGTGGCTGTACGGACTGAACCCCATGGCCGGGGTCATCGAAGGGTTTCGCTGGGCACTGACCGGAAAGGGTCAACCGCCAAGCCTGCTGCTGGCAGCGTCAGCGGGCGCCGTGATCGTTGTGCTGATTGGCGGCCTGTTCTTCTTCCGAAGGATGGAAGGGACCATAGCGGACGTAGTCTGAAAGAAAGTCGACAGTCGACAGTTCGTGGTCTAAATGATGAATTCTGAATTATGAATGATGAAGGCGCAGAGGAGGAGTTGAGAAGCAAGAAGCAAGGAGCAAGAAGTAAGAACCTGGAACCAGGAATTCACCATTCACAATTCACCATTCACAATTCACAATTCATAATTCACCATTCATAATTCACCATTCATATGTCCAACATCGTCATTCGCGCTGAAAGCCTGGGCAAGCGCTATCGCATCGGCGAGCGGGAGCGTTACCTCGCCCTGCGCGACATACTTGCCCGCGCCGTGTCCGCCCCGGCTCGCCTCTTCAGACCGCGAAAGCCCTCTTCGCCCAACGGCGATGCCACGCACATTTGGGCGCTCAAGGATGTCTCCTTCGAGGTTCGCCAGGGCGAGGTGATGGGCATCATCGGCCGCAACGGCGCGGGAAAAACGACCCTGCTCAAGATTCTGGCCCAAGTTACGAGGCCCACCGAAGGACATGCTCGATTGAAGGGACGTGTCGGAAGTCTGCTGGAAGTGGGAACGGGTTTTCACCCGGAGTTGACGGGCCGGGAGAACGTCTACCTAAGCGGCGCCATCCTCGGCATGCGCAAGAAAGAGATCGAGCGCAAGTTCGACGAAATCATCGCCTTCGCCGAGGTAGAGAAATTCCTTGACACGCCGGTCAAGCATTACAGTAGCGGCATGCAAATGCGCCTGGCATTCGCCGTGGCCGCCCACCTCGAGCCGGAGATCCTACTTGTGGACGAGGTCCTTTCCGTGGGCGACATCCAGTTTCAAAAGAAGTGCCTTGGAAAAATGGGCGATGTGGCCAAATCTGGCCGCACAGTGCTTTTCGTCAGCCATCAGATGAACCAAGTCCGACGCTTGTGCGAGCGCGCGATCTGGGTCGAAGCCGGGCGTATCCAGCAGGACGGCCCGGTCGCGACGGCATTGGCGAAGTACGAAGCTACGATGACTTCCGGCTCTTGGACGCAAGCAGGGCTTTCCGGGCCGGGGGAAAGGGCGAGGTTTCGGTGCTGGGAGATTGTTGAGCCATCTTCGAGCTCTCCCCATCTCTTACAGACACTTGGCCCGGTTTGTATCCGCTTCGTGGCTGAGTTGTCACAACCCGTCCTGAGAGGACACCACGGGATTGGGCTGTTCACCTCAGACCGGAATTTGGTTTGGGGCTGCGCGGCAGAGGGCCTGAAGCTGCAACCCGGCCTGCACGAATTCAAGTATACCTTCCCGATGCTTCCCCTTAAGCCCGGCCCTTACTATTGGTTTGTCAGTCTTTGGGACGATCAGGAGCGGCTGGTTGAGTGGGACTGCGAGCCAGAGATGATTGTTGCAACCAGCATCCACCAGCACCCCCACGACCGTTGGAACGGAATCCTAAACCTGCCGTCCGCTTTCACTGTCTCGGCCTTTGATGATTTCCCACGTGAGGTGCCTCTTGCCTCGGCTCCAAACGGTCCTGCCATTCCCTAAGCGCTTATCGATCGGTGATTCCAACCAAGCCTCGGACGGTTGAGACCTCATGTCTGTGCAGATTTTTTTCCCACTGCAAAGAGCGGAAAAGTGGTCCTTGAATCAACTTGCGTCCCCACAGTGCACGCATGTTGCCTTCAGGCCGATTCTGTTTTTGGCAGGGAGGCGCGGCGGTGCGACCACGAGCCTGGCGACCGCGCGGGATGGACGGTGGCGTTGACTGTGACCAGAGACAACACTGGGGCTGAGTGGCGCGATCAGTCGGATGCCCTCCATGCGACTCTGTGGGACTGAGGAGACAGTCAATTCATGCCAGATGATTTCAAAAACAGCCTTGAGCAAAGGTATCTGTCCACTCACTATATTCGCTTCATGCCCAAGACTCCGGAGGGATGGGCGTGGGTGTTGGAAAGACTCCGGTTGAACTTCGGTGAGGCCTTATCGTCTCTGTCGCGCGGAAGTCGCATCTTGGACGCGCCTTGCGGAGTGGGGTATCTTGAGCATTATCTTCTCAAGGAGGGCTTCCAGAGACTCGATTGCGTTGATCTCTGCGAAGAGGAAATGAACATGGCGAGGCAGAAGCTGGCTGAGTCTGGTTTGAATTTCGAGGGTAAGGTAAGGTTCATTCTTTCAGACGTCTTTACATATTTGGAGAAAGTGGAACCCTATGACGCCATCGCCGTTATCGACTTCCTCGACCATCTGAAAAAGGACGAGGTTGGCGAGCTTCTGACCCTTGCCCACTCTGCGCTCCGGCCAGATGGAGTGCTCCTCTTGAGAGTGACTAATGCCGACAGCCCTTTGTTCTCACAGTATTTCTATCGGGATTTTACCCACGAAACGGGTTTCACCCCTAACACCATCCGGCAGTGTCTAGATGCAGCGGGATTCAAGGTTGAAAACGTCGACTACGAGAAGGTTCCTTGCATAAAGAGGACATTCGTCAAATCGCTGAAAGGAAGAATCCGTTCTGCGGGACTGCGCGTGCTCGCCAGACTACTCGGGATTCCCCGTGGGGCCTTCGCAGAAGATCTGATCGCGGTGGCGCGAAAGTGAGAATTGCCGTTTTCCACAACCTGGGGTCGGGTGGCGCCAAGAGAGCCCTTTACAACCTCACAAAGCATCTGGTGAAGGCCGGTCACGTAGTTGACGCGTTTATCCCCTCAACCGCGGAGGAAAACTTCTTGCCATTGAGGGACGTCGTAACCACATATCGGGTCTTCCCTATCCGGCGGACGCGCCTTGGCGCCGCGTCTTCTGTTCTGAAACGTCTATTCCGGTTAGGCAATTCCGTGAGAGATCAAGAGCGGGGACAGCAATCCATCGCGGATGCTATCAATGCGGGCTCGTACGACGTGGTGCTCAGCGAGCAGGACAGGGATACCCTATCGCCATTCATATTGAGATTCTTGGCCAAGCCTACCGTATATTATTGCCAACAACCCCATAGGTGTGAGGAGGCCATCCTGGACGTGGCGTCGAGGTCTGCTGGCGCGACAATCCCAAGGTGCGAGTGGTTGAGGGAGAGGTTCCGCAATTACCTCTACAGGCGGGCGATCCAACTCGATAAACGCAACGCGCTGTCCGCGTCCTATATCGTGACGAACTCCTACTTTTCGCGGGAAGTGATCCTGAGGGTGTATGGGCTCAATTCTTTTGTGTCGTACTTGGGAACAGACACGGACCTTTTTCGCCCTCTTTTCGAACGCCGGGAAAATTATGTTTTGTCCGTCGGGTGGTGCAGCCCCTCTAAGGGTTACGACTTCCTCATCCGATCCTTGGCTCGCATAGACACACAGGCACGGCCCAAAATCTTAATTGCCGCGAATGCGACTAACCCCGGCTGGGAGGCATACCTCCTGAGACTTGCAGCCACACTTAAGGTGGACTTGAGCATCAAAAAACTTGTTTCCGACTCCGACCTCGTTCGCCTGTATAACAAGGCTAAGCTGTTTCTTTACGCCCCGTACCTGGAGCCCTTTGGGTTGGTAGCTCTGGAGGCGATGGCCTGTGGAACCCCGGTCATTGCTGTAAAGGAGGGAGGAGTAAGGGAGAGCGTGCTTCACAACGAAACAGGAATTCTGACGGAAAGAGACGAGGAGGCGTTTGCCCAGGCCACAAGCGAACTCCTCCGAGATGATGTCCAGAGGGAGCGTATCGCCCGCAGGGCTCTGGAGGTGGTACGCAGCTTCTGGACCTGGAAACACGCCGCGGAGAGGCTAAGCTGGCATTTGGAGCGTGCCGTGCGGCTGCGACGCGCTTAACGCCCCGGGGTTTGGGGGCTCCGGTTCGTATTATAGGGGCCTCTGGCGGCATGCGCGACGGGCAAAGGACTCTGGCTTCCTTATTGTTCTGGATTACAACGGGGCACAAATCACGCTCAACTGCGTCGATCCGGTGCTCAAGATTGACTATCCGAACTTCAGGGTGACCGTCGTGGACAACGCGTCCACGGCTGCGCTTACCCAGAGAAAGGGTCCACTTTGGACTCGGTCACTCTTGTGTTGACATATCCTCCACCGCCCCCAATTTCCCCCCCGTGCGGCACAGGGCCGCGACCGTTTTGGTCCGTTATGATCCCCGTCTACAACCGGGTGACATATCTCGAGAGGACACTGAGGAGTGTGCTGTCGCAGGATCCCGGTGCTGAGGAAATGCAGATCGAGGTAGTTGACGACGCTTCGAGCTTAGGTGATCCGGAGGCGTTAGTGCGGCGAGTGGGGGGCGAAAGAGTGGATTTTGTTCGCCAGCCCCGTCGCTTGGGCGGAATCGCTAACTGGAATAGTTGCATCGAGAGGTCGCTGGGTGAGTGGGTACACATATTGCACAGTGACGATGTTGTGTTTCCCGGCTTTTACAGATGCCTCAAGGCCGGGCTGGAGGGAAGGGATGACGTTGGAGCGGCGTTTTGCCGGTATGCACACATTGACGAGAACGAGCGCTGGCGAGCGATCTCCGAATTGGAGAGACCCACACCTGGTGTCTTAGCTGGTTTCATCTACAAGATCGGCGCCCGTTGTAGAATTCAGTGTGCGTCGATGGTGGTCAGGCGGAGTGTCTACGAGAAGTTGGGGGGATTCCGGACGGAGCTTTCCTACGCGGCAGACTGGGAAATGTGGGTAAGGATTGCGGCACACTACCCGGTCTGGTACGAGCCCGCGACATTGGCGGCGTTTCGCAAGCATTCCACTTCCTGGACAGTGGCTTTCGTGAGATCAGCCGAGGACGTCGTGAATGAGCGGCGTTGCATTGCAGTTATTCGTCAGCTTCTGCCGCCAGATCAGGCGGAATCCGTGTCGCGAAAGGCAAGAGAAAATGTTGCCCACCTTGCACTCAGCAATGCGTACGACGCGTTGGGCAAGGGCGAGTTCACAGCCGTGCTCAAGCAAGTGTGGGAGGGACTGAAGTGTAGTGCTTCTCCCCGTGTAGTGATCAGGGCCATTTTGTTGCTGCCCGGCTGGATTGCGAGACATGTGATGCGCAGCGCCTTTACGGCGGGCAAGAGATAACTCGATGGCATTGTGCCGGCGCCACATTATCGCCAACAGTTCTTTCAGTTGGTGCGGGGCGTGGCTTAGCAACTCGGGCGGGATCGTCGTAGCACCAAAGAAGTGGTTCAACCAGGATGACACCGACACGCGCGGTCTCTTGCCTGGAAGATGGTTTCGGATGTAAGCACCGGTGAAGGCTGTGCAGGCTGCGCATTGCAGCGTCGTGATTCCCACTCGGAACCGCCCGGATCCACTGAGGGATTGTCTCCTCAGCGTTGCACGCCAGACACGCCTGCCGTCGGAAATCATCCTAGTAGATTCCTCGGATGACAACGCCACCGAGGAATTGGTTGGGTCGCTTTCGGCGCAGTTTCCGGCGTCGTTTGTTTACCAGCGCAGCGCCGCCCGAAGCACTGCCGTGCAGCGCAATCGCGGCGCCGAGGCCAGCCGAGGTGACATCATCCTCTTCCTGGACGACGACGTAGTGCTGGAACCAAACTTCATTGCCGAGATCATGCGAGTGTTCGAGGACGATACCAAAGGCGAGGTAGGCGGTGTGAGTGGCACGGTAGTTGGTAGTGGGTATGGGCCGCCGTCGCGCCTCAATGGCCTCTTGTTGCGCGCCTTGGGTGGCAGGACGGAGGGCAGCTACGCCGGTCGACTGGTAGGGCCGGCGATTAATTTCTACCCGGCGGACGGTCCCGATGCGATTCAGCCCGTGGAGTGGCTGAACGGGGCGGCGATGGCATACCGCCGGGAGGCCTATCTCGCTGAGCGCTCTTGGGAAACGTTTGCGGGCTACTCTTTCATGGAGGACGTCCACCTGTCGGCCCGCGTGGCTAGACGGTACCGGCTGCTGAACACAACACGAGCGCGGCTGCTCCATAAGTGCATGGGGAGCACCCCCCAAGACTGGGGGGCACTGGGGGAAAGTATGGTTCTGAACCGGCACGCTGTCGTCATGCACGTCCTCCTGCGACGGCGCCCCGGTGACTATCTTCGCCTCTTCGCGTACGAACTTTTGTACTGCACCATGGCCCAGGTCAAGAATCCGGCTCGCCCTTGGCGCGCCAACCTCCAATTGCTTTGCGGAAAACTTCGGGGCGTTGCCAAGCTCCTCCGGGGGGAGTCTCCTCATCGGGCCTATTTCGCCTAAGTGCCGGCCGCTGGGGGCCCGGTTGCGGCCCGAAGGTTAAGATGACGCCCGGCGGCACCACAAACTGCCACTATCAATAAGTAGCCGACAATGCATCCACTTGTGAGCGCGATGGTCGCAACGCGAAACCGGCTGACGCTGTTGCCGAGAGCCTTGCAAAGCCTCTATGCGCAGGACTATCCCAATCTGGAGATCCTCGTCCTCGACGACGCTTCCCAGGACGCCACATCGGATTATATTCGTTCCCATCATCCTGACATCCGATTATTCCGGTTTGATGAAAACCGTGGGCTTATCGCCGCTCGCAACCTCCTCATGAGAGAAGCAAACGGAGATTACATCGTTAGCCTGGATGACGATGCCTACTTCCCTCACGCCGACACTATCTCCAGAGTCGCAGCCCGAATGGAAGGCGAGCCTGAATTGGCGGTCGTCGCCTTCCGCGTGGTCGAGTGCGAAGAGGATGCGAGCGGCCCAACAGAACCGGAACACTACACCGGCGGCTATTGGGGATGCGGCCACTGCATCCGCAAGGCGGTCCTTCGGGAAACGGGATACTACAGAGAGCTAGCTTTGCGGCAATCCGAGGAGTCAGACCTCAGCCTCCGCATACTTGACAAGGGGTATCGCCTCGTTTATTTCCCGAAGGCCACGATCGTGCACTTGTTTTATATGACAAGTCCTCGTGACCTAGGGGAGATATTAGCTCTAACGGCTAGGAATCGATTGCTCCAGGCCTGGCTCAATGAACCTTTCCCCTGGTGCGTCATTAGCACCGTGAACGCGCTTGTAAAGTACTCGGTCAGAGCGGCATGGCGCGGGGCGCTCCGCAATGTGTTAGGGGGATTTGGGCGGGCTGTAAAGGACTTCCCGATTTTGAAATCTAGCCGTCGGCCGGTTTCCTCACGTGCTATGCGAATTTACCTCACGCTGGGCCGACAGAAAATAAGAGATAGCTCTGCGATCCGCGCACTCTATCTGAATCCGCCTGGCATTTTCGGAATTCTGTTTCGCCCTGGTTCGTAAAGACACTTCAGGGTGTTGGGTGGTAGATCGCCTGCCCGAATTCAAGCAATGATCCACGACGATGCGACTGGCGAACCGCTTATTGCCGGCGCGAGCCCCGCGCTGGAGTGGGTGCCGTGCAATTTATGTGGCCAGGACAGCACTATTGAAATGTTCCATGCGCAAGGGTTCTGTCTGGTGCGATGCTCAGGCTGCGGCCTCGCCTATGTCAATCCCCGCCTCCCAGCAAGCGCCCGGGGCGAGGTGTACGATGACGACTACATTCGGGGACACACGGGCGGAGAAGAGCTTGACGGAGATTTCGTTTGGACCGTCGAGCCAACCTCCTGGGAAGCAACGCGGGTCCGATATGCTACTCGCGGGATCATGAAGGGGCGATTGCTCGAGGTCGGCTGCGCGACGGGGAGGTTTCTGTCGGCGGTCCGGCAGAAGGGCTGGGAAATTTGGGGGGTGGAATTCAACCGCCGTGCTGCGTGCGTCGCAGCGGAGCGACTTGGCTGTACGGTCGTGGTCGGAGGTTTCGAACAGGCGCAGTTGCCCGAGGGGCACTTCGATGTAATCTGCTTGTTCCACGTCATCGAGCATATGCTTGACCCCTTTGCAGCAGTCCGCAAGATCCGAGCTCTCCTCCGGCAGAATGGGAGAGTGCTTCTGGAGTGCCCCGACTTCGGATCGGGGAACGCACGCAAGCTGGGACCAGGATGGATAATGGTGCAACCAAAGGAGCACCTTTACTATTTCGACGAGTGCTCGCTGCGGAAGCTCCTTGAGGGAGCAGGCTTTCGCGTTGAGAAGGTGCGGCGGTGTGGGGGACTGGGCGCCCTGAAAGGTGGCACGCAATCCGCCGTCACCGAGCGCCTCAAAGGCAAGAGTTTCGAGCTTCGACACCGGCTAGCTCCAACCCCTTGGCTGCGAAACCTGGCTCGCAGCTTCTTCTGGGGCCTCTTGAGACAGAACGACAACATCCTGGTAGTTGCCTCGCGGTGTTCGTGATATTCGCTATGTCGGCCTCTCGAATGGCGGCGGAAGGTTTGGAGCCTGTCAATGACAGGGCGTAAATACTGGCTAGTAGTGGCATCTTTGCTGTTGGGGACAGGTCTTCTTTACTCCGTATTTCTCTTGCCGTATGTGCGAACGTTCCACATTAAGGACGAGGATTTTCCTCTGATCTTCAATAGTGCCCGGCAGTATCATCCAAACCCGGCCTTGTGGGTTACACGGGGTTACTCTTCGTATTTTGACCCATTTCCAGACTTGCCTCACCTTAATACCCATTTCTGTCGGCCGGTGGTCAATGCAACCTTCTGGCTTGAAAGTCTGCTCTCCCCAGGAACCGGGCCCCTTAATTTGACGACGAACTTTCTGGGCCTGGTGATTACCCTCATTCTCTTCATGTTTTTCCTGCGTCGTGAGACGAGTGGCAACATTTTATTTCTCTCGTCAATGTTAATTGTGTACGCCTTCTCAGCCACCTGGTATGAGGCGGTCCTGTTATCAGCCTATCGTGGCAGTCTTCTGATGGTGCTTTTCGCGTTGGCCGCTTTTCTCCTCCTGCCCCCAGAGGGTAGCCGCCATCGAGGATTGCGAATCACCCTTTCCATCCTGTGTCAGTTGGGCTCGTTGCTCAGTCATGAAGCCGGCGTAGTGACGCCTGTCATCGCAGCCCTCCTCTTCGTTTTCAGGCGCGATGGAAAGGTAGCTCGAGCCCGCTTAAAGGTGTTGCCGCTCTTCCTCCTGCCGCTGCTCTGCTTCGCGGCGCTGCGCTGGGTGTTTTATGGTGGGGTGGGTCATACCTACGCTGTGGAGCCTGAACATGGCTGGGCGAGCATGGGGATTGTCAATGGACTAAGGCTGCTCGCCAAGCCTTTCTTCCCTTGGGAGACGGACGTGGTTGTCTTCGGTGAGCGGTCCCTGCGAGTTGTGATCGGGGCATTGATGAATTTAGCCGGCTGCGCCCTTGTGGCCTGGGCCTTGCTGCGGCCGGGGAAGGCGGGGCGCAGGCCCCTCTTGCGGGCTCTTTTGTGTCTTGGAGTTGCGCTCGCCGTTCTTTGGGTAGGACCCAAGCCCCGGCTTATGCAACTCGCGGCAGTTTTCGGCGCACTGGCAGCTATTGTCGCTGTCGAGCAAATCGGGCAAGGCGCCGGCCAGCGGTGGGTTCGGAGGGGACTGGCAGCGGGGCTCGTTGGTTTAGCGGTCGGCCAGTTGTTGATCTACCTGACCAGCTTCCCGCGGATGGTGGCCGGAGGCTTGGCCCAAAATTGGGTGGCCCGCGTAGAGTTCGAAGGACTCCGGCGTGTCATCGCCACTATGAGCACGCCCACATTGTTGCTCGTTGATGATCAGGGAGGTCGGAACGGAAGCAACGCCATGTTGGACATGGCGGCATGGGGCAACAGAGGGCGCGTTAGCAGGCTTATTACGGTGGACAGCCTCGGCTGGGGAAGCAGCCCACAGGGGAGGCTGAGAATCTCGCGTGACAATGGGGCTGTCCGCATGGAGATCGTCATCGGACGAGACCAAGCATTCGCGTTCGCCCTCGTTGATAAGAGCCACTTAGGGAGCAAATTCGTCAATCAGGGCCTTCACTATGAGATGGAGACGGTCCCTGCGTATTCACCTATGGCTCGGCTGCTCCGGTACTTGGGGGAGAAAGTTGAACCGGACGATGTTGGCATCGGTCGCCGACTCGTGGTTACGGCGCCGCCGGAGATCGCCCGCGATGGTCTACTCATCGTTGGCTTCGATCCCAGAAACATGTCATCGTTCTCGAACGACCTGACCAAGTGATTGCAGCGTATATGCGCGCTTCTCGAAAGGCGACACGACTTCTTTACAGTTTGCTGAGGGCAACGGACCGAGTCTTCGGTGCTCACTCGTGGAAACCGGATGGTCGTGAACCGCAGCGCATCCTGGCCATCTGCTTGTCTCACCTTGGCGATCTTGTCTTGCTGACCCCCCTCTTTGCCAATCTCAGGTTGAAGTACCCCCAGGCTCACATCGCGGTCGTCTGCAAAAGCGCTGTGGCGGACATTCCCAGAAATCATCCGGCAGTAGACGAGGTTATCACGTATGAGGCGCGATGGACGCTGAGGCCGGAGTCGCCACGGGCGGGATTTCTGGACACGGTCAAGCTGATTCGCGAGCTGCGAGCGCGGTCATACGACTTGCTAGTGATTTGCTACGACCATCCCATGGACCGCATCCTGGGTTTCTGCACCGGAATCCATACGCAAGTCTGCCTGGACGGCGCCGCAATGCAACAACCCAAACCGGGCGTACGCACTGACCATCACCGGCATCGTGTTGAACATGCCTATGACCTTCTTCGCGCATTGGATGTGCCTATCCTGGAGAGCGCACCCTCCGTTGGTCTCTCGGACGCTGACCTGGCCTGGGCGGACGAATGGCTGCAAGAACAAGGACTGGCCGGAAGCCGCCTTCTCGGAGTACACCCGGGCGCGGGCGGCCCGGAGAAGCGCTGGCCGGCAGACCGCTTCGCGCGTGTTGCCGAGAGTCTAGCGGGCAAATTCGACTGCAAGGTTGTGGTTACCGGAAGCCCGGCAGATGCCGAGGCCGTACAGGGCTTCGTCGAGAGCGTCAGGACAACGGTTGTACAAGCGCCTGCGACCCTAACGGTGGGAAAGCTTTGTGCCCTGATCCGGCGCTTCGCCCTCTTGCTCTGCAACGACTGCGGCCCCATGCACATTGCCGCCGCCTTGCGCATTCCGGTTATTGCGGTTTTCGGACCCAGCTTTCCCGAGCTTTGGGGGCCTTGCCCAGCGGACCCGCGCCATGTTGTGGTGGCGGCTTCGGATGGCAGAATCGAGTCCGTTACGGTCGAGCAGGTGGTCGCTGCGATTGCCGGACGCCCCCATCTCATGCATCAGCTCAGGCGTGTGTTCATTGCCGATTGCTGATTGCCGATTGACGATTGACGATTGAAATAGTGGTGTGGCAACTCCCTCCAATGTCCATCGGCCCGCGGCGGGGCAATCGTCAATCGTCAATCGAAAATCGGCAATTCCAGACATCCTGGGCTCTAATGATTCTCGTGGGTAGAGGAGGTTGGTAGGTGGAAGTTGCGATTGTAGTGGCCGCGCTTGTCCTCTTCGCTTCTATAATTCCGCCGCACTATCTCATCCTGTCCACCCTGCTGGCTTTCCTGGGTGCTTCGATGCCGATCGTAAATCGAGGGGGAGCGCTGGGTGAGTTCCGTTGGGCCATACTCCTTGCTTTGGCGCTGGGCATGATTCTGCGCAGCTCTGTGCAGAGTAGCCGTTCTATCTGGCATCCGATGCATCTGAGCCTTTTTTGCTTTGTGGCCTACGCGGCGATTTCAAGCTCCTATTCGGTGAACGGCCTGATGACGATCCTAAAGGCTGCGACTTTTGCTTGCTTGGCTGTGGCGGCCATGCTGTATGGGAGGCTGGAATCTGGAGGCCCATCCGGAGGGTCGTGCAAGCTTCTCGACCAGGTTTATTGGTGCGCTGTGATCGTGGCGCTGGGCTGCGCCTTAGCGGTCATACATGTCTTGCCTGCGCGTGCGGGTTATTTCGCAGGCCCCTTCGGAAATCCGAATGCAATCGGGGCCTTCATCCCCTTGGTCGCACCCGTCCTCCTACTCAACTTGTTACGGTCGTTTGACAAGGCACCGCAGATCCGTGCTGCCAATGTTCTACTCACCATAGCTTATTTCATCTTCTTGCTCATATCGAGATCCAGGGCGGGCCTTGCCGCCACCTTTCTTGCGTGTGGATGGTGGCTCTACTTTGCCCACCGCAGGGCTTTTGGATTGTTCCTGGGCGGCGCGCTTGTCACCGGGGTCATTATGGGCTTGTACTTCCCTGAATATGTGCAGAACTTGAACCGAGTCTACATTTATAAGGGCGATGCTTACGTTCTTAGAACGAGGGGAGAGCCCCTCCGCGTCACCTGGGAGGCGGCCCAGGAAAGCCCGCTGATCGGGGTGGGGTTTGGGGTAAGCAAAGGGTATAGCGAGGACTGGGAGTTTGCATTCGAAAGCGGCACGGCCGGGCGCGAGAAGGCCAATAGCTACCTTGCGTTGGTAGAGGAAGTCGGTTTAATCGGTGCTGGCTTTGTGCTCCTCCCGCTGGCGTGGGTGCTTGTCACCGCGACTCAGCGCTTAATGCTCTTCCGCAGGCTGCATCAAATGGGCGACGAATTTTGGGTGATGCTCACGCTTTCAGCCTGTTTGGTCGGAGGGTTAGCAAGCGCGTTTTTCGAAGCGTGGCTCACCAGTGTAGGCTTTTTTTCAACGATTTTGTTCTGGCTGGTCTTCGGAGTCTTGGCGGCTCGCCTCACTACTCCCATCCGAGTTTCGCGATGAAGAAACGCGTTGCGATTTTGGTTGGCGTCCCGACGCCCTATCGTGAGCTGCTTTTTGAACGCCTTGCGAGGTCGGCGGACTACGATATTCAAGTGCTGTACTCTCGCGACCACCAGCCGGGACAGCAATGGCGTCTTGGCGCACATCCATACCCGGCACGCTACCTCAAGAACTTTGCGCCGGAAAGATGGCATGGCCGGCTATTGGTAGGAGCCATCAATCCCGGCTTATGGGGAGAACTTAGAGCTTTCCGACCGGATGCTGTTGTCATCTACGGCTATAACACCGCGACCACAATGCTGGCGATTCTCTGGGTTATCGCCCACCGGATTCCGATGTTAATGCGGACTGACTCGAACGTGGTTGCAGAACTGGGGAAACCACAGGTTAGGCTTGCACTAAAACGGTTGTTCCTTAGGTGGCTCACAAGACGTGTTTCGGCCTTCCTATCCGTCGGCACCATGAATTCTCAGTATTGGCAATTCTACGGTGCGACACCGGAAAAGATCTTCCTGGCGCGCTATGCGGTAGATAACGAGTGTTTTCAGACCCAGGCAGACCATTATCGCGTTTCCCGCCAAACCATAAGGGACCAAAACGGCTGGAGGCAGCGTTATCTGCTGCTTTACGTGGGCCGATTGGTCGGGTTGAAACGTGTTGATGTGCTGATTGAAGCTTTGCGGCGGCTTTCCACAAAGCGATCGGACATTGGACTGCTCATCGTCGGCGATGGCGCCAAAAGAAAGTCGCTCGAAAAACTGGCACAAAATTTGCCGCAAGTTTTTTTCCTGGGGTTCCACGATTGGAAGGACTTGCCCAGGTTTTACGCTGCTGCGGACTTGTTCGTCCTGCCCTCCGAGGTTGAACCGTGGGGGCTCGTCGTCAATGAGGCGATGGCAAGTGGGCTGCCGGTGATCGCCACGCGGAAGGTTGGGGCGGCACACGATCTGATCATCGAGGGCGAGAACGGATACATGGTACCCGAGAACGACCCGGCGGCTCTGGCCTCGGCTATAGATCGCGCCTGCGAATCCGAACAGCGCCTGTTACTGCTGGGTAAGAAGGCACGAAGCACGGTTCAGAGCTGGAATTATGATTCCACTCTCGCAGGATTCCATAACGCACTGTCCAGGTGCTTTGAAGTGAAAGATTCTCCTGGCGACGATAGTTTACACGAATCGCGCACAGAGAAGGCAGAAAGCAGAAAGTAGAAATTAGAAACTGGAAACTGGAAGGCTTGTTTTGTAGTTTCTTTCTCAGTGTCTCGGCGCCTCAGCGGTGAACAAGAACCACAGAGGCACTGAGGCACAGAGAAACCGGAAAGCACCTCGAAACAGGTAAGACCGTGTGCGGAATCTTTGGACTAGTCGGCAAACGCTCGCCCGAAGTTGACCGGGCGCTCAGCCTGGGCACACGGGCATTGGCTCATCGCGGTCCTGACGATGAAGGGATGGAGATCCTTCCGCTTCGCTCGGACGCGCAGCAGTGCGTCGGGTTGGGAAGCCGCCGGCTGGCCATCCTCGATCTCTCGCCGGCCGGGCACATGCCGATGCATGATCCTGAGAGAGGCAATTGGCTGGTCTTTAACGGAGAAATCTACAATTTCCAGCAAGTCCGCAGCGAACTCCAGAAACTGGGCCATCGCTTCACCTCCACCGGGGACACGGAAGTGCTCCTCGAGGCTTATGGCGAGTGGGGGGAGGCGTGCCTTGACCGTCTCGGCGGAATGTTCGCTTTTGCGCTGTGGGATGCGCGGAAGGAAAGGCTCTTTCTGGCACGTGACCGGCTGGGTGTTAAGCCGCTCTATTACTACGCGTCGCCCGACCGGTTCCTCTTCGGATCGGAAATTCGCGCCTTGCTGGCCAGCGGGCTTGTGCCGCGCCGCCTGGATATGACGGGCCTGGCATCCTACCTGGCTTTCGGAGCCGTTCAGGACCCCGTCACCATCATCGAGGGCGTGCGGTCGCTTCCCCCCGGCCATACTCTCATTTGGGAAAAGAAGCACCTCGAAACCCGCAGATACTGGAGCTTGGCGGAAGTGGCTTCCAGACCTCCGGCGACGGATGCTCCGGACGAGGCTTTGGCGGCAATTCGAGGGCTAATTCAGCAGGCGGTCTCGGAGAGATTGATCAGCGATGTTCCCATCGGTGTTTTCCTCAGTGGGGGTGTGGACTCGAGTTGCGTGGTGGCCGCGGCCAGCGAGGCGTCTCAGAAACCGCTCGAGACCTTCTCCGTCGTCTTCGGGGATAGCGACTTCTGTGAGGCCAGGTATTCCGACCAGGTGGCACGCGAGCACGCTTGCCATCACCATAAGATCGAGCTCACCGACAAGCGGCTCCTGGAAGAAATCCCACGCGCCTTGGGCGGGATGGACCAACCGAGCGTCGACGGCATCAACACTTACATCATTTCTCGGGCTACCAAGGAGGCCGGAGTTACCGTGGCGCTGAGCGGACTGGGTGGGGATGAGATTTTCGCCGGATACTCGACCTTCTGTTCTGTGCCCAAAATGATGAGCTTCCAAAGGTACGCCGGATGGTTGGCGCCTCTCGCAAGAGGCTTTAACGCCCTGCTTGGGGGGAGCGAAACAAACAGGCTTTCGAAGGCCTTGGCCCTGGCCGGCAATGACTATTATGGGAACCAGCCCTACTTCCTGCTGCGGGCGCTCTTCCTGCCGGGAGCCGTCCGAAGCATGCTGCCCCGTCAAGAGCTGTGGAACGGCAACTTTGTGTTGCCCGGAAATTACGCAGAATTGGTTGAGCAGGTTCGCGAGCTTGACCCGGTCAACCAGGTCTCTGTCCTCGAGGCGTCCACGTACATGGCCAACACGCTCCTCCGGGATACCGATTGCATGAGCATGGCCGTTTCGCTCGAGGCTCGGACCCCGTTCCTGGATTACAGGCTATGGGAGTACGTTCTTCCCCTCGCCGGCAGGCTCAAGCTCGATCCCCCCATACCCAAGCCCCTTCTCCTGCGGTCGGTCGGTCAGCGGTTGCCCAGGGCAATCTACTCTCGCCGCAAGATGGGCTTCACGCTGCCGTTTGAGCGGTGGTTGGGCAACGGCTTGCGGGCCGAGGTGGGGACTGAGCTCCTGAGCAGAGGGGACGCTGATAAATGCCCCCTCGAGCAGCAGGCGGTGGAGAGAGTCTGGCACGCCTTTCTGGCTGGGAAGACCAGTTGGTCACGGCCCTGGGCGCTTTACGTTCTAAGGCACTGGATTCGTCGCAATATCTGGGAGTCACCTTGAAGGTCGTCATCAATGCCGTCTCGGCCAAAATGGGTGGGGCGATCACCTACACCACCAACGTGCTTCGTTGCCTGCCCCCGCCTGAAAGCGGCTACGAGTTCGACGTCTTCTTGCCACCTGAGACGGCGGAGAGGCAGAAGGGATTGCCCCGGAATGTGCGGCTCGTTGCAACCTCGGTGGGGCATGGGGCGTGGGGGAAGAGATTCTGGTGGGAGCAAGTCACGCTCCGTCGCTTCCTGCGCAGGGAGAGAGTGGATGTGTTATTCTCCACCGCCAACTTTGCGATGTTTCGTTGCCCTGTCAAGCAAATCCTGCTCGTCCGGAACGCTGTCTATTTCTCGAAGCTGTACCAAGAGATGATTGTGCCGAGGCAGAGCCTGAAGAGGAGGACTGCGTTCAGGTTGGGCCGGTGGCTGATTGGATTGAGCGTTCGCAACGCTGATGTGGTGATGACGCCGACGCAGGCTATGTTAGACGAACTGAGGGAATACGTTGAGGTCCCGCCCCACAAGGCCATGATTAATGCTTACGGGGCTGAAGTTCATAATGGGGTAGCCGGGACCTTCCCTGCACCATCCGGGCATGAAGACACGTCCGGGCCCTCCCCCATGAGACTGCTGTACGTATCCCTCTACGCCGAGCACAAGAACCTGGACACTCTCCTCAAAGCGATGCCCCTCCTGAACCGGGACGGCGGCAGGGGGTTCGTGTTGAAGACCACCGCCAACCCACATTGGGAATTGGTAAGGAACGCGGTCGGGTGCCTCGAGGACGTAGCCCTCGCGCAAGCGCCCGAAATTGCCCGATGCGTTCAGTTCGTCGGTCCGTTAGGGAAGCGAGAGGTAGAATGCCTCTATCTCGGCTCCGACCTCTTTGTCTTTCCCTCCTTCATCGAGTCGTTCGGCTTCCCCATGGTCGAGGCAATGGCCTACGGTCTGCCCATCGTGGCCGCAGACACGCCGGTGAATCGGGAGATTTGTGGGGAATCGGCGCTTTACTTCCGGACGCGGGACCCGGATGACTTGGCCGCGAAGGTCCGCTTACTGTCCGCCGACGAAGCCCTCCGGCAGAAATGCAGCGAGAGTGGCCGCAGGCGCGCGGCCAGCCATTTCAAGTGGGAAGATCACGCCACCCGATTACTGGGGGCGGTGGGGCATCTCGATCGTTGAGGGCGTCACGTGGGTGCGTGGGCAGGACTGGAGAGGTCGCCGGTACGCCTTTGGCCCCTCTCAGATCGCCTTAGCTCCCAGTGGGGCAGACGGTGGGGCCTGGGAATCTATCAGGGACCGTCCCTGAGCAATGAGCTGGGCGGAGGAGAGCCAGAGGCTGGTGCAGGTTGAAGGTTTTCCCTTACCACCTCCCACGACATGCACGAGGAACTGCTTTGAAGATCACTATCGTCCAAGGAGGCGCGTTGCCTATCCCCCCGATCCGTGGCGGGGCTATAGAGAAGGTTTGGTTTAGCCTTGGAAGAGAGTTCGCAAAGAGAGGGCACGAGGTAACGCACGTCTCTCGCACATTTTCAGAGCTTCCGGATGAGCAATGGCTGGATGGCGTCCATCATGTGCGGGTAAGGGGTTTTGAGTTCTCCTCTAAGAGACGCATCATCGTGTGGAGGGACCTTTGGTACGCACTGCGCGTGCTGAGGGTGCTCCCCAAAGCCGATATTTTGGTGACCAACAACCCCGTGCTTCCGCTGCTGATCCGCACCCGTCGGTTCGGGGCGCTCTACGTTCACGTGGCCCGGTATCCCAAAGGCCAGATGCGCTTTTACCGCCACGCAAGCCGCATCCAGACGGTATCTCGAGCGGTCGCCGAGGCGATAGTACGCCAGGATCCAAAGAGCGCCAGCAAAGTCCGCGTGCTTCCCAATCCACTGCCGAGCGCCGTCGAAAGGCTGGACGTGGCCGCGTCATGGCCGGAGCGACGTGAGGAAATTCTTTATGTGGGGCGCGTCCATCCGGAAAAAGGTGTCCACGAGCTCATCGAAGCATTCAAGCTTTTGGTGCAGTCCGGCGTAAGCGACTGGCGTCTTATAGTCGTCGGCCCGTGGGCCGCAGCCCAAGGGGGTGGTGGGGAAGACTACTACGAATCCCTGCGGGCCAGGAGCGCCTCCATTGCTGACCGGACAGACCTTGTGGGCCCGATTTTTGATCAAGACCTCCTAACTACTCACTACCAGCGAGCGAAACTCTTTGTCTACCCGTCTCTGGCAGAGTACGGCGAAGCGTTTGGTCTCGCGCCGCTGGAAGCGATGGCACATGGCTGCCCGCCCTTAGTATCGAATCTAGCGTGCTTTAAGGACTTCATTGAGGATGGGCGCTCAGGGTTTATCTTCGAACATCGCTCCGATGGCCCCGCGGGAGAACTGTACAGGACCTTGAGGAGGATTATCGGCGCGGACCAGCAGCTAATGTGCACGGCTGTCCGCAGCCACGAGGTCGCGCGGGCTTATGATCCGTCGAACGTCGCCGGAATGTATCTCGATGATTTCGCTGCGATCGCGGCTTTGCGGCGCGCCCCACACAGTCCGGCGACCCAAGAAACGCAACTGCCATGACGCCGTTTCCGTGACGTTCCTATGAGGAGACGCGGATGGACTTAAGTAATTCGCAACGGGTAATGCTGGTGGGCAAGCATTTGCTTACCGGTCCCACCGACATACCGCGCTATGTAAGATGGAGCCTAATAAACCTATGGTTCCGCAAGCAAGTCCCTGTCGACTTGGAGGTTCCCTGGCTGTCCTGGGCAGCTATCGATTTTTTGAAAAGTTTCGTGAGCGAAAGAATGCATGTGTTCGAATACGGAACCGGAGGGTCGACTTTATTCTTTGCGCGTCGATGTCGCTTGGTGGTATCAGTCGAAGATGATCAGAACTGGTTCAACCTTGTCAGCGACAGGCTGGCTCTGAATGGCATAACGAATGTCCGGATCCACCTTCGCCCATTCGATTTCAGGAACCCAAACAATTTTGCGCGCTCCGCTTACCTCAACGCGATAGGCGAAGAAACCTACGACGTTATCTTAATTGACGGGCAGGATTGGAGTTACAACGAGCGCCCTGCCTGCTTCAAGAGGGCGGAACAGAACATCGCTCGGGATGGGATCATCGTCGTGGACGACTCGTGGAGGCCCACCTACAGGGCGCTACGGAACAAGAAGTCGGCGAAAAGAGTCCGCGTGTTTGAGGGGACAGGGCCCTGCCGCCTTGGGGTGACCAGCACCGACATCTACTTCTACTAACTACCAAGTCAAGATGTACGACTAGCAGGGGCAATGATCCCGGTCAGCGTAATAGTCCTAACGCGTGATGAACAGGCCAACATTGCTGGCTCCCTGCAAAGCGTCCGCTGGGCGGGTGAGGTCTTTGTCGTGGACTCATCTAGTATGGACCGAACCGTCGAGATTGCCAGGAGCCCGGGTGCCAGCGTTTACTCCCGTCCTTATTAATTCACCAGATGCATAGCGAGATGGAGCCCGCACGACCCGCCCCCGTAAGTGTTCTGATAATCACTTACAACGAGGAAGCCAATATTGCACGCTGTCTCGAGAGTGTCCGCTGGGCGAGTGAGGTTTTCGTTGTCGACTCATTTAGTACGGATCGCACCGTTGAAATCGCCAAGTCCCTTGGAGCCAAGGTGTATTTGCACCCCTTTGAGAGTTATGCGAAGCAGTGGAACTGGGCGTTCGACAACTTGCCCTTTTCGCATGAGTGGGCCTTAGTCGTGGATGCTGACGAGCTTATACCGAGGGCTCTAGCTGAGGAAATCGGGCGGGTTTTGCGCCAACCCAAAAACGCGATGGACGGCTTCTATCTGAATCGCGAATTCTTTTTCCTTGGGCGCAGCTTGAGACATGGGGGCCTTTATCCCAATTGGCACCTAAGGCTGGTGAAGCGGCAGCAAGCGAGATACGAAGTCCGCCCCATCAACCCCCACATTGTGGTTAATGGACCCACGGGGAGCTTGAAGGAGCCGTTCGAGCATCGAGATAATCGCCCGGTCTCTGCCTGGATCGAACGACATAATGCGTATTCCGATCTGGAGGCCGAGGAGTACTTTTCTGAGCGATTCCGGGGAGGGTACGAGGCTTCGATCCCGGCTCGGCTCTGGGGCACCCAGCCTGAAAGGAAACGCTGGATCAAGCTGCACGTGTGGAACCGATTGCCATTACTCGTGCGTCCGTTTCTGTTCTTTTTCCGAAACTACTTTCTCAAGGGCGGCTTTCTGGACGGTCGCGAGGGGTTCATCTACCACGTGTTGTGGAGCTTTTGGGTGAGGTTCCTGATCGACGCCAAGATTATCGAGCGAGAGATTCGCGATGAACCCGTCCAGCCATGAATTCAGGGCTCTCTGGGACGGACGCAGGACGCGCTGCCTTGAGCCGGGAATGGGATAGAGTGCTTTGTGACTCTGGTAGATTACTTCGACGGCCTCGCCTGCCAGTGGAGCAGCAAGTACGCTGAGGGCGGGAGCATGCGTCACAGGATCGAGGCGATTACCCGGCCGCTGCGGCAGCGCCTCTCCACAGGCTCTCGGGTACTGGATTTTGGTTGTGGCAGCGGCGATGTGACGCTGGCCCTGAAGCGCGCCGGTTTCAACGTATCCGGATTCGACATTTCCAGGGCTATGCTCGCGGCAGCTCGACAGCGGTGCGAGGGCCAGGAGATTGAATTCGTGCAGGGCGAACCGGGCGAATACTCTCGCCTTCCGTTCGGCCCAGGGACATTTCTAGGGGTAGTGGCGTCGAGCGTGCTCGAGTATGTACCCAACCCACTCGCCCAAATTGCAGAGCTTGCAAGGGTACTAGGAGACAACGGCGTACTAGTGATCACCGTACCCAATCCCTCTCATTGGCGCAGGAGGCTCGAAGGCTTTCTCCAGGCACTTATGAAATACCCTCCGGTCTGCCGTCTAGGTTACCTATTCAGCGCTAGGGGCATGGCTTACCTGGGCTACCTCGCTCTGTCCGTCAATCGCTTTTCATTTGGTAGATGGGCGGCGATGCTGAGCGACAACGGGATGCGAACCGAGCAGGTGGGGAGGGACAGCTCGGCCATGGCCACGATCATCGCCACCAAGTTGGAGGATAGGACTGCCACAGCGCCCTAGCTCAAGGGGGCAGAATATCCCGACCCGATACACTGGAAGAACTGATTCGGGATTTCATTCGCGGCCGGCGAGACTATCCTCTCCACCTCTGGGCTCAGATTTCATTTGAAGTATGGCACTGACAATACCTGGACTCGAACCCCAGCCCGCAGTCAGCCGAGACGGCGAAGTCCGCCTACCAGAGTTCGCACCCCGGGTGACAACGCCTGGCGTGGGGACCTACTGGCGGACGGTGCGGCACTTGCGCTGGGCGCAACTTGCCGCTTTGGCTCAGCGGCGTATGCTGCCGCGCAACAAGCTCCGAGGGTGGAAGCCCGCCCCCGTTACCCTGCGGAAAGTTTCGCCACCTCCGACGTTCCCGGAGTGGCAGCGGGCTTCAGCCCTTCAGATGCTCGAGGCTGGCGAGTTCTGTTTTCTGAACGCCACCCATGCGCCCTCCGGATGCATTCCTTGGTCATCGGAGGGATTCAGCCGGCTTTGGCTCTACCACCTCAATTACTTTGACTTTGTCAATTTGGATCTCAGCGCCCCGCAGCATAGGATGCACCTGCGCAAGGCGCTGGAGCTGGCGGGAGACTGGTGCAGGCAAAACCCGACAGGCGGGGAGATTGGGTGGGAGCCCTATCCTCTCTCCTTGCGGATAGTCAATTGGTTGAAGTTCTTAATCCGAAACGCCGAAAGGGCGGACGCTCTGGGAGAGGGCGGGGCCGTCAGCCTTGTCCTTGCCAGCCTGCGAATCCAGGCGCTGGCGCTTGAAACCCGCTTGGAAACGGATCTTTTGGCAAATCACCTCATGAAAAATATCAAGGCGTTGATGTTTGCCGGCGCGCTGCTCGAGGCGCCCGAAAGCTCGCGCTGGTGGAGGAAGGGAGAAAAGCTGCTGGGGCGAGAACTGGCGGAACAAATTCTTGCCGATGGCGGGCATATCGAACGATCTCCCATGTACCACGCGGAGGTGTTGGAGGATCTCTTGGACCTCCAGGTCTTGGTCGAGGCGTGTGGGAGGACGGCTAATTCTGCCGAGCTGCTGTCGCGAGGGGTGACCCGGATGGCTGATTTCCTGCGCTGCGTGCTCCATCCCGACGCTGAGATTCCGCTTTTCAATGACGCGGCATTCGGCATCGCGCGGCCTGCTGGTGAGCTCCTGACGCGGGCAAACCCGTCGGCCAAAGCATCATCGAGCTCCTGCCCGGAGGTGAGGGTTTTTCCCGAAAGCGGGTACGCGGTGCTTCGCGCTCCGCGTTCTGAAAGCTGCTTGATTTTCGATTGTGGACCTCTGGGGCCCGACTACCAGCCGGGGCACGGCCATTGCGATGTCCTCAGCTACGAACTTTCGCTGCACGGCCAGCGCGTGGTGGTTGACACTGGCGCGAGCACTTACGAGCCTTGCGCGGAGCGGCACTACGAGCGCTCCACGGCAGCGCACAACACGCTGCGCATTGACGGAGAAGAGCAGGCCGAAGTCTGGGCGAGCTTTCGCGTGGGGCGGCGTCCCAGGGTGGGGCGACTCCAAGGAGGCGAAATTAACAAGCTCTACTTCGTGCAAGGAGTGCATTACGCCTACCAGCATCGCGGCGTCATTCACTCGCGCATGATCGCCCTGACACCCAGGAACAGTTGGTTGGTGATCGACTCACTAAACGGCAAGGGGAAGCACCTCGTCGAGTCCTTCATCCACTTCCACCCGGCGGTTCGGGTGGAGATTCAGAACAACTCCGCGCCTGGTGGCGCCGGCACGGGCGCCACGGGCTGGACAATACGATTCGGTGAACATGAGTATTTCTTGACGACCCATTGGTCTGGAGAATTGGCGGCGCGAGAAAGCTGGTACGCGCCTGAGTTCGGTGTGCGGCAGCGCCAAACAACGCTCCATTGGACCTGGAGAGGTGATTTGCCTGTGCGCCTTGTGTACGCGTTCACGCCGGCTGGGCAAAGGCCGCCTTTCATCCCGCTGGATTTGGCCCAGGAAGGCGTTGAAATGCTTCACACGGCCCTTGCCTTGATCTGAGGAAGGTTTCCCTTCTCGCTTGAACATCCTTTACATGTCGCAATATTTTCCGCCCGAGGCTTGTGCTCCTGCGGCGCGGGTTGACAGTTTTAGCCGTGAGTGGGCTCGGGCTGGCGCGGAAGTCAGTGTCTTAACCGGTTTCCCCAATCATCCTGAGGGGACCTTGCACCCGGAATACAGGAGACTGTGGAGGCATGGGTTCGTGCGCGAGGAGCGCGAGGGAGTGAAGGTTTACCGCACGTGGCTCTACCCTTCTGCCAATCGGAGGTTGTGGGGCCGGGGGGCAAATTTCGCTTCCTTCGCGCTTTCCGCCGCTGTGGCGGGAAGCTGCGTGGCCCCGAGTAAGGGGGTGGTCATCGCCACCTCGCCGCAGATTCTGGTCGGGGTGGCGGGCTGGGTGGTGGGAAGCCTGCGGTCCTTGCCCTGGGTGTTCGAGGTGAGGGACCTGTGGCCGGAGTCGCTGGTGGGAGTGGGACAAACGACCGCCGGGTCCTTGCTCTACCGGAGCGTGGGGCAGGTCGCCAATTTCCTCTATCGGCGGGCCACGCATATTGTCGTGGATGGGGAATGGAAGCGCCGGCACTTGATCCAACAGGGCATCGAGGAGAGAAGAATCTCGGTGATGCGGAACGCCGTTGAGGAGGATTACGGCTTGGATCCCCAGTCCCACAGGGGCCAACAAGCGCGCCAGGAGCTACGACAAGAACTGGGGCTCCGAGACCAATTCGTGCTCCTCTACGCGGGAACGCTCGGCATGGCGCATGGCCTGGAGACGGTTCTGCTCGCCGCCGAGCGGCTGCGTGACCGGGGCGAGGTGGTCTTCCTCCTGATCGGCGAGGGGGCAGAACGCGAGCAACTGCTGGAGCGGAGCCGGGAGCTGCGCCTCACGAATGTGCGTTTTCTCGGCAAGCAGCCGCGGGAGAGGGTTCCTGTCTACCTGGCGGCGGCGGATGCATGTGTGGTGCCCCTGCGCCGAAGCGAGGTCTTCAAAACGGCCATCCCCTCCAAGATGCTTGAGGCAATGGCTGCCGCAAAACCCGTAATCCTGGGCGTGGAAGGCGAAGCAAAAGAAATATTGCTCGGCGCACGGGCTGGGATCGCCGTCCCTCCGGACGACTCCGACGCCCTCGCAAAAGCGATCCTCAGGCTCTGCCAACACCCGGAACTCGGCCGCGCGCTGGGCGCGAACGGCAGGCGTGCAGTGCGCGAGAAATATTCCCGCCCGCAGCAGGCGAAAGCCTATCTCGAGCTACTCGCGGGGCTGGTGAGCGCACCCCGGGGCCCGACCGTGCCAGAGCCGTTGCAAGCGCCGGAGCTTGCTCCGGAGAGCAACCCGGAGACCTTGACTGCGAGGAAACCATGAGAAGCTACCTCGGACTGTTATTTCTTGGCGCGCTGTTTAGCCTGCTGGTGACGCCGGCGGTGAGGAGGCTGGGCCAGCGCGTGCGCGCCTATGGCCAGGCGCGCGACGGCCAGGAACAGCGGCAAATTCCGCGCTTGGGGGGTCTTGCGATCTTCCTGGCGGCGCTTGCGGCCTGGGGCGTGTTGCTGCTGGTACCGAATGATGTGCGAGCGCGGTTCCTGTCAGAGTGGCGCACCTTGGCCACCCTATTGGTCCCCGGTACGTTGGTGCTGCTCGTGGGCGTGTACGACGATCTCGCAGGCGTAGCCCCATGGCAAAAGCTGATAGCCGAGACGCTGGCAGCAGGGATGGTCTGGTGGGCGGGCTTTCGGATCGTTGGCCTACCCATCCTTGGATATGGCATCCACAGCCCCCTTTTGAGCTTGGCGCTGACTGTGTTCTGGATAGTCGCGGTGACAAACTCTCTCAACCTGATTGACGGGTTGGACGGTCTGGCCGCGGGTATCGCATTCTTCGTCACCGTTTCCGTCTTTGTGGTTTCGCTGATCCAAGGCAACCACTTCGTATGCATTCTGGCCATCACGCTGGCGGGCGCGTTGCTGGGATTCTTGCGCTTCAATTTTGCCCCTGCCACGATTTTCCTGGGTGATACGGGCAGCCTTTTCTTGGGATTTTTCTTGGCCACCTTGGCCATTCATACCTCGCAGAAAAGTTCGACATTGCTGGCCATCGTGGTGCCTTTTGTGGCCTTCGGCCTTCCCTTGCTCGATACTGCGCTCACCGTGCTGCGCCGCCTTCTGAGCGGCCGGCCGTTGTTTACTGCCGACCGGGATCACATCCACCACCGGTTGCTCCAAAGCAGGCTCACGCCACGCGTGGCAGTCCTGGGGCTCTACGCGCTGGCAGCGCTGTTTTCACTCGGGTCGCTCCTTATCCTTCAGTCCACCGGAAGCCTGATTGCGTTGGTGGCGGTGTTGGCCGGCGCCTCAGGCTGGTTTCTGACCAGCCGGCTTCATTACGAGGAATTGTCGGAATTGAACGTATACGTGTCCCGAGCCGTGCAATCGCAACGGCGGGTGCTGGTTAACGAAATCCTGATTCGCAAAGCCTCGAGGCAGTTAGAGGTGAGCCCCGCATTGGAGGAAAGCTGGCAGGCGTTGGTGGAGGCCATGGAAGCTTTGGACTTTGACGGAGTCGCATGTCAGCTTTCGCGCTGGCCGAATGACTCTGCGCCTCTCCTAGCCCCCTGGTCGCGCTCTGGAGAGAAGGAATCGAAGGATTGCTGGAGCGCCTCCATCCCACTGCGCGCTGGGGAAAAAGCTCTGGGGATGTTACATCTTTGGCGCGCCCTCAATAAGGACCGCCTCCTCTTCCAGTTTTCCTCGCTTCTGGACACCCTCATACCGCCCTTTGAGAAGCAACTGAAGCGCCACTACGATGCCGAGGGAGCGAGTCCGGCGGTGGCACAGAGTGTGCGGCGAAGTCCAGCCTTGCAACCCGATCTCCTGGCAAACGGAAGGGAAGGATGAAGCAACTTCTGCAAGATCTTCGCTCGCACGAATTACGAGTGGAGGACGTGCCACCCCCTTGCTGCTTGCCGGGAGGGGTGTTGGTCAAGAATGAGGCTTCGCTGATCAGCAGTGGGACTGAACGTGCGACGATCGACCTGGGAAGCAAAACGCTGCTGGGCAAAGCGCTCGAGCGGCCGGACCTTGTGCGGCAACTCTTTCGTCGCCTTAAGACAAGTGGTATCGCGGACGTGGTTGCGACGGTGCGCGCCCGTCTGGATACCGCCGTAGCCCTGGGCTACAGCTCCGCCGGCGTGGTTCTGGAGGTGGGAGAAGGGGCAGGGGAATTTTCCGTGGGCGACCGCGTGGCCTGTGCTGGAGCAGGACACGCCGGCCACGCCGAGGTAAATTGGATTCCCAAAAACCTGTGTGTGAAGATTCCACCCAACGTTAACTTCGAGTCGGCAGCTTCGGTAGCGCTGGGGTCTATTGCCCTGCAGGGAGTGAGGGTGGCAGAGGCGAAGCTGGGAGAGCGAGTGGCGGTAATCGGGTTGGGACTGGTGGGGCAGCTTGTGGCACAAATTCTCCGCGCGGCTGGTTGTGTAGTCTGGGGGCTGGACCCGGACCCGGATCGCGTGAGATTGGCCCATGAACTTGGCGCTGATTTCGCTTGCCAGAACCGGGAGTGGGAACAGAGCCCGTGCAGCGCCTTATGCCAGCGCGGCGAGGGAGCCGACGCGGTGATCCTTACGGCGTCGACCCGCTCAGCCGAGCCTGTCCAGTTGGCGGGAGAGCTGGCGCGTGACCGAGGTGTGGTAGTGGTGGTGGGCGATGTGCGTGCCGATATTCCTCGCGGCCCCTATTACAAGAAAGAACTGCAGGTGCGCTACTCACGCTCATACGGGCCGGGCCGCTACGATCCTGAGTACGAGGAGCGAGGCGCCGACTACCCCTACGGCTTTGTGCGTTGGACAGAGAAGAGAAATATGGAAGCTTTTCTGGAGCTGGTGGCGCAGCAAAAGGTGCGTGTTGAGCCACTGCTGACGCATCGCTTCAGCATCGACGAAGCCTTGCAAGCTTACAAGTTGCTTTCAGGCGAGACCAAAGAGAGGTACGTGGGCATTCTTCTCACTTATCCTCACACCGCGCCGCTTTCGAACCGGGTGGCACTCCAGGAACCGTCGGCGCGCCCCGATCCAACAAGAGTAACCCGTGAGACCGTCGGTGCGGGATGGATTGGGGCGGGAAGCTTCAGCCGTGCGAGATTGCTGCCGAGCCTGCGGAAGGTCGGGGGCGTCGAGTTCTTGGGCTTAGCCAACGCTACGGGTGCTTCGGCGCGGAGGGTCGCCAAGAGTTTCGGCTTTCGCTATTGCTCGACCGATCCCAATGAGATTCTGAACGACCCGGCCGTCCACGCGGTCTTTATTGCTACCCGGCATCACCTGCACGCCCCTTTGGTCATCGCAGCCCTCGAACATGGCAAACACGTTTTCGTGGAGAAGCCTTTGTGCGTCAATGAGGCGGAACTGAATCAGATTGCAGAGGCGTTTGGCAGCTCAGGGCGCATACTCAGCGTGGGCTTCAATCGCCGCTTCTCCCCCTTTGCCCGCGAATGCAGGAAGTTCTTCGAGGGGCGTCGTGAGCCGCTATCAATTCTCTACCGGGTGAATGCAGGTCGCTTGCCGCACGCCCACTGGATTCATGACCCTGCGCAAGGACATGGCCGGGTGATCGGCGAAGTCTGCCACTTCATTGATCTGGTGGGGTTCCTGACCTCCTCGCTACCCACAGAAATCCAGGCTTGGCCAGTAAAAGGCGCCAGCGACAGCGCTGAAGATAACCTTCACATTCAGGTTCTCCTTGCCGACGGCTCGCGGGCGGAGATCTTCTATCTCTCTTCTGGCGACCCAAGCGTTCCGAAAGAGCGCTTAGAAGTCTATGGCCACGCGCGAACCGCAATTTCCGATGACTTTCGGAAAGCGTGGTTTTATTTCGATAACCACTGCCGGTCCAGGTCCCTCTTCTCTCAGGACAAAGGGCATCGAGAGGAACTGCGAGCTTTCGTTGCGGCGGTGGCAAGCGGCGGGGAACCGCCCATTCCCTTCGAAAGTCTTCGCGCAACGACTCTGGCCACTTTTCGCGTCCGCGAGTCGCTACGATGCGGCAAGGCGTTGCCGGTTTCTCCCTCTGACCCCGCCTAACATTGCTTTGGATTCGACTTCCACACCCAAAGCTTTGTAACAACCTTCCACAGCGTATTCAGATCGCCAAGCGATGAAAGTTCTTGGCGTCTGTCCACAATTTAAAAGCAAATCCCTTCCTCGTTGTCTGCTCTCCCAGGAGCTTGCCATCCTCTTCGGCCTTTCGCGCCTTTCCAGCCTTGAGCTCCTAAGCCATCCCCTTAGCCCATTCTGATTCTGCCATCGAAATCCCCCGCCTAAATCCTCCACTCGGGAATGCGTGTCCTTGGCGGTGTGCCATTGACATCCGTGGCTACCATTGGATTCGGTGTCGTCGTGCGGTCTTCCCTCAAGACGTCTCGCGCCCGCACAAGGTTGTTTCGCGTCCCCCTGCGCTCGCCAAATCCGTTGAGTCTCGCCTCCGCACGGCATCACGCGTAGATTGATCGCATGTCGAGGTTGCCGCGTCCGTTCCTTTATGACCGCTACATCTTGGTGACCGTGGCTTGCCTTGCGGTTATCCTGGCGATGCCACAACTCGCTTTCACCTGGGGTCGTGAAGGCCATCAAATCATAATGATTCTGGCACAGCAAGCGCAGCCCGCACCTGTTTTCTAGGTCCGGGGTATTTCGCACCCGCCGACAATACCCACCCTCCGACAGAAACCATTCGTGCTTGGCCCGCCCCCGGCTAAAGTGCTAGTATTGCCTCTACTGTTATGACCGGTCACAATCTCATAACACCCACGCATCGCTCCATTCGCAGATATTACGAAAGCGTCGCAGCCTTGCGGGACCAGGGTGTGTTAAATGAGATGAGCGTGCGCTCGCCCTTCGAGTCCCTGCTCCAGGAGACTGCCCGGCTCAAGGACTGGACATTCATCGCCGAGCTTTCGGGAAAGTCCGGCGGCGCGCTCATTCGTCCTGACGGCACCCTGCGCGACCGCAACAGCCTGCCGCGTGGCTATTGGGAAGCCAAAGACACCCAGGACGATCTCGACACCGAAATCAAAAAGAAGATCGCGCGCGGCTACCCCCTCTCCAACATCATCTTTGAGGACACCCAAACCGGCGTCCTGTTTCAGGGCAAGCAAAAGATCAACGGGCCGTACAGTCTCGGCAAGCACGAAGAGTTGGCCGCCCTTCTCAACCAATTCTTTTCCTACACTGAGCCGGACATTGAAGGCTTTGAAGAAGCGGTTGACGAATTCAAGGAGCGCGTGCCCGATCTCGCGCGCGGGCTCGTGGAGAAGATCCAGCAGGCGCACAAGGACAACCCGCCATTCCAGACCGCCTTCGAGAAGTTCTTTGAGCTTTGCCGCACCGCGCTCAATCCCAATATCCGCGTTGAGGCCGTAGATGAGATGCTGGTTCAACACCTGCTCACCGAGCGCTTGTTCCGCACTGTCTTCAATAACCCGGAATTCGTCAAGCGCAACGCCATCGCGGCGGAAGTGGAGCGCGTCATCGAAGCCCTGGTGAGCCATAGCTTTGACCGCACTGAGTATTTGAAGAGCTTGGACCGTTTCTACCGGGCCATCGAAGGCGCCGCGCGCTGGCTGCCTGACTTCAGCGAAAAGCAGCGCTTCCTGAACACGGTTTACGAACGTTTCTTCCAGGGCTACTCGGTAAAGCTGGCCGATACGCACGGCATCGTCTACACGCCGCAGGAAATCGTGAACTTCATGTGCGCGAGCGTGGCCGAGGTACTGGAGAAGGAGTTCGGCAAGTCGCTTTCGAGTCCCGATGTTTTCATCATCGACCCCTGCACGGGCACCGGGAACTTCGTTGTGAACCTGTTGCGCCGCATGCCCGGCCGCGACTTGCCCCGTGTGTACCGCGAGCAGCTTTTTGCGAACGAAGTGATGCTGCTGCCCTATTACATCGCCGCGCTCAACATTGAGCACGCCTATTACGAGCTGACTAGCATGTATGAGCCTTTCGAGGGATTGTGCTTTGTGGACACGCTTGACTTAGCAGAACGTCAGCAGCTTCACATGTACATGACGGAGAGGAACGCGGAGCGCGTGGACCGCCAGCGCCGCACGCCCATTACAGTGGTGATTGGTAATCCCCCATACAACGTGGGACAGATCAACGAGAACGACAACAACAAGAACCGGAAATACCCGGCTATCGAAAGCCGGGTCGCAGAGACTTACTCGAAGCGGTCAAAGGCTAGCAACAAGAACGCGCTCACCGACCCCTACGTGAAATTCTTCCGCTGGGCCACCGACAGGCTGCAGGGGCGCGACGGCATTGTTGCGTTCGTTACGAACAACCGGTTTGTCCGGGGGGTCGCTTTTGATGGCTTTAGAAAGTCGGTTGCAAGTGAATTCACGGAGGTTTACCACTTTGATTTGCGGGGAGATGCACGGACAACAGGAGAGCTGAGGAGGCAGGAGGCTGGCAACATTTTTCACGACCAGATCCGCGTGGGCGTTGGGATCACGTTGCTAGTTCGGAACAATCGGGCGGCACGCCGCATGCTACACTACCATGTAGTTCCGCCTTACTGGAAAACTCTGCAGAAGTCCGAGCTTCTTGGTTCGTTTCAGCACGTAGGAAACGTGCCCTGGCGAGATTTCGCCGCAGACCCTACGGGCGACTGGCTAACTCCTGCTAACGCAGATCAGTTTGCTGAGTTCATCCCAATTGCCAGCAAAGAGGCCAAGAGTGCCGAATCGGCATCGCCCGAGACCATCTTCAAGCTCTTTTCAGGCGGGGTGAAGACCAATCGAGATGAGGTTGTCTACGACTTTCAAAGGGAAGCCCTGATTATTCGAGTTCGCCATTTCATCGAAGAGTACAACAGCGAAGTGGACAGATATAAGCGGATTGGGAAGGAGACCTCGGTCGACGATTTTGTGCACTACGACAAGATCAAGTGGAGCCGTGACCTCAAACTCGACTTGAAACGGGCCAACTACGCCTCCTTCGTTGAGTCGAAAGTGCGGTTGTCCCTCTACCGGCCGTTTTCTAGGCGCTGGCTGTTCTTCGACAGAATTCTTGACGAGGAAGTTTACGTTAACCCGCGCATGTTCCCCAGCGCTGAGAGCGAACGGGACAACTGCGTCATCGTAACAAGCGACATTGCATACAGGTCCGTAAGCCCGAGCGTCCTGGCAACTGATATCATTCCCGACCTTCACCTGTGTGCCTCTGACAGTCACCAGTGTTTTCCCTTTTACGTTTACAACGAAGATGGTACAAACCGTCGCGAGAACATCACCGACTGGGCGTTGGAGCATTTCCGCGAGCATTGCAACGACAAGAAAATCACCAAGTGGGATATCTTCTATTACGTCTACGGGGTTCTGCACCATCCCGAATACCGCGCGAAATACGCCGAGAACCTGAAGCGCGAACTCCCGCGCATTCCGCTGGCGAGAGAATTTCGCACCTTCGCCAAGGCGGGGAAGGAACTCGCCCGGCTGCACATTGAATACGAGAAGCTCGAACCGTGGCCGTTAAAATACATTGAAACGAGTTCGCGCGTGGTAGGGGCGAGCGGCGCTCGCCCCCAGGCCGAGCGCCGCTCGGCCCTACAAATTCCATTGTCCTACCGCGTAGAAGACAAGATGCGCCTGGCGAAAGACCACCGCTCCCTCAAGGTGAACGATTCGCTCACGCTTGGCGGCATCCCACCGGAAGCCTTTGAATACCGCCTGGGCAATCGTAGCGCCCTCGAATGGGTGATTGACCAGTATCAAGTGACGGAGGACAAGCACAGCGGCATCCGCTCCGACCCGAACCGTGCCGACGACCCCGAATACATTGTGCGTCTCGTGGGCCAGGTCACTCGCGTGAGCCTTGAGACCGTCAAGCTTGTAAAATCCTTGCCCGCACTTTAACGGCTTGGGAGAGGGAGGCACGATGGCACGAAGAAGAGTTCGCTACTACTTCGGGCGGTTCAACCTGATGGCGCAGTATGAACGCAAAGAGATCTTCGTTGCGGAAGGCCTGCGGACTCCAACGGTCGTTCGGAAACGTGGGCAAAATTGGCAATTTCTCAAGGTCGAATCGGCAGTCAGTGAGTTGGGAGAATTCTTGACGGGCTATCTGGCAAAATACCGGCCCGTTACCGAGGAGGAGGTGGCCGTGCCTGCCGCTCAGGACCTCGGCGACCAAGTCATCGAAAACCTCGTTATTGCAAAGGCAAGGTTCTTCCTGCACCTGGAGTCAGGATTAATTGCGTACCACCCCGTCGGCAGTCACATCACGAGGGACCAATTTCGCCGAAATTTCGCAGAAATCTTTGAAGCGTCAAAGGCGGATTTTTTGTAAATGCTGAGATACAATCAATTCAGGATGAGGGGACATTTCGCGAAGCGATAAGAGAGTTAAGCATCGTTCGGCTCGTAAGAATCTATCTGCACCCGTCCAATCCATCGCTCAGGGATGTATGGAAGAGAACAGATGAGCGCTTCAAGAAGCTTGGTGCTACTGACTACCAGGAGCAGTTTCATGCAGGAGGCTCTGGACACGGCCTCAGAATTGCGGAAGATGAAGAAATTGATGCAAAAATCGCTATGGCGCAAGACGGATATGGCAAAGTTACGGTCGGCGGCACAAGAGATGGGGTTGAAAAGACTGTGAGCACGGATGACAACCCTGCGAATTCGTTGGCGGCGCCAGACGATGTCCCCCCGAAACTCATACTCGAAGGCTTGACCAGGGTGTTTCAGGGAATTCTTGCCAGGTTCACGAAATGAGAGTCCGACGAATTATACTGTCGATGGATTTCGTCGTTGGCGCTGTCACGGGCCTTACTGTGTACTTTTTTTCAGGTCATTGGATTGGAAACGGATTCGCAAAGGACCTCTACGGCGTTGGTATTAGTGTGTTGGCGATTGTTTTTTCTGTTTACTTTGCCGGCCTTGCAATAATCATGGCCTCGAGCGACGATGAATTCGTGCAGTTTCTTGAGCAGGAGGGCGACTTCACAGCAATTGTGACTGCTTTCCAAGACGCCCTACACATCCTCTTCTCTGCTCTCATCTACTCGATCGTGCTGTACGGATACACCGCGTATCGGATCGAAAGGCACATTGAACACCAGGGGAAGTACTTCTTGGCATTGTTTGCCTTCTTGTTTGCTTGGGGTTTGCTTGGTGCGCTCATGGCTACCCGTGACTCCATAAGATACTCTGTACTCAGAAGTCGCTTTGTTTTGCGAAAGGTTAAGCCGGACCTCGGCAGCCCGGATCAAAAACAAACACCGAAATGATGAGTTAGCAAACGCCGGTGGCGCATACGTCCCGACGGTTTTTTGTCGGGATGTATGCGACCCTCGGTGTGTCGCCATCACAGCATTTTGTCCATGCCCAAGATCGAACCGTCATTCCACAGATAGAACTTCCAACTCGACCACGGCCGGTCGCCCGGGTGCTTGACCAAGCCTCGCTTCGCGGGGTTGTTGTGTGTGTAATTCATTTTTTCATCTCGCTTCTTTGGGCTCCACATGCTCATGTCGTACAACCTCCGTCCGCAATCCGGGGCTCACAATTCATAATTGCTCTTGCCCTTCAGCCGCTCTTCAATGATTCAGTGACCCAATGATCCAATGAGTCAATTGAAGAAGTCCTGGGCTACGCCTGTGTACATATTGTCTCTTGACAGCGCCCCGCCCTTGTGGTAGCCTACCAATGTGAAAAGTCCAACCCGCGGGGAAGTCCTTTCCTCGTTAAACTAACACCCCGCCCCAGGAGGAACCATGTCCTTACGCAAATCACCCCAACTTACGCCCGAGTTGCTCGCCGCCGCGCGCCAGAATGCCCAGCATTCCACCGGACCGCGCACCGCAGCCGCCAAGCAGAACTCGAAGCTCAATGCACTGAAGCACGGCCGATACGCCCTGCCCGAAAACCTTCGCCTGTCCCGCCTTCGCGGGATGGCGCTGGGCGAAGACGCAGAGGAATTCCAATGCCTCAAGCAGGTACCCGTGACCCCCGCCAAATTGTGATTCTGAATTGATTTTAAAAAGTGAACGAACTAAGCGGGGATGTCTATGAAAACAAAGGGCCGCTGTGGAAAAAGCGGGGGCCAAGCGGGAATGTTATAGAAAACAAAGATAGTTACGCGTTGAAAGCGGGAATGTTATTGAAAACCCAGGTAGTTAGTGCCTAGTAGGGGGTGTGTCGTAGGTGGTAGGTGGGGGGAAGCGGGTTCCGGGCGGTAGGTGGGGAAGCTCTCCTGGTGGGTGATGGGCGCTCGAGAAACGGCGCTGTTGCGGTACGGGCACAGCGAAATATCTCGGCGGCATAAGCTTCGCTACGACCTGCTCTACGCGCGCCGGCAAAGTTTCTGGTTGGACATTCGCCTGGTCCTCATATCGTTTGCCGTTACCTTCACGGGCCGGTGGGAGCGCCGGGAAGGGAAGATCTTGCGCCGAGCTCCACGCCGATATCGAAAGCCAGCCTCTGCTGGGATTGCCCGGCCGGTTAAAGCGCCACTTTCAAAAAGTCCCTCGCCATCACCGCCCTCCTTGGGAGCATATCCGTGGAGTGAGCATGAGGGCTGAAAATCACCTCGCGAGTGACGGAAATGTTCCTCGTGCGCGTGTCTTGCGAGTTCCCGTGCATGTGATCAGTCTGCACGATGTTGTGCGGCAGATCGATCGGTGGATTCAAAAAGGGGACGGCCAGCGGTGGATTGCCGTGACCGGCTCACACGGCATCATGGAGGGATTCGAGCATCCGGAGTTCAAGCAGATCCTCGAGTCGGCCGCCCTATCGGTTCCCGACGGCAAGTGGGCGGCGCGCGCCGCAGCGGCGCGGCTCTCCCTTAAACCCCAGCAGGTGCGCGGAGCTGACTTGATGCTGGCGTTCTGCGGGCTTGCCAACGAACGTGGCTATAGCACTTACTTCTTGGGCGATACGGGTGACGTGCTTGAACGCCTCACCTCGAAACTCCGCGGCCAGTTCCCCGGCATGTGAATTGCCGGCGCTTATTCACCCCCCTTCCGGCCTCTGAGCAGGGAAGAGAACGACCAGATAATCAAGAGAATCAACGACGCCAAGCCCCATGTGCTATGGGTATGCCTGGGGCTGCCGAAACAAGAGAGATGGATCTTCGCCAACCGGCAAAAGCTTGACGTACCTATCGTGATCGCGGCAGGAGCTGCGGCCAAGTTCGTGAGCGGCAGCATCGCGCCTGCGCCTGCCTGGATCAGGGAGCATGGATTTGAGTGGCTCTGGCGGCTCATCCGGGAGCCAAGGCGCTGCTGGCACCGCTCGATGGTCTATGGGCCGCAGTTTGCCGCTTATACAATCCTGGAGCACTGCGGCCTCAGAAGATATGAGTGAGCCACGGGGGAACTCGTAAAAGCTGGCGGAGGAAAAAGGATCTGGTGAGCGGAGGTGCTTCGTATCCGATAGAGCGCGTGGATGACCATTCGCTCGGCAAGAGAATTCTCGGCTCGGACGCCAAGGTTTACTTCAGGGACGGCTTACGCCGGGGCGTAGATTCGTTCTCGGCACGCGTGAACCGGGATCAGTTCAAGTCCGATCGCCAAAACGTACTCACGGAACGGGTGGCGAGTCTCGTCGGGAGATCAGCCTTGGCAGCATGACTTCATCAACTTCATGAGCGCGGTGAAAGCCAGCCCCGTAATGGCTCCTGAAAACGGATTCCACATTCGCGGCAGCCTGTTGGCGCGCAATACGGTGCTGAACTTCATCTGCGCGACGGTGCCGCTTGCGATCGGGGTCGTGAGCATTCCCTACGTCATTCACGGGCTCGGCGTGGACCGCTTCGGCGTCCTCTCTCTCGCCTGGGTAATGGCGGGCTACTTCAACTTCTTGAACCTTGGCCTGGGACCTGCCACGACCAAATTCGTGGCGGAACTCCTCGGCAAAGAAGAATCCCACCGACTCCCTCTGGTGGTGTGGACCTCAGTATCCCTGAGCACCGCTCTCGGCGCCCTGGGCGCAGTTGCTCTGACCGCCGCAACCCCCCTTCTCATCGGACGCGTTTTCAAGCTTTCACCCAGCCTCACAGGGGAGGCGCACCTCGTGTTCTTGCTCATCGCCTGGTCCTTTCCGGTGGTCTTTGCCATGGGCTCTTTGCGAGGGGTGCTGGAGGCCGCGCAGCGCTTCGACCTCACGAATGCCGTAACCCTGCCCTTAAACTCAGCGATTTACCTCATCCCGGCGCTGGCCGTTTGGCTGGGGTTTGGACTTCCTGCTATCGTCGGTTTCCTGTTGTTGTCAAGACTGGTCGCGGTGCTGGCGTACTTGGTGCTGGGGTTACGCCTTTTCCCGAGCCTGCGGCAGACCTTTGTCGTCGATCGCAAGGTGCTGCGGCCTCTGCTCAGTTTCGGGGGATGGGTCAGCGTCGGCAGCGTGGTCGGGCCGATCATCACCTATCTCGACCGTTTCCTCATCGGGGCTCTCACTTCGATGGCCGCGGTGGGATATTATGCCGCCCCTTACGAAGCCATCTCGCGGACCGCGGTGCTTCCAGGTGCCCTGGTTGGCGTGCTCTTTCCCGCCTTTTCCGCTCTCGGGGCCAGCCAGCGGCACGCCGACATAGAGAATTTCTTTGTACGTTCTGTAAGATTTGTGTCGCTGGGTATGGGCGCACTCGTGATTCTAATGGTTTTTTTCGCACGCGATATTCTGAAGATCTGGTTGGGAACTGACTTCGCCAACCGCAGCACCTCGGCGTTCCAAATCATTTCCCTATGTATGCTTCTCATGTCGGTATTCTGGGTTCCACACGTGCTTCTCCAGGCTGTTGGGCGACCTGATATCCCCTCCAAGTTCCTCTTGTGGGAACTTCCCCTTTATGCGGGCCTGGCTTGGTACCTCATTTTGCGGTTGGGCATTACCGGCGCAGCGTTGGCCTGGATGATCCGGGTGGTCGTGCATGATTGTCTCTTGGTGTGGATGTGTGCGCGGCTCGGACTCGTGCCTCTACGGTCCTGGGTTGCGGGTCGCATGGCGATCGCCCTGAGTTCGCTGGCCGGCCTGGCCGTGCTGCTGGCCGGCTTTTCAATTCTGGGGTTAGGGTTGCCGGCCCGCGCTGCCGTCGCCGTTGTGCTAACGGTCCTATTCAGCCTGGCAGCCTGGCGGCATGGCTTGCAGGTGGACGAGAAACAAAGCCTGAGGCGGGGCCTGATGCGGGTGCATCCTTTCGTCCCATTTCGGAGCGTCAGGGAGGCCCGATAAGCATGGACCGCGGCGAGGTAACAGAGTACCGCCGGAGATTCGCCCTGATCAGATGGCTCGCCGCGCATACATCGCTGTTCCCAGGCGCATTCTGAAAGGCGAGTTCCTGAGGATGAAATGAACGCCTTGAGACGTTTGGCTTATCGCTCCGACCTGTTGGCACTGGCCCGATTCCTACGTCTTACGGACGTCCTTAGGAAATCCTACTACCGATGGGCGGTGTCGCCAGGCAAGATACTTCGCGCCAGCTTGAGCGGAATTGGCGTGCAGTTCCGTGCTTGCACCCCCGCCGAGCTCAGAGGAGTGGAGGGAACTCTTGTAGCGGAACAGGATTTCATGCGAGTGTTGATCTCCACCCTTCGCCCGGGCGACGTCTTCTTCGACGTGGGGAGCCATATCGGCCAATTCACGATCCCGATGTCCAAAGTCGTCGGTGACGAGGGCCAAGTGATCGCCTTCGAACCTGAAGTGAAAGCTTACGAGCGACTTCTAGATCACCTGAAGCTAAACACACTGTCAAATGTTCGGATTTTCAGACAAGCGTTGGGGGACCAAAACGCGGCGGGGCGGCTCTTTGTGGGAGGAGCAGCGTGCCCGTCCCTGGTCGCCCACGAAGGCGACTCCGGGCAGCAGAGTGCCGCGGAAGAGGTTGATATCGTGCAAGGTGACTGGGTGGTGCGCGCGGAAGGCCTTCCCATTCCCCGCGCCGTAAAAATCGACGTCGAAGGATACGAGTACTCTGTCCTTCGCGGTTTGCAGCAAACTTTGGCCCACCCGGCTTGCAAGCTGCTGTGCTGCGAAATTCATCCATCCTTTTTGCCACCCGAGGTGAATGTGACGTTGATTGTAGATTTCGTAAGAACCTTGGGATTTACCCATATTGACATGCCCCCCCGCTGGACCCAGATTCACATGATCGCGTACAAAGAAAGGGCGGAGGCAAAGGCTTGCGACGCCCCAGCGTAGCAGTCATTCATCCCCGGCTTGGGTACGGGGGCTCGGAGACAGGGGCTTTGTGGACCATCCAGGCGCTGAAGCGCGACCACGACGTAACGCTCGTCACAGGCGGCAAGGTCGACGTGCCGAGCCTGAACGCGTACTACGGCACAGACCTGCGGCCGGGGGAATTCACCATCCATGAGGTGCGGTTGCCCCTGGGGCTGCACCGCATCGCGAAGTTTGCAGGGTTGCGCGGCGCGCTGTTCACACGCGAATGCCGCCGATTGGCGCCCGGCTTCGATGTGATCACTTCCCACTACAATCCCTGCGATTTCGGCGTACCGCTCATCCAGTTCGTGGCGGACTTCTCTTTCGCCCCCAAGCTCCAACGAGCGCTCCATCCCAGCCTGACCACGGTGCGGGCCTGGTGGTATGGCGACACGATCTTGCGAAGGGCCTACCTGGGACTTTGCGACAGGCTCGCGCCCAGCCGCGCGGAGAATTGGAAGAAGAATGTCACCGTGGCGAACTCGCAGTGGACGGCCGGCCTTTTGGAACGGGAGTTTGGATTGATCACTCGCCGGGTTCAGTTCCCTCCCGTGCCGGGCAATTTTCCGGTCGTTTCCTGGGATGAAAGAGAAGACGGATTTGTGTGCGTTGGCCGGGTGGTCCCGGAAAAGCGCATGGACGCCGTAATCGGCATTCTCGACCAGGTGCGGCAGCGGGGGTTTGATATTCATCTTCACATCCTCGGCGGCCTGGATCACTCACCCTTTGCCAAGAAGGTGCAAGCGCTGGCTTCGCGGCACCGAGATTGGGTGTTCCTTGAAGGCCGCGTAGCGGGGAAGGCAAAACGTGAGTTGATGGCCCGGCATAAGTTCGGGATCAATGGTTGTGAGCGCGAGGCGTTCGGGATCGCGGTGGCGGAGTTGGTGAAGGCAGATTGCCTCACATTTGTGCCGAATGGCGGCGGCCAGACCGAGATTGTCGATCATCCGTCACTTACTTTCGAGAACGACGACGATGCCATTCACAAAATTGTGTCCGCGCTGGAAAACCCAGTTCTGCAAGCTGCACTCGTAGAGCACCTGCGCGAAAGGAGCCGCGAGCTTTCCACAGAACGCTTCGAGGATACCGTCCGGAGCCTCGTGGCGGAATTCCTTGCGACAAACGGATCCCAGCGATTGTGTTCATGGTGGTCAAAATACGACACTCCTGGTTGCCTGGGGTGAGGGCGGCGGCCCTGCTGGCTGCCATGCTCGGCGGAATGGTAACCGATCGTCCTGCCGCGGCGAAGGGCGCAGAGACAAAGGTCCTGGGCCTGGACAAAGTGATCGCTTTCACCTACAGCCCGACGAAGGACTTTGATCCCAAGCAACTGCGCTCGGTGACGTTCATCGGGCCGACGAAGCCGGAGGACTGGCAGTATTGGCGGGTGCGGGGTGTGGTGATGGGGGTCGGCCACACCTGGTTCGACCTGTTGCGCTCGCCCATCGAGAAAGCAGTCGACAACCTGGTGGGTCAGAACTACGGCGGAAACCCACGGCCGGTGGTCATGATCGACGAGTTCGGCTTCGACTACGGCGGCCGGATGGATGAGAAATCTGCCCAGATTCTTCGCCAGACGAAGCGCAGGAAACCGGAGTTGGCCCTCGCGGTCTGGGAGATGCGCGGCCCCATCCCCAAGGTTCTGGCGGAGGCCTATCGCGACGTGGCGGACCTCGTCATGATGGAGAGCTACGTGGGCGACAAGAAGCAGTACTGGTGGATCGCCAGCCAAGTCTGGTCGGCGCGGAGGTACGGCATCCTGGCGAAGACGATCGTCGTTCTCGGGGTCGGGAAAGGCGGCAATCCCGGCGAGAACTGGGCCCAAACGAAGGAGGAGCTCGAACAGCAGATCCGCTTCGTCCGCCTGATCGCCCCCGAATCACCCGGGGTGGGGTTCTTCGGCGGCACCGCCGAACTGCTGGCCCGTGCGGACGCCTTGTGCGCGGGGTTCTCCGATCGTCCGGCCGACGGCGCAGGATTGCCCCCTGACGCCCTTTCTCTCGCCGCAACCTTCTCCAGCCGGCATGAGAAACCGACTTTGGTCGTATCCCCCGACCTGGTGGAGCCCAACTACACCGAGGATGGCTCGGGGCGGCTGGTCGAGCCGAAGACGATGCGGCCCTACCTGATAAACCTGGGCGACAAGGACGCCCAAAACGTTAAGGTCCCGCAAAGCGGGATGGCTCACGGTCCCGCATGGCGGGATGGGACCGCGTAGCGCAGAGTAGCGCGTGAGCCCACGGCGGCGGGCAGGCCTCCGTCCCCCAGCCCGGAGTCACCCGGCACTTGGCACCTGAAACCTGCTTTTGCCCACCTACCACCTACCTCCTTTCTTTTCAATGACATTCCCGCTTCCAACGCGTAACTATCTTTGTTTTCTATGACATTCCGGCTTCGCTGGCAAGTTTTCCACAGCGATCCTTTGTTTTCATAGACATTCCCGCGTTGTTCGTTCATTTTTGAAAATTACCAAGTATCTTTTTCCCTGTCCAAGGCGACATCCTGTCCTGTGCCGAAGCGCCTGCCAACGGTCTTGTCAATTCGAGTTCCCCTCATGTGGACATTGCAGTAACCGGCGCCAAAAAAAACCAGCTAATTAACCATTCCCTGTTCCCTATTCCCTATTCCCTATTCTTTGCCCCTGTCCCCAGCTCTTCCCGCCCTGAATCCTGAATCCTGAATCCATCACATACTATACTAGCCTATCTTATTCCGCTTGTCAAGAGACATGAAGTCTGGTTACCGGTATGGGTTGCGCGACATGGGCGTCGCAAGTCGCAGTAGGCAGTCGGCAGTAAGCAGAAGGCAGAAAGCGGATGCTTTTCCTTTTGTCTCCTCACTTCTGTCTCCGGTTCTTTCGTTCTGTGTCCTGAATACGGACTCCCGAATCCCCGTTGAGCCCCCAGCACCTGACACCTGAAACCTGACGCCTGACACCTGCTCCTCCGACTCCTGAATCCTGAATCCTGAATCCTGCTCTTTCAATCCTGAATCCTGTTCTATTGGTCACGTAATGAAGATGATTGAGGCCGTAAAAATCCCGCAGCCGGGGCATGAAGAGATTCCACCTCAGCCTCAAGCGGAATCAGCATGTCGCAGACGCGCCGCGGCCGAAGGTCCCCCGTTCTCAATGGTGGGCGGGTCTGCGCCACCCGCCCAATTGCGCGTGGGTAAACAGCGTTATGGGGGTATAATCTCCAGCAGAGCAGCCATGGGAGAGAAGCCGGAAGAGAAGTCACGGAGAGAAATTGACAAGCTCCTGACGGACGCTGGCTGGAAGGTGCAGGACGTCAGCGAGGCGAACGTGACGGCGGGCCGGGGAGTGGCGATCCGGGAGTTCCCGCTGAAGGCCGGGCATGGCTCTGCCGACTACCTTCTCTACGTTGATGGCGCGGCGGCGGGTGTCGTTGAAGCAAAGAAAGAGGGTGAGACGCTCACCGGTTACGAGGTTCAGACTGAAAAGTACAGCGTGGGCCTGCCCGATAGCCTGAAAGCCTACCGCCGTCCGCTTCCATTCTGCTACCAGAGCACGGGTGTCGAGACACGTTTCACCAACCTGCTCGAACCGGAAGCACGCAGCCGTGGCGTGTTCGCATTTCACAAAGCGGAGACATTGGCGGATTGGCTGATGGAAGAAAGCCGCTCGCCTGGGTCAACGCTTCACGCCCGCCTCAAGCGTCTACCGCCGCTCACGGGCGAGGGGCTTTGGGCCGCGCAGGAGCGCGCCATCCGTGGGTTGGAGCGGTCGCTCGCCGACGGCCGCCCGCGAGCGCTCATCCAGATGGCCAGCGGCGGCGGGAAAACCTTCACCGCCTGCAATTTTTCTTATCGTCTCATCAAATACGCCAAGGCCCGCCGCATCCTCTTCCTCGTGGACCGCAGTACGCTGGGCAGGCAGACTTATAAAGAGTTCCAGCAGTTCGCCACACCCGACGACGGTCGGAAGTTCACCGAGCTCTACAACGTCCAGCACATGCAATCCAACAAGCTCGACCCGGTGAGCAAGGTCTGCATCACGACCATCCAGCGGCTCTACTCGATGCTTAAAGGCGAGGAGGAGTTCGACCCAGCTCAGGAAGAGGGCTCGATGTTCGATCTCGGGGCCCTCATTAAAGAGCCCCTCCCGGTCACTTACAACCCTGCGCTTCCCATCGAGACTTTTGACTTCATCATCACCGACGAATGCCATCGATCTATCTACAACCTGTGGCGGCAGGTTCTGGAATACTTCGATGCCTTCATCATCGGCCTTACGGCCACGCCTTCCAAACAGACATTCGGGTTCTTCAACCAGAACCTGGTCATGGAATACAACCACGACCAAGCCGTCGCCGATAGCGTGAACGTCGATTTCGACCTCTATCGGATCCGCACGGTCATTAGTGAACACGGTTCGACGATCAACGCAGGCCTCTGGGTGGACAGGCGCGACCGCTTGACACGTAAACTCCGCTGGGAGCAACTCGACGAGGACTTGAGCTACGCCGCGCAAGACCTGGACCGCGATGTCGTGGCCAAGGACCAGATTCGCACCATCGTCCAGACGTTCAAGGAAAGGCTGTTCACGGACATCTTCCCCGGGCGCAAGGATGTCCCCAAAACTCTGATTTTTGCCAAGGACGATAGCCACGCCGATGACATCGTGCAGATCGTGCGAGAGGAGTTCGGCAAAGGCAACGATTTCTGCCAGAAGATCACTTACCGGACCAACGTGGCCCGCGTGCTTACCAAGAAAACTCTGGCTGACGGGACCGAGGCCGAGGAGGTCACGTTCAAAAGCAGCGGGCTTGACGCAGAGGACCTGCTTTCCTCCTTCCGCAACAGTTACAATCCCCGCATCGTGGTCACGGTAGATATGATCGCCACGGGGACCGACGTGCGCCCTTTGGAGATCGTGTTCTTCATGCGCACCGTGCGGAGCCGGAACTTCTTCGAGCAGATGAAAGGACGCGGCGTCCGTGTGGTAACCGACACGGAATTTCAATCCGTCACCCCCGACGCGAAGTCAAAGACCCATTTCGTTATCGTGGACGCCGTGGGTCTGTCGGAACAGGAGATGTCGGACACACAGCCGCTGGAAAGGAAGCATTCGGTCTCGTTCGAGAAGCTGCTCCAGGCAGTGGCATTCGGAAACCGAGAGCCGGATGCTCTTTCCTCGTTGGCATCCCGGCTCGCGCGCCTGGACCGCCAGCTCACAAAGGGCGACCGAAAGTTGGTTGAGCAGATCAATGATGGGAAGCCGCTTTCTGTCATCACAGGCGCACTGGTAAATGCCCTCGACCCGGACGTTCAAATCGAAGCCGCTCGCCATTTGGGCGTAGGGGCGGGGCTTGCCCCGCCCGCCGAACCGCCGCCGGAGATGATTGCGAAGGCTGCCACAATTCTCCTCGAAGAGGCCGCAAAGCCCATTGTGGCGAACCCTGCGCTGCGCAATAAACTCATCGAAATCAAGAAATCCTACGAGCAGACGATTGATACGGTGAGCAAGGACCAGGTTCTGGAAGCCGGATACTCCGCCGCCGCGCAGGAGAAAGCGCGCTCGATTGTCGAGTCATTCGAGACCTTCATTCGCGAGAACAAGGATGAAATCACTGCGCTCCAGGTCTTATACAGCCGCCCCTACAAACAGCGCTTGACGTTCAAGCAGGTCAAGGAACTGGCGGACGCCATCCAGCGCCCGCCGCGTGCCTGGACACCCGAATTGCTCTGGCAGGCATATGAGAAACTGGACAGATCGAAGGTTCGGGGTTCAGGGGGCAAGCTCCTGACGGACATCGTCTCGCTGGTCCGGTTCGCGCTGCACCAGGACGGTGAATTGCGCCCGTTCCAGGAACAGGTCCATGAGCGCTTCTCGGCATGGCTAGCTCAGCAGGAAAGCAGCGGGCGCAGTTTCACCGCAGAACAGCGGCAGTGGCTGGGACTGATCCGAGACCACATCGCGTCAAGCCTGGCAATTGAGACAGAGGATTTTGAATACGTGCCCTTTGCGCAGCATGGAGGGTTGGGCAAGGCGTATCAGGTATTCGGGCAGGGTTTGACGCCGTTGTTGAATGAGTTGAATGAGGTGCTTGCGGCGTGAGCTTCACTGCGTCTCTCAACGAAATTGTCGAACGAAACGAGCATGGCCCGCTCGCCAAACATGCGTCCTGGTGCCGTGTCCCGCTCTCCTTCGTTGCCACCGTTCTTAACGGCTGCCCATTTGCTTCCGAGAACTTCACGAGGTCGGATGGCATGCCACTCCTACGAATTCGTGACGTGAGGCAGCGAGAAACAGAGGCATTCTACAAGGGTGAATACGACCCCACCTACCTTGTCGAGCCAAATGAACTCGTGGTGGGAATGGATGGCGATTTCCACTGCGCGTTGTGGAAAGGTCCTGTAGCCCTACTGAATCAGCGAGTATGCAAGATTACAGTAAATGAGGGATTCTATGGCCGTAAACTCCTGTCATTTGTTTTGCCTGGATATCTGAATGCCATCAACGCCGAGACTTCATCTGTCACTGTGAAGCATCTTTCGTCAAGGACCGTTGCGGAGATCCCTCTGCCGCTTCCTCCCGTGAAGGAGCAGGGAAGAATAGTTTCTGAGATCGAGAAGCAGTTCACGCGTCTAGATGCGGCGATCGAGGCGCTGAAGCGGGTGCAGGCGAACCTCAAGCGCTATCGCGCCTCGGTGCTCAAGGCGGCCTGCGAGGGACGTTTGGTTCCCACCGAGGCCGAACTAGCCCGCGCCGAAGGCCGCGACTACGAACCCGCCGATAAGCTCCTCGCCCGCATCCTCAAGGAGCGCCGCGCCCGCTGGGAAGCCGACCAGCTTGCCAAAATGCACGCCGCCGGCGGGCCTCCCAAGGAGGACACGTGGAAGGCCAAATACAGGGAGCCCGCCACACCAGATGTGAGCAGTCTGCCCAATCTGCCGGAGGGATGGGTGTGGGCATCAGCTGAATGCCTCGGCGCGCAGGGCGAGCAGCCAGTCCTGACGGGACCGTTCGGAACAAACATGGGGAAGACGGACTTCGCAGATTCGGGTGCCCCGGTGCTCACCATCGGTTGCTTAACCCATGGCGGGATTAAGCTAGATAAAGCGGTTTTCGTTTCAGAGCTAAAGGCTGTCGAACTCGAAAGGTATCGGTTGCGTACTGGCGACATGCTTTTCTCACGTATGGCAACCGTCGGGCGGGCAGGCGTTGTGACGAGCAGCCTTGACGGAGCGCTATTTAATTATCACCTGATGCGCCTCCGTCTTTCGCCCTCTGCAGTTTTGCCAGAATTCTTCATGGCGTACGTTCGTGGCTCTGAAGCAGTCGACGCATATATACGTGACGTAAACCACGGCGCAACACGCCCCGGAATAAATACGGACCAGCTGCTTAGGATGCCCATTGTCCTTCCACCGCTTGCAGAACAACACCGCATCGTCGCCGAGGTGGAGCGGCGGCTCTCCGTCATCGATGAACTGGAAAGCCTCGTCGAGGCCAACCTGAAGCGTGCCGAACGACTGCGGCAAGCCATCCTCAAGCGCGCCTTCGAGGGCAAGCTCGTGCCCCAGGATCCGAGCGACGAACCTGCCAGCGCGCTGCTGGAACGCATCAAAGCTGCCAAATCTGGCGGTGGCACAGCCACTCCTGGCTGTGCTGGCAATAAATTAAACAGCAAGAAGGCACAGGCAGGAGTGCCTGTGTCACAAAAGATTAACCAATGACCTTCTATCGCCGCAATCTGCCGCACTGGCACCCTGAGGGCAAGGCCATCTTTATTACTTGGCGGCTGTTTGGGTCATTGCCCAAAGGTATAGCCCCAGGCAAGAGTGCCTGTGTCACCAAAGAGAGCACAGGCAGGAGTGCCTGTGCTACCAAAGAAAGCACCAAAGACTCCGGCAGGAGATTTCGACAGATGGACGCCGAACTCGACCGCGGAGCTTACGGCCCCGCTTGGCTTCGCGACCCCGAAATTGCCGGCTACGTTGAGGACGCTATCCTTCGCGGCGAAGAGCTGGGACATTACCAACTTGACACTTATGTGGTCATGCCGAATCACGTGCACGTGCTCCTGTGGCCTCGAATGCCGCTGGCCCGCATCACCGGCGGTATCAAGGGCGTTTCCGCGCGCGACGCCAACGCCGCTCTGGGGCGCGTCGGTATGCATTTCTGGGAAGACGAATCTTTCGACCACTGGGTGCGCAACGAGGCTGAATTGGTGCGTATTCGGGCCTATATTGAACGCAATCCCGTCACTGCGGGCCTGGTGGAAAGGCCGGAGGACTGGCCCTGGTCAAGTGCCTCAAAAAGAAGCACCCGATCCACAGGCAAGAGTGCCTGTGCCACAGGTAGCACAGCCACTCCTGGCTGTGACACACAAGCCACAGGCAAGAGTGCCTGTGCCACAAGAGTGCCTGTGCCACAGGAGGAGAAGGAATAATGTCGAATGGGTCCGCCGGCATCGTGCAAAAACTATGGAACTACTGCAACATCCTCCGCGATGATGGACTGTCGTATGGGGACTATGTCGAGCAACTCACCTATCTGCTGTTCCTCAAGATGGCGCACGAGCAGACCCAGCCGCCGTTGAATCGACCAACGATTGTCCCTGAGGACTACAACTGGCCGAGCCTGCTGGAATTGGACGGCGATGCGCTTGAAATCCACTATCGAAAGACGCTGGAGAACCTCGGCAAGCAAGGCGGGATGCTCGGGACCATCTTTCGGAAAGCGCAGAACAAGATTCAGGACCCGGCCAAGTTGCGCCGCTTGGTCGCCGACCTGATTGACCGCGAACAGTGGATGACGCTTGACGCGGACGTGAAGGGCGATGCTTATGAAGGCTTGCTGGAGAAAAACGCGGAGGACGTGAAGACCGGCGCAGGCCAATACTTCACCCCGCGTGCCCTGATCCGCGCCATCGTGGACGTGATGCGCCCGGCACCGATGCAAACGATTTTCGACCCCGCCTGCGGGACCGGCGGCTTCTTGCTAATCGCCCACGAATTCATCAGCCGTCACTATGACCTGGACAAGGATCAGAAAAAGTATCTGCGGTTTGACGCGCTCAAGGGCATGGAGATTGTGGACAACACCGCCCGTCTGTGCGCCATGAATCTTCTGCTGCACGGCATCGGCGGGGACGAATGCCCCGTCAAGGTGGGCGACAGCCTGAATGCCAAGCCGTCAGAGACTTACGACATTGTGATGACTAATCCGCCGTTTGGAAAGAAGTCCAGCGTGACGGTCATTAACGAAGAAGGCCAACAGAGTAAGGAAAGTCTGGTAGTGGTCCGCGATGACTTCTGGGCCTCGACCAGCAACAAGCAACTCAATTTCCTTCAGCACGTTAAGTCATTGCTCAACATCCACGGGCGGGCGGCCATCGTCGTGCCGGATAATGTGTTGTTTGAAGGCGGGGCGGGAGAGACCGTCCGGCGCAAGCTGCTGCACGAATGCGATGTCCACACGCTCTTGCGCCTTCCGACGGGCATCTTTTACGCCCAGGGCGTGAAGGCAAACGTCCTCTTCTTCGACCGCAGACCAGCGAGCGAAACACCGTGGACGAAGACCCTGTGGATTTATGATTTCCGCACCAACCAGCACTTTACCCTGAAGACGAATCCGTTGAAGCGCTCCGACCTTGACGATTTCGTCGCCTGCTACAACCCCGCGAACCGCCATGACCGGAAACCGACCGATCGCTTTAAGCCATTCGAGTATGAAGATTTACTGAAGCGCGACAAGGTGAGTCTCGACATCTTTTGGCTGAAAGACGAGAGCTTGGAGGACTCGGCGAACCTGCCCGACCCAGATGTAATCGCCACCGAAATCGCCGAGGACCTCGAAGCAGCCCTCGACCAGTTCTCGCAGATTGCTGGTGACCTCAAGCCTTAGAGTTTTTGTGCGCGCCCGTCAGGGCCGTCTTGACCGGCGAAGTGTGCCCGTTCGTGACGCTGGGCACGAGGTTCGACGCCTGGCTGACCAACTGGCTGCCGCCCCAGGTAGATGCCGAGCCGGGATAGCCGATCACCATGACCGTGTCCTGAAGGCGCACCTAGCCCAACCTTCGCAGGTGCGCACTTTTTTGCGTGAAAATTGATCTCTCTCTCGGTCTAACCTCTTATCGATCAGTGCAGTGTTTTGAGAAAGTGGTTGTAGTGCCGACCTACCCTCTTTACAAGC
>Ga0208321_1000081_pt1 | contig 113900 bp, 114 predicted proteins | sample June2015DPH_4_15_FD_184692 | JGI IMG/M metagenome (GOLD analysis project Ga0208321, IMG submission 184692) | Peatland microbial communities from SPRUCE experiment site at the Marcell Experimental Forest, Minnesota, USA - June2015DPH_4_150... | ecosystem: Environmental > Terrestrial > Soil >... | reverse complement strand
CCACACCTATGAAAAGTCTGATCCAGCATGCGATTCTTAGGTGGTTCTTCTGCGCGGCGTTCAAGCCACGTTAGTTACTCTCTCCAGCGGTTTATGTTTTTCCTCGATCTTTCTTTGATCTTTTCCTCCACTTTCTCTTTGGTTGGCTTGAACGCGGCAATCACCTATTCGCGCGCTTGGCGCATTCAAGGGGCCGCTCCGAAGGTTGCCCATTCACACACCCGACCGATTTTGGTCATGTGGTTTTCGGGCTTACCAACCAAGAGAAATACTCACATGCTAGAACTTAGGACTTTTCATCCTTTCACACACGAAACGCGCACCTCTTTTGATTGGGAATCAATCACAGGGCTGAAGATTTCGCACTGGTGGTTTGTTTATTCACAGTTGAGAATTGTTCATCGCGAAATCCGGCTTTGACAAGCCCTCCTGTCGTCGGGGACGTTAGGCTATAATCGATCGAGAACTGGGTGGTGCAGTCCCTCGTGAAGCGTCTTCTCCCAGAATCTTGCACCCCGTAGCATCTGCCAAAGGGCTCTGAGAACCGGGAATCCCCAGAGAATCCAATAGAACATTATCGTGGAGACTGCGAGTCCGTAGTAATGTACTTTCTCCGTTATTCCAATAACCGTTTTACCAACCGTTGCGGCAATTCCCCGAACTGTCAGTAAGATGTGCCACAATAATAGAAGCATGTTGAAAGTGCTGAGGGTGGCAAGCCACGGGTTGTCCACAACGGGGAGGAGTGAAGTTGGCAGCGAAATTCCTGAGGCTAGCTGAATTGGCAAAAGAATAGCGACCAGCAAAGATAGCACCATCAATGGGTAGCCTATTATTGAGAGAAAAGGAACGAAGAAACCGAGCAGATAGTAGAACATAAGAAAACCGATTCCAAACCGCCGTCTAAGTGGGAAATCTCTCCAGTACTTTCCTAGTCGCCCCACTGTGTAGAGAGTGCCCCGTATCCAGCGCGTTCGCTGATTAGCCCATCCACCTTCGTTCCGTGTCCTCAGTAGCGTCCTAGGTGCCTCTTCATAGGTATCCACGTCGATAATGCCAACCCGATAACCGTATCCGTAGAGTCGAAGCCCAAGCTCCAAATCCTCCGTAACGTTCGTTGGGTCCCACCCTCCAAGGGAATTCAAGACATCACGGCGGATGTAGTAGCAGGTTCCCCCAAGAGCCACTGGAAGGCCTCTCATCCGAACCTTTGGAAGAAGCCATGCAAACCAAAATGCATAGTCCCCGACGGACTGAAGCGACAACCAACTGTCCCTGTAATTGATGAACCTAAGCCTTCCTTGGACAGCGTCGCACCCATTAACCTGCAGACACTCAGCTGCCTTTCGAAAAACCAAAGGATCACCTTGCGCATCCTCAGCATCAACCACTGTCACTATCTCGCCTGTGGCCATTGGCAATACGTAAGTGAGGGCTCGCGGCTTCGAATCAGGCAACTGCTCCGCGTCAATATCAGCCCATTTGGCTCCTCGTTGTCTGACTTGGGAGATAAGTAGGTTCCATGATGGATCGCTATTGTTTGGAACCACAAGATGGGTCACGCCTAATTCTCGCGACATCCGGTCCGCTATTACGCCTGTGTTCACGTCATCAGAATCCGTAACTAGCAATATCTCCTTCTTTTCGACGGGATAATCCAGAGAGGTGAGTGAGAGAAGACTGCGCCTAAGGACCGATTCTGGCTCATTCCTTGCTGCAAGAATAGCAGTTATTCTTGGCAGGTTCATCGACTCGTCCGGAAGAGGATTCGCTGCGTCAACGAAAAGTCGTTCACGGCCTGAACACCCTAAGAAGAAGAAGATCTTGGCGTTCCAAACCAAATAGAGAATCTGTGTTACAACCATGAAAAGGAGTACGTCAGCAGGCACCTAGGAACAGCTCAACAGAGAATGATCTCAGATTGGTGTCATTTTGCTTTGGGGGAGAACGGAATGGCCGAGCCTCCACGCGATGGCTATGACTGCGAGCTCTAGTATGAGAATAAGGTCGATAAGTAGCCCTGGGACCCCGGGGGGATTTCCGAAACTGACGGACAGGCTGCTAGTCGGGTTGAACAGATAGTCGGCAAACTGCCCGTAGCTTGAGAATTGATATGTTGAGGCTTGCGAGAGGTCGGCAAATTGCAGAATAATTCTTACTATGCACCATATGATCGCAATCGAGAAAACTATCTTCCCAGGTCTAGCAAGAACATAGATCCCAACCGCGATGTCAACAACTACGAATGCTAACAGCGCATAGTAGTGTAGGGTTGCATAAGTTCGCAGAACATTATCAAGAGCCAATAGTGCAATTCCCAAGATGGCGCTAAGGAGGAGCAACGCCCCACATGCTTTCGAAGCCCTAGTGCCTTGAGGAACTGACAATTCAACCCACTTTAGCAAGGAAAGCGGGGGCGTCATATATATTTATTACTACGCTTGTAGTAGCTTCAATACATAGGATAGTTTATGAAGTGGAAAGTGTGTTGTGGCAAAATCATGACAGATTCTGAGTTCCTCAAGGCCTTGACATCAACTGAAGCGATAGACCTTACGGTTAAGGATCAGAAAACTGGACGAAGCAGCTCGAGACCAGTTTGGTTTGTCATCGAAAGCGAAAAGCTGTATCTTCTCCCAATGACAGGGTCCGACTCAAAATGGTATAAGAATATACTCGTCAACGCTGAAGTGCAAATCTCTGCCAGGAGTCCATTAAGAGTGTTAGGGATGAAGGGCAGAAAACTAACCGCGAACACCAAACCGATACAAGCCTCAGAAGTAGCGGACGTGGTTCAGAAGTTCAAATCGAAATATGGAGCAGCAGAAATTAACAAGACTTACTCCAAACTTGACGCAGCTGTGCAGGTTCTGATCTAGACGCATACGAAATAAAAGTCATCATCCGGTACATAACTCCGAGTTCCCCATGCTGAGGAGTGACAATATTCGAAGCCAAGAGTGAGGAAGCAGTGTTCAACGCACAACTTATTTTGGGCACTGAAGGTCAACCGGTCTCGTTGATCGATGGAGAAGACGTCTGTGTATTGGCGCTGAGAAGCTTACTTGCTCTTCATGAGGTCGTAGTCGAGACCTATCCATATCACGCTGGCCACCCCGATAATTACGCCTGCAGCCAGCCATGGAAGGTACGTATAGCTAGTCCAAGTCCACCATAAATCTGCAATGATAATTATGATTCCCATCAAGATTGCAAGGTAGGACTTCGCATTAGCAGTCATTCAAAATCCAACAAGTGTGTTTGCTTGATCATCGGCTAAAAAATCTTTGGTCAAGTTGTCCAGACGATCTTGTTTGCAGTTCAAGTTGACAATCCGTTGGCAATCCGATTTTGGAGACGCATACGATGCAGAATCGGAAATAGTCAGGTTCCTCGGCCAGAAGGAACTTAAGTCTACGGTCTTTAGAAAGATACCTAGTCTGTCACCATCGAATGCCCGTGCATTGTCGGACTCGCCCAAGGTTACTGGTTCAATTCCTCGCATGTATGAATACCATCTGTGAAATTCTCTTTGCAGAAGGACAGATTCCAGCTACACGAATGGGCCATGACTGGCTAAGTCTACCGATTGCTTGTTCATTTTCGCATGCCCCAAAGAGCTCCACTCCGCGTTCCACAGATAATAGACTTTTCAAACAAAATCCCTCCAGCATAATGTAAAGGAAAGTGGGACTCTACTTACTACATACGTGCGCGGTAGCTTTCTGCTTGTTGCGATATGCGATTGAGGTTTGCACTCTAACGGAGAGTAGTTAAGGTGGTTTTCGTAGGTATTGGTGCGCGGCATGACGTGGATTGACCTGCACCGAGGCGCCTCACGCCAGATGAGGAGATGCATCTCCGCTGACCGCAATAACCCTTATAGTGAATAGGTGGTTCTTGCCGTCTCGAACGGTGCCCGAATGTCGGAATCTCGGGAATACGTAGCCCCCAGCTGGGACAAGATCTACGAGATGATGGTTGACCTAGCTGTAAGAATCAGAAAGTCCGGTTTCAAACCAGACCTTATCGTAGGCGTATCTCGGGGCGGTTGGGCCCCTGGTAGAATCCTGTCCGACCTACTGGAGAACACTCACACGGCTAATGTCAAGATTGAGTTCTACGTGGGCATCGAGAAGACAGAGCGCAAACCAGTCGTTACTCAACCGATTGCCGAGAACATTTCCAATAAGCATGTGCTAGTGGTCGACGACGTGGCGGATACCGGGGAAAGCCTCAAAGTCGCTCTTGATCACGTGCGTGAGAAGGGTGCTGGAGAAGTGAAGACGGTAACAGTATACTACAAGCCGCACAGCACATTCAAACCAGACTTTTTCGCAGACACGACGAGGAATTGGATAATTTTCCCATGGGAGAGACTGGAGGCCGCGAAGTTGTTGCTTGAGGAGGCCAAGGCTGAAGGACGAACCCTAGATTCTGTTCGTGGAATATTGAAGAAGTGTGGGGTAGAGGGCAAACTTGCAGACTCGTTGTTTGAGCTCGCCAACGGCGGTTCCTAGTGATTGCTATTCGAGATCAAGGACTCAGGAGAGTTCGTTTGGATTTCAGCCTTCGACACCAAGCCAGACGGCGTAGAACGTGTACTACAATCAATTCAGGGGAAGTACCCGGACGTTAGCATTCAGTTGGTAGACTTGGACAACGTGGCAGGATCCCGGTATCTGTTTCTGGCCACGTATAATGCCCTCAAATCATTCCGTTCAAAGCAGCCCATCGCGCGCTCGCTCGGCATGGAAATCCTGCTTTACGCCGCTGGAAAAAGGCAGATAGGCGAAGCACTGAAAAACGTTGGCATTACCTCGGCGACTAGAAAGATTGCCACAATTGCGGTAGGCAAATCAAGAGTGCAAGTCCTAGAATCTGCTGCTGCCCTCCGTGATATCCTCAAGAAAGAGGAATCCGACGACTTGGTCGACAAGTGGGATCAAGATCGCATTAGACGCGTTAGATGTGTCTTTGGGATTGGAGATAAGGAAATTGAGGCACTGCGCCACAAGAATGAAGACGCGGTCAAAGCGCTGGAGCATTTGGCAATTGAAAGGTCCGCTATGCTCGCCATAAAGAAATGAAAGCCTCAGGCTTTGCGTTTCTCGCGTTCAATTGAAAGAGTATCATCTGAACTAATTAGGGCAAGTCCTGCCAGGTGGCCGATTACTTCGACCAGGACGATCTTGTCAGGATTATCCAGATCGACTTTTCGCTCAATACGCTTTGCAATAGTATCGATTATCGTCTTGCTGGATAAATCCGTATGCCGCTTCTCAACCGTAACCCTGAACTTCTCTCCTGTCTCTATTCCTTCTGCAAGTGCCACGGCAGCTCCAACTATTGCATCGAGGCTACTTTCTACGACTTCTTGAATCGGGGCGAGTTTCAAGGTGTACTTGAATTCCCACGGCCTCTCTTTTAGAAGAACCCGAAGGTCTCGAATTGCTTTGATGGGATCGAGTTTTGTCTTGGCAACGACTAAGCCTATGACTGAGGTCGTCTCGATTGTTGATCCGCGGTCGCCGACCTCTCCGAGTAGGTACCACATTTCGCTGCACGTGTTCTTCTCGTTGCCCCTGCTGGTCGAGATGACTAGATCGAAGTCGTTCAGCAACGTGATGCCCCGGTTTCTTGCGAAAGGTAAGCTCGTACCTTAATAGCTATCTTGGAGCCCTCTCCCGAAGGCACCGCATTATTTCCGATTTCCCGATTGGTCCTTCACGTAGAATCGTGAGGTTAGGTTTGGTAAGGTCGACCACCGTTGAGGCTACTCCCAGAGGAGTTGTACCCCCATCCAAGACTAGGTCAACACGATCTCCAAGTTCCCTAACAACTTGATCTGCAGATACAGCCGGCGAATGCCCGGTGAGATTGGCACTAGTCCCTACTAAGGCCCCTGAGCACAGGCCGAGGAGGCTCAAGCAGACCGCGTGTTTTGGGGAACGCAAGCCAACTGTCCCAGACGGGACAAGAATTTTCGGGAGAGCTCCGAGAGCGGGAAGAACAATCGTTAGCGGGCCTGGCCAGAATCTTCGTGCAAGCTTTGTTGCGTGGTCCGAGACTTGGGCGAAGCGTTTCGCGATTTCTATGTCTTTCACCAATACGGGCATCGGTTTCGTGCGAGCACCCTTCACTTGCATCGAGCGTTCAACCGCTGAAGCGTCAAACGGGTCGCATCCTAAGCCGTATACTGTCTCCGTGGGATAACAGATGAGGCCCCCCTTTCGGACCACGTCCGCGGCTGCAGTCAGACCCTCTAGGTCGGCTCTCAAGACACGTACCAATGAAATCGACGAACCTAACGGAACAACCAAGGCCGCGAACTGCTTAAAGATTAGTTCTCGAGACTCACCCATTCCATTCGCAGTTATCGCGGAAGATACGAGGCTACCGATGTGAAGACCAAGCCTAACAAGATCGTTGTTCATGGTGGAGCGGGATTCTGGAAGAGCGATATCAGAAAGGCTTTGATCGGCGTAAGAAACGCAGCGTCCTCTGGGTCGAGGGTTCTAATGGAAGGCGGCTCCGCACTCGATGCTGTCGAAACGGCTGTTTCGGTCATGGAAGATGACCCGATATTCAATGCTGGCAGAGGCTCATCTCTGACCTTCACCGGGGAGGTTGAGATGGATGCAGCCATAATGGATGGAAAGAACCTTTCTGCAGGCGCCGTCGCACTGGTCAGGAAAATCAAGAACCCAGTCCATCTGGCCCGCTTAGTCATGGAAAAAACCGACCACGTTCTTGTGGCAGGGCGGACGGCTGAGAGGCTTGCAAAGGCCTACTCACTTCCTACAACAAATCCGATAACCTCGAAGAGGCGCCAAATGCTTCTGAAACTAAAGAGAAACCCGCTAGTCGTAGGATCACCCTGGGTCCGGAAGAACCCTATATTGCTACGAAATCATCCCGAGATCATTAAACATGACACCGTTGGTGCCGTGGCTATGGATGCGGCAGGCAATTTCGCAGCCGCAGCCTCAACGGGTGGGACAACAATGAAGTTGCCGGGCAGAATCGGGGATACCCCGCAGATCGGTTCAGGCGTCTATTCAGACAACCTGTGTGGAGCAACAACCGTAACTGGCTGGGGCGAAGTGGCCATCAAGCTGACCCTTTCGAAAGCTGTGTGCATGGCGATGGAAGGAGGGTCGTCAGCATCTAGGGCAGCAGAACTTGCGGTTGAGACGGCGTCGAAACGTTTGAAGGGCGACGCTGGCGTAATAGCGATCGACCGCCAAGGGCAACTTGCCGCAGTTCACAATACACCATTCATGCCATGGTCCTTCTGGGCAACTGGGATGGGGCACCCTAGAACGGCTTCGCGGGGAAAAATAGTGGCTCCGTTGCGTTGAGTATCGAGGCAACGAGGGTACCATTTGACATCCCGAAAGTCTGCTGCAAAGAATCAAGATTGGCCAAAAGTTTTAAAGTCCCACCTTAGGGGGGTTAAACGAGTTCTTGTTACGGGAGTTTCTTCTCTTGAGTGAAGACGAAAATTGGGATGATGGAGAAGAAGACGACTGGACAGATGACGAATGGGGCGAAGATGATGGCTGGGGAGAAGAAGAGGAATGGTGACTGAGCCCCGCATCAAATCGCACTAATGGTTCAGACACCTCAACTGAAGTTTTCTAGCCAAAACAGAGTTGATTGCGATTGTTACGAGTAGCCACACTAGACAAGGAGCATTGTAAACCCGACGATTGCGGAATACCTTGCTATCGGTTCTGCCCTGAAGTCTTGAACCGAAGGTACGCAATCAAGTTCATAGCCGGACAGAAAAAGCCGATCATAGATGAGGACCTCTGCACAGGCTGCGGAATCTGCATCAAGAAATGCCCCTTCGACGCCATCGGCATCGTAAAACTCCCACAGGAACTAGAGGGGGAATGTATTCATAGCTACGGCGTCAATGAATTCAAACTTTTCAGGCTGCCCGTCCCACAAACAGGGAAAGTCATAGGCCTCATCGGCCGCAACGGAACAGGCAAGAGTACAGCCCTCAAGATGCTGGCCAGCGAACTCACACCGAACTTCGGTTCGCTAGAAACACCCACCAACTGGGACACAGTCCTAACAAGGTACCGAGGAACATTACTGCACGAATACTTCAGCAAACTTGCAGCCAAGAAACTGAGAGTAGTTCACAAACCTCAACATGTCGACAAGCTCGCAACGGTTCTCGAAGGCAGGATCGGTCAACTACTCAAGAAGGTTGACGAGCGCAGTAAACTCCCCGAACTTGCCAAGGACCTTGAACTAGAAACACTCTTCGAGAGAGAACCAAGCATGCTTAGTGGCGGCGAGTTGCAACGCGTCGCTATCGCGGCCGCCATTTCACGGGACGCAGATGTATACATTTTCGACGAACCCTCCAGCTACCTGGACGTCTACCAAAGAATGCGGGCTGCACGAAGCATAAGGAAACTCGTCGGCGAGGCCAAGTCAGTGATTGTTGCTGAGCACGACCTGGCAATGCTCGACTACTTATCTGACGAAGTCTATTTGGTCTATGGGCAACCAAGCTCGTATGGAATCGTCTCGCACGTCCACCCCACGAGGGGCGGAATCAACGACTATCTAATAGGATTCCTGCCCGATGAGAACATGCGTTTTCGAGACGAACCTATCCGTTTCCACGTAAGGCCACCGAGACAGGTAGACGCCGAATCACAAACCAAACTAGAATGGCCACAGGTAAGCAAGACTGTTGGAAAATTCCACCTTCAAGTCGAAACGGGCTCCATAAAGTCGGGAGAAATTGTGGGCATACTGGGGGCCAACGGGATTGGAAAAACCACATTCATCAAAGAACTGTTGGATTACTACAGTAGATCAGGCCAAAACCAGCTGCAGGTGAGTTACAAGCCCCAATACATCTCCTCAGCCTACGACGGAACGGTCGATGGGCTTCTCACAAGTGCCGCCGATGATTATTCCTCGGCCCTCTTTACCGACGAAGTGGTACGACCACTATCCATAACGAAATTGCTTGACAGGAAGATCGATGAACTCAGTGGCGGTGAATTGCAGCGTGTTGCAATTGCGGCTTGTCTGGGGAAGTCAGCTCAAGTCTACTTGCTCGATGAGCCGAGCGCCTTCTTAGATGTCGAAGAAAGGTTGAACGTGGCCAAAGCATTGAGGCATTTGGTAGATTCACGCCAATCTTTCGCTTTCGTGGTTGAGCATGACATAGTCGCCCAAGATTTCCTTGCAGACCGCATCATGGTCTTCAAGGGTTTACCAAGCATCAGCGGCCAGGGTTCCACTCCAATGCCAATGCGTGACGCGATGAACGATTTCCTTTGCGAGATGGGTATAACGTTCAGGCGCGACCCCGAAACCAAACGGCCACGCATAAACAAGGTCGATAGCAAGTTGGATAAAGAGCAGAAAAATTCTGGCGAGTTCTACTACGCTGCAGCTACTGAATAGGCTGCTACAGGTTTAACTAGCGCGCTTCCAACCTACTCGCATGGAGACCAAACGCCAAGTGACAACGAACTACTGCCTCGAATGTGGTGGAATACTAAGCTACGATACCGCACTCAAGCAGTACACGTGCAAAAGCTGCGGCCTCACGGTGAGCGCCCAGCAATTAATGGAAGGCCGACTCAAGATTCGGGAACAAGAATCGCCCGAAGAGCAACGTAGGCGCAAGCAGAACGAGTACTTGAAATGGTGGCTCTCGAAGAAAGCTGATTAGGATTCAACCATTTCCTGTTACGAACGTAACAGGTACCCGTGAGTTTTCCAGAAGATATGCTGTTTAATCGGTAATTCCACACCTCTATTGAGGGTAAATTAGATTGCCCTGCACCGTCGAGATACTCTCCATCGGAAACGAGCTCCTGCTAGGGAATACTGTCAACACTAATGCTTCGTGGATTGCAACCCAGGTCACAAAGCTTGGAGGGAAGGTGAATCAAATAACGACCGTCGCCGACAACCTGAACGAAATTTCTCGAACAGTACTAGAGGCGTTGGAAAGGAAACCCAACCTACTAATCCTGACGGGCGGAATCGGTCCCACCTTTGACGATATGACCCTCAGAGGAGTCGCAAGGGCTCTCGGCTTGCGAATTAGACTCAACAAGTCCGCTGTTGAGATGATTCGAACGCATTACGCCCGAAGATTTCCAAACCGAAGAATTACTTTATCAAAACCTCGCCTAAAGATGGCATTAATTCCTGTTACGTCTATGCCTGTGATTAACCCGATTGGAACAGCACCCGCCGTTAGATTGAAGGTACTTGGCACGGAGATTTTCTGTTTACCGGGCGTACCCAGCGAAGCAAAAGCAATTTTCAAAGGAACTGTTTCGAAAGCCGTCAGCGCAAAGACGCAGGGGATGACATTCGTAGAGAAGTGGATCAGGGTTCAAGGCATAATGGAGTCCTCGCTGGCACCGATTATTGACCGTGTTATGCGGCAATGGCCTGGTGTCTACGTTAAGTCTCATCCTAGAGGAGTCGAAGCAAGTGGTCGGCCGAACCTCGAACTCCACTTTTCCATCTCCTCGAAATCACGATTGAAGGCACGGGAATCTGTTGTCGGTGCAGTTAACGATCTGAAGAAGGAGCTCGAGAATTATGGGGCGCGAGTTACAGATTCTGCATGAAGATTACGAATGAGTTCAGTAGTCAGAGCCCCACGTAACGTTGCACGTTTTCTTCTATGACCTTCAGGCTGCTCCGCCAGAAATCCGGTTTTTTGAGGTCAATTTCAAACCTCCGCGCAAGTTCCGCTGGCGTCGTTTCTCCCGTGCTGGCCAATAGAGCTTCATAATCCTTCACGAAACGATGACCACGCTCTTTGTAAATTGAATACAACCCTGTTCCAAAAAGCAGGCCGAATGCGTAGGGGTAGTTGTAGAATGAAAAGGCTGGAATGTAGTAGTGAACTTTCCACGCCCACATGAATTTGTGGAGGAAACGTTCGTCGAGAGCCTCACCGTAAGTAGCCTTTTGGCATCTCAGCATAATCTCGCAAAAGTCATCTGCCGACAGTTCGGAGTTAACCCGGCGCTCAAAGACCTCCTTCTCGAAAAGGAATCGTGAAGTTATGTCAACGACCACTTGTGTCGCTCCTGCTAGTGACGTTTCTAGGATGGCCAGTTCTTCCTCACGATTTGCAGCTTCGGATAAGACGGCGTTCGAGATTATGGTCTCATTCATGATTGAGGCAGTCTCAGCCAAGGTCATCGGGGTAATTCTTTGCAGCATCGTTTTGCCAACCTGGCATTCATTGTGGAATGCATGCCCCAATTCATGGGCAACGGTCGAGACCTGTTCGAGCGACCCATCGAAATTGCACAGTATGCGTGACTCTTCTACCCCGGGCACATCCATGCAGAAAGCACCTCCCCGTTTACCGTTGCGTGGTTCCGCATCAATCCAATGATTATCAAAGGCCTTCTGCGCTAACGTGGCTAGACGGTCACTGAAGCTTCGGAATTGAGTTACGAGGAACTTCTCAGTCTCCGCCCAACTATAGCGACGTTCGCTTTTGCCGACTGGTGCGAAGAGATCCCACCACGGGAGCTTCTCCCCGCCTAATAACTTCGCTTTGGCGAGAAGATATCGCCGGAAGATAGGAAACGACTCCCGCATTGTCGCCATCATTGTATTGAGAGTCTCACGGTCAATCCTTGACGTGTCGAGTGACGCATGAAGTGCGTCGATTCGACCACGTCGCTTGTCCAGCGTGTTTACGCTGCCCTTGACTCCGTTCAGGGCAGCCGCCAATGGTTCACGTACGATCTCCCAGGCTGCCAGCTCAGCCTCGTATGCGCGGCGGCGAATTTCAGGGTCAGGATGAGTGTTGAGGTTCTGCAATGCTGTGATTGGGAATCTCTGCTTCTTGCCCTCCAATTCAAAATCGACGTTAACCTGTGAGCAGACAGTGCCTTGCATTTTCCCCCATGCATTTGACCCGCTGAGCTCAAGGTCTGCCGCGAGAGATTCCTCTGCATCGGTCATCAGGAAACGGCTCTGCTCTGCTGTTTCGCGAAGATAGAAGCCATGAGCCTGAGCTACACCTGCCTGGGCCAAGGCTTGAGGTAAGAGCGATGCGATGGTCCCGACCCATCCTTTGAAGAACACCTCTTGCTTCTGTAATCTGACACCGACCATCTCCAGTTCTGATTGCAGGCGCTTTGCTACGGTATTGTAGGAGTCGGTCGACACGTACGATCCCACGTATGCGTGGAGAGTTGAGTACAGGCGGAGTGCTGCGTTCGTAAGAGCCAAGTATTCGTCAATAGCGGATTTCACTTCTCCAGTAGCTGTCTCGGGTTTGTTAGCAGGCGCCCTGGAAATCTTATGGTCAACTATGTAGGCGTCAATCGCGTTGATTTGGACTTTCAAATCAGCAAATGCCTTCTTGAACTGCTCTGAATCCAGAGCGGGGTAGACATTAGAAATGTCCCATCTAGGTAACGTTCCAGGATCATGATTCACCAAACACTAGTCCTCCTGCAATACCTAGAGCCTGACTTTCCTAGTCCCATAAATTTTCCCATAGTACTCCAAATAGCCTTGGGCGTCATCTAGCCGTGGTCAGGATATGTCTGAGGGTGACAAACACTGTATTTTTGGTTGGGATGGCTGGTTCTGGGAAATCTTCTCTCACAGCTTCCTATTCGGAATGGTTGAAGAATAGTGATCAGGACGTTCTAGTTGCCAACTTCGACCCCGGCGCGACGGCTATACCATATAATCCTGACATCGATGCACGGAAGTACGTGGATGTGGAGAACTTAATGCTCGATTACAAGCTCGGGCCCAATGGCGCCTTAATCATGGCCTCCGATTTGCTAGCCGACCACCTGGAAGAGATTCGGGAGGAAGTTGAGGATGCCAACCCCGACATTCTCCTAGTAGACACGCCTGGTCAGATAGAGCTGTTCGCATTTAGGGAGGGAGGGCGTTTTATGGCAAACGAGTTAACCGGAGAGAAACGCGCAGTGATTTATTTGATGGATGCACCCTTCGTACGGTTCCCGCTCAACTTTGTCTCAAGCATATACCTCGCGGCCGCAATATCCAGTAGAATACTGCAACCCCAAATCTATGCCCTTTCCAAAACTGACCTTGTCACGGATCAGGATGTTGATACGATAATCGAGTGGGCCACTGAGCCCGAAGCCTTCGCGGAATCATTGCGGAGCGTTAAAGAACAAAACCTGTCCATGATTTCAATGAATTTGGCGACTGCAGTCTTCGAAAGCGGGTTGTTGTCCGAACCCATCCCGGTATCTTCGAAAGACAACTCAGGAATGGTTGAACTCAACGCGGCTGTTACAAGAATTCTAACAGGCGGCGAAGAACAATCCTCGTGAGGGATGATAATCAGACCATGCTTAAGGAACTTGATTGAAACTGCACAATTCAGTTCAAGGGTCGATTGAATTTATGCCACCAGCAACGGTTGAACGAATTCTTCAATCTGCGCGGAGCCAAAAGAGAAAGTACCTCCTTGAACCCGAAGCTAAAGAAATCTGTCTAGCCTACGGTATGCCCACACCTGCCTTTGGCGTCGCGCAAAACCCTTCTGGGGCGAGAGAGCTAGCAAGTGAAATTGGGTTCCCTGTCGTCCTGAAGGTTGTTTCCCAAGATGTTTTGCATAAGACCGAAGCTGGAGGTGTCCTTCTTGACCTGAATTCAAAGGAACAGGTTGAAGATGGGTATAACCAAATTATCTCCAAAGTCCGAGCCTTTGATGATAAGGCTAGAATTTCCGGCGTCCTGGTGCAACACATGGCTCCCAAGGGTATAGAGGTAATCGTCGGAGGGCTTCGAGATAGCCAGTTCGGCCCGACCGTTCTATTCGGCCTTGGCGGAATCTTTGTTGAAGTTCTCAAGGACGCCAGCTTTAGGGTATCGCCCCTGAGTGAACTCGACTCCCGCCAGATGATCCGAGAGATTCACGCCTATTCGATTCTGCAGGGCGCCAGGGGCCAACCTGCGTCAGACGAAGAGGCAATCGTTCGAATTCTACAATCGACTTCGAAGATCATGATGGAAAACCAAGCAATACAACAAATGGACCTCAACCCAGTCATCGTGTACGCGAGAGGCGCCAACATAGTCGACGCAAGGATCATACTCGGCGAATAAGAACACGGTTACACCACACAACGCATTATATACAGCGCCCAGACTGTTTGCATGCATCCCAGACCGCGTGTTCACTTTGAAACTTATGTACTCGCGACGGTTTGCTTCACTTCTTGGAGTGCGCCTGTTCAGCAGTGGGAATGAAGTGGCCGCCTAGGTGGTAGTGGAATGGATTCGGCTACGCTCGAAACACCCGTCGAGAACCTGTACCGAGAACTGGAAACATTGAAGGAAAGAAATGCTGCAAAGAAAGCTAAGATCAGCCTTCTCAGGGAACAGATCGAAGAGATTGTAAAGAAACGTGACACGCTCAATTCGGAGGTCAAGCGTACATCTGAAGAGACAAGGGAAGTAAAAGGGAAACGAGATTCACTAAATGCAAAGGTAAAGGAACTCAAAGATAAGCGGGACGCGCTAAGAGTGCTGGCTTCCCAGAAGCGGGAGGCCCTCTCAAAGCTTCTCGAACAGGCTAGGCGGATATCAGAGCAACTACAAGGGAGCATGTCCGAGCTTTCAAGACAGATAAAGGGCTTAGAATGGTTCATTCAAACCAATCCGCTTTCCACGAAGGCCGAAAGGAACCTTGTGGCGAAAATCGGTGCTTTGGAAGTTAACCTAGCCAAGCACAAGGGCCTGAGGAATGTGAAAGATAAACTCTTACAATTGAGAGTTGAAGTTGGCGCGTTAAGGTTGCAAGCACAAGCCACTCACGAAGAACTCACAAAAGTAGCTGAGGAGAGCGAGAAGATCCATGCAACCATGCAAGAACTCGTTAAGATTTTGGTAGCGAAAAGGAAGGAAGCGGACGCGAAGCATTCGGAGTACCTCGAAAAGAACCAAGAACGCCGCGATGTGGTGGCTGAGCTAAGAGCAAACCTAGAGCGTTTGGACAAGGTTCGAGCTCAGATAGGCGAAGCCAAGACTATTCCAAAGCTCAAGGGAGAGAAGCTGAAATCGAAATACAAGGAAGCAGCGAATGAGAAGCTTCGCACGGGTGGAAAACTATCATTCGAAGAGTTTCAGGCGCTAATGGACGACGGCGGTTCGGAAGATGACGACGAATAAGACCGGTGTTGATAGTTTATGCCCAGAATTGCGGTAATTGGCGGAAGCGGCCTCGAAGGATTACTCCAAGGCTCACAAACAATTCATCTGGAAACACCTTACGGACCTGCCCCACCAATAGCAGTTGGTTCGATCGGTAACGAACAAGTCGCATTCTTACCGAGACATGGGCCGAGACATGACCTTCCGCCTCACAAAGTCAACTATAGGGCCAACCTGTCCGCGCTAAAGCAACTCCGGGTGGAACGCGTCATAGCGACCAATGCGGTCGGTGCTATGAACGCAAGCTACAACCCAGGCGACATGGCCGTCCCCGAAGACATTTTGGATATGACCAAATCGCGAGTTGCAACATATTTCGAGAGCGCACCGGTAACGCACATCGATGTCTCCCAACCGTATTGCCCCGACCTCCGCAAAATCCTGATAGAATCATGCAACGGCGCGGGAGCGAAGACATGGGGCAATGCGATTCTTGCCGCAACTGAGGGGCCGCGGTATGAGACCCCAGCTGAGATCCGAATGTTGCGAATGCTAGGCGGCGACATTGTTGGAATGACCGGTGCACCCGAAGTTTTTCTGGCCAGGGAACAGGAGTTGTGTTATTCGACGCTGTGCTTCATTTCAAACCGAGCTGCTGGAATGCAGGAGAGGTTGTCCGCTAGGGAGGTCACGGAAACCGGTAACAAAGTCATGTCTCAAGTCCTCACCATCATACGTAAAGCCGTGGAGAGCATCCCTGCAGAACGAACGTGCCCGTGCGTAAAGGCGATGGACCAAGCGCGAGCGTGAACCCATGCTACCAACCTTCCTCAAAACAATTGGCGCCTACACTATCTATGAAAAATGGCTCGGAGATCAAATCGCCTCGAATGAAATGCCGGAGCACGTTGGTATCATACTCGACGGCAACAGAAGATGGGGCATCGAGAAATATGGCGATAGACTTGACGGCCACTTATACGGAGCACGAACGGGCGAAGATTTCCTACAATGGTGCTTAGACCTAGGCATCAAGACAGTAACGCTCTACGTTTTCTCCACTGAGAACTTCCGTAGACCAAGAGAAGAGGTCAACACTATACTCAAACTGATTGAGAACGAAGCAAGGAAACTCATTACGGACCGGCGAATCCACGAGAACAAGGTGCACGTGAAAGCGATTGGCCGCATTGAACTGCTACCTGAATCACTAAAAGGGGTTTTGAACGAGGTGGAAAAGGTAACTGCGGCATACGACCAGCATTACCTAAACATTGCCGTCGCCTACGGTGGCCGCGCTGAAATTGTTGATGCCGCGAAGCGGATCATTGACGAGGTCAAAAGCGGCTCGTTGGATGAAGGGGCAGTAGATGAGGACATGTTTCAGAAATACCTGTACACATCACACCTTCCGAACCCCTACCCGGAGTTGATAATTCGTACTTCAGGTGAAGAGCGCCTTAGCGGGTTCCTACTTTGGCAGGCTGCTTACAGCGAGTTCGTCTTCTTAGACGTCTTCTGGCCTGAATTTCGCCGGATAGACCTACTAAGGGCTGTTCGGACATACCAGCGCCGAAGACGCCGGTATGGCAAATAGAATCACGAAACGCGGACCCGGCGGGTATCCTCACTTATAGGCTTCCAGAGGGCCCCGTCAACCAATGGCTAGCTATGTGTCGAGCATTCCTTACCTTGAATTTGTCTTTCTTACCTACGCTTCGAAAAACAGCCCTATGCCAAAGTTGACACGGCCTAATCCATACAAATCATCATGAAAGTGTAACCAAGCCTTATCTTCGCACTTTCTGAGCAGCCGATAGCCCACGATAGTTGCTAATGTGACAAGTTTGGTGCATTCCCTGCGGCGAGCATGAACCAACATTGGTGTATATCAAAAGAATCGACCTGAGAGGCTTCAAGACCTTCGGAAAGAAGGCGACTGTTCACCTCGACCGCGGTCTCACAATCGTAACCGGCCCGAACGGTTCTGGCAAATCGAACATTATTGACTCGGTAAAGTTCGCCCTTGGGGAACTGAGCGCCAAAGAGCTTAGAGGCGAAACGATAGGCGATTTGATTCACAAGGGAGCGATGGCTGCAACATCCCGCTCGGCTTGGGTTGCAGTACAATTTGACAATCATGACAGACGAATCCCGATAGATGCTGAAGCAGTCACGATCTCACGAGAATTCCGCCGCGGGGGCGAGGGCATCTACCGGCTCAACGGAAGGAAGGTCTCCCGAAAGCAGCTGACGGACATTCTTTCCTCAGCAGACATCCAGGTGTCGGGCTATAACATCGTTCCACAGCACGCGATTACCCGTCTTGCTGAGGTTACCCCTGAAGAGCGGCGGACGATAATTGAAGATATGATTGGTATCGCCGTCTATGACACTAAGAAAGCCTCGGCACAAGTTGAACTACAAAAGGCCGATGTAAACCTCCAAGTAGCATCGGCAAAGATTGAGGAAGTCCGGCTCCGAGTCGAATCTCTTGAAAAGGAACGCAACGACTACCTGAAGTACAAGCAGATTCAGAACGAGATTAGGGAACTTCAAGCCAAAGCGGTCTCCCATAAGATTAGGAAAGCACAACAAGAAGCCAGCGAGTTCGAACTGGACCTTCGCCAACATCAACAACAACTTCAGGAATTGAAAACCAGAAGAGATCAGATTATTCAGGAAAAAACGAAGCTTGAATCCGAAAAGAGAGAGTATGAAGAAACGATAGCAGATAAGGGCAGCAGCAGGCTCCTCGAAGTTCAACGCAAAATGGGCGACATCAAGGCCACTATGGCGGGCCTAGAGGCACAGGTAAATGCTGCACAATCGAATACCAAATCGCTCCAAGAACAAAAGAGCGAACTCGAAAGGAACTCAACCGAAATACTCCAGAAAGTTAGCAACTCAAAGAATGAACTCGCGGAACTCAGGCCATCCCGCGATGCGCTCATCAAGTCCATAGAGACAAAACAAGCCAACGTCAACGAATCATTCAGAGCGCTTACCGAACTAAGAGAGAAACTGGGCGCACGCAACAAAGAGGCCGAGGACCTAGAACGCACGATAGACAGCCTGACAAACAGGGTTGCCAGATTCACCTCGCAGATCAAAGCGAGTGCAACAAAAATTGATTTATTGAATAATCACTTGAAAACACTGCGCGCACGCAAGGAAGAATATGAGAACGCCCTTCAGAACGCCACAACCCATGTGGGCGAGCTACAGTCCGCAAAAAGTCAAGAGACCGAGAGTACAAATGGAGCGGACAGGAAAATTTCTGAATATGTGAAGATCAAACGTCAACGCGGAGAAGAGACGGAAAAAGCGAACGATGTCGCGAAACGTTCTGCTCTAGCAATCACGGAGATAGAAACACAGAAGAACATAACAGAGAGCTGGGCTTCTGACGACAAAGCGCTCTCCTTAATCGAACAGATGGCTGAGGCGGGCGCTATCTCAGGCGTCTATGGACGGCTGGTCGACCTTGTCAAGGCGAAGGATGGTTACAACAAAGCTGCCGAAGCCGCTGCCGCGGGTTGGATGAAAGCTCTTGTTATGAAAAACATTGAGACTGCTGTCTCTTGCATCGAGGTCCTGAAGAAAACGAAAGTGGGACGCGTCAAGCTCATTCCGCTCCAAGGCCTTACCCAGCCAAAGAACGTACGTGTTCCCAAAGAAATTCGGGGCATAATCGGCCCTATCACAGACAGCCTTGAATTTGCAGAACGCGTCAGGCCAGCTGTGAACTATGTCTTCGGTGACACCCTGCTAACCTCGAACCAGAAATCCGCATTCCTTGCGTCGCTCAAGGGCGTTCGAGCAGTCACACCCACAGGAGACCTATATGAGCCAGGCGGCGCGATGGAAACAGGGTACTTCAGACAGCCTTTGGACGTATCAAAACTACTGTTGAAGGGCAAGACAATCGATCAGTTAAGAATCACGCTCTCGTCACTTGAGAAATTGGCGGTAAAGGCCAAAGAGGAAATTGCAAGGATAGACCAAGAAATTCTAGACCAACGCAACAGCAAAGGAAAGAGCCAAAACCTAATTCGGTCAACTGAGAGAGAAATCGCCACCTTCAAAGAAAACCTTGAACGATCCCACAAGGTAGTCGCAGATACCTCCCTGCGCATTGAGCAGATAACGCACGAAATCGGTACCGAGCAGGCGGTGCTCGAGGCCAGCGTATCCCAGAAGGAGAAGATTCATGCCAAATTGGCGGAGTATGAGCAGACACGCAACTCTCTAAAGATCCGGTCACAGTCTGCTTTCCTCCTTGAGAGGGAAAACGAGCACTCAAAACTGGCTAGCGAACTCAGTGAACTCGTCCGAATGAAGATTGAAGCTGAGAGTCGGATTGAGTCCCTAACATCAACCGTGACGGCAATAGAGCCAACCGCTGAACAAACGAAGATTCAATCCACGGGTATTGACAGGCAACTGGAAAAACTCAAGTCAGAACTGACATTCGCCCAAGCTGAGCTCACGAAATATGAAGAAGGATTGAAGCAGCTTGAAACAGCGAGGGATCACCTCTCCGGAGAACTCGCTGGGGTCAGAGTCAAACGGGAAGAGTATAATTCACAACTTCGTGAAATGGATACAGAAATAAACGAACTCCTCGACAAGCTTGACCCATTGAACACCAAGAGCGCAAACCTAACCGCTTCATTCAAGCATACGCAAATGCAAATCGACTTCTACATGAACGAGCTGAAAGAACTAGGATGCACCGAAGCAGTGGAAGTCACCGACGGTGAAATCCAAAAGGTGGAGAGCACACTCCCCGTCCTCAAGAAGGAACTGGCTGAGATAGGGGGCGTCAATGAACTCGCCGCTTCACAATACGACGAAGTCAAAGAAAATTACAAGCACCTGGCCACAAGAATTTATGAGCTCGAAAAAGAGAAAATGTCCATAGTCCAATTCATGAACGAAGTGGACCAACAGAAACTTGAAGCCTTCATGAAAGCGTTCAACCAAGTCAGTGAATCGTTCAACCAAATTTTCTCAACAGTCACAAGCGGGTTTGGAAGGCTCTTTCTTGAGAAACCCGAAAACCCCTTCGAGGCAGGCGCGGACATAAGACTGCAATTTCCTGGAAAAACAGAGATGACGATTGGAAGTGCCAGCGGCGGCGAGAAATCTGTCGGTACGGTTTGTTTCATATTGGCCCTGCAAGCCATCCATCCGATGCCCTTCTACATGATGGATGAAATAGACGCTCACCTAGACGTGGTTAATTCGCAGCGGCTTGCGGAATTGCTCAAATCAAAGTCAAAGGGTTCCCAATTCATCATCGTCTCATTGAAGGATGTGACCATATCTCGTGGAGATGCGGTCTATGGGGTCTTCATTCAGGAAGGGGTCTCTCAAGTAGTTAGCCTGCCAATGCAGGAGGTAAAGGCGATTGGAAGAGCTAACTAAGCCGTTCTGGCTACGGCCCCCCTACCTCATCCTCTTCGACCTGTTGAGGCTCCACAGAGTCAAACCTTGGGATGTCGACATAACCAACCTGCTGAACACGTTCCTAGCTGAAATGAAGAAAAACGGCTACATCGACTTCTCCGCATCAGGCACGGCCCTACTCTCCTCCTCAGTCGTCCACCGAATGAAATCTGAACTGGTACTGAAAATGGAAGCGCCGCCAAAACCACCGGTCGCTAGACCCGACGTGGAGATTCCGCCACCCCTGCCGTTTCCGCTTCGGTTTGAATACACCTCCACTTCCGTCGCTGAGATCCTCCGCACGCTGCAGGAGGTCTTGGAGAATGAGAAAGCAGTACTCGCGAAGAAACCATTCATCCTGAGCCCCCCATCAGTCTTTGAACAATTGGACGTATTTCTGGCGAATATCGAGGAGAACATCGAGAACTTCTTTGCAGAGATCATCAAGCTCAGCATCAGGGGGTTACCGCTCTCCTTCAAAGACCTAGTAAAGGACCGAACGTTTATCGAAGCCGTTCGAATTTTTATAATGTTACTCTTCTTAGCCAATGAGAAGAAGATACTACTCACGCAGGACGAACAAGGTTTGGATCTATTCATCCGATTAGGGGAGGTGTCGCCACCAATTGCTTGAAACACCCCCTGAACCCACTCTGACCGTCCCGAGAGCAAAAGCAAAGCTAGCCTTGATAGAGGCCGCCCTCTACGTTACGGGCAAACCATTGGACCTTAAGACACTCGGCTCAGTTGTTGGATTTCGATCAGAAGACAAGGTCAAAGAACTCGCCCGAACGTTGAAGGACAAGTACGGAAAAGACGAAAGTTCGCTAGAAGTGTTAGAGCTGAGCGACGGCCGCTTTGTAATGCAACTGAAACCGCAGTACGTGCGGCATGTTAAGCGGCTTGCGACGCGGCAACTTCTCACTCCCGGCCCAATGAGGACGCTATCCTTTATCGCCTTCAGGCAACCTGTCACTCAATCCTACCTTGCAAAGGTCAGAGGGAGCCTAACCTACTCACACGTTAAGCAGCTTCGAGAAACGGGGCTCATTGCAGAAGAGAGACTGGGGCGAACGAAGATGCTCCGGACGACTCCAAACTTCTCTGATTACTTCAACCTCAGTCATGACATGCCCGCAATGAAGAAACAGCTGGAAAAGCTCTTTGAGACCATTAAAACGGAGAAACCGCCGCAGAAGTCCAGCCCGACACCCGAAAAAGAGAAAGTTCTAAGTCCCCAGTAGAAATAAGATAGTAATGCAATATTGGTTTTGAGGCGCCGCGAATGGTTATGGTTGAATTTAACAAGCTGAAAGAAACTGTCGATATCTTCATCCCAAGAACTACGGAGGGTGCGTCAATCACTTTAACGATGACTGTCGACAAGGCAAAGCAACTCTACCAATTGCTCCAGAAAGTATTGAAAGAAAACGACCAACTGCCTGAATAGCCCCAATTGTTCATAACAACGCTTAAAAGAACCGCCCCTTGCCTGTCAGTGAAATTCATCTTAGGAGTTGGAACACGGGATGCCCCAATGGCACGGAGACCTTCACAAGCGCAAGAAGACAGGCGGGAAGAAACATATGTTCCGTGGCAAACGTGCTTTTGAAATGGGAAGCGACCCAGCACAGACCATTGTGGGAGAAAGAAGAGTTTCAATAAAGCGCGGCCGCGGCGGGAACCCGAAGTTCGCGGCTTTGGCTGTTAACTCAGTCAGTGTGACCGACCCTTCAACTGGAAAAAGTCAGAAGACGGAGATTCGAAGCGTCGTAAAGAACCCCGCCAACGTTGATTACCAGCGCAGAGGAGTAATCACCAAAGGCGCTGTCGTCGAAACCCCACTGGGACAGGCGATTGTGACTTCCAGACCAGGCCAGCACGGCATCGTGAACGCTGTTCTCCTACAGGGCAGACAAGAATAACTCCACAACTCCTGCCGTTTTCAGGTAACCCTAGGCGACGCTCTCCTTGAAACTTCAAGGAAAAATGGTCGTCTGGCCAGCTAACCTCGATTCTTCAAAGTCTCGCAAAGCTGGTAGAAAACTCGCAAAGGCTTCGGGAGTGCAAACGCCAAGACTTGAGGAAATTAACGATGCCATCAAACGGCTTTCTTTGGACGCTGAGGTGGTGCACGGCAAATCACGACCGAGTTCATGGCGGGAGAAGGGAGGATATGCAATACTTCCAAAAACCGGCCCGAAAGGTAACTCTCTTCGTTCCCTCGCCGGCGAAATCAAGAAGGCTAGGGCCGCGAAAACCGGGCAGGAAAGAAAGACGTAAGAGGCTTAGGACAATATTTTCCCGATTAGCATTACTGTTACCGTTTCCCCTCGCTCGATTGCTGTTACTTCCTCAGGGATAACGACGATCCCATTCGCCCTAACCATGCTCATCAGGACCGAAGAACGCTGCAGTTTGAGCGGTTCGGCAACCAACCCCTGCTCATTCATTTTGATGATGACCCTCACATAGGTTCGGTTTCCTGGTGCTCCTGTAATCGTTTCACTCAAGACTGCATTGGCAGTAGGTTCGAACAATTCCTTGACACCCAACATTTTGGCAATGATAGGGCGTACAAAAGTTCGGAAGGCGAAAAATGCGGAGACTGGGAACCCTGGAAGTGAAAACACAGGCTTGCCATTAACCACCGCCAAGCCAGTTGGCATCGCGGGACGCATAGCTACTCCATGTACCAACATACCCGGCTTGCCTAGGCTGTTGACACACCTAGGGACGAGATCCCTCCTGCCGACCGAGGACCCTGCACTGACAATGACCGCATCGCACGTTTTCAACCCCTTCTTCAGAGCGGTCTTAATGCTAGCTTCACGATCCTCGACGATACCCAAATCTACAGCATCTGCCCCCAATTCCTGAAGCATACAAGATAACATCGCCCTGTTGATGTCGACCACTCTGGCGACGCTGCATCTACTAATTGAATCCACGAGCTCGTTACCAGTTGACAGAACTGCCACGCGCGGCTTTCTTGAAACGTAGACCTTTGCCAATCCAAGTGCCTTCATCATGCCAATATCCTGTGGCCGGAGGAGCGCCCCTTTCCTGAGAACTACTGCACCTGGGGTGACATCCTCACCTTTCCTCGCTATGCTCTGGCCCGCCGTTGCGGGGGCATGCACCGCGATACTGCTTGAAGAGAGTCGGGTAGTTCTCTCGACTATCACGACAGTGTCTGCACCGGAGGGAACAAGGCTCCCGGTTGCGACAGCAACAGCGTCTCCCTGACCGAGATGCATCCGAGGCATTACGCCTAGCCTGCTTTCCCCAATAACCCGGAGGGTTACTGGGTTTTTTTGAGAAGCACTCTTCACGTCTTCAACGCGAACTGCGTATCCGTCCATAACCGAACGGTCAACCGGTGGCAAGTATTGGTTTGCAACAACATCCTTTCCAAGACACCGTCCCAAAGCCCGCTGCACAGGCAGCAATTCTAGTCTGACAGCCCGCTCTCCTAAAGCATCAAGAAGAATCCCGAGCGCTGGGTCCACCTTAGTTAGTTTCTGAAACCCCACGGTGTGTAGATGGTCCATGGATTGAACATTCACTCGACGGGAAGATATTATCTGCGGAGGTATCTAACACAAGCTGACGATGGCCGCCATGGTTGATACGTTGACCGTTTCTATTGCCATTCTTGCAGTGGTCGTACTAGTTGGCATAATTTTCTGGTTTCGAAGGACTCGCCGAAACGAACTCGACATACCTGTAATCGAACTCGAAAAGCTGGTCAAATGCAATTCCTGCGGTTCTCAAATTCCGGAGGGTGCCCGGAAATGCGCTTTTTGTGGCGCCTGGCAACGCCCAGTCGATTCCGGAGAACAAATAAAGGCCTCACAGCGAAATGGCACGAACGCCGCCGACGGATCACACTAGCCGCCGTATGCGCATTCTCGCAGACGACAGCTCAGTGGTGGAGCAGCGGACCCTTATTGGAAAGGGGCTGAAGCTGTTAAGCGGGCAGACGCAGCTACCCGTTGGTCGCAGGTTCGAGCCCTGCCGGCGGCGCCAATAAATTCTAGGCTAACGTGTGTGAACGAGAGGAGTTGCCTTCAGCCAGTTGCACATTCGCGAATTTCAACTCGCAGATTATGAAAATGTACTAGGTCTTTGGAAGATGGCCGGCCTAATTCTGCGGCCAGGCGATGAACTTGACGGAATCAAGACGAAGTTACGGAGAGACCCTGATCTATTCTTAGTCGCCGAAGATGGTAGTGAGATCGTTGGGGTTGTCATGGGCGCTTGGGATGGAAGGCGTGGCTGGATCAATCACCTTGCAGTCACACCCAACCATCAACGAAAAGGAATAGGCCACGCTCTCGTCGAAGAGCTTGAGAAGCGCCTATTTAGAAAAGGGGCAAAGAAGGTCAACGCGCAAATCTATCGATCGAACACAAAATCATTCGATTTCTTCAAGTCATATGGTTATGAGATTCATTCCGACCTCGTAATGATTGGGAAGCAACTCAAAGGATAGAAGCCTATCCTGCGGCTAGGTTACAGCTCCTTCAGGAACGGGCACATAATCGCAGATGCTTGAAGGCTTTTCAAGGATACGGTTTATTGTGACTTCGCCGACGATGCGGCAATATTTGCCGATTTGGCTAAGGTTCCAGATTATGATTCTTATGCTCGCCGCTGCAGCGACATCTCTCACGTTCGCGAGAACCTTCTGAGTCAACTTTCTCTCTTCGGCCTCCAGTGTTTCCACCATTTCAACAGCTTCATTGGACATCGAAATATCGCCCGTCAGGAGTGCTTTGATGGTGTGATCTGAAGTCTTCGTTATTTGGTTGCTGAATTTCGCTATGTCGTTGAGTATAGCTTCGGTCGGTATTGCTCGATCTTTCAGCACTAGCACTTCGTTGGCGATATTTTCTGCTGAGTCAGCCATCTCTTCGAGGGTCTTGGCGACCACCCTGTTGCCTGGTATGTGAACCGGCGACTCGATGCCTATCTTTGTTCCCACACTTCTGTCCCGTATCGCGAGTAGTAGTTGCCTAACGATGAGCCAATAAATGCGATCGGACTCCTCCTCCATGTGTGTTACCTCAGCCGCAAGTTCAGGCCTTCTTTCGACAAGTGCCTTGATCGACACGTCGATCATTGAGTTAATTATGATATGCAAACGCCGCATGAGGCCGTAGATCGGAAACCGGGTAGGGTCAACGAAGCTCTGCAGCGTGACTTGCTTCAAGGTCTGCTCAACAATGCTGAGGCCTGTCAACCGCTGAGTTGTGGCCCGAATCTCCTCAAGGTGAACTTTCTTCAACTCATCTTTAGCCACGATTTGTATCGTATCATGGCCGAGAATATAATTCGCCGTTATGATTCTGGTCAGTATGTTACGTGAATTGCAGAGGTCTGCATTGACAATGCAGTCCTTAATCTCCTCTCTTTTATGCTCGGTTCCCGGGATGAGTTTCAGTGTTCCGTCGTCTTCGCGTTTGATTGAGACAATGTCGCCCGCTTTCAGTTTGACGTCTTCAACCCATTCCCGCGGAAGCGAAACGGTTAAGGTGGAATATCCAACTCTCTGAACTTTGCGAGCTTCCAAATTTCTGCACAGAATTAACGTTAGGTCACTAGAATATATACTTCAGCATCGTTTGTCATAGCCTGTACTATCGCTTACTACTATAGAGATTCATGCCGTGTACGCAGTGCATATTCGGAAGGCTGATTGTAACTACTACCTTGCCACCGAGAAGGCATATGAAAAAACATATTCACCGATGCGTTTTACACCTTGCTCGATACGTTGCTCGGGCTCACTGACGAATGTCATCCTAACGTGTCCTGCGCCTTTTTCACCGAAGAAAGACCCTGGGATGACGACCACTCCCTTCCTGGACATGAGCCGGTTGCAGAACTCCTCTTCGTTTCGTTCCATTGACTTCAGATATCGCCTCATGTCGACGAAGAAATAGAAGGCGCCTTCTGGCCTGACAGTTCTCGCTTCGGGCAAGGATTCCCTGATCGCTTTCTCCATGCAGTCTCTTCGTTTCATGTATGTCGGAATTACGATGTTTTGCAAGTATCGCTCCTTTACCCCATCGCTCAAGAAGCGAATCATTGCATTTTGGCTCAGGGTATTCGGTGCGAGAGTCGTGTACTGCTTTACCTTTTCCATGCCATCAATCACGTCCGCTGGTCCGAGCGCATACCCCAGCCGCAAGCCCGGCGCTGATGCTTCCTTTGAGAAGCTACCGACGGAGATGACTCTCTCTCGTGCACCCGGCAGGGTTGTAATTCTAGGCTGATTGTCCTTTCCGTAGATGATATCGCGGTACGTCGAGTCGTTGATGATCCAAAAGTCGTGGTCGACCGCCAAGTCAACTAGCCCCTTGACAAAGTCAGGTCCGACTATCCGGCCGGTGGGATTGTCCGGGCTCAGGAGGACAATAGCCTTCGTACGTTTGGTCACCAACGATTTAAGTAACTCAAGGTTGGGTTGGTACCCGTCTTCTACGCTCACAGGCAGTTTTATCATGCGTGCCCCTGCCAATTGAGCCGATTCTAAGTACCCGAGGTAAGTTGGGTCGGTTACTATGAGCTCGTCGTTCTTGTTGAAAATGGACAAGTAAGCGGTGAATATGGCTTCAGTGGCACCATCGGCTAGAATAACTTCCTTTTCCGGAGTATATTTCGTCCCTTGGTGTTTTTCCCAATCAGCAGCAATGAGTTTCCTCAAGTCTAAATATCCGCGGGTTCCGGTGTAGGCCGAAGTAGCCTGCGGATCCTCTGTGATTCTCTTCACAATTTCCTCAGAAACTTCCTTTGGCGGTGGTAGGCTTGGCCCTCCGCCGCCGAAGGAGACTAGCTCCTTTCTCTGACTTGCCTCGGCCAAAAGAGCTGTAACGCGGCGGATGGGTGAGATGTGAAGGGCGGTAACACGGTCGGAGAGAGTTACCATCTCACGATGCCTGCATACAAGCGCGGGTTGCCTTAGGCTCACTATAAGCTTTCTAACTTAATGTAATTACACTAAATGCCAAAAATAATAGGACGTAGAGCAACAGGAAAACACGAGGGGAAAAGAAGCGTTGTGCCTAAACTTTGTTGAGGGCGGCGACTGTCACCTGACTGGCGGAAAATGCCTCCTCGGACTGAGCGGAGCTTCAGCAGAGAATCGCAATTGCGACTGTGAGTTCCACGGGAATTTTGATGTCTGGGTCACACAGAAGAACCAACTTCTCATAACAGATATGGGTTTTCCATCCGAGGAACCAAAACAATGTTTAGCGCTCGGCATCAACGAAACCCTAGCAAGAAAAATCGCGTCGGACAAAGTGGATAAGCTCCGAACATGCATACTAACAACTGAACGCAGATGTTTGAAATGTAGTCGGCAGTTTTGGATAACTCAGCATACATCCAAGCCTGGCCTTCTCGAAACTGGAAAAGGCTACTTCTGCCCCGACTGCATTGGCGAAGGCAGAAGTATCGAGGAGAGGCTGGGTGTTCTAGGTTATTGGTGCGGTTAATCTGGTCTATTGAGCTGCCCACGTTGGGACACAGTGGAACGGCGATTTGGCTTTGAATTCTGTTGTCGGGTTGTTACGAACGAATTCTCTACCCTTCGTCAGTGCTAGGTGATTCAATGGCATTAGGGTTTCTTTCTTGCCAGCAAGAAAGTGCTTCAGAGATTCCTTAATGCGATCGTCAGTGACCTGTGGGTGGCACAGTTCGATAAACGCGCCGAACATTACTGCATTGGCGAACATTTTCGTATCTTGCGTCTCGGTTGGAGAATCATTCTTCAACTCATCTGCTATCTGGGTTGCCGGAATCCCGAATGCTTTGACATCATCACGGTCAATTTCGGTCCCGATCAGCGTCGTGTTGTAGAGGACTACTCCGTCCGGGCGAAGGTAATTGAGGAAGTCCAGTGAGGGTTGATTCATTATTATCTCAATGTCGGGTTCTTCTGCTATTGGGTTGTCAACTTCATCGTCTGATATCACGACGTAGCACTTTGCCTTGCCACCCCGCGTCTCGGGGCCGTACGATGGGGTGTACGCAACATGTTTGCCTTCTAGCATGGCAGTGTAGGCTATGTAATCACTGAGCAGCAGGACGCCCTGGCCACCGTGCCCAGCTATCAGTACCTTAGTTTTTGTCATTGCTTCTCAACTCCGAAGGTATCTTTGTAGACACCTAGCGGGAACTTCTTCGCCATGTGCTCGTACACGAAGCGTTTGGCGTCTAGGATGGGCATCTTCCAGTTAATCGAGCAGGTGCTTAGCAGTTCGACGAAGGCGAAACCGCCCAGGGCTTGGACTTTGAACGCGTTCTCCACCGATTTCTTCGCGTCAAGCAAATTCTTGATCGTATACACCTTGCCCCTCTGGCTTGAGAGCTCTTGAACTGCCAAGCTTGCACGTTTCACGTAGGCTGCACCGTCTATTCCTGAGAGGAGTTTTGAAACATCGAGCTCAGTCCCTGTCATTGCTGCATCTCTTCCGAATGGCGTGGTAGTAGTTACCTGACCTTCGAGTGTGGTTGGGGCCATTTGGCCGCCGGTCATACCGTAGATTGCGTTGTTCACGAGGAAGACTGTGATCGGGGTGTTTCTCTTCGCTGCGTACACCAATTCCAAGAGCCCGATGGAGGCGGCGTCTCCGTCGCCCTGAACTGTGAAGACGGTAAGTTCAGGCTTAACCCTCTTCAGGCCTGCGGCAACCGCAGGAGCTCTTCCGTGAGGCGCCACGATGTGGTCGCAGTTGAAGTAATTGTAAGCCAGGACACTGCAGCCTACTGAGTCGATCATAACCGTTTTTTCACGAATTCGTAGTTCATCCATTGCGGCGGCGATCAACCGGGTGAGCGTGCCATGTTCGCATCCTGCGCAGTAGTGCGTTGGGTTGTCGGTCAAAGATTCCAGTTTGCCTACCTTTACTTTGAGAGAAAGTTGACTCATGCCGCTAACACCTCCAGATGTCGCAGCTTACTTTCTATTTCAGCTTCGGTCGGGACGATTCCGCCCCATTTGCCTAGAAAGTCGACAGTTACACCATCGCCGACTGCGAGCTTCACATCCTCATACATTTGACCGGTGTTCAACTCAACATCCAAGAACTGCTTTCCTTCCGAAGCGAGTTTTCTCAGGGCGAGTTTCGGAAAAGGCCAAAGCGTAATTGGCCGGAAGAGGCCGACCTTGACACCCTTCGAACGAAGTTTGTTAATGGCGCCCTTTGCGATTCGTGACGCAATACCGAAGGCAACGATCACTTTCTCAGCATCTTCAGTTAAGTAAGACTCAAACCTAACCTCGTTCGCTTCTGCCAGCTTGTATTTCTCGAAAATTCTGCCCACGTGCTTGTAGTGCTTCTGGTAGTCGAGTTCTAGCGAGTTGAGTATGTGTGGCCCGCGGCCCTTAGCCCCTGTAGCAGCCCAGGAGGACACATCGTACTTTGGTGGCGTGAACTCTGGGAACTCCACATCCTCTTTCAATTGGCCTGTGAAAGCATCTCCCAAAATCAGTGTTGGGTTTCTGTACTTGAACGCCAAGTCGAATCCAATTCTTGGGAAGAGGGCCATTTCTTGAACTGAGGCCGGAGCTAAAACGAATAACCGGTAGTCGCCGTGCCCGCCTCCTTTGGTCGCCTGGAAGTAATCGCTCTGTTCCGGGCCAAGGTTGCCTAGGCCTGGCCCCGCTCGGCAAATATCAACCACTAGGAATGGAAGTTCCATCCCAGCCGCATATGACAACCCCTCCTGTTTCAGGCTGAAACCTGGGCTAGAGGTCGCAGTCATCGCGCGTACCCCGCCGGATGCGGCTCCAAGGACCATGTTGATGGCCTCTAGTTCGCTCGCGGCTTGCAAGAAGTATTTGTATTCTGGGTATTTTTTGTTGCCAAACTCCTTTGCTAGGGTTTCTGGGATTTCGCTTGATGGGGTTATTGGGTATGCGAAGTACGCATTGAGACCTGCTTCGAGCGCGCCGTATGCCACAGCCTCGTTACCCTTTAGGTAAACTCGTTGTTTCGACATCTATGCTTTCACCTGGATCTCACTTATGGCGAAGTCTGGGCAGACCCAGTAACATATGGCACATCCCGTGCACTCTCCCTTCGTTCCTCGATACGTGAATTCCGCTGGGTGGAAGCCAGCATGATTCAGTTTGGTGGAGAGCTTGAGGTTGCCCTGTGGGCAAACGACGACGCAGAGCTCACAGGCTTTGCACCGCTCATCCAAGATCTTAACTGAAGCCCTAGGTTGAAGGACCGTTGTAGTTTCGGTCAAACCTTTATGACCTCCTTTCTCTCAACAAAATTCTCCAATACGTAGCGCAGCATCGCGTAATGCTGCTCTTCGTCTAATGCGAGCATCGTGAGCAGGGTCTTTAGGTGCGGGTCTCTGACCTGTTCCGTTGCTGAAGTAAATAGGCGTAGGGCATTCTCTTCCATGTCCATAAGTCTCAGCAATTCTTCCCGGCTTTCATTGACGGGTGCAAGTAGTTCCCACTGGTTTGTGGCGAGGTAGTTGATTGCGCAGTTGATTACATCGGCGTGTTGCATCGTGTCCCGCATGAGTTTGGCGTAGAGAATCTTAACGACGCTATGCTTGGTTTCCCTGACCTTCTTAGCATATACTTCGGTTTCATGTTCCTCGTGGTCTAGCTGATCCCGTAGTAATGCCAAAAGCTGCTGATTTCGCATACGCCTGTCGCAAGAAAAAGCCAGGTAATTACTCTTAGCGATTCTGTTGATATTCTATGTATTGTATCGACCCGCATGTTGGAATCAGTCTGTTCTTTGGGGCCTGATTAGGAGCACAGCCGAGACCGCCCCAAACAACGCCGCCGCACTCCCGGCCATAAGCGCAAAGAAGAAACTCTTCGTAACCTCTAGGATGTAACCCGTCAAAACGGCGACGACGATTCCAGCAACATTTCCTCCAAAATTCTGAACACCCCCCATTGTCCCCGTGAAGCGTCCAGGAGTCGCCTCAACGAGCGCAACCCAGAGTGACGGGGTCGAAAAGCCGAGTGCGGCTCCTGCCAGGCTCAAGGAAATCAAAGCGAGATAGGGCCCAGGGGCGTATGCGGTAGCAAACAGCATGATTGAAGCTGCCACCATCCCGACCGCAAAGAGCTTGCTGCGAAGACCAACCGGAGAACCGCCTCTCTTCACAAGAAAATCCGAAAGCACGCCGCCAACTAGAATCAATGTCACAACCGCGGAAATTAGCGGAAGAGTTGAGAAAAACCCTGCATTGAGAATTGTGAACTTTTGTTCTCGAACAAGATACGTCGGCAGCCAGAGGTTCAAGTAGTAGGCCACATACCCTTGACCGAAGCTAGCTAAGGTAAGTCCCAATCCCAGGGGGCTGATTACTACTGGGAGGCTTTTGCGAATGCTAATTTTCTGTTTCGGTTCTTTTCTTGGTGCGCGGCTTAGAGGGTTGTCCTGAAAGACGAAAAGCCAGACGACACACCACAAGAGTCCAAGGAGGCCCGTAGCGAAGAATACCCATGGCCAGCCGTAACTGACGGCCAACCAAGCTGCAAACGGAAAAGCTAGCACGGGACCTAATCGGCCTCCTGCGATCCAAATTGATGTTGCTCGCGCTCGCTCTTCCTTCTTGTACCATCCGGAGGAGGTTACTTTTGCCCCAGACACGAAATTGGGTGCCTGAGTAACACCGAGAGCTGCCCTTAGCGCGAAGAGGGCAAGGAATGAGTTTGCAAAACCTGTGAGTATGGTGATTACCGATGTGGCTAACCCACCCACAAATAGACTTCGTTTCGCGCCGAACTTGTCTGTAACAAGCCCAGCGACCGGTTGAAGCATCGTGTAGATCCACAAGAATGCGGAGAGCACCAGTCCAAGTTCGAAATCCGAGAGATGCAAATCGCGCTGAAGGAGTGGTGCGACTGGCGACAAGTTCACTCGGAGAACGAATGTTACGAATATGCCTGCACTTGTGAGAATGGCCATGGTCCAACGGTTGCGTAGTGGCATTTCGTCCCCTCAAAACGCGAGTCTATTGCGGGACAGGAACCATGTTCGCAAGCGCCATATCCGAAAGAGTGTACTTCCTTAGGTTGCCTACCTGTGTTGGAGTCAGAACGGTACAAGCGAAACCCCAGTGGAAAGATATCCAATCCCCCACCTTAGAGCCGGCCACGAAACTGCGGCCTTGCACCTCACCGAGGACGCTTGTCTTAGTTGGAGCCCCTAAGAACAACTTGCCCTCCCGGCGCAACACGGGCTCATACTCGACGCTAAGATTTCCCCTACCATCACTTCCGAGTATTTTTCCCCAAGAGATACGGCACTTGTCCATCATTCCACCGACCACATCGTCAGGTCCGCTTGCGTTCGCGAGTGAATCCCGTACCGTACCCATCATTGAGAACGCGTTGAAGACATGTAACGCGTGGTGGGGAAAAGCCGCGTATGGCTGCGCGTCGAAAAGTTTCTTTACTTGTTCTTTCGAGAATTTCGTCTTCAGCCTGTCCCTTAGGTGGTCATAGAATTCCCCGGGTGAAATCTTCTCGAGGAAATCGTTCCCAATCCAGTAGGCTTCGACGGCGCGGTAATCGAATGGGTCGCTTGCTCCAACCGATTGAGCGATGAACCGAAGGTAGGGGTAGGCAGCTTGAAAGCCAGTTAAGGCTTTTATCAATTCCTGGCTTGGTTTGTTGTTCAAACACGCATCGAGCAGTACTTCGTTTTCATCTGGCCCACAATAGCCCAAGCGGTTAGGCATGAAACTATGGCGCGCCGCTAGGATCGCTCCGTCAATCCTTGGTGAACTCAAACTCATAATCACACTTTAACTTCCCTGGAGTTCACGAATAACCCTCCAAGCTTCCAACGCTTCCTCCGCCTCTCTGTCGGATAGGACTCTGATTGCGAAACCACCCTGAACAAGAACGTAATTGCCTATCTGAGCTTTTACGAGCGAGAGGTTCACATTGTCTCTAATGCCGTCTGCGCCATAATCCACCGATGCAGACCCTCCCCTAATCGCCACGACCTTGCCGGGAAAGCTGAGACACACGGCGGCACACCCATATCGATACTCGTTTCCCAATGCTATATGTTTGTGATGCCGTTCCCAAGAGTGGGATAGAGATTTGATAAGGAAACCAGCAACCACCTTCATAACCCAAGGAACCACAGCCCGATTTAGGTGCGTTCCACTTGACTAGGCCTCCAGAAGTCATAACCTCTGCGGAGGGCGAGGTATTCGACGTGGAACTTGAGATTGACATCCTAAGAGAGAACCAACGCCTCGCCGACGAGAACAAGAAAAAGCTAGATGCAAACAAGATCCACGCAATTGATGTCATGGGTTCGGTGGGGTCAGGAAAAACCTCCCTCATCAAGGCTATCGTTTCCAGACTGAAGAACAAACACCGGATCGCAGTAATTGAGGGAGACGTAACTACAACGATTGATTCTGAGCTCATCGCCTCTGAGGGAATCCCGACCGTTCAGGTCAACACAGGCAAAGAATGCCACCTGGATGCGAACCTCATCAGGAAGGCCTTGGACCGAATGCCATTGGACCGGCTTGACCTGATCTTCATTGAGAATGTAGGAAACCTGATTTGCCCAGCCGAGTTTCCGCTTGGGTCCGATAGACGATTGGTCGTAATCAGCGTGACGGAGGGCCCCTACATGGTTCTCAAGCACCCGATGATGTTTCTCGGCGCCAAGGTTGTGGCCATAAACAAGGTAGACTTGGCCAAGGCGATGGATGTTGAACCCGAGAAGCTAAGCGCCGATGTTGCCAAACTGAACCCAAAGGCGGTTACTGTTCCCACAAGTTGCAAGAACGGAAAAGGCATCGAAGAAGTCATCAAAGCACTCGGGTTGAGTTAGTGGTTTAGAGTATGCATGAGTTCTCTTTTGCCACATCAATTGTAGAGTCGCTTCTCGACCTCGCAAATAAGCAGGGGGCGAGTAAGGTGTTGGGGGTTCACATGAGAATTGGAAAACTCAGAGCCCTATCGACCGAGCAGTTGAGCTTCTCGTATGGCATACTTGCCAAGGGCACCATTCTCGAAGGCTCCCAGTTGACGGTAGAGGAATCGGCCGGAACCCTGGGGTGTACCCACTGCGAGTATCACGGAGAATTCGACCCCGAAGGTGATTTGTCCTTTCACTTTGGAATGCCGCCCCTCATCTGCCCACAATGCGGTAGCGGTCTAAGTATCGAAGGCGGTGACGAATGCACGATAACAAGCGTTCGGATGCTTCTACCGACAACCACGAAAGAAAGTGAGCCCGCAGCCGAGACCTCGAATTGAGGAAGCTGGCAGCCACGCGACGCCTATTCTCTATATAGAAAAGCGGCGGAATATATAACTGGCCTCTCCAGCTGACAGTAGTTTCGATTTCCGCACCACATCAGAGTAATGACCAGAGTGAAAGCAGAATTGGAGATAAGAAAGGTCCAGAGAGTCGGGCATTCGACCTTAACCGTCTCCCTTCCCAGAGATTGGGTTAGGCAAGTTGGGCTAAAGCAGGGGGGCGTAGTCACCCTTCGCCTTTCCGAATTCGGCGAACTCATTGTTACCCCCGGCAGCGAGATGGAATCTGAAGAGATGACGGTCTGCAGAATAAACGCTGATGCCTGCAGGGACCGAGACTTTCTTTCAAGAATGATTACGGGCAACTACATCCTGGGCCGCGACACTATCATAGTGTCATCAACCACAGAACTAAAGGCGGAACAATTGGCTGAAATCCGGGACTCAACACGAAGGTTGAGCGGTCTAGGTATCGTTGAGCAAACACCAAAGGAGACCGTGATTCAATGCTTTCTTGACCCTTCCAAATTCACGGTCACCGGCCTACTCACACGCCTACACAAAGTAGCTGTCTCAATGCTCGAGACGGCCATGCAGGCCTTGAAGGACAGAAAGTTTTCCCTAGCCCTAGAAGTGTTAGAACTTGAGAACGAAGCCGACCGCCTATACTGGCTGATCCTGCGGCAAATATTCAGGGCGATTTCGAAGATACCGCTCTCGCGACATGTCGGAATAGAATCAGCAACCCACGCTGTAGGCTATCGGGCTGTGTCAAAGTACCTCGAAGAGATGGCTGACTGTAGTGAATCGATCGCCAACCTAGTTCTCTCCATGGCCGATGAGAACTGCCTTGAATACTCCTCAGTAATAGACGAAGTGTGCAAGTTTGGAGCTGAAACCATCGCTATATCGAAAAGTGGAATGGATTCACTTAGCATGCTGGATGTCGAAATGGCAAACGCAATCGTGGCCCGCTCAAAACACGCTGAAGAAATGGAAAAAGAGGTCATAGAACTCGTTGTGTCATCGGTTCAAGAACCCAAGCTAGCATTGGCACTAAGGGGCATCGTATGGAACCTCGCGGAAGTATCCCGCTCCGCTCAAATGGTCGCTGAGATCGCAATCAACCGCTACCTTGAAAGCAATAGCGACATGTGTCAATTCTGGAAAGAGCGGAAGAGCGGGGGAGACGTTCAATACCTAAGGAAGGTCGTAGCCTAGACTCATTCTTTGACCCCAAATCCCTAGCCATTGTTGGTGCATCGTCCACACCCCTCCGCATAGGCTACGTCATGGCCCAAAACATGGTGGCCAATCATGCGAGAGGAATTTTCAAAGGCGAAGTTTACCTAGTAAACCCGAACCACGACGAAATCCTCGGCCAGAGGAGCTACCCTTCCATCTCGGCGATCAAGAGGCATGTTGAGACAATCGTGGTGGCCATCCCCGCTGCAGGCGTCCCAGATGTGATCGAAGAAGCTGGAAAAGCCGGGGCTAACGCAGCGATAGTAATATCGTCGGGATTCGCGGAGGTCGGCAACAGACCATTAGAAGATAAACTCGTAGACGTAGCGAGAAGATACGGAATCAGGGTAGTAGGGCCGAACTGCCTGGGAATCTATGACGCCTATACCGGCATGGACACGCTTTTCCTACCGGAAACAAAATTCCTCTCGGACGGGCGCGAAGTCGTCGCGACCCCACGGCCGAGACCTGGTTCAGTCTCGTTCCTAACCCAGAGCGGGGCATTCGGTGCAGCGGCGTTAGACTACATGGCAGGCCATGGGATGGGCATACGTGGATTCGTTAGTTATGGGAATAGGTGCGACGTGACAGAGGATGAGTTCCTTGAATACTTCACGAACGACGGCCAAACCAAAGTAATCCTGATGTACGTTGAAGGCCTCGCCAAAGGAAGAGAATTCCTTGAAAGGGCAAAGGAGGCTACAAGAAAGAAACCGGTCGTTGCGCTCAAGTCAGGTAGGACAGAGGCGGGAACTAGAGCTGCCGCATCACATACCGCAGCCCTAGCCGGGATCGAGCAGATTTACGAGGGAGCGTTCAAGCAAGCAGGAATCATAAGGGTGCGAAACGTTGAAGAGCTATTCGACTTCGGGCGTGCGTTAGCCCTTCAACCCCCAGCATATACGCAAAGCGTAGCCGTTCTGACGAACGCTGGCGGACCAGGAATTATTGCGGCTGATGCACTGGAAGAATCTGGGTTGAAGGTGCACAAGTTTTCTGAACGAATCATGTCGAAATTCGATGACTTCAAGGCGAAGAAGCTGCTTCTGCCAGTTCTTTCAGGGTTCAATCCCATGGACCTTTCGGCAGAGGCCACGAGCGAGATGTTTGCGCTCGCCATATCAACGATCTTGGACGATCCCGAAATAGGAGGGCTTGTCTTGATTACGTTGCACCACGCTCCGACGATACTTGATGATGCTGTGGATAAGATCGCGAAAACTATACCAAAATACGGAAAACCTGTTACAGTATGCGACATGGGCGGAACGGAAATGGCGGAGACAATGAGAATGGCGTTTGAGAAGAGGGGCATACCATCCTACTCGGTGCCCGAAAGGGCCGCTCGTGCACTCTGGGCATTGTCATACTACGGAACTTATTTGCAAGACCATGGTGTTGTAAGGGCCGCAGGGGAAATCGCAGCTTAGGATAAGACTCCTTTTGTCAGTCACAAGTTTGCCCAAGTATGTTGAGGAGCTCAAAAGCCACCCCTTAGATCCACTCGTTTCGAGCCTGGTTGACTCCTCAGCCGACAGCAACCTCGCCAAGATAGTAGGCTTGCTGAGGGAACGCGGTGTCTACGAAGTCTTCGTTCCGGAAGGCACTCGGTGCGGAATGATATGCGCGAGGGACGTTTTGAAGACAACTAACATTGAAACTACGAAAACCAGTGCCGTTATGTCATACGTCCCTTCGCTTGAGAGAGATGCGTTAGTCAGCGAAGCGGCTAGGCTGATGACGGACTACAGAGTAAGAGCCGTGCCCATTTCTGACGGTCGCAAAATCATTGGTCAAGTAAACTGCGGGCGCATCCTCCTGGAATTGAAAGGTAAGCTCGGTGGTGACCTACGAATCGCTTCTCTTGCGACAAAGGATCCTATAACGGTCGACGACACGGCGCCGGTTGGGAAAGCGAGAGAACTCATGGTTCGGAAGCGAATCGACCATCTACCAGTGACTACAAGAGGCAGAATAGCTGGAACCATAACGTCCTTTCAAATCCTCACAAGCATGGCCCCACCAGAACGGGTTGGAAGCAAATCGACGAAACCCGAAACCCGGCGCAACCTCGAGTATCTAGTTGGCGATGCGATGGAGCGAGACCCTTTGACCTGTTCCCCTGAAACTAGCGCCGAACAAGCTTTGGATATGATGCTAAAGAGCCAAAGAACTTGCATTCTCGTCACACAATGGGAGGAACTCCAAGGAATAGCCACCCAAAGAGATTTCATGGCCCTCCTTGCTGAGGCAGAGCCTGAACCTGAAGTCCCGGTCTTTATGGTTGGACTTCCCGAGGATCCGTTCGAGGCTGAGGCAACGAAAGCGAAGTTCAAACGAACCATTACTCAGCTCCACCGGAGTTTTCCTGACATTCTCGAAGCGAGGTCTGTCATAAAATCAAAATTCACGAAGCCCGGTAGGGAGCGAGGTCGGTATGAAGTGACGGTTCATATCAAGACGCCTAGGAACGCTTACAGTTACTCAGAAGGCGGTTATGAACTCCCAGTCATATACGACCTGATAACGGACAGACTTAAACGCCTACTAACGCAGAAACAAAAACGCCGAAGAACGCGCGAGAGGGAGCGACAAGAAGCAGTCTAGTTCGCTTTGAACTATCAGGAGTAATTACTACTTGCTGCTGCCTACCAGAATGAAGAGGGTTGAGATCATTGTCCCGCAAAGAAAGTTCGATGACGTCATGCTCTACCTCCGCGAACAGAACGCGATTGAACTCCTTGACGTTAAGGAAATGATCAAGGGGTACGGTGGCGGCGTAACCTCAACAACAGTCTCGGATAGACTCTACCGACTTACGACACTTGAATCAAAAATCAATTCAATCATAGCAGCACTCCAACTCACATCGCTGCAATCGAAACAAGTTCAAGTGGACCGAAGAATCTCTGATGAGCAAATCGCCGAAATCGAGAAGCGAGTGGCCGAAATCGAACAGCAAGTAACCACACTCACAAACGAATCCCAAGCCATCGAATCATTGATTTCCTACGCAGAGCGACAGCTGCACGCCAGCATAGAGGAAATCACGAAAATCGAGAACGTAAATTCACCCGAAGGAAGACATAGGCTCGAAGAAATCGTCGCCGGTATCTTCCAGACGCTTAAACCTTCAGAGATTAAGATCACTGGGCAGCTTGAAGAAATAGTCCAAGCTAAGGCATTGGAAAACGCCGTTGTCAAGGACATTTCAGATAATGTGGCCAAGATCCTAGCCAAAAAGCGTGACGAAAAAGCGATTGCTGACGCCATCACGCAGACGCTAGGCCTCAAACTGAAGGCCGCGGGTCGAGGCAAACGGTTAGCATATGAGGACACTAGTAGAATTGAAGAGTCGAAGCAGAGACTCAGGGAACTCAAAGAAAAGCTTACTGAAATAAGCCGAACCGATGGCGATTTCCTTCTAATCAACAGGGAGATTATCGGCGCAGAGAGAGCCTTCGAGCAGGCCAAGGCGTACACAGGCAAAACAGAATCGACTTCTATGATTGAGGGGTGGATGCCCGCCTCAAAAATCAACACAATCAGATCCGCGCTTCAAGAGATGTGCGGCGGGGAAGTGATAATGAAGGATTGGGTGAGTAAAGATGCGCCGACTAATGTCTCGAAGCCGAAACATCCAGTGCTTCAGATTTTCGAAAAGCTGACCCTTGGCTTCGGCGTCCCAAACAGTGATGAGGTTGACCCCACCGTATTGTGGCTCGTCACCTACCCACTCTTTTTCGGATTCATGTTTGGCGATGTGGGTAACGGGTTTGTAGTGATGGTTGTTTCAACAATATTCTGGATCAAGAAGAGGCAGGGGTTGGTTATTTCGGACAATGCTTACGGCGGTTTAGGAGGAGTGTTCAGCATGATAATTCAAGGAGCACCATTACTCGTGCTCAGTGGCGCCTCAGCGCTCGTTGTAGGATTCCTCTACGGGACGGTTTTCGGCAGCGTCGCATGGTTCCGAATGGTCACGGGCCTCCCGGGACCTCTATGGTTCGAACCTTTCGAGAATATTCGGCTGATGCTGAGGCTGTCCATTACTATCGGGGTAATCCATATCATGTCAGGCTTATGCTTGGACATATTCAACAAGGCCTACGCTAGGGAATATCACGAATTAGTTTCTGGCCCGCTCGTTTGGCTCTGGTTCTACGGCGCTTTTGGTATCACGTTGCTTCAATACGGGCTGCGATTTCCAAATTACCTCTTCGACTCCAAGAACACGGTCGACATCTTCCTTAGGATAGGACTCCCGCTCATCGCCATGATGGCGCTGAAGCTTTGGGCAGAAGGGTCCATGGGTCTTATGCACGGCTTCGAAAATCTCTTGTCGTCCCTGTCCCACACGATTTCCTATGTTCGAATTTTGGCCATGAAGTTGATCGACGACGTCTTTCTCCGGCTCTTCCTCGGAGTTCTCGTCTTCTTCATGGCTTGGGGCAATGTTGCTGGGACAGTTCTAGGGTACGTGCTTTTCTCAGCCCTAACGATCGTACTAATTCTGATTTTGGAAACAGCTTTTGTGTTCATGCAGTCGCTTCGACTTCACTGGGTCGAGTGGTTCATGAAATTCTATGGTGGCAGCGGGACAGCTTTCAAACCATACGGCGCCGAGCGGGCTCACACGAAGGTTCGTACAGGCGCACGGTAGGCTATTCTGAAATTGAACTGGCTTCGAAAGTCTGATTCCATGTCGTCGGTCAAACTTTTTGAAGTCTTGGCGCACGGGTTTATATGAGCCTTGTCGCTTCCGTATCAGACAATTTAGGCGAGGCGCACAATCAACGAGCCATACGGCTTCAATCCAAGTACAAGCGGTCAACGACATTGTCGCGCAGCTACAGGATTATGGATTAACCCGCAATGAGGCTCGCGTCCTAGTCTTCCTCGCCAAGACCGGGCCCTCAAAAGCCAGTGAAGTGGCTCGCGCAGTGCAAATCAACCGCACGGAAACTTACAGGACAATACGGAACCTTCAACGCCGTGGACTGGTGGAAGCCACGCTCGAAAGGCCGGTGCGCTTCCAATCCGTTCCATTTGACAGGTGCCTGCGCATCCTAATCGACGAGAGAAAGGCGAGGTTGAGGATTCTCGAGCAACGCGGCGAAGATTTGCGCCGCCAATTCGATGATGTGCGCGTCGAACCTGTCAGTCAAGAAGTTGAACGATTTCAAGTAGTGGGAGGAAGACTTCGAATTGAGCAACGATTGCACGGTATGTACACCCAAGCCCAGAAATCGATCATGACTGTTCTATCACCATCGGAAGTGATACGGGCCGATACGTCAGACCTGTTTGACTTGCTTGGAAACGCAGCGAAGAATGGCCTTCGCGTCCGTGTGATTACAGCGATCAATCAAAGCAATTTACAAATTGTAGAGAAGTTCCGCGAGAGGATCGAGATAAGGCATCTCGACCTAAAGGCGAAACCGATCCCTAGGGTTTCTATAATCGATGATAGTGAAGCCCTCTTCGAAATTACAACTGTCGACGAGAGCCCGAGAACCGAGGAAGAGGTTGCACTATGGATCAACAGCCGCGCCTTCGTGAGAAACCTCCAAGCCTACTTTGAGGAGATGTGGAATTCAGGCACGCCAGCTGAAGGCCGTTTAGAGGCAGTGCGAAAAGGAATACCCTCTGACGACCTTAGAATATTCAAAGGAAGACCAGAAGTAAGCGGCAAACTCAACGAGATGATCACATCAGCCAACCAGAGCGTTGAGATATGGACGACGATGAGGGGAATCCAGGCTCTCGCGGACTTCCACTTCGGCCAGCTCAAGGAAGCAAAGGCTCGAGGAGCAAAGATACGCATCATTGCACCCATCACAAGCGAGAATACAGAAGGTGCACGCAAGCTCGTGCCCGTCTCCGAATTACGTTATTCTGAAGCTCTTGGCCCGGCGGGAATTGCGATTGCGGACCAAAGAGAGTTAATGCTGTTCGAGAGACTGCCCGACGACAATAACGCCGAGGTGGGCGCTGACGTGGGTTTCTGGACCAATAGTACCCGCTTCATAGAAACTATGAGCAGAGCTTACGATGCGTTGTGGAAAGGCGTATTTGCGATTTACACGCCAAAGCGCCGCGTGCTGCGCAGCTAGGCCATGAGCCTGTACTCCTGCGAAACCCAGCAGCTACAATTGGAGCCTTGTCATTTGCCCAAAATGAGGTTTGGATGCCAGCTTCCCCAAGACCTTGATGACTTTGACCGCCTAGTGGACGTGGCGAAAAATTGCGAGAGGCTTGGATATGACAGCCTGTGGGCCTATGACCACCTTTCACCTTTCTGGTCGCGCTCCGGCCGAGGGTTAGAGTGCTGGACAACTCTGTCGGCAATTGCTGGACGCACGGACACCGTAAAGGTGGGCAGTCTAGTTACGAACATTACCCTACGCAATCCGAGTTTGCTGGCCAAAATGTCGAGCACCGTCGACAACATCAGCGGCGGCCGGCTCATACTCGGCCTAGGAACTGGAGACAAACTGAGTCGTAAAGAATTGAACTCTTATGGCTATCGATTTCCAGATCTAGATGAACGAATGGAACGCCTAAAGGAAAGCATTCTCATTCTGAAAGCCCTGTGGACAAAGGATGAAGTCACTTTTCAAGGAAAGTATTACAGGATTACAAAGGCCGTAAACGTTCCTAAGCCAAAGCAACGCCCCCATCCCCCAATCTGGATTGGAGGGAAGCATCTCAGGATTTTGGATATTGTTGCAGAGTTTGCTGACGGATGGAACCATTGGGGCCTCCGTAAGGATGAGTTGGAACGACGCAGCAGTTATCTCGCTAAGAAGTGCGTCGAATTCGGGCGTAATCCAGGCAGTATCGTCAAATCATGGTCTGGAACCTATCGGCAACTTGCTCAGCCAACAAGGAACTATTCAGAATTGGTGGAAAAGATGTCTAGGAACTTGCGGGACCAGACTGACCCGGAGACGAGTTATTTCATTGCATGTTTTGACTCGCGGGCCGAACAAGAGAATTATCAAGCCTTTGCTGATGCCGTGAAGAGTTTGGATTAGAATACCCATGCACTCCCTCGATCATCATAGAATAAAGACACGTCAAGTTACGTTGGCCGCGTCCTTCGCCGCAGTCTACTTCGTGCTTCGAACCATCCCCACTTTTCAAATGGTCGGCATATCCGGCCGATTCAGTGCAGCCGATTTCCTGCTGACCACGATTGCCATGCTGTGCGGCTTATGGGGCGGCGTACTTTCCGTAGTGATTGGGACGATCTTGGCTTATGGCTTGAGGCCCCCTATTTTCTTCGGCCTCGATTTCCTACCCGCTATCGCGAACGTAGCTATAGCTGCCCTTCTGCTCAAAGGCCGCTATAGAACAGCGCGGGGCATTTATGTCGCAATCTTTTTCGCGTTTGTACTCAGCCCGTACAGTCTGTTGTTTGAATATGGGTATGTGCCTTACACGTGGCTTCATATTGTTGCACTAATCGTTCTCCTATCACCAATAGCGGTCAAGGTTCCTGCTTGGTTGAGCGGCTATGGTTACCGGCAGATTGTCGCCATAGGCACGTTGGCCTTTGTGGGAACAATGGGACAACACCTTGTAGGAGGACTTCTTTACGAATTAGCCGTCGGAGTGGTTGGGGGAGTTAGCCCATCAAATTTGGCTCTTACTTGGCGTATCATTTTCTTGGCTTACCCAATCGAACGGCTCCTGACCGTGATCCTTTCAACGATCATGGCGCTTGCCGTGCAGCGTTCCATCAAGAAATGGATGCCCTAGCTTTCTTCGCCTCATAGCGAAAATGGTGATAGCTTGGAGTTCAGCCGATTTCTTTCAGTTTGGCTGGCAAATATTTGTCTACGATGTAGGCCAACCCGTATCGGCTGAAAGCTTCTTGTTCTGCTTTTTTCTTAACTTTCAGGAATGTTGCAATTTCATCTTTCCATAGCTTTCCGTTGTACCTAGGGTCCTTCTCAAGTTCATAGAGCCTCTTTATGTCGAGGTCTGTTAGAGGGTCGCTTGGAAGTTTGTAATCTACGATATCAGAGGCCCACACCCCCGCCCATTTGGCGTCTGGCGTGTTTAGTTCCCGAAGGTGGGCGGCGTTTGCTGAGCCGGATATTATTACATTGGCGATGTGCATTCCCCAGGGGTCTGCGTCGCAGAAAATGTACACTGGGAGCCCCAATTCTTTGTTCAATCTTCGAAGGAGCGCTCGTGTTGCGCGCGGTGCCTGGCCTGCAGTGTGAATCAATAAAGCCTTGTACTTCTCGTGAACCCTCTCCTCAATAAAACGTGTGAAGAGTCCGCCTTTCTCGATAGCAATAATCTTGTCAGCTTTACACTCAGCAAATTCTGCGTTCGTAAGCGCTGGGCCGATCATCATCCCGTCTGGGTGCGACGATAGGTTGAGCTCCTTACCTTCATATCCGCGAACGGTATACTGGATGGTTAGATCGCCGAAGATTGCGCTACGCTCCTCAGGAAATACGTTAAAGTCCTCTCTAGAATACCCAAGAACTGTTTCAAGGTCAGTGATTATATCGTCACTTTCCGCTTGATCTGCGAAGCTCATTTCGTAAGCTTGCGCTGAGTAGAATACGTCTCTCAAGGTTGAGGTCTTCCCTTCGCGTGCCAGTTCGTCGACGAAGGACCCGGTCCAGACGAGCTGCGTTAGTGGCCTGATATGCCTTATGTTTCGGGCGCTACGCCTCACGTAATGTTCGCCGAGCACGTATTGCCGGGTTTTTTCATCGTAGCGTATGTTCTTTATCGACCGGCTGGGCATTTGGACCGAGGGCCATTGCTTCTGGGAGAGTTGCGAGTAGATTTGTCCACCCAAAGTTTTGAGGCTGTCTAATACCAAGCCTCTTCGTTGCTCGACTCGACTAGACCTGCTCTCCTTGGTCGTCTTCACTTTCCTCTTTTTCATGCCTCAAAACACTCCTGAGTAAGGGCGAAACATCTGGGGGCTTACCCTTCTTAGCAAGCTTGGCCGAGAAAGAAGCGATCTTTGGAAGGTATTTCTGGAACACGTCAAGCCTGTGCTTGTCATGTGCCAAGTTAATCTTTTTCGAAAGGAATAACGAGAGTCTACGTGCGACCTCACGAACTGCGTTAAGCACTTCACGTTCTACGTCGGGGCGATCGGCGATGAATTCCTTGCCCACAGTTTTGTATGGGACCTTCGTGGAACAAATGTGAACGAAAACCGCTATCGGCATCTCAGGCGAGGCTTTGTAGTGCCGCCAGTCAACCTCTGTGTTTACAACTTTCCATGATACGTCACTCGCCTCGTCGAAGAGCAACGGAATCTTATTGGCGAATCTGAAAAGCTTGATTCCTCCACCGGCCTCAATTTGCCCGCCGTAGGCGACGCCCACTTCAACAATGAATGGAAAACCGGAGTAGGCCGATGGTTTTCTTTGATAAACGGCTACGAATTCAGGAGCGAGTTCTTTCTTGATTCCGGCTTCAAGCAATTCTTCCCCAAGCGGTGACAGGCAACTTGCATCTGGGGCTAGGAACTTGTAGTTTTTCATTGCGTTTACGATTTTGACGACCTCTTCAGGTGTCAGTTTCTTCGGGTTTTTCTTGGCAGGGAGGTCTACTTGTGTCAGGAATGAGGTGGCGATTGTGCGGCCGACTCTGTGAAAGTGAGTTTTCATGAAACCGACGAGCGTATGTTCCTTAGTTAATTCGATAAGGCGCGTGATCGTTTCGACGTCGACGCCGTACGGGTGTGGTAGGGTTTCTTGCGGCGGTTTCGGCATTTGGACTGTGCCACGATCGAACCTGTAGAGCCTGCCCCTCGGGTCTACGTAGGTTATAGTTGCGTATGGAGCGACAATCGCGGTTGCCATTAGATAGTCGAGAATCTTGGACATCGCCCGGGTGTAGTCTGCTTCGGTGGAGAATTCGACAACGGCCCCGTGCCAATGATTATCGTTTGGGTGCGTCTTGTGCTTGATAATGACTGGTTTGTTCTTTTGGATGTCAATCATCAGATCGTATTGGTGTATCTTTGTTCGACCAGTGCTGGACATGATGGTTGCTGTGCCGTGGGTCGTGACCTGGCCGTAAAGTATGGCCATCTTGCCGCCCAACCCGAAGGTTCCTCGGGTCTGTCGAAGCTTGTATTTGGATCCGTAGAGAACTTGGCCGAAGGCGGAGGGTATGATATCGTGAGGTATCCCAATGCCGTTGTCTTCAATGTGGACCCTGTAGACACCCGGCCCATCTGTCGGACCCGATTCGTGCGACACTCGCAGATAGATGTCAGGAGGAATTTCACGTGTTTCGCAGGCGTCGAGTGAATTTTCGACTAACTCACGGATAGTAGAGTAGATAGCCCTCGTTGGGTTCGTGAATCCTGCGATGTCCCGGTTACGGTAGAAGAAATCTGCCGCCGATATTTCCTGGAATACTTCTTGGAGGGCCATCAGGGTTCGCCTATCTTGTTGAAGGTGGGGCATAAAGCTGATGATGGTTGCTCCGCGTCACGTAGGCGGTTTCTCCCATAGCTCAAGGGTTTCTCTTTTCTTGCTCTCGCTCTTTATCTTTCTAAGCAGTTTGTACACGGTGGAATGCTGTTTACCTTTGAGTAATAGTTCAATTGCTTCCCTCGCAGCAGTCACGTCCTCATATTCGCCGATCGTAGAAATAGTATGGCCGTAGACCGAAACTTTCGCATCAGTCATTTCCTCTATTAATCTGCGAATCTTCCCCTCACGCCCAATCACCCGGCCCTTTAACCTCGCAATATCGTTTTCGTTTCTTCCGAACGTTTCCCTTAGGTCGATGATATCGAGAACGATGTCGTCATCGACAAGTTCCATAGCTCGTTCTGGCGAAAAGCCACGGCCAATCGCGAGAACCACATCGCGGGCGCGAAGGATTGTGGTCGGGTCGTCCGAATCTCCTCTGGGAACGATTTCTACGACGCCGCCTTGGCTTTGGATTAGCAGGCGTGCTTTGAACGCGTGTTCAATCTTTCTTTTGGTGGAACCTTCCTTTCCGATAAGCACACCCATGCGCTCGAAGGGGATTGTTGTGCTAATTCGTGTCGACATCTTCACCGGTCACCCACTTCGTCAATCTCTCGATGGGGGGTACGGTCACACCGATTCGTGAGAAATATGTGTTCATGCGAACCAAGTCCCTCTCAAGAAAGCTATGGGCCATTGGGTGTTCCGGAGGAACGGCTTGGGCAAAGTCAAAGATTACCGGTTCGAGGTCAACCAGCATTATGTTATATTCACTTAGGTCGCCGTGTACGAGTCGCGCCTTTTGGTAGAGCGTTCTCACAGCTCCAACAATCTTGTCGTAGACTCGGGCTGGGTGGTCGAGGGGGGTTTCCCTTAGCAGCGGAGCGGGGGTTCCGTTTCTTCCGATAAATTCCATTAGCAGCACGTTTCCCTCAACCTTCAATGGGATCGGCACTCGGACGCCCGCGTCTCGCGCCTGTTGCAGGTTCCTGAATTCCTTCAGGGCCCAAAGGTTGACGAGCGACCTTGTATCCTTTCTAGTGTTCTTGAACCTTTCATCGCCTTTTATGTACTTCATCCTCCCGCCGACGAATTCCGCTGATGTTGTCAAGAAAATCTTAATCGCCACTAATTTTCTTCTTCGACCTACGCCCCAATACAGGCGCGATTCTTTGCCCGAGCGCACTACCCCATTGATGTTTGAGATATATCCACGGTTTAAGAGGCGATATACTATCATCAGCGTCGATTTGTCGAAGACTTCTTCGAGAGATTCCATTTCCTCGCTACGTTTATTCCTCATTAGCCGTTTTTCCTCGTAGCGTGCAACCTTACGGCGTAGCTTCTGCTCGGCTAAGGACTCCACTTATACCACCAAACAAGCTCATCTAATGATGGCTAAGCAGCCAGACGGCCCTGGTTTCTTAGCCAGTTTGATTGGCTTTCCGTGTACCGCCAGAGGATGTCGCCCCTCGAGTCGGTTTGGAAATCCCATGGGGCGACCAAGACCGTGTCGCCGACTTTGATCCAGACTCGGCGCTTCATCTTGCCGCGGATACGGCACACTCTTTCGTGGCCATCTCCACATTTGACCATAAGCCGATCGTAGCCCAGCATCTGGGTTACGATTCCGAGCAGTTGCCCCTCGTCAGGCATGACCATTTCCCGGAGATCCCCTTCACTCAGAACCTTCTTTTTACCCACACTCTTCCACCGAGGTTACGGCGCGATAATAATTCGGCCAGCCTAAATAAGGCTATTAGACTTTTGCCAGCGTTTCCCCTTTCAGCGTAATTCAGATGCGAACTATTTGGACGTGCGGAACGCCGCCGATATGGACGATTGCGGAAGGACTTACGAATCCCTTCTGAACTGCAGCTTCGACTATGCCCTCGCCGACTAGGTTGGCTATGTCAGCCGCACCGATCGCCTGAAGAGCGTCGTGGATATTGGTGGAAACGCCCCTGTAGAAATCTACCTTTACCTCTAGCTTCAACTTTCCCTCGCGAAAGATTGCCCCGAGTAGTTCGGAATCGCAGGCGGCTACGAGAGTATACTTTGTGTCCTTGAAAACACGGAGATAAACCTGATTCAAGTAGGGGTACACTTTCTCAGACGGGAAGTATGGAAGACTTCGCGCCGCAGGCTTCACAGCGGAGGAAAAGGTACCGCCCTTCTTTCTCAATCTTCGTGTCAGGCCGATTGCATATGGGGCAAATTACATACCGCTGGGCGTAAATGTTGAGAAGTCGCGTAACGGTTCCAACATCGAACCTGCCCTGGAATATCGCCCTCGCCCCATCCAGGGATGCAGCAGTCGCGAGTTCTCTGGATAGAAACTTGAGCAAATGGTGAGGCTCACGGTTGATCTTGTTGCTTATATCACCAAAATTCTGAATAATAGTTCTCCTACCCATCCGTATACCAACGACTCTCGGTATCTCGAACCTTTCCCCCGTTCCAGCTGCCTTAGGCAGGTTGGCATAGGCTCGTTCAAGTAGCTTGTTGTAATCTCCGCTCAAGGTTGATTTCCAGCGGTAGATTATGAACAGCCATATTTCTTCGTTCCCCTTTGGGAAAGATATGTTAATGTGGTTACGGGGAGGCTAGCTTGAGGAAGCTGTCGGAGGGGCCGCATCTAAAGGTCATCACAAAAAGGCACGAGAAGAACTCACTGCTTTCGAGTTCTTTGGAATGCGGGGCCGGCTGGAGATGGTCATGAATGGGTAAATGGATTATCAACTCTGCTTGGCCTTACGTAAATTCAGTTCCCCACCTTGGAACATTCATCCACCTCCTCAGCGCGGACGTCTACACCAGATACCTCCGCCTCAAAGGCGAAGAAGTTATAGCAGTAACTGGCTCGGACGAGCATGGAACACCGATTGAGGTAGAAGCGATAAGCAAAGGTGTCCCACCGAAGCAGTTGACGGATGAAATTCACAAGCAAATCTGCAACTTGTTAGATGTGTACAATATACGATTTGACAATTACACAAGGACCGAAAACCCCGTCCACATCCGGTATACCCAAGACCTCTACCGAAAAGTATACGCGAATGGTTATGTGTATACGGAAAATGTCAACCTACCTTACTGTGAAAGGGACCAAAGATTTCTCCCCGACCGCTTTGTTGAAGGCACGTGCCCCCACTGCGCGTACGAACAAGCTAGGGGAGACCAATGCGAATCATGCGGCCGCGTACTAGACCCACTTGAATTAATCCGCCCAAAATGCGTTTTTTGCGGCTCAACGCCTACCGTTAAGTCGTCAACACACTGGTTCTTTGACCTCCCGAAGTTCCGGGATAAGCTCCTAACACTAGTCCAAGAAAACAAACAGCTCCCGGAGAACGCCCGCAACTTCTCACTAAAATGGCTCGAAGAAGGACTCAAACCTCGAGCATTAACTAGAGACAACAAGTGGGGGATTCCAGCACCGTTTCCTGGAGCGGAAGGAAAAACCATCTACGTCTGGTTGGAAGCCGTCCTAGGCTACGTTTCAGCATCGATAGAATGGGCGGAAAAATCAGGAAAGCCCGATGCTTGGAAGGAATTTTGGTTCGACAAGCAGACCAAAAACGTGCATTTCATCGGGAAGGATAACATACCCTTCCACGTGATCATTTTTCCAAGCCTCCTCCTAGCCACGCATGAGGATTATGTGCTGCCATGGCAAGTCTCCTCAACTGAATTCATCTTGTTTGAGGGGCAGAAATTCTCGAAGAGCAAGAAGGTAGGAGTCTGGATTGATGAAGCGTTGAAAGTTGCCCCGGCCGAGTATTGGCGCTACATACTCATCGCTATACGACCGGAAGCTCGAGACGCAAACTTCACGTGGCGTGACTTCGAAGCCCATATCAACAGCGAACTAAACGATGTACTCGGAAACTTCGTTCACCGCACCCTCACATTCGTCAACAACCAGTTCGATTCAAAAATCCCCGAGCCGCACGAGCTGGACGAGAAGGATGAGGCTTTGAAGAATCGAATAGAGTCATCACCGTTGAAGGTTGGCTCACTGTTCGACCAATTCCAGTTGAGGAGTGCCCTTGGAGAAATCATTGAACTTGCCCGGGCAGGTAATCAATACCTTAGTGAACGGGAACCCTGGCACCTCATAAAGAAGGACAAAGACAAAGCGTCTACAACGCTTTACTTCGCCACGCAACTCGTCGGATCGATTAGCATCCTAATTTCCCCCGTCCTTCCGGAAACGGCCCAGCACATACGCGATCAACTCAACTTGACACATGATGTGAAGTGGTCGGACGCGGGAAAACTCGAGTTGGAAGTCGGCCACATCATAGGGAAAGCCACACCGCTCTTTCACAAGGTTTCAGCTCCAGCCCAGTGATGGTGGCCCTAAAAGATGCCTTCACTCAAGTTCGATTTGCATGTCCACACGGTCGGCTCGTACGACGGCCACACAAAACGCGAAGACTTGCCCCAGATTATTAGGAGCAGAGGGCTGGATGGCGTGGCGATCACAGAGCACGATGTTTTCGACCCGCCAAAACTTCAGAACGCATTGCTCTTGCCTGCAATCGAGGTTTCTTCGGAGGAAGGGCATGTGTTAGGTCTTGGTGTTCGTGAACTTATCCCTGCAGGACTTCCTGCGGATGAAACAATTCGCAGGATCCATGATCAAGGTGGAGTGGCGATAATTCCCCACCCGTACGACCCCGTCTGTGAATGCGTGAAGCTTGCCCGATTGAAGATCAGGCCGGACGCTGTGGAGACTGTAAACGCTGACGCCCTGTCGTTCTACGTTTCAAAGTGGTTGGCGCATAAAGACGCGCGCAGGTTCAACCTTCCAGAGGTCGGCGGTAGCGACTCCCATATCCCCCAGACTATCGGCGACGCCTACACCGTCATCGACGCTGCTTCCAGCGACCTCAAGGATATCATTGATGCCATTAAGTCTGGGAAGGTTCGCGCGAAAGGACGCCCCACATCCGTGAGAAACAAGTTACGTAAACTAAGTTACAAGTTCAAGTGAGCTTAGGTTCGATCTGGTCGAGGCCTAGGTTTAGGTTAAGATGTTCCTCATCCGCGGATTCCGGCTCCATTTCGAACAAGTCGAAGGAACGGAGCATGTCCCGGAGGGAAAAGACTTGAGTCAACGCATCACCTGAGGTTGCTGAAACATTTCTCCTGGAGACCGGTCGGACTATATTTGGAAGGAGGTCTCATCGGTGGGCGTTTTGGCCATCATGAAGGTTGGTCGAAGGACACAAATCACGTTTAGGCCCTCGATATTTCTCCATGAATCAGGAAAGATTCCCTGTCCGAACATCAGAGTTTGCACTGTGTGTGCCTAGTTTTGGTTACAGGAGATTGGCCATAGTCACGGATAACCTTCAGCCTCCGCCGACGGGGGGTATGATTGCGAGGGTGCTCCCCTCCCTTAACAGTGTGAAGAATCCGTCAGTTTGGGAGATTGATTTCTCGTTCAGAAGGAATTGAAAGTATTCACGCGGGTTTCCAGTGTCATCGAGAAGGTATTCCTTCAGTTTGTCTCCATGCTTTGCGGTCAAAAGGTCGAGGAGGGTTCGCACGTTCGCCCCAACTGGAACGTCGATCGTCTCTTCACGTAGGTTAACTAATTCTCGAACTGAAGCAAAGTATTGGATTTTCACTTTCAAAGGTTCTCACGTAATCGAATCCTGGTTCGGGAGTTACTTGCGTTCGGATATGTTCTTCTTCCATGTCAATTGCATCGACTTTGGCCTGTTGGCCTTGGCTTCGTCTATTCTTGTCACACTCGTTGCATGTGGGCTTGTTGCAGGTTGGTCGGAATTTGAGTAAGCTTCCTCGCTAATCTTGGCGAAGCCGTCGATCATTGCGTCAAGTTCCTCTTTGGCTACTGTTTCGGTTGGCTCAGCCATCATGGCCTCCTCTATGATTAAGGGGAAGTAGACCGTTGGCGGGTGTACTCCAAAATCCAGCAACCTCTTTGCTACCTGAAGTGCTGTGACGCCCGTTTCCTTTGCGAGTGCTGACGCGGACAGGACGAATTCATGTTTCCTAGGAATCCCTTCTCCGTACGGAAGCGAGAAACCTTTGATTTTTCGAAGTTTTTCTGCCATGTAATTGGCGTTGAGAACAGCAATCTCCGACGCTGTTTCTAGGCCTTCCTTTCCATGAAGAAGAATGTAGGTGTAAGCACGAAGGACTACGGCGGCGCTGCCGTGAAAAGCTCTGACCTTCCCGATACTTTTCGGCCTGTTGTAGTCAAGGTAGTACTTCTCTCCGTCAAATTCGACAGTCGGTACGGGCAAGTAGTCCTCGAGGCGGCTCGTGACCCCAACTGGGCCGGCGCCCGGTCCACCTCCCCCGTGCGGTGTTGCGAAGGTTTTGTGCAGGTTGATGTGAACAATATCGAAGCCCATGTCGCCTGGTTTAGCCTTCCCCATGATCGCGTTGAGGTTTGCGCCGTCGTAGTAGAGCAGCCCGCCAGAATCATGAACTATGCCTGCGATTTCGAGGATCTTCCGTTCGAAAATCCCGAGTGTGTTTGGGTTTGTTACCATTAGGCCGGCCGTATTCGGTCCGACGGCGCTTTTTAGCGCCTCCGTATCCACGCAGCCCTCTGAATCTGAAGGAACCTCAACCACTTTGTAACCAGCCATTGCTGCGCTGGCAGGGTTCGTCCCATGGGCTGAATCAGGGACGATTATCTCATCACGCTTTGTGTCAGCCTTGTCGCGATGGTACGCTCGCATCAGCATGACACCCGTGTATTCCCCGTGTGCTCCGGCCGCGGGTTGCAACGTTATCTTCTGCATCCCAACAATGTTCGCTAGAAAGTTTGCAGCCTCATAGAGGATTTGAAGAATTCCCTGTACGGTCCTCAGGTCTTGGTATGGGTGTAACTCTTGGATTTTATGTGAAGCAGCTACGAGATCACAAAGTTTCGGGTTGTATTTCATTGTGCAGCTTCCGAGCGGATAGAGGCCGAGGTCGACGCCGAAGTTTTCTTGCGAGAGTCGGGTGAAGTGACGAACTACTTCAATCTCCGAGACCTCAGGCAGCGATAATGGTGCAACGCGCCGAAGCTTCAGTGGGACACTTTCTAGGGCTGCATCGCGCTCCTTAGTGGAGGAGAGCGTATGGAAGCCGACTTTTCCTGGTCGGGACAATTCGATGATGGGGGGTTCGTCCCATTTCGCTTGACCATAGCCCATTAGTCTCAAGCCCCCACGGTTTGCCGAAGCTTGTCGGCGAGCATCTCGATGTCTCCGTGCGCGTGAACTTCCGTAAAGCAGTAAAGTGCTGTCTGGCCTAATTCCGGAAAATAAGCGCTCACGTCTAATCCGCCTTGGATCCCTGCCTTCAACAAGGCCTCATTTACCTCGGCTACTTTCTTCCCACATTTATCGAAGTTCACCGTGAACTCCATGAAGTGGAATGCCTCAAAACCCGGGGCTGACACCCCTTTGACTTTTCGTAACTGTTCAATTGCGTACGAGGTCCTATCCAAGATTGTCGAACAAAGCTCCCTCAATCCCTTCGGGCCTTGAAGAGCGAGGTACATTGCGGCAGCTAACGCCAAGAGAGCTTCATTTGTGCAAATGTTCGATGTGGCCTTCTCTCGACGAATGTGTTGCTCACGCGTTTGTAACGCCATGCAGTAGGCGTCCTGCTTACCATCTTGTGTTGTTGTTTTTCCGATGATTCGGCCTGGCATTTGCCTTAGGAGCGGATCGCCTTTGCATGCAAAAATGCCCAGTAGGGGCCCGCCATAGTTCATATGGTTACCAAGCGGCTGCCCTTCACCGACAACTATGTCCGCGCCCACCTCTCCTGGTGCTTTCAAAACGCCTAGCGAGATAGGTTCGCATCCAACAAGAAATAGGGCCTCGCTCTTGTGGGCCAGTTGAGCTATCTCTTCGCACGACTGTTCAACGAAACCAAGAAACGATGGATATTCCAAGTAAACCCCGGCGGTACGGTCGGACACCTTCCTCTTCAGGTCGGTAAGGTCAACGGCCCCTGTCCGTTTATCCTGTTCAACCTCAACGATCTTGATGTCTGCAGGTTCGCAAAAAGTTCTCAGAGTTGAAAGACGTTCAGGGTGAATGAAGTGTGGCACAATGAACTCGGAACGGTGAGTTACTCTCGAAGCCATCCTGGCTGCCTCTCCCAGCGCAGTCGACCAATCGTACAGCGAGCTGTTGGAGTAGTCCATTGCGGTTAGCTCGCAGATCATGCTTTGATATTCGAACATGGCTTGTAGCATTCCTTGCGAGATTTCCGGTTGGTATGGCGTGTAAGAGGTTAGGAATTCGCCTCTGCTGATAATCGCGTCCACCGCGGCTGGAACATGGTGCGGCCAGATACCCCCTCCGAGAAAAGATAGCACATCACGGGTTGAGAGGTTCTTGTTCAGAAGCCCTTCGACATGACGTCTAGCTTCCATCTCCGAGAGCTTCGATGGAATCGCTAGGGAGCCTTTCGTTCGTACGGCATGTGGGATGTCTTTGTAAAGGTCCTCAATTGTTCGGGCGCCAATCTCCTTGAGCATTTGGCGCGTAATGGATTCCTCGGCATTCGGAATGTACGGATGAGGTTTCGACAAGTTATCGCGTCCTCGCGCCGGCCTTTATCTTTTGTACATATTATTCGGTTTTGGTCATCTGAGAGAATGGGAAATCATTCATCGTTCAGATTCATGCTAGAGGCTACCTTCAGTTCTTCCGGGATTCCTATTCTACGCTTAAACTCGTAGATTGTCTTAGTTGTGGAGATCGGCTTTGTCTGATTGAACCGTAAGTGTTTTCTTTAAACGTCGCATTAACCTCCCTCTCGCTTGCGAGCTGAGGGAAAATAGACGCAAAACTATGGAGCCAAGACGTTGCATCTTCCCTGTGGTATTGACCGCACAGCTATTGTGGAAGAGAAGCGCCTCCTTGCGCCTGAGACACATGTTGGTCCTGGTGCTCGCATAATTGGAGCTGTGAAGACCTCTAGGGGAGCATTCATCGATGCGAACGCGACGCTTTACGGCCCTCTCGCAGTAGGTAAACGCACGTATATCGGACCGAACTGCGTCATCGGGTTCCCTGCTGCCAATGAGCTCAAAGAGTTGACGCGTTCACATCGTATCAAGCGAAAGAAGACGACCACGCTGGGCGACAACTGCACATTGAGAGCGGGCACAATGCTCTACTCAGATGTTCGAGTCGCTGACGAAGTCGCATTCGGCCACAACGTGCTCGTGAGAGAAAATGTGACGATCGGCCCCCGAACAAAAATTGGAACCAATGTTGTGATTGATGGAAGCACACGCATAGGAGCGAAGGTTTCGATACAAACTGGGGTATACATCTGCACATATTCGGTTGTCGAGGACGGAGTCTTCCTCGGCCCCTGTTGCGTCTTCACAAACGACAAATACGTCGTCCAGAAACCATTCAAACTTATCGGGCCTACCGTGAAGAAAGGCGCAAGCATTGGCGCGAACGCGCTACTGTTTCCTGGGGTGACAGTGGGAGAAGGAGCTGTTGTGGGTTCGCAGGCGATGGTGAATTCCGATGTTCCTGCCCGAACAATTTTCGTGGGCCTCCCAGCTCGGAAATTGAGAGATGTACCCGACGATTGGCGGTCGTCACTTTTGCAAAGTTGATTCAATCCGGGTCAACAGAACGAATAAATATTGAACTTTGCATTCACGAGGCGCCATATGTATGCGCATAACCCGATGAAAGCGGAGCTAAGCTGAGGTTGAAGATAAAGTTCGTACTGGTTATCACAATCTTGCTTCTCGCCCTTGCAATGGCTACACCTCTCCAATCAGCGAAGGCGCAGACCAACCAGACCAATCTAACCATACATGTCGTAAGAGTAGTGGCAGTAGGAATCTGGGGAGTCACACATGTAACCGACATCTTCACAATTCAGAACAACGGAACGGCGACAGCATCATCTCTTGATTTCGGGTTTTCACGTTTATACCGAAACAACGTGTACTACGCCAGTGCAAAGGATAGCCAAGGAAGAGATTTACTCCTAGACGCAGACGTAAGCCAGGGCACTGAAATCTACTGGATGCGGGCCCACTTCGCCCAGGACATGGGTCCTAACCAAACCTACGTTTTCACAGTACAATCCGTATTGAACGGCGTGTTAACTCAAGCCCCAGGAGGCTACCAGTACAATTTCACCGCAGCCCCAATCCTCACTCAGGACGCTAGTTACGCCAATGTGACGTTTATTGGTGCACCAGGATCCACATTCGTCCTTCCCAACCCGACTCCATATCAGACGTTCACTTATGAGGGCCAACCTGCCCTCTTCAGGCACTTCAAGCCTTGGAAGGCCAACTCCCTAGAGTCATTTTACGCGCCCTACAGAACCGTGGGAGAGTACATCGTCGACCTCTCATCCGTGGAACGCGATATCAACGTGGGAAGCACTGGCGACCTAAGTATAACGGACACCTACAACCTTCACAACATCGGCATACAAATTACATCATTGACGATTTCGCTTCCACAAGGCGCGTCGAATGTTATGGCCTACGATGTTGTGGGTGCAATGTGGACCAGCCCACAAAACCCAGCCGCACCATACCAAATCACAGTCTCGCCAAGGTACACAGCGGGCATTGGAACCAATCGGAACTTTACATTCACGTTGACCTACAATATCCCACAGTCACAGTACCTCAAACAACTGAATTGGTGGGGAACGTACAACCTGACCATCGGCCTTCTCAACAATGCGGACGATTTCCTTTTCGATACGGCAACTGTTAAACTGATAACGCCAAGCGGAGTGACCGTTGCTAACGTTAAGACCCCTAATCAACCATCCCTCGCAAATCCAATTCAGTATGACCCAACAGATCGGGCTTTTGCACTCCAAGGCGTCACCAACCAGAACAACGTAACTGTTGGACTGATGCTGAACTATGCGCCCTTCTGGTCAGCGTTCGGAGCGTTACCCTGGATCTTTGGCCTCGAACTTGTGCTCGCGGCATTTGCCCTAGCCGTCATGGTCAGACGAGGCCCAGAGCTCGCGGTACCGGTTCCTGTTGAGAAGCTTAGAGAATTCGTCGGCCTATATGACGAAAGGCTCGCATTGTCAAGAGAACTCGTTGTAATGGAAGAAGAAGTGGCCAGAGGCGGTCTCGTGAAGCATGAGTTTAGAAGACGAACGAAAGTGATGGAACTCAGGCTGGACGAGATTAACAAATCGCTTATGGAAGTTAAAGCTGAGCTGCGTGGCATTACCCCGCGGTACGATGAGCTGATACGTAGAATCGATAGAGCAGAAGCCGAGATACACGTTTCACGAGCCAGCCTTAGCCAAGTAAGGTCCCAGTACAGATCGGGCAAAACAACTCGTGAAACTTACGACGCCATGGTTAAGGATATCATGAAACGTATCGACCGTGCAGAAGAGACTGTAGAGACGATTCTGATCACTTTGCGAGAAGACGCAAGGTAGACCACGGAAGCTATTAGAATCCGCCCACAACTTCTAAGCCGCTTCAGCTTGAAGGCGAAGCCCTAGTGTGAATAATGACCGATCAAATCCCAGTCTCAAAATTGCAGGAATGGCTGCGGAAATCCCTCTCATCCAGCCTCTCCCAAGCAGAGCGTGAGCGCGACAAGCTGATGGGTGAGATAAAACGTGGATTGGATTCGATTACTGAATTCTGCAGCCAATTGTCACGTAAGGCAGAACAGGACATGGAATCAAAGCGGGACAACAGAGCACAGTATAGGGCGGCAAAAGCAGTGGCACGGTTGACGGCCATAATCCCGGAAATGTGCAAGCAGTTTAACGTCCCTACAGAGAACGACTCTACCAGCTTAAGAAACCTGCAACGCGAGACCTCGAAGCTCGCATCCGAAGCGGCACGAACCAGGGAGACTTGGCTTCGCCAGATTAGGCCTTACTACATTATCGACATGATGACGCTGGGAGGCAACATTGACAAGCTACGTAGGCTGGGCGACGAGCTTCACAATTTCCTGATAGGGCACGGATCTTTACTACGATCGTTGGAGGAGTTGAACGAGAAACTTGAGTCCCTGGCAAAGTTGCAGGCCTTTAGAGATTCAGCAACCCAACAGAGACGGTCATTGGAGGAGAAACTTGGCGAAACGGAACGTGTCAACAACTCGTTGAAAAACGAAGTCGGTGAAATTCGCCAGAACCCAAAGATCAAGAAGTACATGGAAATTAATACTGAGCTAAAAGCACTTAGAAGCGAATTGATACGAACCGGGTTCAGCAGGCTTGGTAGGCCCTTCAAGAAGCTCGTATCGATTTCAGAACGCGGGGATTACGCGCTTCCAATTGAAGTACGGGAAAGTGCGAAGGAGTACACGAAGAAGCCATTCGCCACTTTCCTCTCTGAAGAAAGCGGCTATCCTCGGCTAAAGGCAGTGATGTCTACCCTGTCTGGGGCCGTTTCAAGCGGAAAACTGGCCCTCAAGCAACGGGAAGCTAAGAAAGTGATTGAGCGAACCGACCAGGTTGTTTCCGGTAATTCGTTGGCAAAGGTGCATGAATTGTCGAGAGAACGCAAGCGCACCTACGATGAGTTCTTGGCCGATAAGGAAACGGCCGCCCTGGTGGAACAACTTAGAGACCTTCGTGTGAAGGGTCGAGCAAACCGCATCGTCCATGATGAACTCAAAGTTGACCTACGACGTGCAATTGGGAATGAAAAGCGATTCGACGAGCAGGTTAGTTCTCTGTTAGCAGAAATCGAATCCTTCTCACGCAAACTATCTCGCGCCGACTTGAAACTAGAACTATAGTAGAGGTTACTTACTAGATTAGAACCCGAATTCTCTGTTTAGAAACTAAGGCACGTAAGAGGCTTCGGCCCAAGTCAGATTTCTTTGAGACTCTGATCTGGCCCTTCTTTCCTATGGTTGCAGAGAACAGGTATTGGTCTCCAACGTAAACGTTCGCAGCTGTGCCCGTCAGATCTTCTTCAAACACTATGTCAATTCGATTTCCTACTTCTCTAATCTCGTAGCGAACCTCTTTCCCTGAGGAGCTAGGCGCCAAAGGTTCTACGTCGATTTTGACGCCTAGTTTTTCTTCAAGTTTCGTAACTGTGACACCCTTCTTTCCTATGAGTATGGGAACAATCTCGTTGTCGACTCGAACAACGGCACGGTTGCCAGATACCAATGTGACCTCAGCGCCGGGGTCGAATTTCCTAATTTCTTGCAGTATTCTTTCCTCAGCTAACTTTTGTGTAGCGCTGATTGCGGGTTTTGCATCGCTTACTGGAATAATCACGTTCTCCTCGCCGAAGGTGTAGATCTCGAATTGTAAGGACCCGTTCTCGAAGTCGCGCACTTCAACAACTGGCCTCGCGAGGTCGGCCTCGATCATGCCCGTCGGAACCTTAACCGTGAGGTTTAGAGTGAAGAGGCTTCGGACTTCTCCATATTGGATGAAGATTATCGTGTCTATGATATGCGGGATCATTCCCAGCTCGACGCGGCCAATGAATCGTTGTATAGCGTTGATTGCCTCACTAGCGTGCACGACGCCAATCATCCCGACTCCTGCCAAGCGCATGTCAGCGAAGATCATGAAGTCCTTGCCTCGTCTCACCTCGTCGAACACGGTATAATCCGGCCTAACTAAGAGAAGAATCTCAGCGGTCTTCTCGAAATCCCCCTCCAGGGGACCGTATTGTGTGATTTCTGGGCCAACCTGCAAGTCTCGCGGTGACTCAAGCGTCTTGACGATCTTGTTCTGCCTCCAGTAGAACTCGGCTAGGGAAGAGGCAAAGGTAGTTTTTCCTGACCCGGGAGGGCCTGCTATTAGAATCCCTTCCGCTCCCGTTGCGAGCCGTTCCATCAGCTTTGTGGAAAGGCGGTAGTCTTGTAGCGTGAGGCTAACTACGGGCCGAACGATTGTAACTTCCAAGCCGTCGGATAGTGGGGGTCTGGTGATTGCAACACGGTAGCGTCCCAATTGGATTACCATCGCTCCGGCTCTGTTTATTTCGACAAAGCCTTCCCTGCTGACCCTTGCCGCCTCGGTTATCTCTCGAATGATTTGCTCAACTTCCTGTGTTGAGCTAGGTGTTTCGGAGAGGGTGACCAGCTCAAATTTGCCGGGCTTTCCTCTCTTTGCGAGTGCCCGCGTCCCCTCTTTCAGATGGATGCTTGACGTGTCGGGTGTGAACAACTTCTCAAAAGCAAGATCAGTGGTTCTCACCTCGCCAGGGACATGCTTCACCTGTACGCCCGACGCTTCAGCTACCAGGGCTTGCACGTAATCGGCCGTCAGCAGAGTCCCATTCTCAGACCTAGCAACATCAGTTATGAGAGCATCGAGCCTACCGCTCCTCGCCAGCATGATATCATTGTAGCCAGGCCGCTGCCCGAGAAATGTTAGCTTGATACCTTTACTCTCACAAAAAACCCGCAGCTTCTTGATTTCCTCAAGCCCAACGAAACCTGGCTCTCGTCCCTTCGAAGCCTGTGCCTGAAGTTCATCTAACACTGCGTATGGGATTATTATCTCAACGTCAGTTAGTCCACCCTTCTCAATTACCGACGGCACGTTGCCGTCTATGATTATCGATGTATCGGGAACGAGTTTCTGAGTCAATGCCCAATCCTTGCGCTGCTACCAGTAGAGCGCTGTCAATAAAAACAGTACCGAACGACGAAGCCAAGTGAAAAGCCGCTCAGGCGGCAACCTCTCATATTAGAGGTTGCAATCCAAGAGCCGTGGATAGCGTTGGAGCGCTGCACGTCTTCTTCGCGCGTTTACGATGGCCGAATCCTGAATTTTCGCGTTGACCAGGTGACGTTGGGGACCGGCAAGACAACGAAACGTGAAATCATTGAACATCGCGGTGCAGCTGCAATTGTCCCGGTGACCCGAGACCGCGACGTCATTCTAGTGCGTCAATACAGGTACGCATTAACAACAAACTTACTCGAAATCCCCGCCGGAACCCTGGAACCAGGAGAAACACCTGAGCAATGTGCTTCGAGAGAACTTGAAGAAGAGACGGGATACAGGTGCAAGGAGATTGAGAAAATATTGGAATTTTTCCCCGTTCCAGGTTACAGCACAGAGAAGATTCACGTTTACCTAGCTAAGGGGCTCATCAACTCGAAGATGCATACCGAAGATGACGAGAAGATCGAACTGGAAATAATGCCTTTCCATAGAGCCTTGGAAAAAGTTCGGTCGGGAGAGATCCAGGATGCAAAATCGATCTGCGCACTTTACAGGGCCGCTGAACTGATTTAGTGTCTTGCCTCAATTTTGAAGAAAGCAGGTTGGCCCAATGAGATCATCGCCATGACTTCCTCTTTCAGTGCGGATAAATTGATGCCGAAATGCTCGTTGTGGTATTTTTCCAGTTTCTCATAAGCACGTTTCATAACTGAGAGCGTGATGTCTTGTTCGCTTTTTTGCAAGTGAACGAGAGCAGCGGCTAGGAGAATGATGCCCTGTAGGATCTCTTTCTCGGAACCGCTGGACCTTCTCCACGCTGCCTCTAGGGCTTCGTGGCTCTCCCAATATCTCTCCTCATTGAACAGGGCCAGGCCTAGTTTGACAGCCTCCGCGTTTTCCATGATCGCGGTTTCCACGTCTAGTTCACGAATCGTCAACAACGAGCCAACCTTATCACCAAGAACCTGAACGGCCTTGTCTAAGTTAGCCTTGGAGTCGATTAAGAGGTCGAGTTCTACGGCGGAACTGCTGATCCGGAGATTTCCTATGTCCCCGCCTAATGACCGCACAGCTTCGTAAGCAAGCGAGATTAAGCGGTGTCGGTCAGCTGGGACGTATTCTCGCTCATTTGAAAGTCGAACCAGGAACCTCATTCGGGATTACCACACTTTGAGCATGTCAGAAAACAGCTATAACAGTGGTTGAGTGTCAACAATTCTCCGATAAGAGTGAGGTTGCTCCCATGTCTGAGTCACAAGAGTATGTGGTGGACGGCAACGAAGTAAACAAACTACTGGAACCTTACAACCTTGAAGCATACCAACCCACCAGTGAACTCCACCACATGTTATCGGGCCAAGTCTTCGATGCGATCGAGAAGAAAGTCGTGAAAGGCTTGATGGATGAGATTGATAAGGCAAAACCTCAGACGGTCAGATTTCAGAACCTTGAAGCGTTGGCCTCAGGCCCTCACAAGGATTATCTTTACCCAATCTGTGGGGGACTCGCCGTCCTAATAGAAAATCTAGCCGCAAAGAACGTACAAGTCACTGGGACAGTTCAAAACCCATGGGTGCTACCTTGGCATTTGGTGGCGAAACTAGACAAGAACTTCAAAGGGATACCGGCCCCCGGCCAAACACAACCCCCGTAGAATCGACGGGGTAGGTAGGTTCGTTATACGCAAACCCGCTGAATGACAGTTGCAGGGTAACGGTTAATTCTGAGCCCACTTTCTTCGAGACAGGTAACTTCCATGTCAGTCGAGATTGGACAGAAACTTCCGGATTTCCAACTCCACGACCAGGATCGTAAGCCACGTTCTTTGAGCGACTTCCTAGGAAAGAAAACCATTCTGGCGTTCTTCCCAGGAGCTTTCACAGGACCTTGCACGAAAGAGATGTGCACCTTCAGAGACTCATTACCATCCTTACCCGGCCAAGTTGTTGCCGTAAGCGTCAATGACCCTTTCACAAACAAAGGCTTCGCGGAAACACACAATTTGCAATTTCCCATACTCAGCGATTATTCAAGGGAGACTATCAAGAAATTCAACATCATAATGAACGACTTCGCTGGGCTGAAAGGCTATGCAGCAGCAAAAAGGTCTGTGTTCATATTAGACGAGAAAGGCATCGTTCGCTACAAATGGGTTTCCGAAGACCCTACCAAGGAACCGAACTACGACGAAGTCAAGAAAACATTAACCGCTCTCTAAACAACGGGGTTACGAATTCAAAGTGATCGTGTGGTTGTTCTTTCTACCCTGTAAAACCGTTGTAGATTTGACAATCAACTTAAATATTCCGTACGGCTTAGAAAACACGATGAAAAATGGTATCGAAAAATGACTTAGCAATCAGCATATTGGTACTCGTCGCGGGACTCATAATTTACTCATTCGCACCAAAAGGCCCGATGTACATGCCCCTGCCAGCACATACTACAACTCACTACATTGGCGGTGCAATCGCAATCGTCTTCGGGCTAATTGGCCTCGGACTCTACAAGAAAACCAACAAAATCACCAATGCAGTTTCGGTGCTCAGCATTATACTTGGCATTGTCTTCATACTCGACGCACCACCGAACGGCGCGCTTTTCATGGTATTGCCTGCGATTGATCATGCTATGCACATGCAGACTGTCGGCGGCCTAACTGCCCTCGTCGGCATCGTAGGTATAGCCGGATCTGCTCTCTGGAAGAAAAAGTAGAGAGTTCATTCTCTGGGACGCTCTCTCCCACCATTTTTTCATTTTGCGATTCCGAAAATAAGGTGACGCTGGTCAGCCCCAGCTTCTCGAATCAGCGTAACGGATCAAAAAAAGGTTAGAATCGGCTTTGGCTTAGTCGATTCTTATTTCTTTACCCCGTGGTCTTGGTTTCACTTTCCGGAGGACGATTTCCAGAACGCCGTTGTTGTATGATGCCTTGGAAGTGTCTGGGTCAACGCTGGTTGGGAGTTCAATTTCCTTGTAGTATTTGCGTACAGCGGAATCGACACTGATCGTTAGCCTGTTTTCAGATATAGTAGTCTTGATGTCGGATTTTTCGACTCCGGGCAGTTCGGCAACTACGCGGACCTGTTCTGTTTCGTTGATTACGTCTACCAAGGGCTCGCGTGAGTCCTTTGGCTCTAGCGCCGGCTGTTCGAGGCCGAAGGCTCCAGGCTTCTTGGAAGGTTTGACGTTTCCGAACTCTTGTATGACGGGTTTGCCGTCGGGGCCCATACTCATTGAGTAGCCGTAAACGAAGGGACCGAATTGTCGCATGGTTGAACCGTCAGGCAATTTCCTTTCGGTAATGCTGTCTTTAGGCATGCCTTTCGCCATGTCTTGGAACATGCGTTCGAACATTTGGTCGATATCGCTGAACCACCTGTCCATCCAACCGAAGGGTGATGCGCGTCCTCGACGTGACCTAAACCAATCGGGGAAGGATTCGTCGTCAGATGACATTCTCAAAGTTCACCTCGCATTTGCTTAATTTGTTACCTTTAGTAACACTTTTATATAAATATTGTTACGTAAGGTAACGTGAAGTTGTCGGTTGGTATGAGAAGGCGCGGCAAACCGTTAGGTGTCTCTATCGTGTTGCTTTTATGGGGTCGTGAAATAATATTCCGAGCCAGTAGATGTCTCTCGCTTTTTGCCCACAACCGCCTTTCTTTGTAGCAATTTCTCTAATGCTACATTTACTCGCTCTGCAGTAGGGTCATTTATTGGTTCAACGACGGCCGTCTGAATAAGTTTTTGAACAATCTCAATAGAAGTGTAGGCCGATTGACGATTCTTGCTGAGGAAGTCGAGGACTTCTTCTTCTAAAGTTGGGCCAATTGCTTTCAGTTTCTCAAATTCGTTCCTAGAGATCGGCAACATTAGTCTGGATTTAGGTGAGCGTTGTAGCTTAAGAATCCTTCCGATTGACGTTTTGGATTATCGTAAACCACTTGTCTTTGCCCGTGATTTGAATTCCCGCTAGTTCCGCTGGAGTTTTGCCATCTAGGGCTTCGCGTGGTCTTACGTAGTTGTGGTAAACCTGATAGCCTGATAGAATGGGCGAATCGGGTTTCTTGAGGCACCGCATGACTTTCTCTCTTTGCCTCAATTCCCCATTCACCAAACGAATTGACACACCCCTAGACACCAAACAAAGACGACGCGTAACCTACTGACCAGTTTTAGCGTGGATATTGCTATGAGGTTCGGGAGTTGAGTCAATTGTTCAACTAGTTCATTGATTTCGTGTTCAACATTTGCAACTTCGGGACCATTGCCAATCTTAGCCATTGCATGAGCGCGTTTGGAGATGCGCCTGTTTTCTCGCGTTGGAGATCGGCCTCACCGTTGGCGCGGAGATAATCCTAGTTCCAGAAGTGAAATATCAAAACGAGAACCTCTGCACAGGCTTGAGATACAAATCTTGAGAAGCAAAGAAACAGAATGTCGCCCAGAACTGGCTAGGACATATTTACGACGCATAAATTTCCCGTTGGCAGAACTATAATCTGTGTCGCATGAGAGGTGAACTGTCGAATTCTAAGGAGGCTAAGCAACAGCGTTTTGGCTTGTGGCCGCCATCATCGCAGGAGAAATCCAATCCTTCAGCTTGCAGCATATACAGACAACGACAACCCAATTGATTCCGTCTTAACGGATGAAAGCGCAGGACCTGACAAAGTGCTGGCCGCAATGAGCTTAGACTAGAAACGAAATTCAGTCAATCTTCTAAGCCAAAAGAGTATGATCGGCACATACCAAAGGTAGAGCCTGACCGGGTTGCCGAGAATCATATATGAGAAAATAGGTGCTGCAGAGAGCAGCATGATTCCAGCTAATATGAACATTAGATTTCTACCGTTCTTGTATAGTCTCAACAGGCGTGGGGCACGCAATTTTGATTCTTTCTGCTCCAGTATCCGGTAGAAAAGTCCGAGTACTAGCAGCAATCCGAAGAGATCGAAAGTAAATAGGGTGGCCGCATAATTGCGAATTACAAGGTTCCCTGCAACGGTAAGCGAGGAATTAGAGAGCTCTACAGCATTCAACAGGAAGGGAACAAGCGCGACTAAGAGCAGCATTATGACATTGAGCACCATGACTAGCCTCGTCTCGATGGGCAACACGGACATGGACGCCGTGTAGTTGATCCATATTGTAATCAGAATCAAGAATGTGAACACAAACACGAGTATGTGGCTGTCGATTTCCGAAATGCTGCTGGGTGGACTTACGACCAAAGACAGAGCTCCCAAAGAAAGCGAAAGCCCAAAAACAAGGTCGGCAAGGCCTTCAATCCTAGGCCGAGGAGGACGCTCTTTGGATTTCTGAGGCATGCGACCGTCATACTCGTACCGTTGTCTAAACAGTTTCCCTTTCATTGTACTTATAGAGATCCGAGTCTTCTCGCCGCCATTGTATATAGTAAGAACCGAACGACATTGCCAATCCCATTGGGATGCTCAAGTTCAAGCACTCCCCTTAACATCTTGGGGTTGGACCCGTCGATGTTCTAGACACTTGCTTTCCTACACAGAGGAAGACTTCGTTAGGTTCGGTATGGCTGCTTAACGCAGCAACGTTACTTCTCGACTTGGCCGTAAAGAACGGCTGAGAATGTTCGCCCTCTCCATTCCTCATACGGTTTTTTTCAAATTCACATGCTCGCACCAGCGGTACCACACACACCTTATCACGACGAACGAGCGACGGTTCAAATTTGGTTGCCCGCACCAGTAGACCCCCCAGAAAAAAGCCAGAAACATGATGCTTCAATTTTGCAGCGGCAAGGCTTCGCATCTAACCTAATCTGTTTCACACTTGTCGACGCGGTGTTTCATTCTTGTATGTGTGCTAGAACTTGATTCTTCATTTGGGTAATTTTCACTTTCTTTCCGAGGAGTTCTCCGAATATAGTTCTCACGTAATACTCGTAGTAAATTGACCACTTGCGGCCCATGCCATGGTTTAAAGTGACTACGTATTCCTTTTCAGTAGTATTATGGACATATTCATAGCGTCTTGCGAATCGTGAGTAAAATAGTTCCAGAGACTTGAGTGCGGTTTGGACTGAGAACTCTTTGAACCAGTATACCGTGAACTCTTTGGCCATGTTTCTAGCGGCCCAGCGTCCCAATCGAGCGGCCTCCTGGTCAGAGGCATGGCTCAGTAGCCTAGCAAATATTTGCCAACGAGGAGGAAGGAGAAGGATCTGGCGTGGTGCAGAGACAGCAAACCCAAACTTGTCAGCATAATAGTCCCATTCGATGAACTTTCGTAGAGCTTGGTTGATGAGAGAGTTGATGCTAACCTTCTCGGTGCTGGCTATCTCTTGTAACTCTTTTTCCATATCCCGAGACATTCGAATGCTTCTAGTCACTGTCTTTGGAGTTTGGATTTGACTTGACAAACACTCCACCTTTGCTAGCTGTCCTTTGACTACGTAATATGCCTTCGAGCTTGTAACACAATTGTAGCCGCGAAGGTTATGACCTAGGTCTTTCCTGAGGGGAATCACCTGTGGTATTAATGACTCTCATGCATCCGAAAACTCCGCGAGTCGGAAACAGGTACTTATCGTTAGATCCTGTCTGCGTTGGAGGGGGATCGAAACCAATCCCGCGAAATGAGTTGCCGGCTGATGGTATCGATCCTGATATAGCGCATCAAGAGGATTAGATTGGTCAAAACTTATACGTACAATGATTCGTAACTTTTGTGCGTGAAACGAATGGCCAAGCAGGAAACTAAGCCTACGAAGAAGGGGTTGAGACGTGATGTTGGGCTGTTCACCTTAGTTGCGTTAGGCGTAGGGAGCATAATTGGGTCCGGAATGTTCGCCATGCCTGCCGTGATGGGATCCGTGGCTGGACCTGCGCTCATTCTCGCAGTCATACTGACAGGAGGAGTTACAACTCTGTTAGCTATAGCTTACGCAGAATTAGGATCAGCATTTCCCCTGACCGGCGGACCTTACGCTCTCCCTCGATTAGCCCTCGGGGACGTTGGAGGCTTCGTGATTGGTTGGGGTTACTTTCTTTACGCGTTCGTTGGCACAGCGGCAATCATCGACATCTTCGTAGCCTACCTGCAATTCTACCTTCCCGGACTGACGATTCCCTTTATTCCTGGACTGTTGTTTGGTACCTATCGGCAATTGCATGTCCCTACACTGGCGACCGGTCAAACACTTACTCCTTGGGGTACTCTGATAGCCGTTGTCGCTTTGTGGGTTTTCACCGCGATTAATGTAGCTGGAGTGAAGTGGGGCGGTCTCTACAGTGTCGTGACCACGATCGGCAAGATAATCCCCTTACTGCTCTTCGGAGTAGTTGGATTAGCGTTCCTCAATTTCAAGAACTTTGGTTCATTCATGGCATACGGATGGACGGGCGTCACGCTTGCAATGGCTTTCGAGTTCTGGGCATTCACTGGCTTTGAATCCATTGTAATCCCAACAGAGGAAGTGAAGAACCCAGGGCGGACGATTCCCAGAGCCATGCTGATAACGATGGGAATTATTATCGCAATATACGTGTTCATCTCCTTCGCCTTCACGGGCATGATAAACTGGGCTGGTTTAGGCTTGAAGACAGGTGACTGGAGCGGAATAGGAAACCTCTCTTCACCACTAGCTAATGTTGCACAGGGATTGGGATTGCCTATTCTAGCAGCAATAGCTACCATAGGCGCGATTCTTGCGACCGCCGGTTGCGGTGGTGACTGGGTCCTGCTCCAAGGCCGAATTCCATTCGCGATGGCTCAGGATCGATTGTTCTGGTCTCCTATGGGGAAGGTACACCCCCGCTATGGCACTCCATACCTATCCCTCATCTTCGCCTCAGTGCTGACGATGATAGTTATGATTCTGATACCGAGCTTTCCAGCTGTGGCCTTGATTGCGTCAATTACGGCTCTCGTTCCGTATGCGGCTGCTGCGCTGTCCGTTCCCATTATGAGAAAAACCTCACCGGATACGCCTAGACCTTTCAAGCTGCCAATTCCACGAATCATAACCGGATTGGGCTTCATTCTGGCTACGTTACTGGTCTACTGGGCTTCGTGGCCGTGGACTTTGGTGGGCGGTATACTGATGCTGATAGGTTTTCCGTTGTTCCTACTGGTGCGGACACATAAGCTGGAATTGATGAGAAACGCGTGGCTCTGGGTCTACATAATCGGCATAATGGCTGTATCTTACTTGGGCGATACTAACTTTGTCTTCGAGAACTTCCTCCCAATCGGGCCACTGGGCATAATCAAGATGCCGTACGACATCGTCCTCCTAGCCGTCTTCGCCATCCTGATTTACACATGGGCATACTTGGCAAATTCCCGCGCTAAGGAATAGGCGCGAATTCGACTGCGGTATGAATTCACGAGGCCGTTAGACATGGCGAGATCGTTCCTTTCCATGGCAGATCTTTCCAGACAGGAACTCGAACTCATAATCAATAAAGCAAAAGACCTCAAGTCGCAGCTGCATGAACCATCCACGACCATTGGCCCGCTTCAGAAGAAGATCGTTGGATTACTGTTCGAGAAGCCGTCGACTAGGACGAGGACAAGCTTCGAGGCGGCCACGCTCAGACTGGGCGGGGAGGCTATCTATCTTCCGTCGAGTGAGCTTCAGCTAAGCAGGGGCGAACCGATAAAGGATACCGCGAGAATCCTGGGTGGATATTTGGATTGCATCGTTGCCCGAGTGTACGCGCACGACACAGTCACCCAGCTTTCAAGATACTCCGGACTTCCAGTCGTAAACGCCCTCAGCGATCTAGAGCATCCGACGCAGATAGTGTGCGATCTTCTCTCAATTATGGAAGCAAAAGGCAAGCTCGAGGGGCTAACTCTCGCGTACATTGGCGATGGTAACAACGTATGCAACTCTCTACTCCTAGGCTGCGCCACAGTGGGCATGAACATGACTGTTGCATGCCCGAAAGGATACGAACCGAACAAGATGATTCTTCAGAAAGCTAGCGAGATCGCAAAGGCGAGCGGTGCTAAGTTGAGCGTAATCAGAAACCCCAACGAGGCCGCAAAAGGTTCGGACGTACTTTACACGGATGTTTGGGTAAGCATGGGTGAAGAGAAGGAACGACAGAAACGCCTTAGAGTATTCAAAGGTTACCAGATCAATTCCAGACTCCTTCAAGTCGCTGCCCTAGACGCGGTGGTCATGCATTGCCTCCCAGCCCATCGAGGACTAGAAATCACGGACGATGTCATAGAGGGCAAACAATCGATAGTATGGCAGCAGGGAGAAAATAAATTGTACGGAGCAGCAAGCATACTTGACTTCTTGCTACGCTGAACCATGGAAGCGAAGAATATGGACGCAAAAGCTACTGCAGAATGGGAACCGCTGAGAAAAGTTGTCATCCACAGGCCGGGAATAGAGATGTTCCTCGGCCTATTGGACCCTTACGCCTCACTCTACGAGAGAGCCTTCAGCCGATACGAAGCGAGAAGAGAACATGAAAGACTGGAACATGTGCTGAAACATGAATTCAAGCTTGACGTACTCCGTTTGAAGGAGACTATTCTCGATGAGGCGGACAGAAAGCCCGAGGTCAGACGACGCCTTGTGAAATCGGCTCAAGAATCGATGAACTTCCAGGGACCACAGGAGCAGATCGAAGATGCAAAGAGAGAACTGGAAAGAAACGCTGAATCCTTAGATTCCGCTCATTTCTTCAACATCCTTCTCCTCCACCCATTGATTGAGCTCGAGCCTGAAAAAGGCACTAGAGGAATTCATCTTCACATTGCAGAGAGAGAACCATTATCGAATCTCTACTTCATGCGTGACCAACAAGCAGTGACCGACAAAGGAATCTTCCTTTCCCGGATGTCGAAACCCCAGCGACGACGTGAACCCATATTGACAAAATTCCTTTGGGACCTCCTCGACGTCAAGGTGGTGCACGCCACTGAGGAGCCTGGCACGATTGAAGGAGGTGAATTCTTGCCGATGAAGAGTTTCGCTCTCGTCGGCATAGGTGACCGAACGAACAGGTCAGGGGTTGATCAGATGCTGGAATCCGGCCTTGGCTTCGATGAAGTCGGTGTAGTTCATCAGCCAAGTCACCCTCTGATTCCAGGTGACAAAAGAGATCCGATGATCAACATGCACCTCGACACCTACTTCAACGTCGCATCAAGCAAAGTCGTCGTAGGCTCCGAATTGCTCCTAAAGAGAGCGAAAGTGGAATTATACAAACGCCAATCCGATGGGATTTACAAAAAAGAGAAAGAAGAGCCGAACTTGCATGATTTCATCAAAGGAAAAGGCTTTGACATCATAAACATCACAACTCTTGAGCAAATGTCCTACGCCTCGAACTTCCTATGCATAAAGGACGGTACAATACTAGCGGTGGAAGTTGAACGCATCGTGAAAGACGTACTCAACAATCTTTCTGCAATGGCTGACAAAGATCCTACTCGGTACGGTGGACTCCTAGACCAAGCAAAGAAGGATTATGCCAATCTCAAGAGCGAAGGAGGCTTCTTCCCGCATAAGAAGGATATTTACGAGCATGGCATCGACGCCTACCCACTGATAATCAAGAACCTAACCGGTGGCTACGGCGGAGCACATTGCATGACATGCGCTTTGAGAAGGGGCTAGTCCCCTCGTTCATGATGATTAGGATTCATTCTTTATCAGAAAATGAGGTGGGTTTAGATAATCTCTGTCGTACGAATAGATATTGGTGAGTTTGGTTCCTTTGATATGTCCTTCCTGCGGTGAAGAGGCTCCGAGGAGTCTCTGTCAGTATTGTGATCGATGCTCAAAGTGCTGCAAAAGCCTTCGTGAATCTGATGCCGAATTCAAAGCAGTGTTTCCGCACTCATTCACGCCGCGAATTACAAAGAAATAAGCAAGAAGCACCTCTTTCGCGGAATGATCTCAAGAAGAGTGATGCACTCGAATTGAGGATATGAGCCAGAGAAGGGATGAGCAAACGCCTATGCAGTCTGATGTAAGGAAAAACGCGAGGATTTTGAATGGTCTATTCGCCAAAATCTTGGTAGCAGTCGATGGTTCGAAGAATGCTCACCGAGCGGCGAAAATCGCTGTTAAGCTCTCCGCGCGCAATGGAGCGGAATTGCTTGTCATCTCAGTGGTTCCTAGACCAAGCTACCTGTTTGCGCCCGTATCAGGCGCTGGCGTTCCACCGATGGGTTTGGGTGACTACTATACGTATGCGACAAAAGATGCCGTTGAGTGGGTCAATGAGGCAATCTCTTTGGCGAAAGGTCGAGGTGTTGTAGCGAGAGGGCGCGTCTTGAAATCTGCTTCCGTAGTCCAATCAATAACCGATTATGCCGAGGACGAAAAAGTCGATCTAATTGTCTTGGGAACTAGGGGTATGGGCGGTTTCACCAGACTTCTTCTGGGCAGCGTATCAAACGGTGTTGTCACCCACGCGCATTGTGCTGTCCTGGTGGTCAGATAATCACAACGAGGCTCGGACAAGATGGGTCTTTGAAAGTTGGTTCGATTTGCCTCAGCAGTTTGCTTATCACATAGGTTTCAGAACCGGATGTTTCGTAAGGACTTCTAGCAAAGTTTCGTAGCGGCGACAGAGGCATATGCATGACTCATGAAGAAAATGTAAGAAAGGTTGCGGTCAGCGAACTCTTTCGCAAATTGTCGTCAAGCGGAAGTGGGCTTTCGGTCGCCGAGGCAAGAAAGCGAATTCAAGAGTACGGGTACAATGAGATTCCCGAGAAGAAGACTAACCCATTTCTCAAGTTCTTGAAGTATTTCTGGGGGCCTATCCCCTGGATGATTGAGGCCGCAGTCATCCTCTCGGCGTATATTCGTCACTGGGAAGATGTCTGGATCATCACGGCGCTGCTGCTGCTGAACGCTGTGGTTGGATTCTGGCAGGAGAAGAAAGCAGACAATGCGATAGAGCTGCTGAAGCAAAAGTTAGCCCTGAAAGCGCGGGTCCTCCGCGACGGCAATTGGCAAGAAGTGCCAGCGCGAGAACTCGTACCGGGCGACGTGATACGAATTCGTCTCGGCGACATCGTTCCAGCCGACGCTAAGCTAGTGAAGGGCGATTATCTGCAAGTAGACGAATCCGCGCTGACCGGAGAATCTCTGCCAGTGGAGAGGGGGACTTCCGATCTTACGTATGCCGGTTCGATTGTTCGGCAGGGAGAAATGGATGCGTTAGTAGCTGCCACGGGCGCAAACAGCTACTTTGGCAAGACTGCTAAACTCGTCGAGGAAGCTCAACAGCACAGTCACTTCCAGAAAGCCGTTATCAAGATTGGAGATTTCCTGATCCTTCTCGCAGTCTCACTGGTCGCAGTTATTTTTCTCGTAGCACTGTTCCGGCATGAGAGTGTACTGGAGACCCTTCAATTTGCACTCGTCCTCATCGTAGCCGCGATCCCGGTTGCATTGCCAGCTGTCCTAACCGTCACAATGGCCGTGGGGGCAACCGCCCTAGCCAGGAAGGAAGCGATCGTCAGCAAGTTGGTTGCCATAGAGGAAATGGCTGGCATGGATGTTCTCTGCGCTGATAAGACCGGCACGATAACCAAGAATGAGCTTTCCGTAGCTGAGGTCAATGCGTTCCACGCATTCACCGAGGACGATGTGCTCGTTTTCGGTTCGCTTGCCTCAAGGAAGGAAGATCAGGATCCGATAGATAATGCGGTGATAAGCAAAGCGGAGACAACAACAGGAGCCGCAGCACGTCTAGGCTCGTTTAGGGTGACTGCCTTTCATCCGTTCGATCCCGTCGCGAAGCGCACAGAAGCCACCGTAGAGGATACGCAAGGAAACGAATTCAAGGTCTCAAAAGGCGCTCCCCAAGTCATCATGTCGCTAGTAGCCAACAAAGAGTCGATTGAGGCTACGGTCGACGAGAAGGTCAATTCACTTGCGACAAAGGGCTATCGAGCTCTAGGCGTGGCTAGAACTGATTCCAAAGGAAGCTGGCAGTTTGCGGGCTTAGTTCCGCTTTACGACCCTCCCAGGGAAGACTCCGCTGTTACAATCAGGACGGCTCAATCAATGGGCGTGCGCGTCAAGATGGTCACGGGCGACCATCTAGCAATAGCGAAAGAAATCGCATCAGAGATGAAGTTGGGGAATAATATTGTTTTACCCTCCGTCTTCCTCGATAAACCAGACAGAGAAGCGGAGCGAGCTGTTGAGAGCGCCGACGGCTTCGCACAAGTCTTCCCAGAACACAAGTACCACATCGTCGAGCTATTACAGCAGAAGGGTCACATCGTTGGAATGACGGGTGACGGCGTGAACGACGCGCCAGCCCTTAAAGAGGCTGACTGCGGAATCGCAGTTGCAGGCGCAACCGACGCTGCGAAGTCTGCCGCAGACATCGTCCTCACAAGACCAGGCCTGTCAGTAATTATTGACGCCATCAAGGAGAGCCGGAAGATCTTTCAGAGGATGAATAACTATTCCATCTATCGTATTACAGAGACTATTCGCGTGCTATTCTTCATCACGCTATCCATTATTGTATTCGGCTTCTATCCGGTTACAGCTTTGATGATAGTTCTGTTAGCTTTGCTGAACGATGCTCCAATAATGACCATTGCATACGACAACGTACGGTACTCTAACGAGCCGGAAAAGTGGGACATGAGGCGTACGTTGGGCATTGCCGCTTTTCTTGGGCTCATTGGAGTAGTCTCGTCTTTTCTGATCCTATACATCGGCCAACGAGTGTTCCTACTTACTCCCGCAGTTCTTCAATCGTTTATCTACTTGAAACTCTCTGTGGCGGGCCACTTGACGGTGTTCGTTGCTCGTACAAAGAAATCGTTCTGGTCAATCAAGCCTTCAATCCAATTATTCATGGCGGTTGTTGTGACGCAGACTATTGCGACAATCATCACCGTATACGGCATCCTCCTGCCTGCAATGGGTTGGGGACTCGCCATGTTCATTTGGGCGTATGCATTGATTGCATTTGTGATAACCGACTTTCTGAAACTCCTAGGATATCGTTTATTGAACCATGGCGGACTGAAATTCAGTCTTCAACCGAAGTTAGCCCTACAAGGCATGCAACAACCCATAACAAAGTGAATGAACGTCCACATCATTCACGACGGCTTCCAGCCCAGAGCTCTTTGGTGGGCCTACTCTGCGGTCTGCACGCGAATGTTGCAGTCGCTAGATTAATTCTATAAAAACGCCAGAAAACCCGCCAGGTGCCTAAGTGCGCGGATTGAGAAGGTGAGTATAATTGCGATGGGAGGTGGACAAACCTTAACTTTGGCCATTTGCACGCAATGACGCGCCACTCGACAACTGGTGGTGAACCACTTGAAATGTCCGACTTGTCCAGACTCATTAAACAACCATTGCTGTAGATGCGGCCGCATTATCCCTCCAGAGAGTCAGCTCCTGAGGGTCGGGCCGTTCAGGAGCAAAATCAACAACGATCGCAGCGAACACTTGTATTGTAATTCATGCTACGAAGAAAGAAGAAGAGAGGCTGAATAGTTAGACCGATACATCCCGTCACAGCCCTCACATTTTTCAGAGCACGATCACGCCAACACCGCCGTTTGATGACTGAAGTGAGACCTGGCGTCAATGTTGCTGAGAACGTCGATCGGTTCGGTTCGAAGACATGGAAGCCGTAGAGGTAGTTTGAGCTAACCGCGCTGCCTTTTTGTTACTCCTCTGTCAGTGTTTGCTTTCGCTTCTTTGCACGATTGCTTCCGACCACGGTAGACTTGCGAATGGCAACGTATTGCGGCGAAAGTATCTCCACGCCAGCGCGATCAAACTGGTCGATTATGTTTTTCATAAGGTCTGAGTAGGTTTTGACCAGCTGATTTGGCTTACTTGTATACGCATTTATTTCATAGGCGACATAATTGTTGTCTAGATTTCTTATGAGCACAAAGGGTTTAGGCTCAGTCAGGATATTATCAGTTCTCGCCGCCGATTCAAGCAGCAGTTTCTCAACGAGCTTGCGTGATATGTCATAGCCAATCGTAATCTGCTGATGTACTATTACTTTCGTCAGCTTGGAAAAGTTCACTATTTTATTAGCTAGGACCTGTGAGTTGGGCACGTGAACAACTTCATCTTTGATTGTTCTAATCTGAGTGAACATTACATCGACCTCAAGCACGTCTCCATAGACGCTGCCTCCCACCTCAACTCGATCGCCATCCTTGTAAGGACGCCAGGACATGACCACTAAACCCGATAGAGCATTTCCAATCGAGCCAGTGGCCGCGAACGAAACAACTAACCCGATAAAGACTGCGAATAGTGTCACCAGTGTTCCGGCGAGAGTCTGCAAGCCCGCCATTACCAATAGATTCGTGAGCAACATGACAGCGATTATCGCGTAGACCAAGTATCGCGCGACGCTTTGGAAGAGGTCGACGGTCATCGGAGCAAGCTTCGTATGTCGCCGATACTCTGAGAAGACAATGCCAAGAATCCTAAGAACTACGTAGCCTCCGATTACCATAATCAGCATTACACCAATGCGACCAGCGTTCGAGCTGAGAAAAAGAGAAATCGAGTCAACTACGAATCCCTGAAGCCCCAATGTCACTGAGATTTCCGCGGCGATGAGCAACGCTGTGACTACCCAGATCGCACCTCGAATCAGTGACCCTGCGAACTCCGCAAGATTGGATTGCAGTTTTCCACGCAGAACAAGCTTCTGGGTTAGACGGTTTACAAATCGAGTGCCAAGCTTCGCTAGAACTAGCGTGACCAGCACGAATAGGGCCACTAAAACATAAGTTTCGAAAGTAGCCATCGGCGACCACCGTGAAATTGCAAATCAGTGAAGCCTAGCGAAGCCACCTATTAACAATGTTCTGGACGGATAGGAAACTACTGCTGTCACGTGTCGGCAGAGCGGCCCACACATGCAAATTGTCTATGCTTTCTTGATACTGTCCTTCATTTCTTCCAAAGTATGTTGGAGCAATATCGCGTCTTTGACTCCTGATACAAATTCAGCTGGGATCAGAATCTTTGGGGAACGCAAATGTAGCCTTCCTTTCCAGGCCTTTTTTGCGTCATCGCCATCAACCTTGACGATTAGCTGTTTGATCAAACGGTTTTCTAAATCGAACTCCATGTCTGCGACCTTGCCAATACGCTTCATACCCTTACCATACACTAGCATTTTCGTCAGTTCGGAGAACTTCAAGTCTAGTCTGCAGAACAACCAAAGGGTTTGAGAGCATAATAACGGTTTCGCGCACCGTTGTTCCTGCAGGAAGCGATACATGTGCGCTAAGAATCACATACGTAAGAGCTTTGAAGATTTTAACAACGTGAGATGGACTGATGAGAATGTCATGCCCACTGTTCGAAAGGACTGACACCATTCCGAGTCCGTTGGCGTTCCGTCCAAGGTTACGGCAGCCAGCCTCAAAAGCACTTGCAATGTCGCAACAGCGTATGTGTCAAGAGGTCTGTGGGAGGTTCATATCGCCCCTAGATGCGTAAATGGATGTTGAGCATGCATGGCTGATCGACTCGCGAATCATTCCAGTCATCATCTTCTCAGGATCATATTGTACTATTACGGTATCAGTCAGATAACTCACTGCCACATCTTTGATTCCAGACATCTTCACCAGTTTCTGCTCTATCACACGCGAACAGAAGCAACAACGAGGATTTGTTATCGACAACTCCGAGAAGGTAAAAGAACACAAATAGTTCACGTACATCGCAGCGAGTCGACACTCCTTTCGAGCGCGAAACCGAGTATAAACAATATCTATCTCCACGGTCTTTGAGCAAGCAATCTGGCCTAGGGATTGATGAAATGGCAGAGCGACTAGGAGGTTTTGATGCCCGAACTGGTTTTCTTTATCTACGAAAGTGGACGGTAGTAGCCATTGCCACCGGCATAGTCGCCGGCTTCGGAGCATTGGCTCTGATTCAGGGAATTGATTTCTTCACGAAACTCTTCCTAGTCACGATAGCGGGATACACCCCTCCGTTACCCGGCGGCGAGACACAAGCGCACTTAACAACTATAGTCATCACGCGGCCCTGGTTAATACCGGTCTCCACCGCTCTCGGAGGATTGGTCAGTGGCCTAATAGTTGCTAGGCTTGCACCCGAAGCCAAAGGTGTTGGAACTGATGCCGCGATAGGCGAATTTCACAAGGGACACGCCCTTATTCGGACTCGCGTACCACTCGTTAAACTCCTCACCTCAGCCATCACGATAGGCTCAGGGGGGACCTCCGGCCGTGAAGGGCCCATTGCTCAGATAGGCGCCGGTCTGGGTACGCAGATTGCTAAGGCATTCAAGCTTACAGAGCGAGAGAGGAGAATCGCTCTTGCCGCCGGACTAGGCGCGGGTATTGCTGCGATCTTCAAGGCTCCCCTAGCTGGAGCAATTCTCAGTGGTGAGATATTCTACAAGCATGATTTTGAGGCGGAAGCTATGATTCCAGGATTCGTAGCTTCGACAGTGAGCTATTCGATTGTTGGTTTCGTTACCGGCTGGCAGCCAATCTTCAGCACCGGAGTCAACCCGGTTGCATTTACACATCCCGAAGCGCTCATCTTGTACGCGTTGCTTGGCGTTGTCTGCGCTGGGTTCGCCCATTTGCTTTTCAAAGTCTACTTCCGGGTTAATGCCATGTTTGAGAGACTCCGAATACCCGGCTTCGTGAAACCAGCAATTGGCGGACTCGTAACGGGAGTGATCGGCATTTTTGTGCCTTCGGTTCTCGGCGTAGGCTATGGCTGGGCGCAGCTTGCGCTCAACCAGAACTATCAGATCTTGCCCCCAACGATGATTCTACTCGCGGTTTTCGCCGAGATATTTGCTATGTCATTTACGTTGGGTTCAGGGGGCAGTGGAGGAATCTTCGGGCCATGCGTGGTAACTGGAACAATGATCGGCGGCGCATTCGGTTACTATGCGCAACAAATGTTCCCAGGAACGGTTACCAACCCATCGAACTTTGCCATTGTAGGGATGATGGCATTCTTTGGCGGTGCCGCGAAGTCACCGTTAGCCGTTATCGTCATGATAGCTGAGATGACCGGCGGTTATGGGCTCCTCGCACCATCCATGGTCGCTGTCGTGGTCGCGTATTTGCTCACCGGAAGCCTGAGCGTATTCTACAATCAAGTGGAGAGCGTGGAAGATTCCCCAGCCCACTTTGAGGAATATGAGACCTTAGCCCTGAAGAGAATCTTGGTCGCCGACATTATGACGAAAAACGTACAATCGGCGAAGCCATCGACACCTGTCAAGACGGCCCAAGACTTGATGGAGACAGACCTTGTAGGCGGCCTGCCAGTGGTATCCAATGGCAAATTGGTAGGGATGGTCACTAAGACCGACATACTCAAACTTGAACCTTCGAAACGTGGGGAGAAAACAGTTGCCGATGCCATGGCCAGGCAAATGATCATCGCATATCCCGAGGAAGACCTGTTTTCAGCGTTGACGAGGATGATGACGAGAGGAGTTGGCAGACTTCCAGTCGTCTCGCATGAGGCTCCCGACGTAATGATTGGCATAATCACACGCGCCGATATTGCAAAAGCAATCGAGAAACATCGTTCTACGTCAAGCGCTGTCACCGGGTGAGATCATCGATAGTCCATTTGTGAAGATGTAACATTCGGACTGATTTGTCCGGCACTGTGAGCTTTCAGCGTAAGTAATTAGCGGGTCGCGAGAAGTGCTATATGGATTTAGTTCTCTCCCTCCGACATTCAGTATCAAAATTGTGAAACCACCATCAGCGAATTGGATTACCGGAGTCGTTGTCTTTTCAGATATGCCTGAAGTAGTTCCCCTTGCACTATGAGAGACAACAGTGCAACTCCGAATGTCATCGCGACTATGGCTTCCCTGTGAGGAAAGTTGTCGGGAAGTGAGAGGGCAAGCGCGACTGAAATAACTCCCCTCAAGCCCGCTGCTGCCAGGATGCCTTTCCAGGAGTTCGGAATTCTTTCGCCGATTAGGCCCGCAAGCGTCACGATTGGATAAACGCTGGCCACTCTGGCTAGGAGTATCGCGATGAACGCGGCGACGATGAACGGAGCATAAGGAACAAGCAGGGAGGCGTCTACCTTCAGCCCCAAGAGTAGAAAAGCGAATGATGTCACTATGAACGTGACGACTTCCCAAAACTTTGTCACAGTCGTACGGGTTTCTTTAGACATTGCGGTCCGCATGGTTCTGTTCCCCATATAGAGGCCTGCTATCGCAACCGCGATTAATCCTGAGGCGCCAAGACTTTCAGCGAGGATGAAGGAACCGAACATCACTGCTATGGTGAAGTAAGTTTCAGCCAAGGGTTCCGTGACCAAGCGATGAAGGAGTTCAGCCACTCCCGAGACAACTAGGCCTATTACAACACCTCCTCCGAGAGTATATGCGAACAATGTCGCGCTCTGCAGGGGACTGAAAGTAAGAGAGATAGCGATTGGATACAGGATTACCGCTGTTGCATCATTGAAGTACGCCTCGGTCTCGAGGATGGTAGTCAGTTGCTTTGGCGCCTTGGTGCGCTTCAAGAGGTTAACGACTGAAACTGGGTCGGTGGGCGCCACGATGACACCGAATGTTAATGCTACCGCTAGAGGCAACCCCAAAGCAATTCTCAGAACCAATCCGGTGACGAGAGCGGAGATGATGACACCGAAGATTGCCAGCGATAGCACGGTTCTCCTGGCGGCCTTGAAATCCTTGTAGCGTGTTCGCATAGCAGCTTCGAAGATCAGAGGAGGAACCACCAATCCGAGTATGGTGGATCTGTCAAGTGGAATAGTACTAAGTCCACCGGCAAGCCTGAACAATGACAGCAAGAAACCGATCGCGATCATGACAATGGTGTAGGAGATTCGTAGCTTCGAACTCAGAAGGACTCCTACGAACGACAGAACAATAATGACCAGTACAACCGTCAACCAAGGCATGGTAGGAGAGAGATCGAGCATTCGTCGTCACTCATCGCTAACGCGCACTCTGCTCCGTGCTCTTCCCTAGAATCCAAGCCATCAAGCAGTAGACCAGCCCCACAGCGAGCGCCATAAAACCGAAAGATAGGAGAGTATAAACTTCGTCCGGTCTCATTATTCTTTCTAATGTCTGACCTAACCGCGGTGATTTTACCATCATGGACCGCGCGTACGTACTCCGCGTTTGTCACGTTACGATGAAACGGTGAACGAGGTGCGATGTGATGTTGTCTCCTTACACTAGACCGAACCGGTTCATAACCTCCGAAAATCTCCTGTACTCGGAAACGAACTCTCTTCCCTTGATGGTAATTGAGAGAGTGTTCTGAAAAGTAACAAGTCCGAGTTTCTCCATCTCTCTGAGATGTCGCCTAAACCTGTCCGAAGGCACGTTAACACGATTCTGAACCCTCGTGATCCGCACAACATCTGAAGATCGCTCTTCCTTCAGGATGGAGTGCAGAATGTCGTAGTAGATTCTTGTGCGTTCCCTAGGCCATTGCTTGCGTGAGCCTGAGGGATTCAATCCAAATCACTGGTGATGAAATCCTTCGAGCGCGATTGCGCCCAGACCGAGAAGTCGTGACAAGTGTGCGAAGGCAAATGACCAGAAGCCCGCATCCAATGACCAAAGCAGGAGGCTGTACTGTTCTACGGCTAGAAAAACAAAGCCAGCCAGTACAAACGCTCCCAGCTCGTAGGTCTTCGCCTTCAGAATTTTGTACATGCTCAACAGAACATATGCCAACAGGCCTAGGTTTGTGATTCGAAATACTTGGTCAGCCACTCTATGCGGAGGAAGAACCATGACCGGGGGAACGACAACTATCAGAACAGCCACAACCGCAAGAACTACGAGTAGAGAGAACAACCAGTTGGACATTCGACCCAGGCGATGCGCCAGGCTTCTTCTTCTCAGGAAATAGGTTGTTCCTAGAAAAGCGAACCCATAGCAACCGATGAAAAGTTGCAGCCAGCTTGCTTCATCCCCCAATGAAGAGATGACGTAGGATGCGCCAAGCAGCAAATACGATAAGCCCAAGAAACTGAAGCCAATTGGAAATCCAAGAAGATAGTCTCTTCGAAGCACTCTGAATGACCTGAGCATCGAGTATGCGATTGCAAAGGCCAGACATGCCGAAAGAAGTTCGCTGGCCAAGAACGGGACGGTTTCATTTCCTAAGAATGAGGACATTTTCGGTGTGGCTCCGATTTACACGACGGTTCTCTTGACTCACGCAAGATAAAAGATCGCTTGAATCGCTACGTACATTTGGAATTGAAAAGCGTGCAGCACATAGTCAGAATTACTTATTGAACCACGCAACAGTATGTACTGCCAGCATTTGATTTTCCAACGGCAATGACCTAGGCTCAGAGTCGTCCGCATCGTCCTGTGATAGAATATTGCTTTCTTCACGAGTACCCTCAGTCCATCAGTCATATATATCCACTGAATTGTGCAGGGCAAGTCGTGTTTTGAAAATGGCTTTGATGGATCAGTTAATTCTTGTTTGAAGACGCACACGCTCAAGAAACTGGGATGGCTCATTATGGCATATTGATAGTCCATTTGTGAAGAGGCAACTCGTGAGGCCGGACCGCGACCTTTCAAGTCTCCATTCGATTCTTAGTATGTCATAATTCGGGGAATTCCACGTATGGGTGAACGTGACGCTATTCAGGAAACTACTGTTGAGGCTCACCGCCATGACTGCGAATACAGGCCGTTTTGACAATCGGTATTATCGATTTGCCGCCGCCTGAAAGACCCTTTTCGTTGAGTAGGGTACCCAATTCATAAGAGTTAGATGGGCTTCAGCAGTCTGCTGTTGTGTCATGCCCATCGCCGAGTCTCCAATGACTGTCATGTTGTTTGTGATTGTGCTTTCTTTTGTGGCGGCCATCATAAGTTCCAAACTGAAGGTATCTTACCCGACGGTATTGATTGCCATTGGCCTTATGCTATCACTTCTCAGATTTGAAGGCGGGTTCAGTGGGGTTTCCGTTGACAGTAATTTGATACTCGGCATTGTTGTTCCTCCCTTGATATTTGAGGCAGCTATGCGGACTCGTTTTGAAGTTTTCAGGACTGTTCAGAAGACAGTCATAGGTTTGGCGATATTTGGGGTTGTGATCTCCGCTTTCGTGAGCGCCTTTGTTCTCCATGTCACCTTAGGATTGCCTTTGGCTGTTGCACTCCTGTTTGGAGTCATAGTCTCGCCTACCGACCCAGTGACAGTCGTGAGTGTCTTGAGGAGAGTGCAGGCGCCGGAGAGGCTGACGGCGATTCTGGAATCGGAAGCCTACCTCAACAATGCTACACCCGTCATTCTATTTCCTATCGCTCTTTCCTTATCCTTCAACCCCGTGCGGGGCCTAAGCCAGTTCGCCTTCATCTTGTTGGGAGGAGTTGCAGTCGGCCTATTAGTCTCAGGCATTGCTGAACTGCTGCACAAGTTAATCACGGAACCTTTGGCTGAGACTTCCTTCACGATAGCCGTCATGTACGGGTCCTACGCCCTTGCAGAGAGCTTGGGTGTGTCGGGGTTGATTGCCGTACCGATTGCTGGCCTATACATGGGTAATCGGACTATGCGAACCGCCATGTCTGAAGAAACTCGTATGACCATGACGAAGTTTTGGGAGGTGGTGACTTTTCTCGCTACATCCTTCGCGTTTCTACTCATCGGGCTGAAGACAGACTTCAACCTGCTCGTTGCTTTCGCTCCGTTCATAATCGTGGCTTTTGCAGCGATACTCGTTGCTAGGATCCTTAGCGTCTACCCAATCTTGTGGGTGGCGCAGGTACTCGGAGAGAAGATTCCAAGTTCATGGAAGAGGATAGTGGCCTTCGCAGGTCTACGCGGAGCAGTCTCAGTCGCCCTGGTGCTGTCGTTGCCCGAAAGCAGCTCCGGGGGCATCATAACAGCTATGGTATTCGGCGTGGCCCTTCTCTCACTGATTATTCAAGCAGAAATTCTACGAGCCTATGTCGGGAAGGAATCGGCAAAGCTGACTCTAAGCAGTGATGCAGTAGAATAAGCGACATTAATCGTCTAGTGTGTTTGCCTCAGAGTAACACTGGTTCCCCACAAAATTACACACCCCCCCTCCCATGGGGTATACTGTTGCGTTTTCGGGTGGTCGCTTATCGTTTGATGGTTTAGTCTGTATGAAAGCGTCGGGTAAGGCGAATCTGAGGCTTGGTGGATGGGTTATTTCCTCTATTAGGGCGTAAATTCGCTTAATATGATGCCCTAGTGCCTCGTTGTAAATGTGGTTCTGATCGCAGAATTGAAGATTCCAGATTAGAAGCGCAGCGACTTCGTCTAGAAGTTCGCCCAATTTCTCGTTGATGTGCTCAAGCTCAACAGAAATTTTCTCAACTGGCATTGTATCACCTCATCCTATAGATTATGTAGTCATCGCTTGGACGGGTTGGAATGTTCCGGTCACGCTTCTTTACTTCCTCGTCGTATGCTAGGATGCTTTTGTATAGTCGTTCTCGGTCTTCCACAACCTTCTCTGTAGCTTTCAGTCGTTCCTTTAAGCCGCTGACTTCTTGAAGTGCGTCTCTTAAGTTCTGAATCTGCATTCCTGCGTTTTCAACATCCCGCACTAAGTCAACCAACTCTCCAATCATGCCTAGAAAATGTCGTCGTTCCAGTAGGGTGTTCTCTTTCTCAGTAATGGAGAGAGAGGTCACTTCGTAAGCAGTAATGTCTTTTCTTCGTTTGGCTTCACGCATTTTCTTCTGTAAGATGGGTCGTGCCTTGTCTTGCCAGTGGGATTCTAGGCGGCTTATGCTTCTAGCCCAATGGTGCCATGCATCATCCATTCGTTTCTCTTTAGGCCTTGAATCCCAGTAGCGATGCCATTCGCTACTTCTTGGTTTTTCTTCCTTCGTGCTCATGCTCTAGCCACTCCGTAATCGCTAGCTCAATCGCCTCGCTCAAGTCGCCCTTTCTACCGCCAAAGTCGGGGTTATCGACAATGGCATGTCGAAGTTTGTGTTCTACATCATCAGATAGAACTATGTTGATCCTACCCAATTACTCACCGTAACCTCTATGGCGATATACACCTAAAGGCTTTGCGGTTTGTGCCTCTGTGCGCAAGTTTTATGTAGTTGATATGTGTATGTGTGTATATGGCGATATGAAATGGGGCAAGTCAGTCAAACCCGAACTATCAGAGGCTACGCCATTATCGCGAAAGGTGACGAACCAAGAAGAATCAGCGAGGGCGTGTATGAGGTTCGCTCTCAATCAGGTTCGGGTTCCTATCGTCTAGAGAAGCATAACACTGGCTGGACTTGTGAATGCCCTGACTACGTGAATCGGCATGCGGCTGTGGGCGATTGCAAGCATGTGAATGCTCTAAGGCTGTGGCTTAAGGCGAAAGAAGAAACCGAACGAACCGACATTTTCGAAGCTCCTAAGACCAAGCTCAGTTTTGAGCATTGTCGATTCTGCAACTCCGTTGATTTGTTAAGATGGGGCTACCGCACAATAAAACAAGGCAGAAAACCACGCTTCAAATGTCGAACATGCAGTAAACGCTTCGTTGTTGACGAGGGATTTCTGAAAGGGCGCTTTGACCCTAAGATTGTAACCATGTGCCTAGACATGTACTACAAGGGCGCGTCATATCGCAAAATCACTCAACATGTAGCCCAATTCTACGGCCTAAAAATGAATCCGACAACCGTATTCAGGTGGATTCCCAAATATGGTGAACTACTCGATCACTACACAACAAGTCTAACTCCACAACTCTCAGGTGCTTGGAATTGCGACGAAATGAAAACCAAGATGGCGCACGAGGAACCAATTAACGGAGAACGATTCTATTGGCTATGGAACGCACTAGACAATCAGAGCCGCTACCTAGTCGCAAGTCACCTGACAAGAGGGCGAACACACAAGGATGCTCACGCTTTCTTTGAGGTTGCGAAGAAGCAAGCGAAGAAAGACCCACGAATCCTATTCACCGACGGCCTAGACTCCTACCGAGGCGAATACTACCCAATTCGAGAAGCACCCGCCCACATCGCCAATGTCGGCATCCGTACTCACATGGGAAATCACCGCGTTGAACGATTACACAACTCAATGAGGGAGCGCGAGAAGGTTATGCGACACCTAAAGAAAGCGCACTCAGCCGAGAAAGTATTCAAGGGTTACAGAGCATACTACAATTTCGTAAGGCCGCACATGGCTTTGGAGAATCATACTCCCGCAGAAATCGCCGCCATGCCAATTCAATTAGGCACAAACAAGTGGCTCGACCTAATCAGACAAGCAGCAAGAAACAGAAATTGACTGATTTCCTGCGCACATAATCATGTTTCGATTCGTGAAAAACAGGGGAACTCGTAAGAGCGAGACGCGCCTTACTTACCCAAGAAGGGAAGAAAGATGAAAAAGATATTCGCATTAACGATAGTGGTTGGAATGGTGATGACCATTGTGATAGCGGATTTAATAGTTGACGCACTAACTCCTATGAAGTCTCTCGCTTTCACCTATCGACTAATAGCCAATATCTGTACGGTCATAATATTTGCGTTAATCTATTGGTGGAAGAGATGAAAGGGTTAACGAGCAAAGAACACCTATTCCTACGAGTACTTTCCGTAGTTACTGTTATAGACGCGGTTACATTCTACGTCGCCTCACGCAATCTACAAACATTCATTTCTAACTTCTCTGAAACAGTCACTTTGATAACCGTCCTCACACTCTTCGTTCTCACAATTCACTTAGAGTTCTGGTGGAGATACCAGCGAAGAACAGATAATAAACGGTGGTTGAATTGGAGAACGGTCAACGGTCATCGGTCTTGGAATTGGAGTTCTGATGGAGATACAGTCGAAGAGTAGATAATCAACGGTAGTTTTGGAATTGGAAATGTACCTGCGAAGAACGGACAATCAGCGATTTTGGAAACCACAGAACTCCAACTAGACTGAATTAGAGTCCATCTGTTTTTCCTCTAACTGAACTGCCACGAACGCTAGAACACTACCACCCGCTAACGCAACAGAGCACCTCCCATGGGGAGGTGGATCCACCCATCAAGGGGTGGTGCCAAACGGTGCCAAAAGTGCCAGTTGAACAACCCAAAATCCACTTCGAAAGGCCGACAAGGCGTGAACCAAAACCGTTTCCTAAACGAATTTCCCGATTAATCCGCGCTACTTCTTGTCTAGCATATGTTATACAACATGGGGAGAACCATATGCGTCAACCCAGGAAGTGAATACACAGAAGCTGTACCTAGAGGGTTCCTAGCAGAGCTGACTGAGGACAAGGTCAAGGACTTCCTATTCGTATCAGCTTAGGGCAGATCGGGTGCTACAGAATTGTCGATGATCCGTGGGAGATTCTGCGATATAGCTGAATCGATGAGAGCCCGGAATTAATTGATGGAAACGCAGTAGAACTCATTGCTCACTATTTTCTCGAGATGCGGGGGTTGAGGATGTCGCTTAGTCCTTCTCCAAGTAGGCTGAAACCGATTGCAAGTACCATTATCATGAGCCCGGGTATGGTTACGAGCCACCACCGACCTGATAGCAGGTAAATTTGGCCGGACCTTAGGTCAGAGCCCCAATCGGGAGTTGGGGGAACAACTCCTAGGCCAAGGTAGCTGAGCGCGGCTTCGGTCAAGATTGCATCGGTAACATTGAGTGTGAAGACGGTAACAACAACTGGGACAAGGGTGGGTAGAACGTAACGTATCATTATGTCGTATGCTCTTGCACCCATCATTTTGGCTGCTGTGACGTAGTTTTGTTCCCTTATCGATAAGGCCTGTCCACGAACCATTCTGAAGTAGGTCGGCACGTAGACAACTGCTATTGCGGCCGCAGCATTGTAGATACCCGGGCCCAAAGCGATGGATACCGCCATTGCCAAGACAATGTCTGGGAAAGAATACATGCTGTCCATAACCATCGTCAAACCTCTGTCCCTGTAACCACCGAAATACCCGGAAAAAAGCCCGAGAAGAACCCCAGCAATCATTGAGAGGGAAGTTGAAATCAGGACAATGTATAGCACAATTCTGGTACCGAACAATGCGCGGCTGTACATGTCATATCCTAGGTTGTTAGTGCCGAACGGGTGTTGAAAGGAGGGTTCCAGCAATGAGCCGGCTACCGATTGGGTCGGGTCAAAGGGCGTCAAGAAAGGAGCAAAAACGGCTACAGTCAAAGTTGCAATTATAAGACCAGCACCGGCATATGCTAAGTAGTGAGCTTGACCTTTCCGCACCGTGATGATTGTCGACAACGCCTTGCTGAACCCGAATCGGCTCAAGTCTAGAACCTTATCCTCGGGTCCACAACCGCGTAGACAATATCGATGATGATGTTCACGAGAACAACGAGTAACGCAAAGAAAATCAGAATTCCTTGTATCGTGTTATAGTCACGGTACAAGATCCGCTCGTAGATCAGGTAGCCCATACCGGGCCACGAAAACGCTGTCTCAGTCAGAACAGTTCCGCCTAGAAGCAGAGCAAACTGCAAACCCATCATGGTTAGTAGAGGAACAAGGGCATTCCTTAGAATGTGATTCCGGAAAACAGTGGACTCCTTGATGCCTCTCGACCGCGCAGCTAGCACATGGTCCTGAACCAAAACCTCCGAAAAACTGCTCCTACCTAATTTCGCATAAATCCCAGAAACAACAATTCCAAGCGTCATTGCGGGTAGAAAGATATGCCAGCTCGCGTCACCGAAAGCCCGAAGGTTCCCCGTTATGAGGCTGTCAACTAAGTAGAGGCCAGTTATGTGTGTAGGCGCAAAGGTTGGCACGATACGTCCAGAGATTGGAAATACATGAAGCCAGACGCCGAATACGACCTGCAGCATTATGCCGAGCCAAGGGATGAAGAAAGAGTAGGAGACTATTCCGTATAGTCGGGCAGCAAAATCCGCCTCTCGTCGCTTTGACAGCGCCCCCCTCGCTCCAACCACGAGGCCCAGAGCTGCCGCAATGATTGATGAAGTAATGGCTAGTTCAAGGGTCGCAGGGAAACGGTCCCAGATCTCGCTGGCCACAGGTCGCATGCCGAAGATCATAGATCGGCCTAAGTCGCCTCTGAAAATACCAGTCATGTATACTGCATATTGCTCATACAGGGGTTTGTCTAACCCCAACTGGGTTCTCATCTTCGCCCTTTCTTCAGGCGTAGCTTTGGGGCCCAGCACTGCAAGGACTGGATCCCCGGGCAGTACTCTGACTACTACGAAAATCACGGTTAGTACGATGAGGAGCATGGGCAAGACTAGGAGCAGACGCGTCAGCACGTATGCTCTTAGACTTGCCAAGAACGGTCAGGTTGTGACTTCCTTGTAGAGGGTTTTGTATTGGAATATTGACGTGGCATCTAATGTGACGCCCTGCACTTTCGTGGTCGTCACCATGATTGTCTTGCCTTCGAAGACTGGTACGATCGGGACATCTCTTAGCGACTGCTCCTGAATGGCGTTGTAGATACTGGTCCTCTCGCCCTGATCTATCTTGGTGACGGCGAGGTCAATCATTTTGTCAACAGTGGCATTGCTGTAGAAATTGCCAGCCCACGAGTTTCCTCCAGTTAGGAGGAACGGGCTAATGTAATCGTCCGGGTCAAGATAGTCTGGGTACCAGGTTTGTATGTAGACTTTCATGACACCCTTCATTGCATTGTCCAAGTACGTTGCCCATTCAGCGGTGCTCAAGGTGACTGTGACGAGACCAGTTTTCTCCCAGTTCTCTTTGATGACCAGTGCCATGTCTCGCCCGGGTTCACCCATTTGCGTAGTTGTGTACCATAACTCCACGTCCAATTTGTGTTGCTCCGAGTACCCCGCTTGTCTCAGAAGGGAAGTTGCCAATTGGAGATTCAAGTCACCTAGTTGCTTGAAGACTTCGTCGCGGCCCCACAGGAAACTTGGGATGAGCGTGTAGAGTTTCTCAACTGTGCCAAAGAATGCTTTTTGCTTGATCTCTTCTCTGTCAATCGACGCTGCAAGAGCCGTCCTGAGTCGAGTGTCATTGAAAGGCGGGTCCTTTGTATTGAAGACCAAGAATCCTATGTAGGATGACGGAACCTCGTAGACTTTGAGATTTGATTCCTGCCTGAGGCTGTCAAGGTCGACCGGATTCAAGGCTCTCCAAGCGATGTCGATTTCTCCGTTCTCAATCCCCAAGCGCAGCGCAGAAGCATCGCGGTAGAATCGAACGATAATGTTCTTGGTAACAGGCGCAGTTCCCCAATAGTATGGATTCGCCTCTAGGTCGAGTTCTTGGTCTCTTACCCAGTTCTTTATTCGGTATGGTCCGGCGCCCCCAGCTTGGGATTCACCGGCAATCTGGTTGGCAGGATAGCCCTTTGGATTCACTGGGAAGTATGGCGGAGTCGCGGTTAACGATGGGAAGAAGGCTGCAGGTCTGTTCAACGTGAACTTCACGGCTGTCTCGTTTACGATCTCGGTTTTGTTCAGGAAGGTAGTTACAAGCCATGATGGGTCTCCTTGCGTTGTAAAGACTCTATCAATTTCGTATTTGACAGCTGAGGAATTCAATGGTGACCCATCGGCGAATTTGAGGCCGGGTCTTAGGTTGAAGATGTAGACGGTCCCATCATTTTCGATGCGGTAGCTGTCTGCCAGATTGTATGTTAGTTTCGCAGTGCCAGGTTCGTATTCCATGAGGCCTCCCATTATGTTGTGGAAGACCTCCCAAGTGTAGAAGTCATATCCCTTGGCTGGGTCCAGCTGCGTGATCCTGTCTGTGGTTCCGATAGTTAGGGTATCAGCGACCGTGGGCCCGGTGGGTCCGGCCGGTCCTGGTTTCGGATAATATACGTATACTCCAACCCCAGCTAGTACGATGATTAGCACAATCACTATTCCGAGAATAACCTTCCTTGACGGCATAACATCACAGTCCACAGGCGTGCTCATCGAGGTTTTAGATTGAATGTATTTACGATATGTTCAATATGGCACTGTATTGACAAAATAACTGAGAAAATATCCGCCTCATCCTAGGAAGCACGGAACGGCAGAATTGGGCAGGCCACATAATGCCCCGGGGATACTTGTTCGAGTTTGGGTTCTTCCTCGCTGCAATTCCTTACGGCATAGAGGCAGCGCGGGTTGAATCGACATCCAGAGGGGGGGTTAATCGGACTCGGGATCTCACCCTTCGGCAACACCTTTTCACGTTTCCCCACAGGGTCAGGTACGGGAACTGCAGCAAGCAACGCCCTCGTATAGGGATGTTGAGGATTATCGAACAACTCATCTGTCGGCCCTAGCTCCAAGACCCTGCCGAGGTACATCACCGCGATCCTATCACACACGTAACTGGCCGCCGATAGATCATGCGTAATGAAAACATAGGTTAGGTCGAATTCTCGTTTCAGCTTTATCATCAAATCCAGGATCTGCACCCTAACCGAAACGTCAACCATGGCGACGGGTTCATCGGCCACAATCAGTTCTGGCCGGAGAATCAATGCCCTTGCAATTACGACTCGTTGCTTTTGCCCCCCGCTCAATTCGTGAGGGTATCGATCGAAGAAGGTTTCAGCAGGACTTAGGCCCACCCTTTCAAGCATTTCCATAGCTTTTCCCCTTCTCTCATCCGAATTTCCAATCCCGTGGATGCGCAGTGGCTCCATTACGTTCTGACCAATCTTCATTCGTGGATGAAGAGCGCTGGAAGGGTCTTGAAAGATCATCTGCATTCTTCTCCTCATCAAGCGAAACTCTTCATCAGTTATCTTTGTCATGTCAACGCCGTCGAACACGACACTTCCTGAGTCAGGGCGAAATAGTCCCAGAATGACGAAACCGGTAGTTGTTTTGCCGCTTCCGCTCTCACCTACTAGGCCGAAAACCTCCCCTCGCTTGATCTGGAAACTTACTTCGTCCACCGCACGCACGAACTGCACCTGCTTGGCGAGAAGACGTTCAACGAAACCTTTCTGCACGGGGAAATACTTTTTCGCATCTTGCAGGGAAACGATGTCAGGCATTATCACTCACCACGGAGGTAACAGGCGACTTTCCTTTCGTTGTCCAAGGAAATGAGCGGCGGATGCTGAGTTCTACACTTATCGAATGCGTACGGGCATCGGGGATGGTATAGGCACCCGCTCGGTGGCTGCGCAAGATCCGGTGGGCTTCCAGGAATAGATTTCACAGCCTGATCCCGTTTCTTGGGGTTTGGAACGGACTGCAGAAGAGCTTCCGCATACGGATGCAATGGTTTCTGAAATATGGAGACCGTATCACCAACCTCCACCACCTTGCCCGCATACATTATGGCGATTCTATCGGCCGTCTCCGCGACGACCCCCATGTTATGCGTGATCAGCATCATAGTCAGGTTGAGTTCGTCCTTCAATTTCCTTAGAAGCTGTAGAATTTGGGCCTCGACAAGGACATCCAAAGCAGTTGTAGGCTCGTCGGCTATGAGGATTCGAGGGTTAAGCGCTATAGCAAGGCCTATGCAGACCCGTTGCTTCATTCCACCGCTGAGCTGGTGAGGATAATCGTCAAAACGCTCAGGTGGAATACCCAGTTGCACGAGCAAATCCTTGGACTTTGAGACAACATCACCCCGAGAAAGGGTTGGTTCGTGCTGATTGAAGAACTCAATGAAATGGTCCCTAACCCTCATCAAGGGATTAAGCGTTGCCGACGGATCCTGAAACACAATAGAGATCTCCCTGCCCCTGATCTTTTGAAGATCAGTTTCACTCGCCGCCGTAATGTCAATGTCCTCGTACACTATGCGGCCACTCACGATCTTACCAGGTGGCGGAAGGTTACGTAGGAGTGATACTCCGAGAGTTGATTTCCCACAGCCCGATTCACCCACAAGTCCAATCGTTTCACCCTCTCGCAGCTTCAGACTGACATCGTTCACGGCACTGACCGCTCCCCGCTCCGTTGGATATTCGACAAACAGGCTTTGGACGTCTAAGATGCTCAGGTTACCTTCCCTCACTAGCCCAAAGAATTTCCGCTATCAGCCCCGATTAGACATCTCTTCCATGTAGTCGAGTATACTCTTCCAAATTCGGCCGGGCTCACGCATTCTGTTTTCGAAGTTGTTGATGTCGACCCAGTTTTCCAGGGCCTTCTCGGTGGAAGCATCGAACTTGCCGGTTATCTGCCCTCTGTAAATTCCAAGTTTTGTCAGGTTTCTCTGGATGATCGTTGTGATGCTCTGATCAATTGTGAGGAGATTTTTCGGGTCTTCTCTGGACAACATCGTCACGTTGTAGACTCCCAGCACCCTCTTCAATTCCTCGATGGGATGCGCGTGGTCATCGACCCGCAGGTCCACATAGCGGTCAGTAAATCCTTCGTAACCGCCTTTTTCTCTCACAATCAAAATCGCCGCCGATTGTTGACCTCGTCGGTCTCCTCCAGCCGCCTGACCACCTGAGAGAGCTGCAATTAGCTTGTCGATCAAATCGCCCTCGCTCTCCTCGTATGCCCGTGCCATCGCTTCTACAACCCTCGAACTGGCGAGGATGTTTCCTTGACAGCTGTACCCCTTCCCCGACACATGCCCAGCCCATTCCATGCATTCCTTGCCCGTGTGAGCTGCGACTTCTCCCTTTGAATCAACGATTGCCACTTGGCGGACTTCCTGACGTAAATCCTGCGCAAGCAATTTACGGAGGACCTCTTGTGCCGACAAGCCTTCTTGAAGTAAATGCATACCCTGAGATCCGAAAGTCACATTCACGGAGGCCTGAGTTGCCACCGCACCAACTTTGGCCTTAGCCCATGGAACGACTGCACCGACAGCAGGGAACTTTGACTGGACTGCCACCCCAAGATCTTTATTCTCAAAATCGTACGCCACTATCGAGAATGTGGAAGGCCCGCTCCGCCGAGATGGGCAAGCCAAACCTGAAAAGCTCCAAGGATCCGACTGGCGGCCCCCAACTGTTTAAGGTTCCTGCTGGCTCTCAGAATTCTCCCCGCCAGTTTGGCGGGGTCTTGCCATCTAATGCTTCGGATGTAGTTGAGGGATAGCCCGTTAAGATTGGGTGACGAGGACTTGACGTTACCCTACGTAAGATAACGAGTTGCGGATCATTGGTGTCTAATTTTGCGCAAGAGAACGTAGAGTCCTGATGCAATTAGTATGACGACAACGAGGTATACGACATATTTCTCGAGTACGCCAATGCTTACGCCGAGTGCTGTGATGTAGCATGGTTCACCTGGATCGCATGAGCCGTAAACAGCGTAATTGTAGAAGGAATATGCTGTAATGAATAGTGATATGAAGAAGGAGGCGGTAAATGCCCACGCGAAAATTCTAAAGTTCTGGTAGAAACCTCTCGCCAAGGTCGGGGATACATTGAGCAATTTTGCAGTGACTTTGGCCTTAACCTTCTGCTCAAAAGCCATGTCGCACGGACTCAACATCAGCGTTTTCGTAACGCACTTGAACGCTTCCTTTGCGAGCCTGCGATATTTCGCTGACCATATGCTCATCACTGAGAAGACTACGAGCGCAACCAAACATAGGGGCATTCACAGGCCAGCACCATAACTTCGGAGTCCTAATCCCAAATAATGTTCTTCAATAGAGAACATATACCATTCTGATGTTGAGGCACAGTCTCCACTTCTTCGCCACGGCTAAACCCGCTCCTGGCGCGATTCTCTGGTGAGGCCATCAGTGTTTTCATAATCATTAAAGCCGGCGAAGTTATGCTCCCAAAATACCGCACGACTACCCTAGAGGAATTGACACAACTCAAAGTTTTCAGGCAAATGGAAAGGAATGGAAAATGCCCCAAACGCCATGGGTCAAGCGTGGTCTTCTCAGAATCCTGCTCGGCCTGTTTCTTGTGCTTGCGATGCTAACTTCGTTCGGGCATTATTTGGATACATCTCTAACTTTGCACATGATTGTTCAACACGCCTTCTATCTTATAGGCGGTTTCTTGATCACGGCAGGCGCGGATATGTTAGTCCTAGCCTGGTCGGGGGTTTCAAGTAAAGCGTCTAGGGCATATTCGGCTTTGTTGCGCATTAATGCCACGTATAACAAGAAAGGCTTAGTGACGTTCTTCATCGCGGGCCTTCTTGTTTGGTATTGGCATTTGCCAGTAAACTTCGACGCTGCTGTATTGGACGAGAGCATTCACATTCTGATGCATACGACGTTCATGGTAGTTGGAAGTTTGATTTTTGCTGGCTCGAAGCTCCTAACCTGGCGCGTTCGTACCTTTTTGTTGCTCATACCGAGCAAAGCGATGGGTATCTTCGGAGCGTTCCTAATGTTTACCTCCGGCTACATTTATTCCGTATACCCAGAGTGGCAACAAACGCAATGCGGCCTTGCTATGGTGGTCATGATGCTGGGGATGGATCTGACCCTCGTCCCGTACTGGCTGTACAAATATTTCCAGGCACCCACGGCACCACCCTCTCAGGCGATGGGTCGCTAATCCCAAAAACCCTGAAATATGAAGCATGAAAAAGACGATTTGGTTGGCTTCACATGGTAGAGTGCGACCGCTGCCATAGGAAATTCGTAACATATGCGGCGCTAAAACAGCATTACGGCGACCAACACTCGAATGCAAAATGGCCGGACGCGCTCGAGAGCAGGCTAGTTGACGAGAAAAGCCTTCAAACCCATATGGCCAGCTCGACCCCAACTCGAGGCTCGCATACAAAGCTAATCCTCGCGCTAATTCTAATCCTAGTCGTTGTTGGTGGGGGCGTGATTTACCTGCCAAGCCTATTCCAAACGAGCGCGAACCCTGCGTGCGCAAGCTTTCCTTTCCCTTCAACCGCCAACCAAGACCTGGCTGAACACTACCATGCGCTGCTCTTGATCCACATCAATGGACAGCAACTCCAGTTACCTCCCAACATTGGCGAGGGAGACTCGGGGCCATGCATTCAACCCTTGCACGTGCATGCGAGCTCACCCGATACAGGGGTAATTCACATCGAAACGCCTCAAGAAAGATCCTACACAATCGGAGATTTCTTCAGAGTCTGGGCAGCAACCCCCGGCATTGGCGGCCCCACTCCTGCCGTATTCAACCAGAACCAACTCTTCAACTACACCGTCGGTAATGGCTACGAATTACGGATGTATGTCAACGGCGAACAATCAACGGTTTACGATTCATTGGTTCTTCAAGGCCACATGGTTATTGTAATCGTTTACGGAGCATTTTCCACTACTAACTGGACCCAATACCAAGGCACCTCAGCTGAAGCATGGCCATACTCAGGCTACTGAAACTAGAAGGAAATCAGCCGCCAAGAACAATACCGGTATCCGGCATGAGCTCCTCTGACCTTCGTGAAAGAATATTCAACTTAATCTACTCGCAGAACAAAACCGAAGAAGCAATTCTACACCTGAACACCATTATCAAAACCGCGCCTGAAAACAGCCTAGCAATAGCCCTGAAAGCTTACGCCCTAAACAAACTGGCAAACATCCACCGTGAATGGAAGTATTCGCAGAAAGCGTTAGAATATGCAGATCGCGCTCTGACTTTGAACCCAAACGATGACCTTGCCCTGACAAGTAAGGGTTGGGCTCTAATCGACCTAGGTAGAGCGAACGAGGCCCTTTCTTTCTTACGGGAAGCTGTTCGAGCTAACCCGAACAATGAATATTCTTGGTACAATCTTGCTTGGGCTCAGTATTTGACGGGAGACGCGGTTGCATCAACAGAATCAATAGCAAGGGCTCTGCGGATTAGTCCGGGCAACCCAATCATTAAACAAGGTAAAGAAATGATGGAGAAGGGCGAAGTGCCCAAGCGCTTGAAAGTTCAGAAATCCTGAACGAGAAACACTTTCAGCTATTCCGCAAGCTGACGCTCGACAAAGTCAGCCAGTTGACTGAGGTTTTCGAATTCATGGTCAGCTCGTTCACTTGGCGGAGCCGGTTCAGATTTTCGGTTGATCCAAGCTGTTTTGAATCCCAGCCGACGAGCTGGAGGAATATCATACCTGAACCCCGACGACACATGCAGAATGCTAGTCGGTTTGGTGCCCAGCTTCTTGAGAGCAAGTTGGAATGGCGCTAATGCGGGCTTGTAGGAACCCGCTGCCTCGGCGGTTACGGTAATGGCGAACTGAACGCCAAGGTTAGTTTTCGTTTTCTCGATTATGTCGTTATCAATGTTTGAGATTATACCCAACCTGTGTTTTCTAGCTAGCCTCTCAAGCGCCATATTGGTCTCCTTGAATATTGGCCAGGTGGGGACTGATTGTACTAGCTTATCACCATCTTGATCTTTGTAGGCGACTTGGAACCTGTGGAAAGTCTCCCTCAGACTCAAGCGAAGAATCTCTTTGTAGGGCTTGTAAGGGCCCTGAACCATTTCGAAATCAATGTCCTCACGAACCCTAACTACTTCAGGTATGTTTGCTGTGGCTCCTTTCTCTCGCAGTATTTCATTGAGGAAGCTTGTAATTCCCGCCTCCCAATCCACTAACGTCCCATAACAGTCGAATGTTATAGCTGAGAGCATCCACAATCCTCCACGCGAGTGCGCTAAGGTGGGTTTCGTCTTGGCTAGTTTAACCCTTGGTTACTCCGATCGGGACGAGTCTCGCCACTTTGGTTGCTATGCCCAGTTGGTGGCTCACTTCTGCGACGCTGTCAACGTTCTTGTAGGCTTCTGGAGCTTCTTCGCTTACCGTCCCCATGTTCTCCGCTCGAATCATGATCCCCTTCTTTGAGAGAAGGTCTTCGACCGTCCGTGCTGGGTTCCGCCTCCTTGCAGCTGCTCGGCTCATGAACCTGCCAGCTCCGTGCGCCGTTGTTCCGAAGCTGAGTTCCATGGATTTGGGTGCCCCGATGAGAACCCAAGACGCTGTGCCCATACTCCCAGGGATCAGGACTGGTTGGCCAATCTCCCTGTATTTAGCTGGGACGGCTGAATGACCGGGCGGAAAGGCTCGGGTTGCTCCCTTTCGGTGAACATAGACCTTCTTGGTCCCCCCATCGATTACATGCTCTTCAATCTTCGCAATATTGTGGCAGACATCGTAGATCAAACCCATATCCAACTGGTCAGCCGACTTCCCAAAGGTCTTCTCGAAAGACTCTCGCGTCCAATGGGTTATCATCTGCCTATTCGACCATGCGAAGTTGGCCGCACATGACATGGCGCCAATGTAATCTTCAACCTCGTTACTCTTTGCGGGGGCGCAGGCCAATTGCCGGTCCGGTAACTTGATTCCATATTTCTGCACGGCACGTTCCATTACTCGCAGGTAGTCGCTGCACACTTGGTAGCCGAACCCCCTGCTCCCAGTATGGACTAAGACGAGGACTTGGCCTTCCTTCCGGATACCTAATTTATCGGCAACGGGAGCGTCGAAGATCTTATCCACTTTCTCAATCTCGAGGAAATGGTTGCCGCTCCCCAAGCTGCCAAGTTGCGGTGCACCGCGTTGCTTAGCAACCCCGGATACCTTGTCCGGGTTAGCGGTCTGCATGCACCCATTTTCTTCGCAATGTTTCTGGTCCTCAGCCCAACCATACCCATGGTCAACAGCCCACTCAACGCCCTCACCAGTGACCTTCTCCAAATCCCCCTGCGAAAGCCTGCCAACCTTCCCCCGACTCCCAAGCCCTGAGGGAATATTCACAAACAACGTATCCAGCAACTTCCCAAGAACCGGCCGAACATCAGCCTCAGTCAGATTCGTCCTGATCAAACGGACCCCACAATTTGAAACAACCAGGCCATCGGCCACGAAGTTATGGTCCTTATGGTTGACTGTGAAATCGTAAACCGGACCAGCATATTCGGGGAAAACGGCATTTGAAATCACTGAATCGTAGACCATGCCTGATGGCCCGAGCTGCTTTTCACACTCAGACACGAATCCATTGAATGTTGGAAACTCGATGGGTTTCGAGCGATCCTTTAGCTCTCCTTTATGTTGCCTCTTAAGTGTGAGGTATTCTACAGCGAGAGAAGCGATCCGTTGGCGCTTCTTGTTGTACTCGTACCCTATCTGTGACCATATCTTGATCAGGTTCTCATCTCTGCTGCGTACGACAAGGCGAAGGCCGACAGTGCGAGGAGTCGACGGAATGGGTCTAGTCAGATATGAGTCGACGCCAAAGCCTCTTAGAAGCTTTCTAATCTGAAACAGGAAGCGGACGCCGCTTTTCGTGAGATTCCTTTTCTTGCTGACAGTTAGAGTCAACTGCTGAAAGTTGTACGGATGTCCGGTGATGGTTGATGGGGAAGTTAATTCTGCCCCGAAGAGCCCTGCCAGGAAATTGCGTTTAATCCAGAGGGGGGCAGTCATGATCCAGCTCGGGATCTCAAAGTCTACCTGAGTCTTCCTGCCCACAGGAAGACCAAGTTTGTTCATAAACAGTGCGAGCGATCGCGATTGAGTATGTATTGTGTTTTCGTGGCCAACCGTTTCGTATTCGCGATACGCCGTGACTACCGTTTGTCTCCTAGTTCGTGAATAGACTCTGGAGGGCCTGTAGCCAAGGAATTCAATATCTTTCCTCGCCTCTTCTAAGCCTTCACTCTCGCCTACTAGCGAAAGAATAAACCTCTCGCGACTCGAACTTCTGTCGGTTCGCTTTACGATGATTTTCGAGATATATCCGTCGCCAATCGCGTATCCTAGCAGCCGCGCGACTGCGCCAATTTTCGAGGAGTCAAGAGCGAGCGGAATTAGGCCGCGTGATTGCAGTTCCCTCGCAGTATACTCGTCGAAATTCCTGGGGCGCAGAAGGATGTTGTGCCTAGGTTGTTCGAATTTCACACCCCTAAATGGATACACGGCAACTTTCTCGCCAGTTGAGATGTCTCTAGCCGGCTTCATGCCAGTCGGAGTGAGAACAGGATGATCTCCAGTGGCAAGGATTGCACGACCGTTCCCCGTCTTCAACATTCTGATCGGCTGTTTGAGTCGGTTTTCCAGATACCCGACAACCGGGGCAGATGTCTCAACATGATCGTTCAAGTCGAAAACCTTCAGAATCGAATGCGGCCAGCATCTCGCGAAATCGCCTATCGTCCGCCGAAAACCATCCCGTGTGAGAATTTCCGTACTAGTGGCCAAACAGTTGATGTCGTAACCTATGCCGCCGGGGCTTACGACGCCTTCGTCGTAGTCGCTTGCTGCTACGCCTCCGATTGGGAAGCCGTATCCTTCGTGGCCGTCGGGCATGGTTATTGACCAGTTGTAGAGGCCGGGTAGGGTGGCGACGTTTGCGCATTGCTGCAGGGTAGCGTCGGTCCGCATTTTTTCGATTAGCGCATCGTCAGCGTAGATTCTGCCTGGGACGCGCATTCCGGGTTGTGCGTCTTTTGGAATCTCCCAGACGTATTTGTCAATGCGTTTTATCGGGATTTGCTGGGAGGTGTGGCCGTATGCTGAACCTTGGGACATGAGGATCACTCTTAGAATGTGGGGAAAACACGTCCGCGTTCTATTTAAGCTTCGACAAGTGCGTCCGAAAGATTTGAGAAGCTTGGGTTCATTTATGTTGACGAACTCTCTCACACTTTCACTTCTCTCTTCGAGCTAAATCCCTGTTCGCGCGGATTTTCGTTGTGATGTGATAATGGGACGCACGATTCCTTCCTACCGGATGGCGATTGACATGGAGATTGCGAAATGGAAGCCTTTCAGGGATGCGTTGCGGAAACCTGAGAAAGACATTTGCGAGAACATGCTCTTGCGTTCGAAACTCTACGCTTCAGCAGGCGGCATGGCTGTACGACCAGTCGTACTCGAAGCCATGCTTATGTCTATCCTCCTAGACCACCACATTCGCCTATTGGAACTAGTCACGGAAATTGAAAAAATCAAGCATCCCGAGGGAGCAAAAGAACCTAAAGGAATCGAAAAGTTTCTACAAGCACCTACATCGGATATTGAAGCATGCCAAACAACCATCGAAACTACGCCGTCGCCCGACAACAACTAATCTCATTCTTGCAAAGCCAGGGATTCAAGCCGCACCCAAACGAGGTATTCTGCCCCGCCGAGCATTGTTGGGTTGACGTAGCGGCTCTGAAAGGCCAAGATTACTGGGCTTTCGAATACAAATCACGAAATGATTCCATAAAGCGGGGGCTAGAGCAATGTTGCTCCTACGCAAAAGCATTCAACTATGTCGTGCTGGTTGCTGATCGGCATCGAGCAACTTCAAGCCCATACTTCGGACGGTTCAAGCGCAATGGATTCGGCGTCTGGTCTCATACTATGAACGGCTTCTATCCGTTACTCAACCCGAAGAGGCAAGGGGTTCTCAGAAAAGCCGCGGTTGTCGTGGAGCGACAGTTCAGGTGGGCGTTACCCAATATGAAAACAATCCCAGACTCACGCATAACAGATTGGCTCGTCCGTCAACCACCCTTGCGGCCGGCAAGTTGTAAACTCAGGGAGGCCCATGTCTTGGAAGAGTTGGGGGCTGGTCGAGGGATCCGTTCTTCCACGCGGTTATCTGGCTAGCTGCTTCGGTGAGGCTACCTACCGTCGCCTCCGGCTCAGCCTGGTGTGCAGCTTCTACCGGTTTCCGGAGCACATGAATCGAACGCATTCCAACCCTTCTTGCCCCGCATATGTCCGCCTCCAGCGAATCTCCAACAAAGACAGTGTCCGAAGATTTGACCGCCAACTCGCTCAGTGTGCGTGTGAAGATTTCTGGCCTGGGTTTTCTAATTCGCAATGAGGCCGAGGTGACGACGCTGCCGAAATATTTCGTGATATCATTTTTCTCTAGAATTGCGCGAACTGCCCAGTCGCTCTTCGCGTTTGAGACTAGCCCCATCTTGAACCCTTCATCTCTGAGGGTCGTTAATGTCTCAAGGGTGTCTGGGTACAGTTGCCAAGCTTCAACCTCGGGCGCAAAGAATTCGATTTCCGCGTTTCGAATCAAATCAACGCCTAGAACTTCTAACCTAGATTTTCGAAGTGTTTTTGCGATTATGTCCGCCATCGGGATTTCTACCTTGTAGAGGTCGGCTCTGGACGCGGCGTCCTCGAAAATGCGGATGAATGTCTCGGCGAACTGTTGATAGTCTAGCCGAAACCCTAATTTCTTGAGATAATCGTGGAGTGATTCTATGTTGTCGTTGAATACGTCGTCCCAAGGCCTGCTCATATGGACAAGTGTATCCCCTAGGTCGAGCAACACAGCGTTGAGCAATGAAATCGCGTTCTTGGAGCTTGGAGAAGCACATAACTCTTTGTTAGTCGCGTTGAGGCTGGCGCGTCTATCCACGTGTTATAAAAGAGCGTACCGATGATTGAATCATCGTGTGCGACATGCCTTCCGATTCGACTGGGATCGTCTTCCATGGTGGCGTGGGTGAAATCGGAGGGAACAAGATTCTCATTGAAGACAAAGGGACGCGGGTGGTACTTGACTTTGGTATGAGTTACTCTGACCGGCGTAAGTTCTTCTTTGACCCGATGCTTTCACCGGGCGACGAGCGAGACCTCCTTGAATTTGGAATTCTTCCGAACATCAAAGGCATTTACGAATTTGAGGACTCGAAGCCGTCTATCGACGCAGTTTTCCTCTCACATGCCCATGGAGACCACTGGGGTTACATCTCATTCCTGAAAAGAGAGATACCACTCCACTGCGGCGATACTTGCGCCCGAATTCTTGAAGCAATATCAGCCACAAAGGTCAGGCATTTCGAATCGGATATTCGAGGGCTTCAGTTTCAAACCTTCAGAACCGGGAATACGATCAAAGTGGGAAACATAGAAGTAACACCGTGCCACGTCGACCATTCTATCCCAGGTGCCTACGGTTTCATCATAAGGACGTCGCAAGGTTCCATAGCTTACACGGCAGACTTCAGAGTCCACGGAACCAAACCACAGTTAACAGACGATTTCGTCGAACTCGCTGCCAAATCTAGTCCGGAGGTGCTGCTGGCTGAAGGAACAAACATTCTTGGCGGACATGTCACGAGTGAACCCGAAGTTAAGTCTAAAGTCAACCAATTAATCTCGACGACAAAAAACCTCGTCCTAGCCAACTTCTCCAATGTGGACATTGACCGGATACGGACCTTTTATGAGGTCGCCAAGGAGAACGACAGAATGCTTGCGATCTCTCTGAAACAGGCGTACCTCCTCAACCAACTGTCATCGGACCCAAAGCTAGGACTTCCTAAGGTTCTCGACGCTAGCGAGAATATAGCGGTATTCAGACGGTCCAAGAAACGGTACTACGATTGGGAAGAGGCCGTGATGGACAAGGCAAAAACAATTGCCAGCGAGGAACTGAGAGAACAGCAGGACAAGTTCGTAGTAGCCTTCTCAATGCCAGACTTCAAAGAACTCGTGGATATAAGGCCGAAGGCCGGGAGTGTGTTCGTACTCTCAACATCAGAACCATTCAATGAGGAACAGGAATTCGAGTTCGAAAGGTTACAGAATTGGCTAGACCATTTCGGCCTACCAATGTACCACATACATTGCTCGGGGCACATAATGCCCAGCGAACTGAAAACGAAAATTCAACGAATCAAACCACGAAAACTGTTCCCTATTCACACAGATCATCCTGGTCTTTACGCTAAATACGTCGCCGACTTAGCGAAAATAGAGTGCCCTTTGAGGGGCCGGAGGTACGAAGTCGGCGCTTGAGGGTTAGAAGCGCTCGAACTCAACCCTTAGCGTCATGCCCTTTAGTTCTTGGGCGATCTTGCGGACTTTTTCCAAGTCGACGGGCATTCGCCGCGGCTCTCTCCCGGTTAGTATGACTTTGGTTTCTTGGGTTCCATCTGGAATCCAAACCGTGTTTATGGTAAGAATTGAGAGTGGGCTGAAGAGGTCCTCCAGAAAGTCTCGGTCGTCCCCGCCGTAGCTGATGAGTTTTACTCGTTTGCCAAAGGTCTCTCCAAGATCCTTAACGATTTTCGCTCCGCCGCCAAGTAGCTTGGGCATGTCCTTCTTGTCAACAAGGACGGCCATGACGCCGTCAGCTTCAACAGACCTATGATAAGTAACGTCTTGGAGAATTGGATTATCCTTTTCGAGTTCAACTATCCGCTGGATTACCTTAAGGTCTAACTCGGTGACCAGACCCTTCTCAACCTTCTCTTCACAACGCCGACACAGAATGCCGGACTTCACGCAAAATGCGTCCAGAATTGTCTTTACCATTCACTTTCAGCTATATCTTGGTCCCAACGATCGTCGGCTGGCTGCGCGTTTGCGCTTCCAGCGTCATCGCAGTGCACGAGGTCGAGCAAACTATTTGAAGATATTGTCTTTTCAACAAGTTCGAAGTTGAAAACTGAGAATTATTCTTAAGATCTGAAGTGGTTACTCTATACCTGACCGAGTCCAGTGAGTTCACGGCTGACCTCCCAGAGATGTTTTGCAACTTCCAAATCATAGGATTCCTTCGAAGACTTCATTTCGGCTTGCTTTGCGAAGTATTTACCAGTAGAGTGCTCAACTTCAGGAGATGATGCCAACCATACTACTGTCTTTGCGCCTTGCTCCGGGCTTAGCATCAATGGGGCGAAAACTCTCACAGTTAAACCCATGAAACCCCCGTTGTTCCGGCCAAAGTTCGTCCTCACAGATCCTGGGTGAACGCAATTGACCGTAACTCCAGTTCCCTCCAATAGCCTAGCTAATTCGTAAGTGAAGAGGACGTTTGCAAGCTTCGATTGGGGGTATGATGTCCATCCACTATACTTTCGCTCGCCGTGAAGATCATTGAAGTTGATATGTCCCCTACTTTGCGCTTCAGAGCTGACGTTCACGATTCTTGACGGTGCGCTCGCCTTCATCAATTCTAACAGCAGATTGGTGAGAAGGAAGTGAGCTAGGTGGTTGATGGCGAATGTTGCTTCGAAACCATCGGCCGTGACAACACGCTTACTCGCGTAGATACCCGCATTGTTAACGAGAACGTCGAGGCGGGAGAACTTCTGTCGGAAGTCATCCGCAAAGGAGCGGACAGAGTCGAGGCGAGCAAGATCAACCAAACCTACGCTCAAATCTTGATTATTGGATTCTCTGATGATCTCCTGTCTAGCCGCTTCTCCTCGCCCAGAGTCTCGGCACGCAAGCACGACAGTAGCTCCAAGTGCAGCAAGTCCGCTCGCAGTTGCCTTTCCAATACCAGAGCTTGACCCCGTTACCAAGCAAACCTTTCCATGCAACAGACCGGTTTTCTTATCGGTTTCCAATTTACTGGAACTCATTGTAGTTTACCCAACTATTGACAACTGGGGCATCTATATGTTGTCGGGCTTAACCATAATCCAATATGCTCCACAGGGATTGATAGTTCAAGCGTTGTTTTATTACGGAATCCAAGCAGTCTAGGGCACACGTTTACAGGATTCACGGACGAGGATCGATTTGAAGCTCTTCGAATATGAAGCGAAGGAAATCGCGCAACAGTACGGCGTTCCTGTTCCAAAAGGGTTAGTCGCGTCAACCCCCCAAGAAGCGAAGGATGCTTACTTGAAGCTCGGCCAGCCTTCGATGGTTAAGGCTCAGGTTCTGGTTGCGGGTCGGGGCAAGGCGGGAGGAATCAAACCAGCCTCAAGCCCTGAGGAGGCAGAGGAGGTTGCAAGGCTAATCCTTTCGATGTCAGTCAAGGGTGAGAAAGTTGCTAAGGTTCTTGTTGAACAGAAGCTAGCCAGCAAGCATGAGCGGTATGTTAGCATCGTTGTCGACCGAGCGTCGCGTTGCTACACAATTCTGTGCTCGACGGACGGTGGCGTAGACATTGAACAGGTCGCTAACGAGCACCCTGAAAGAATCATCCGGCACAAGCTTGAACCACTAATTGGGCTGCAGGATTTTGAGAGCAGAGCCGTCGCGAAGGGGATAGGGTATTCTGGTAAGCAGATGAACCAGGTAGCCTCCATCATCAACAAGCTCTTCAAAATCATGCTCGACTACGACGCTGAACTAATCGAATCTAACCCGCTAATTGAAACAGAGACTGGAGAGCTAATAGCCGCTGACCTAAGGATCCTCCTAGATGATAACGCGCTCTTCAGGCACCAGAAATTCCTCGAACGCATGAAAACGCTTGAACCTGATATGACACAACTTGAGATTAAGGCGCGGGAGAAAGGTTTGGCCTATGTTGAGCTCGATGGCGAGGTTGGAATTATCGGAAACGGCGCAGGCCTAGTCATGGCTACATTGGATATGATAATGGATTACAAGGGTAAGCCTGCGAACTTCTGCGACGTGGGCGGTGGTGCCAACGAAGAAAGAATTGCCGCTGCCCTTGAGATCGTGCTTGCCAACCCGAAAGTGAAGGTGCTTCTGATCAACATCATGGGTGGAATTACACGGTGTGATGACGTTGCGAGAGCAATTCTTGATATTCAGAAGAAAATGGGCATCACCAAACCTATGGTCATCCGATTAGTAGGAACCAACGAGAAAGAGGGACAGAAGATTCTCGCCGCGGCTAACATACCCTCACTGAACAGCATGGAAGAATCTGCGGCAAAAGCTGTGGAGTTAATTCCGAAGGCGAAGTAGAATGCCAATCCTAGTGGGAAGGAAAACCAAGGCGATCGTCCAAGGCATTACTGGTTCACAAGGAGACTTTCACACAAAGCTGATGCTTGAATATGGAAGCAAAATAGTTGCAGGAACCACACCCGGTAAAGGCGGAACCGTGGTGCACGGGGTCCCGGTTTTCGACTCGGTCCAGGAAGCTGTTGAGAAGTTCAAACCCACCGCGTCTATCATCTTCGTTCCAGCCCCAGGCGCCAAGGACGCCGCTCTCGAAGCCATCGCCGCCGGCCTCAACCCGGTCATAGTCATTACAGAAGGAATTCCTGTCAAGGATGAGATCCAGATGATGGAAGTCGCCAAGCTGAAGGGAGCCACCATCATCGGACCAAATACGCCTGGTATCATAACGCCGGGGCAATGCAAGCTGGGCATAATGCCTGGGCACATCTTCAAACCCGGCAAGGTAGGGTTAGTTTCTAGGAGTGGAACGTTGACATACGAAATCGCTGCCAGCCTCACCAACGCCGGCCTTGGACAATCCACCTGCCTCGGAGTTGGGGGTGACCCAGTTGTAGGTTTGAGCTTCGTAGAGGTCCTTGAAATGTTCAGAAAGGACACTGCGACAAGGGCTATTGCGATGATCGGCGAAATTGGAGGTAACGCCGAAGAAATGGCTGCTGAATACGTAAGGAAGACCAAATACCCGAAGCCAATCGCCGCTTATGTTGCTGGACGTGCCGCCCCCCCAGGAAAACGCATGGGACACGCGGGTGCAATCATCACCGGGAAGGCTGGGACAGCCGAAACGAAAATCGAAGCCCTCAAACACGCAGGAGTGAAGATTGCTCTCAAACCTGGCGAGATTGCGAAACTCCTCAAACGACGTTAAACAACCCCATCTGTCAACCTAACGTTTTCTTGAACATCGAATTAATAGCGCTGCAACTGAAACAAAGCTGGGAATGGTAGTTTCCGTTGTTGAGACGAACACATTACACGGACGAAATAGAAAACGCGAAAGGCCAATCAGTCGTCTTAGCTGGGTGGGTCCACGACATTAAGGATCTCGCTCGGGCGAGATTCATTTGGCTAAGGGATCGGCAAGGTATAGCGCAGGTCACGATAATCAAAGCAAACGCCACGCCTGAGATACTGAAGCTATCAGGAAGCCTGGGTAAGGAAGATGTCATCACGGTTGAAGGTACTCCCGTCAAAGAAAGGATCGCTAAAGTCGGCGCCGAGATTACACCAACCAAGATTGAACTCGTCGTCAAAGCAGAGGCAGCCCCCCCACTTGACATTTCCGGAAAGATCGAGTCTAACTTGGACGCGCGCCTTGATTGGCGTGTGATCGACTTACGGAGGCGGGAAAACCTCGCAATCTTCCAGATCCAATCAAAACTCGTTGAGGGAATGGTAGAATACCTCCAACAGAGAGGCTACCTGCAAGTCTTCACACCCTGCCTGCTTGGTGGAACATCCGAAGGCGGCGCGGAAGTTTTCAAACTAGATTACTTCGGCAAAGAAGCCTTTCTGCGACAGGACCCACAACTCCACAGGCAGTTGTGCATAGCAGCGGGGTTCGACAAAATCTACGACCTGGGACCAAATTGGCGGGCTGAACTCTCCCACACCCCTCGCCATCTTTGCGAGCATAGAGGGATGGCGGTTGAATTTGGTTTCATGAACGACGAGGCCGACATGATGAGAGTTGAAGAAGAAATGGTTGTAGCCGCAATGAAGAAGGTTAGAGAGAACTGCACGAAACAACTTGAACTCCTGCAAATTCAAGTGGAGATTCCGAAGACGCCACTTCCTGTAATGAGATTTCCCGAAGTCTACGAAATACTTGGCGAGTATGGCAAGAAGTTACCCCACGGAAGCGACCTGGACAAAGAAAGCGAAACCTTGCTGAGCAATCACGTTCAGGAGAAACATAAGTCCGACATGTTTTTCATTGATAGGTACCCGTTCAAAGTCAAACCCTTCTACGTTATGCGCGTCGACGAGGAACCTGAATGGTCCCGAGGCGTCGACCTAGTGTACAGGGACATCGAGCAATCGTCGGGTGGCCAGCGGGAACACCGACACGAGAAGATCATGGCCCAGTTGCGGGAGAAGAATGTTAACCCTGAAGCAATGAAATGGTTCACCGACCCCTTCAAGTTCGGCGTCCCACCCCACGGCGGCTTCTGCCTGGGCATTGAGAGGTTCACGATGGCCTTACTCAAGAAGGAAAACGTGAAAGAAACGACCCTCTTCCCCCGCACACCCGAACGCCTCTTGCCGTAGCTTAGAAAAGTGGTGGGTTCCAATCCGACCGGCCCCACCACGTCATGGGATTAATAGCCAGTTTCTTACCCTGTTCCACTCAGCTGTCATCCAAGCGAGACTGACATACTCGATCGTCAGTCCACGACGTAGAAGCCTTAACTGCTGTTCACTCACTGCGCTTCGGCCTGGAATTGTACTCTTTCCTGGTTGGAAGTTCATCTTGTTGAAGCCAAGACGGGTGCTGCTCGGCGTAGTCAACAAAGCGTTCCATACGCTTTACAGTATCCTTGTGGACGTGATGCTCGATACCTTCCGCGTCAGATTTGGCGATTTTCTCTTCGACGCCGAGGGTTCTAAGGAATTTGAGGATCGTACGATGTCTCTGCTGCACAGATTTCGCTAACTGTTCTCCACTGCTTGTCAGAGTGAGGCCTCGGTAACGCACATAGACGATGAATCCCTTTGCATGTAATCTCTGAAGCATGACTGTAACGCTAGATGGTTTGACAGCAAGAAGTTCTGCAATGTCTGCTGATCTAGCGTAGCCCTTCTTCTGTATGAGTTCGTAGACGACTTCAAGGTAATCTTCAACTCGTGTGAGGTCGAAAGCAGGGTTCAGTCGCGAGCCTTGAGTCATCACATTGGCACTTCCCGTACTGATGAGAAAAACAGGTAGGCATTAGGCTGAATGATTCTGTCGGCTGAGATCAAAGCTGGGACTAGTGCGATTCTTCTGTTGAATTCTTTCATCATTTTCTGCTCCCTTATGTCTCAACAGCCTTCTTCTTTCACCATCATTGTCACTTGTCAGTTTGTTCTTAGTAAGCCAGTTTATCGCAGCGTAGCGTAGACAAGGTACAGATGATAGGCGCCGTAAGCCCCTAGAATCAAAGCCTGCAGATAGACGCTGAATGGAGCCATAATATAGTATATCAGGTACGTGTTTAGCGCCACAATTACCGTCCCAGTTAACACACCGAGGAATGTGGTTAAGCGTTTGTTGACAAGCTGCCCCATGAGGTCTTTCTTGGCGGTGTATACTAGCAGAGGTATCATGGGTAACGCGATCATCAGGCTCAGGAGTACTTGGCTGTAGACCAACAGGGACAGCGGGTCTAGACCTAGAAGCACCGCTACCGTCGTTGGAAAAACGTTGAAACCTCTCGTGATAACCCTTCTGACCGTTTTGTTCACCTTTGTCCCCAGCAAGCCGTCCATGACCGCTTGACCGGCTAACGTTCCGGTCGTCGAGGAGGCAAGGCCGGAGCATAGCAGCGTCACAGCGAACATAATGGCGGCGACCGGTCCGTAGATTGGTATCATTATGCGGTACGCTTGGTCCACTGCTGACACGTTGGTGAACTTCGGGTAGAAGACCTGCGCGCTCACGATCAGGATCGCAGCATTGACCATCCCGGCGATCGTGAAAGCAAAGATGCTTTCGCTGGTATGGAGCTTCAACAATCGTTTCCTTTCCTCACCGGTGTGCTCCATCACTTTGTCCCTGGTCAGCGTGGAATGTACGTACAAAGCGTGTGGCATCACGGTCGCGCCGATGATGCCAACTATCAAGACTATGTTGTCGGGGTTAAGCGCGGGGGAGACAAAGGATTGAGCAAGCTGAGTTATGTTCAGGCCCGTCACGAAGACTTCGTAGAGGAAACCGAAACCGATGATCGATATGAACACCATAAAGAAGTATTCGAGCGACCTGAAACTTCGCGATGTTAGAGCTAGCAGGATTAGGATATCAGCGGCGCCGAATATCGACGCGTAAAGGAGGGGTACGTTGAATAGTATGTTCAGGGCGAGAACAGTGCCTAGGTATTCGGCAAGGTCGGTGGCCGCGATTGCTGCTTCGGCCCCAATCCAGTTCAGAAAAATGTCAAACCTTCTTCTGCTCGACTTGTTAAGAGACTCTCTGACGAGTCCCGCTAAATCTTTGCCCGTTGCTATTCCTAGTTTTCCGGAGAGATACTGGAGGAGCATCGCCATGAAATTCGCCATCCAGACAACCCAGAGCAAACCGTAGTTGAATGCGGCCCCCGCCTGTATGTCTGTGCCGTAGTTCCCCGGGTCCATGTATGCCATGCTGGTGATTAATGCGGGACCCGCGAAGATGAAAAGTGCACGATACTTGCTAACGAATCGCCGCATCTGCAAATTTAGATGAACCTAACTAGTATAGAAGCTACTATTTTTGATAGGCAAGCCAAGCCATAAGTCTTTAGTTCTTTGCTTTGCCATTCAGCAAGATCGGCAAAGCGGTATCCGACCTGCTCGTAATGCGCTGTCTTCAGCGTGGGTATCACGCCGTATTTTCTGAGCTGCCCACATCCCCGAATGGGAAGCCCTAACAGGCCTATTGGCTCTATTGAACCCACGATATTGATGGGTTCGAATCCCACCGGCTCCACAATTGAATTCTGGGTTGTTACCAAACGGTCCTGTTGGCAGTAACAGACTGCCTATGACCATGGACTCCATGTTTCCATGCAGGCGTGATTCCATGGAAATTGTGGGCAAGTCTACTATTACAGGAAAATATCAATTGACGCTCCCAAAATTTGTAAGAGAATTCCTCAGAGCTGACAACGGCGACCTAATAGTGTTCATCAAAGACCACAATAAGATTGTGGTAAAGCGAGGCACGGTGAAGATCGAGGAATGAAGAAACTCACACTGGAGAAACCAGCAAATATCGGACTTGGTCACGCACTGGACAACGGCATGGTTATTCTCCTAGTCTCCGCGGCCGTGATTGGAGTAGGGTATTTCCTGGCTCAAACCAATGAAAGATTCCTATACGTACTGTCGAATGGGCTTCCACCTTTACTGGCTTCTGCTGCCTTCGTTGCGGCAGCGGTTGGCTTGGTCCGTAATGGCGTGACAACGAAGGATCGAGTTTCAGTCGTTTGGTTATGTTACGCGGTCGGAATCCTGCTTTGGCTACTTGGAGAATCCACCTGGGCGGTGTATACACTCTGGTATTGGATTCCCATCCCGTTTCCTTCGCCTGCTGATGGTTTTTGGTTAGCGGGATACGTTCCCTTAATGTGCGCAATGGTGATTCTAGCTTGGCCTTTCAGGGAATTCTTTTACTCACGGAAAATGCTGACTGCAAGTCTTGTGGTTTTTGTTTTAGCAGCTCTACTGCTCGTGGTTCTGATTCCTCCGACTTACTCATCTGAGATTGGGAAAAATTCCCTCGAAGTTGTCGTTGGTTTGGCTTATCCGCTCCTTGACGTGGCCTTATTGATTATTGCGGTGCCGATTTTATTTCTCTTCAGGAGAGGTACGTTCTGGCGACCCTTCCTGTTCGTCACCATCGGATTGCTGCTTACTTTCCTGGCAGATGTTCTGTTTACTTGGGCGACGTTGAGTGGTGCTTACTATGATGGCAGTTACCTTGAATTGTTCTTTCACTGGTCGTATCTGACGCTTGCTTACGGGTTCTACTTGAGGTTCAGAGGTGGCACCAGGGACAATCTGCTGGAATAGCCTTGACAGTGCAGGCTGATTTTGACGCCGCGCTACTTGAATCCATAGACGAAAGCATAGAGGCCCTTCTCGGGCAGGAAGTAGCACTCGCCCTTCACTTGAACCTCAAGAATAAACGATCAATCTGCCGAGAGGAGATTCCAGATAACATACCAACCCTTTGTGCTGTACTCGAGAAGTATTTTGGACCAGGGGCTCGAACGATTGGGAGGGCGATTGCACGGAGGCTTTATTCGAAGCTGGGTCTTGAGTTTTCCATCAAGGACAATTACCAACTCACGAATTATGTTGAAGATGCGAGGAGGCCATTCATAAGCAATGCACAAAGAGCAGGAGAGACTTTCGAATGAATGTCAATGGTTTCGTCAGCAGATACTCAACGAGAGTCGTGCCGTCAATTATGAGGGCTCGAATGCATTCCACACGCTCGGAATGACCATTAGTCCCACGATTTGTGGGTTCAAATCCCACTGGCCCCACCAAGTTCAGGTCTCGCCTTGGTTAGTCATCTTGCCATTGCAAGGTCAACGTGGTCGACGGCCGTGAAGCTACCGAATTTCTTCGTCAGACCATGAGTCTCAATCGCGTACTCGGATAGCGGAGCCAAATCGGGTCTCTGGAGAGTCATTATGGTGCCTCAGTCGATTCCCATCGTGCCCGATCCCTGCGACGATCACGGTATCGCCTGGAGCCGTCTCAGCTTGCTCTGAGAAACAACAACTGTACCGCATTGCTGACAAGCCAACATTTCTTCGTCACTCGTACTTCAACGCGTTTATCACATTCATTTTTGATGCTTTCCAAGCAGGATAAAGACCAGCCACAATAGCGATAACAATTGGGAAGAACAAGCTGAACAGAATTAGTTCTGGGCTAAAGACGGGGCTAGAAGCAAATGACGTTGAACTCGCACCACCTCCAGCTCCGAATCCGCCTCTGCCACCGCCGAATAGGCCGCCTCCTATCACGAACGATAACAGGTAACCAGCCGCCGTACCGAGTAAGCCGCCGATTAATCCGATGAGGATGTTTTCGGAAAGAAACATGGCAAGTATTTGGTTTCGTCTGAAACCTAGTGCTTTCAGGATTCCGATTTCTCTTGTTCGCTCTATTACTGCAACGTAAGTTGTGTTAGCAACCATTATTGCCGCAACGAATAATGAAACGGCTCCTATGCTTCCGAGAAATATCGTTAATTGTCCGGTGATTGCTGATATGCTGCTTGCAATTGAGCCCGCACTTATTACTGAAATATCGGTGCCGTAC
>Ga0208321_1000079_pt1 | contig 115762 bp, 82 predicted proteins | sample June2015DPH_4_15_FD_184692 | JGI IMG/M metagenome (GOLD analysis project Ga0208321, IMG submission 184692) | Peatland microbial communities from SPRUCE experiment site at the Marcell Experimental Forest, Minnesota, USA - June2015DPH_4_150... | ecosystem: Environmental > Terrestrial > Soil >... | reverse complement strand
CGGCAAATAACAGCCCCCGGCCATACATCCTCGCCGTCATCCACTCGTAACCCGCCACCATCAGCATCGGCACCGCCAAGCCCACCAACCACCAGACCCCAAACTTCCGGGTCCGAAGCAGGCTCAAAATGGGCAAGAGGGGCAGCAAGGTTAACGCGCTGTATTTGGTCAGCACTGCCAGACCCGCCAGCACTCCCGCCACCACAAACCACCACCCCCTTCGTTCATCCACCAACGCCCCCTCCCAAACCACCAGCGCCCAGATCCAGAATGCCAGCATCAGCACGTCGCACATCAGCGTCGTGCTCGACACCAGAAACACCGGCGTGAGGATGCCTATCAGCGTCGCCAACAGCGGCCGCTCACACCACATCCGCGCCAAGGAATAAAGGCCCACCGCGGCGGCGAAGGCCACCGCCAGACAGGCCAGGTGCAGGACGTTTTCGTTCCAGCCAAACAAGGAGGCCACCCCCGCCAGAAAGTAGGACATCAACGGCGGATTACAGTTGGCCTTCCACATGGGGATGGTGGAGTCCCAAATATTCACTTCGGAACCGAAAAAGTCCGTGGGATGATGCTGAATCCATTCCCCCGTCCAAACGAAGAGCACATCATCCACATGGATGGCCTTGTTGATAAACGGCCCCATACACACGACCAAAATGAGACCGATTACGATGCGGGGATGCGTTGCCAGCCAGGATTTCTTCACAGGCACAGGTTCTGATTCGGCATTCATCGAAACGCCGCAAACGTTACCAACGAATCAACCTCCAGGCAATCTTCGGAAGTTTGAGCGGACGGGCACAAAGCCAGCATGGGCTTATTATGATTGTCTCGCCAGATTTCACCAACCTCCAGCGCGTTCGCAATCAGTTGATTTCATCTGGTTAGAATTCATCTTCAAGCGTTGCAGTGCATGGTGAAGCAAATCACGGTTTTACCAGGCAAATTGCTGCTGGATGGTTATGAATTGGCCGACTTCAGGATGGGTTCGTCAAATCATTCAAAATGGCTCGTCAAACCATTCGTCATTTAATAGTTCTTTCGGGATTGGGATTTAGTCATTAGGTTTTCATCAAATGCTTGAGCAAACGGTCCAGATTGTTTCCAACGAGCGCGCTACCGACTCTTATTTTCGTCTCGTGCTGCGCGCGCCGCGGATTGCCCCGCTGATCCAACCGGGACAATTCGCGCACATTCGTGTGCTACCGATGAAGGACTCGTTGCTCCGGCGGCCCTTCAGCATCTTCCAGGTTTCCGGCGATACTTTTTCCATTCTCTACAAAACTGTCGGCAAAGGCACCGAAGTCCTCGCGCGCATGCAAGCCGGCGAGGAACTCAGCGTGATTGCTCCGCTCGGCCACGGATTCACCGTGCCGAAGCGCGGCGGCGAGACTCCCCTGCTCGTCGCGGGCGGCTACGGCATGGCCGCGATGTATCTGCTGGCACAACGCTCGCCGCAGAAAGGCATCGCTTTCGTCGGCGGCCGGCGGCGCGTGGATATTTTGTGCGAAAAGGAATTTCATGCGCTCGGCTGGGACGTGCGCGTGACCACCGAGGATGGCAGCCACGGCGAGAAAGGACTCGTGACGAAACCGCTGCAGGCCGAATTGAAACGCAGCACGGCGCGACGCAAGTTGTTTGCCTGCGGACCGACGGGAATGTTGAAAGTTGTCGGCCAGATCGCCGGGGAATTTAAGGTGCCGGCGGAACTTTCGATGGACGAACATATGTGTTGCGGCGTCGGCGTCTGCCTGACGTGCGTGATTCCGGTCAAGACCGGAGAGAGATGGGAATACCAGCGCACCTGCACCGAAGGTCCGGTATTTGATTCACGTCAAGTCGAATGGGAGGTGGCCGGATGAATTTACGATTTACGATTGGGGAGCGCGCCCGCCCCGGGTGTAGTTTTCCGCGCCCTCGCGGAAAACAATTTGGAGGTGGATTCATGAATCTCTCCGTCCAAATCGGCAAACTGAAGCTGCAAAACCCGGTCATGGTCGCCTCGGGCACGTTCGGCTACGGCGTCGAATACGCGCAACTCCTCGACCTGAACCAGCTTGGCGCAGTCGTCGTGAAGGGCATCCGGCTGCATCCGGTCCGCGGCAATCCCACGCCGCGCACAACCGAGGTCGCCAGCGGCATGCTCAACGCCATCGGTTTGCAGGGACCGGGCGTGGATGGTTTCATCAAGAAATACTGGCCGTTCCTCAAAAAACTGAAGGTGCCCACCATCATCAACATCTGGGGCACCACGATTGATGAATACGCCGAGGTGGCGCGGCGATTCGATGCGCTGGGCGGCGTTGGCGCGCTCGAACTCAACGTTTCCTGCCCGAACATCAAGGAAGGCGGCTCGCAGTTCGGGACGGACGTGAAACTGCTCGCGCAGGTCGTAATGGCGTGCCGCAAGGCGACGAAGCTGCCGTTGATTACGAAAATGAGTCCGAACGTGGTGAGCATTGCGCCTTACGCCCGGGCGGCGGAGGAAGCCGGCAGTGACGCACTGGCGGTCACAAACAGTTACCCGGCGATGGCGATTGATATTGAGACGCGCAAGCCGAAGCTGGCGAACGTGACGGGTGGTCTGACCGGTCCGTGCATCAAGCCGATTGCGATCAAACTGGTTTGGGAAGCGGCGAAAGCGGTGAAGATTCCGGTCATCGGCATGGGCGGCATCCAGAACGCGGCGGATGCCATTGAATTCATGATGGCCGGTGCGACAGCGGTGGCGGTGGGCACGGCAAATTTCTACGAACCGCAGACGACGTTGCAGGTGATTGCCGGCATCCGCGAATTCGCGCAGAAGCACGGCATCAAGGACGTGCGCGAAATCACCGGCAGCATACAGGTGGGGAAGTGATTCCAAGCACACCTGCCTCCGGTTTTACTAAATAGCGGTCTTTCCCGTGCCAGAATCGGCGCTTGACGCTATAGGGTGTCGAAGTAGCCTTCATTGTGTGAGTAAGGACGAAACCAATTTTTCGTCACCTGTAGAACGCACCTTCTGCACTGTTTCGCTCATCGCGGCTGCGGCTCCGAACATCTTCGCGCCTTGGTCTTCGACCAATTCTCCATTGCTTGGCGCATGCCAAAATACAAAGACGCATCCTGCGTTTGTGGAAAGGAGCAAAGAATATGAAGCGGCTCAGTAATACACCGTCAGGCGGCGCGGCGCTTCGTGCGCGTCTTCGTTTGGCCTTTATGGTTTGTCTGCTGGGGTTTTCGTTCGGTTGCACTGCGGTCAAATTGCCGTCCTACACAGGGCAGCCTGTCGAACGGTATCCAAACGTTCAGATCAAGAACGGGCTGGCGGTGGCAACCCATCCTCTCACTGACAAACGGGAGAGCAAAAATTACTTCGGCCTCGATTTGGTGTCGGCCGACATCCTTGCAATTTACGTCTCCGTCGAGAATCGAAGCCCATCCTCGAACTTCATCTTGCTCCCGGAAAGAACATCTGTTCGTTTTGGCAGCGATAAGGAATATGCGCCTTTTGGTTCGCCCAGACCCAAAGCGGGTCCAAAAGGGGGACCAGATAGGTACGCTGTCTTCGCTACCATTTTTACCGTAGCCGCGCCTTTGGTGTTTGCCGATGAGAAACAGGAACTTGATGCGGGCGCAATCAATTTCCATCTTTTCGAAGAGGAATTTTCCCCGACAACCCTCGCTCCCGCCGGCCAAGCCTGGGGATTTGTCTATTTCCAAATTCCCGGCCTTCAGAAAGAGTCTCGACCATGTGTGTTTCATTTCGAGGGAATAGAGACAAAAAGCCGCGCTATGGTGCCGTATGACTTCGCCCTGGAAATCAACAGGAAAGAATGAGGCAAAAATGCATCGCCATTTATTTAAACCCGGTTTGACGCTGCTCCTGTCGGCATTTTTTCTGACGTGGTTTGTTGGATGCAGGAGTGTTCCCCAAAACGAGCCTGTTCAATCCGGAAGGTTTTCCCCATCCGGTGACAAAATACCGCTCAAGGTGGCGTTGCGACTCCCCGCGACGAATGTTTGGATGGGTTGGCTGACGCGTGAAGACTGCATCCAGTTAACTCGCGCGGTATTCACCGAAGTCCAGGTCCAAGATCCCTCCGGTGAACCTGTTGGGACGGACGTGCAGGCAATTCTCACGCCGCCCAGCGGCTGGATATCGAGAACAATGCACACGGGCATCAGCGCGTGGCGCGATGAGATCGTGACGCTCAGGGGAGTATGGATCCTGACCGACCGCAATGGAGAAATTCTCTGGGTGGACACGATCAAGGCTCGAGTGCGCGGCTCAGGGCATGGCCCGCACATGAACAGGAACGGCAGGCAACGGGTTCAAACATTATTGGATGGCTTTGCCCAAAAGTCCTATGATTCCCTGCGTTCTGCACCAGCGATCAGGGAATTTGCAAACTTCAAACAAAAGTGACCGTCGCGGAAATACCGGTGGTCTGACTGGTCCGTGCATCAAACCGATTGCGATCAAACTGGTCTGGGAAGCGGTCAAGGCGGTGAAAATTCCCATCATCGGCATGGGCGGCATTCAGATTGCGGAGCACACTGGCTCCGCTTAATCTTTTACGATTCTAATGTTCGAACACCGCTCAAAACCGTTGTTGCCACGCCGGGAATTTTACGCGCGTCTGGCGCGGAGCGCGTGCATCGGTCTGTTGGTCATCGCGTTCGCGCTCGGCATTGGCATGATTGGTTACCGGGCCTTTGAGCCAATGTCGTGGGTGGATGCCTTCGTCAATGCGGCGATGATTCTGTCCGGGATGGGGCCGGTGTCGCCGTTGCAAACCGATAGCGGCAAGATTTTTGCCGGCTGTTACGCGCTGTTCAGCGGCCTGGCGTTCCTCACGAGTCTCGGCATCATTATTGCGCCGGCCTTCCACCGGTTCCTCCACAAGTTCCATCAGGAAGAAGCGAAACGCGCGGACAAAGCGGGCGGGTGATTTTTCAAGCGTGGCGGCAGCCATCTTGGCTGCCGTATCGCCCGGCTTCCAGCCGGGTGGTCTGATGTGGAAATGAGGTCATGACGTAGGTTCGGTTATGGGATTATATACTTAACAGAGGCAGAAAGTTGGAATTGCCAATGTTTAAAAGGATTAAACCAACATTTTTAGCACCTGTTTAAGGCGGGGTTTTGACGGCCTTATACCATGCAAAATGGGGCGTTTTGGGGGTCAAATCCGATGCCGTCCGAAAATAAATGCAAATTTTTCCCTTTGTGGTCGTTGGTTCTTGATGAATAAACCCTGCTGGATATTAAGACATCATCACTCAACGACGAAAATTCGCGTGCTATTTCTATAATTGCGTTGGCTATTGCGATTTGCTCACTGGTTGCTCAAGTGGTTTTACTGGTGTTGCGGTGGTAGAATTGAGCGAGTGCCAAAAACTCAACGCGGCAATGCCCACCGAAATAATTGAAACCACGATGGCTGTAATGGCTATTCGCCGCGTTGAAATTCCCGCCCGGCGTTTCCACTCTTGTTCCGCAAGAATCCAATGGGCTTGTTTTGGTTCGTAATGGCTTTGCCATTCCGAAAGTTTTTTATCGTCCCATTTCAAAAGTTGTTGCACATCGAGTTTTTTTAAATCTTCGGCGGCTTGTTGGTGGGCGTCGTAATCGTGGACAAATTTCTTTCCTTTTTCGGTGACGTGTAATTCTGAACAAACTTCTTGCCCCCCGTATGGGATAAATAGGGTTTTATTAGTCAAAAATTCTTCCGTCTTTACCGCCCTTCCCCACCTTCCCTCAACATACCCGTCCTTTTCCATGTCAATGAACCAAGCCATTTCTTCTGTGTTTGGCGTTGGCGCAAACCGCGCATGAAGCGGAGCGGCTATAATTGCCCGCAACGTATCTACCTTCCATTTTATGGGGGCTTCTGCCATGCGTAAATCTGTCAGGTTTGAGTGGTTATTAACCTGCAAAACCCGCGACAGGTCAAGCTGACAGAGATTTTACTTTTTCCGCTTTGGTTTTTTGGCGGCGGCCTTGGCCTTTTTCGACGTGGGCGGCGGCGGTGTGTTCGCCAGATGCTTCATGGCATTCTCAAAGCTGATGCCGTGCAATCGCAAGTCAATGGCTTTAGGCATATAGGTTTTTAACTTTACTTGGCCTGATTTTACCACTTTTCTACCGGCAGGGCAAACCATCATGCCGCAGAAAAAAAAGAGCCGCACGTTTCACGGAATTCACCATGTTCTAAACTATCATCCCGAAGTTGGTAAATTTGCCAGAGAACGGCCCGGAGTTTTCGGGGACAAAGAGGAGTTTTTGGTGCTGGTCAAAGCAGCCATAGAGCCTTGGTTTTTCCACTCCGAAAACAAACTCCTTGAATCATTTGGCAGAATCTACTCGCGCTGGCCCGATGACGTTCTCGCATTCATGTGCGTGGTAAGAAAGGTTTTGAATAAATGGGGAAAGACGCAGGCGGGCACGGTAATGAAATTTCTTTGCAACCATGACACTGTCAGCATTGAAAGTCGCAGACAGGTCTATGACAACGGGGGCAAGTGTGTCGCTATAACCGTGAAAAACTTATTGGACGACGGAGAAAAACGAATTTCCGTCATTAATTTGCATCCTGATAAAATCAGAGAACTATCACACCCAAAACTAAAGGTCGTAGATTCTTTGTTAGACAAAGAACTTGCGGCGCTCTTAAAAGTAAATTCTGAATCGGTAAAAAAGGCGCGTCAGGAACTTGGCCGTATAAGTGGGGAAATTGCATTTTGGGACAATCCCGAAATTGTGGATTACATGAAGACAGGGAAAATGACGCCTGAATGTGAGCGGCTTTGGGAAGCATACACCAAAGGGAAAAACTAAGAGGATTTCTTCCCTTTCCAAAGGGAAAACTTAATCGAGCCGGTTCCCATTCAACTTCTCGCCTCATTCGTGTCTGGTGATAAATTACACTCGCGGAACTCAAAATCCGTTTGCAGGCGCATAAAATTTTGAAGCCGCTTTGTGTCCAATGCCCGCGCCGGGTGTTTTTGAGTTGGATGCAAGGCGGTTTCTGTTTGTAGGTGAACCAATGTAAACCGACCAAGTTGAAACAAAAAGAAAGGGCGGCTTTCGCCGCCCAAAACTTTGACGCTTCGGCATAGAAGCCGAAATCGCTCTAACCAAAGACACGATAGAGGATTCTCGCCGGGGCGTCAACTAAAACCGTAAATCCAAATGAATCATCATTATGGAAAAACCAAAATTATGCCCAAATGGAACGGCAAGAATCGTGATTGTTACTCCGCCACGGTGGAAAAAGTGCAACCAAATTCAAAGGCTGTTTCCAAAGCGCGATATTGGCCGCAGGCCAATGCGCCGATAACTAAATAAAAACCGCCCCGCTGGAGTAAAATCTGGCGGGGCATTATTGCTTGCGGCGGATTCGCTTTCTTCCCCATCGGACTCTTGGCCGCCTTGGTTTGACCAGCCAATGACAGGCTATGTCCTTTTTCATTCAGTTAATCGGCCTGCGATACATGAGCCGCCGACCCTCAACCATCGGCAAAAACTTTTCCATGCGTTCGCCGTCTTTGTCTTTGCGCGTGTTCCAACGGAATGAAAATTCGTTGGCATATTTCGGCAGATGTTCCCGGCTGATGTGATGCCAGCTTCCGACGATGCCCCTCTTGAACAAACTGAAAAACGATTCGCAAGTATTGATGCCAGACTTCGTGCCGTCGTCATTGGTGCGGGAATACTCATACTTGGAATGGTTCACAACGTCGTGCCGCTTGTAATCTTTGAACCGCCCACGATAAGCTCCGTGTTGGTCTGTGTTCAAAACCGCATCTTTGCTCACGCACTCACGAATAATCTGTCCGGCGTTTTTGTGTGTGATGTTGGAAACAATGCGAGTCTGCATCGGCCCGTCGCGCTGCACCAATGCGACTACTGCGTCCTTTGAACTTTTTGAGTGCTGTATGTCGGAGCGCGGCCCGATGTATGTCTCGTCCACTTCAACCGTTCCGGTTAACAGCTTGCTTGGTTTTGAATCCGGCCCCATTGCAAACCGGATTCTGTGCGCCATAAACCAAGCCGTTTTGTAAGTCACCTTGAGCATCCGGTGAAGCTGGTTTGCACTTATGGATTTTTTGCTTGAGCACAGGATGAAAACGGCCAAGAGCCATTTGCCAATCGGAATGTGTGAATCTTCAAACACCGTGCCGACTGTGGCGGTAAATGTCTTGCGGCACGCCGCGCAGCAATACAGGCCGGGACGCATTTTGTTTTGTGCCTTGGTGTTCGGCTTTGATGTCAGCCTGTAAACCTCGTCGTGCTTGCAATGCGGGCAGACAGGGCCATTCGGCCAACGCCATGATTCAAATAATTCACGCGCCTTGTTCTCGTCGGAATAATCCTGCGCCAACGAAATGAGATTCAACTCATCGTCTTGGCTTTGTTTATGCTTTTTGTTCATGCGTGAAATCTAAACCATATACCTTGCATCTGTCAAGTATATAATCCCGGTTCGGTTATGTAGCTCAGGCGGCAGGGATGCCACCGGCTACGGCAGGCAAGATGCCTGCCGCTACAGATCGGTGGCAGTGCCCGAATACGCCCGACCGAAAGCCCATGCCACTATTCTGTTTTGCGCTTGGCGCGCGACGCGCTATGCTTCGGTCATGCTTTGGGCATTCACCAAGTATCACGCACTCGGCAATGACTACATTGTCATTGACCCGAAGAACCTGCCGTCGCCGTTGACGACCGCGCAGGTTAAAACGATTTGCCATCGCAATTTCGGCATCGGTTCGGACGGCATTTTGCTCGGTCCCCTGCCCTCCAAGCAGGCGAAGTTCGCGCTCCGCATTTTCAATCCCGACGGCAGCGAAGCCGAGAAAAGCGGCAACGGGCTGCGGATCTTCTCGCGTTACCTGTGGGACAAAAAATTGGTCGGCAAGGATGAATTCGACGTCGAAACGCCCGGCGGCGTGGTGAAAGCCACGGTTATGGAACGCGGCAAAATTGTGCGCGTCGAGATGGGCAAGGTCAGTTTCTGGAGCGATGAAATTCCCGTGGCCGGCCCGCGCCGCGAAGTCATCAACGAACCGATCCATCTGCGCGGGGAAAGATTCAACTTTTGCGCGGCCACCGTGGGCAATCCCCATTGCGTGCTGCCGCTGCCGAAAATCAGCGCTGATCTGGCCCGCCAAATGGGACCGCTGCTGGAAACGCACCTGCGTTTTCCGAACCGCACCAACGTGCAATTCATGAAGGTGCTCGACCGGAAAAACATCCAGATTGAAATCTGGGAGCGCGGCGCGGGTTACACGCTGGCGAGCGGCAGCAGCAGCAGCGCGGCGGCGGCGGTGGCGCACCGGCTCGGCCTGTGCGACCGCGAGATTTCCGTCCACATGCCCGGCGGGAAAATTGAAATCACGATTGGCGAAGGTTATGCCATCCAGATGACCGGTTCGGTGACGAAAGTGTCCGATGGAGTCATTGCCAAGGAAATGTTCAGCACTCCTGCCGTTGCCTGACGACCCGCGCGGTGGGGGCAAAAATCGATTGAATTACCGGACTCCCGATTGGGCCGTTTCAAACCATTTATCGTCCGCAAGCACCACCGAGTTTTCAACCTGACGGTCGGGAATTGACCAGTACTTTTTGAGCAGCCGATCCTTTTCCGCCGGGGTTACCTTACGAAAGCCGTGTTTCTCATAGAAGGCAACGGCCCAATTTGCCGCCGCCCAGGTCCCAATCAAAATCGGCCGGGTCGTCGAGGCGCGCAGATGCTGCAACAAGTTGCCACCGATGCCCTGATTCCGGAAGACCGTGCGCACATAAGCATGCCGGATGAGTGTGACATCCTGGACGGGTTGAATTCCCATCACCCCGACCAGTTTTCCGTCCAGCTCCATTCCCCAGAAAACCACACCCCTTTCCATCTGCTCCTTCAGTTCGGCAAGCGACATGTAGGGATCATGCCAGCGGTCTGCGGGAATGACACCCTGATAGGCTTGGGCTGCGTCGTTGATGATTTCCCAAATCACCCCAAACTCGTCAGAGCGACATGGGCGTATCACCCCATTTTTCTTTGCCGTCACGGCTCAACCAATTATTCGATGGGCACTCCGAACGCACTGGATGCCGATTGGATGGCATTGTTTTTTTCGGTCTGTTCCAACTCCGCTCGTTTCCGGGCATCCTCTTTGGCCAGCCGCACCGCATTCTCAGCCGCATTCAAAAGGTCGTTGACGTTCCTGGCCAGCTCCGGCGTGAAGGTGGGATGAATCACAACCAGACATCCTTCGGTCAGTTCCACACCCACTCCTTTTAACACCAACGACTGCTGTAACAATCGCCGGATTTGTTCAAGCACCGGAGCATCAATCTGCGGTTCCGTGTGAAAAGCGACTTTGCGTTTGTCGGACAATTCCTTGTTAATGGATTTTATTTTCATAATCGTGCGAATGCGACTTAATGGAGCAAGCATGAACCGCGCCAGGTTGTTGGCGCAAGAACTAACATGAGCACTCCCGGAAAGCGGCGCACCTTGACACTGCGGCAAGCCAGGCTGCATCGTTTCGGCCGCAGTGGCCAGGTACGCCCCCGGAAAACCAGGAAGTTGGGAGGCGGAAACCGGATGACTCCCGGTCATTTGGCCGGCTGAAATTTGCCGCGCAGAACGTAGATGAGGGCCTTGACGGTAAGTTCGATGAAGAGAAACGGCTTGCCGATGAAGTCGTTGCCACCAGCCACCATGGATTGGGTGCGGTTGCTAAAGTCGTCGAGACGGGTGACAAAGACAACGGGGGTTTTCTTGTGCATCGGCAGGCTGCGCAGCTTGGTGCAGAGTTCGTAGCCGGTCATGACCGGCATGTCCACGTCGAGAATCACGAGGTCGAATCGATTTTCGGAAAGCAGTTTGAGGGCGGCGTTTGGGTCTTCAACGCTGATGGACTGAAGCTGCGCTTTTTTGAGCGCGTAAGTGATGGTGCGGCAGGCAAGCGCCTCGTCGTCCACGACCAGAATGCTGGCGGGGGGGATTTTCTGCTTGTCGGGCTGTGTGCCGTGTTTAAACAGGAAATCGAGAAAATCCACCGCAGCGGCGACAGTGTGCAGGATTGAGGCATTGATGTTTTTCGGTTTTTCGCAAAGTTCCTTGAGCAAGGCCTCGAACGCGGCCGCCATGTGCGCGATCAGAACGAGGCCGGAGACGCTGGCGTTGCTGTTGACCGCGTGGATGCGGCAATAGAGTTCCTGAATGTGTTCGAGCCGCGCCGCTTCAGCGTCCGACTTGATGAGGCTTTGCAAAGAGGCGCGCATGGAGGTGAGCGTGGCGGGCAGGCTGGCAATGAATGTTTCCCGGAATTCGACCTGAAATTCAGCATCAGTCTCGCTGGCAACCTTGGCGGGTTTGGTTGCCGGCGCGCCTTCAGTTTTCTGACGGGCATGCGAAATCGCCTCGCCGCCACCGATGACGTTGCGCATTAGTTCCAACAGTATCTTCGGCGAACAATTGATTTTGGAAACGCATTTCGTCGCGCCGGCCTTCCACGCTTCCTGAATCAGATTGGTCGAGTAGGTGTTGGAAAGAACGATGATCGGCAGTTTGGAAAATTCCGCGTCGCCGCGAATTTCCTTGATGACTTCGATGCCTGACATTTTGGGCAGCATGAGGTCAAGCACGATGGCATCAGGCTGGAACGTGCGCATCAACTTCAGCCCGCCTTCGCCATCGGGCGTGATCTCGGCCAGATAACCGTCCACCACAAGTCGGTTTCGATAAACATTCGCAACAATCTGTTCATCTTCGATGATGAGGATTTTTTTCATGAAGTCAGTATTTAGAAGGCATAAGTTGGGAGTGAGAAGCTGGATGATTTCCGGTCATTGGCCGGCTGCAATTTGCCGCGCAGGACGTGGATGAGGGCCTTGACGGTGAGTTCGATTAAGAGAAACGGCTTGGCAATGAAGTCGTTGCCGCCGGCCATTATGGAGCTGGTGCGGCTGTCAAAGTCGCTGAGGACGGTAATGAAAACGACCGGAGTTTTCTTGTGCAAAGGCAGGTTGCGCAGCTTGGTGCAGAGTTCGTAGCCGGTCATGCCCGGCATGTCCACGTCGAGAATCACGAGGTCGAATTGATTTTCGGAAAGCAGCTTGAAGGCGGCGTTCGGGTCTTCGACGCTGACGGACTGGAGCTGCGCTTTTTCGAGCGCGTAAATGATGGCGCGGCGGGAAATGACCTCGTCGTCCACGACCAGAATGCTGGCGGGGGGCATTTCCTGTTTGTCGGGCCGCGTGCCGTGTTCAAACAGGAAGCCGAGAAAATCCACGGTGGCGGCGACGGTGCGCAGGGTTGAGGAATTGATGGTTTTTGGATTTTCGTAAAGTTCCTTGAGCAAGGCCTCGAGCGCGGCGGCCAGGTGTGCGATTTGGACGAGGCCGGCGATGCTGGCGTTGCCGTTGACCGCGTGGATGCGGCGGAAGAGTTCGTGGATGTGCTTGAGCTGCGCCACTTTGGTGTCGGACTTGATGAGGCTTTTCAAGCCGGCGCGCAAGGCGGCGAGCGTGGCGGGCAAGCTGGCAATTAATGTTTTTCGGAGCTCGGCCTGAAATTCGACATCAGCCTCGCTGACAACCGTGGCGGGTTTGGTTGCCGGCGCACCTTCAGTCTTCGGAAGGCGAGGCGAAACCACGCTGCCGCCGACGGTGCGGCGTATCAGTTCCAACAGTTCCCTGGGCGGACAGTTGATTTTGGAGACACATTTCGTCGCGCCGGCCTTCCACGCATCCTGAATCAGGTTGGTCAAATAGGTGTTCGAAAAAACAATGATCGGCAGTTTGGAAAAGCCCGCTTCGCTGCGAATTTGCTTGATGACTTCGACGCCTGACATGTAGGGCAGCACGAGGTCCAGCACGATGGCATCGGGCTGGAACGTGCGCATCGTTTTCAGGCCCGTCTCGCCGTCAAGCGCGACCTCGGTCTGATAACCTTCCACGATGAGTTTGTTTCGATAAACATTCGAAACAATCTGGTCATCTTCGATGATGAGGATTTTTTTCATGCATGAGCAGCGCCCGGCGGCGGCGCGGCGGGATTCAACTGCGTCGCCAGAAAATTTTGAATGAGTTTGAATTCGCGCGCGGCACCTTCATAAACCTGCGCAGCGGTGGTCAGCGTGCCGGAAGCGCCTTGTTTTTCCAATTCCCGGAGCAGCGGCACGAACCGCGTCATACCCAGCGTGGCACTCGCGCCCGCGCAACTGTGTGCCACGCGGCGGACGTCGTCGGCTTTGTTCGCACGCACGGCGGCTTCCAGTTGCTTCAATTGCTGGGCGGTCTGCTTGAGAAACAAGTCAACCAATTCGCGTATGCTGTCCGCGTTGCCGTCGGTCAAATCGTTCAGGCGGTCCATCTCCACCGGCAATTCTTCAACGGCGGGCGCGGGCGCGTCGGCTTTGGGTGAGGGCGCAATTGGTGCCGCCGAAGTCATTTCGTCTTTAATGATGGGAGGTTTTTTCATAAATGGACAGTGGCCGGCGACGGCGCGGCGGAATTTAACTGTGCCGTCAGAAAATGTTGAATGAGTTTGAATTCGCGCGCGGTATCTTCGTAAACCTGCGTGGCGGTGGTCAGCGTGCCGGAGGCGCCTTGTCTTTCCAATTTACGGAGCAGCGGCACGAACCGTGTCATGCCCAGCGTGGCGCTCGCGCCCGCGCAACTGTGTGCCACGCGGCGGACGTCTTCGGCCTTGTTTGCGCGCACGGCGGCTTCCAACTGCTCCAATTGCTGGCTGGTCTGCTTGAAAAACAAGTCAACCAATTCACGCAAACTGTCCATGTCACCATCGGTCAAATCGTTCAAGATTTCCATCTCCACCGGCGGTTCTTCAACGGCGGGCGCGGGCTCATCGGCTTTGGCCGCCGGCGCAGGTGCGGGCGCGTCAGCTTTGGCCGCCGGCAAGGGCGCGGGTGCCTTGGCTTTGGGCACAGGCGCACCGGCTTTGGTCGCCGACAAGGGCACGGGTGCCTTGGCTTTGGGCGCAGGCGCACCGGCCTTGGGCGCAGGCGTACCGGCTTTGGCCACCGTCGCGGCCGATGCCGCCGAGGTCGCTTGCGGACCCCAGCGTTCGACGATGGCGCGAACCTCCTTCGGGAGGATTGGTTTGGAGAGATAATCGTCCATGCCGGCGGCCAGGCATTTTTCGCGGTCGCCCTGCATTGCCTGCGCGGTCATGGCAACAATGATGATGCGGGATTGGTAATTCGGATGCGCCACGCCGTCCTTCTGTCGTGCGCGAATGGCGCACGTGGCTTCCAAACCGTCCATTTCTGGCATCAGCACGTCCATGAAAATCAAATCATACGGCTTTTTATCCAGCGCGTCGAGTGCTTCGCGTCCATTCGCGGCGAGATCAGGCTGATAGCCGATGGATTGCAAAATGCGCGCGGCAACCTTTTGGTTTATGGCATTATCGTCGCACAAAAGGATGCTCAAGGGCAATCGCTCAGTGAGAGGTTGCCCTGGTTTCGATGTCGGTTGCTGGCGCTCGGCGGCTTTCGGACTGAGCAGGGCGCGAACGAGCACTTCGCAAAGCTGCGCTGGTTTGACGGGTTTGTTGACCGTGTGGGCGAACACGATGTGCGTGCTGCCGGGCGCATCCGAGTGCAGGCCCAACGGCATGAGTAGCACCAGCGGCATCATCGCCGCGCCGGGCAATTTGTGAATTTCCATGGCCAGCGCGAGGCCGTCCATGCCGGGCATTTGCAAATCCAGGATACCCAGATCGTATTGTTCACCCTTTTTAAGCCATTCGAGGGCCTGCTGCGGACCTTCGGCGCTGTACGGAACCATTCCCCATTTGGCCGCCTGCTCGGCAATCACACGGCGGACCGTAGCGTTGTCGTCCACAATCAAAAGCCGCAAATCAGCGAGTTTGGATTGAGGTCCCGCCAGGGCAAATGGCGCCGATTGCGTTTCGGCCCGAAAATTGATGGTGAAATGGAACGTCGAGCCCGTGCCGGCCGAACTCTCGGCCCACATTTTGCCGCCCATCAATTCGACGAGTTGTTTGCTGATGGCCAGACCCAAGCCCGTGCCGCCGTAGTGTCGCGCAGTCGAGGCATCCCCTTGCGAGAATGGTTTGAACAACCGCTCCAGTCGTCCAGGTTGAATGCCAATGCCCGTATCGCGCACGGAAAAATTCAGGTGCAGCAGCGAATTGTTCTGCGCCTCATTTGGTTCCACCGAGAGCAATTTGACCTGAACGAGCACGTCACCTTTTTCAGTGAACTTGATGGCGTTGCTCAAAAGATTGGCGAGCACCTGCCGCAACCGCAGGGAATCGCCTTCGACGGTCACCGGAATCCCATCGTCCATCTGATATGCCAGATCGAGATTTTTCCCAAAGGCGCGCGCGGCCTGCAGGTCGAGCGCATCCTCCACGCAGGTGCGCAAGTTAAATGGCCGCGAGTCCAGTTCCAGTTTCCCCGCTTCGATTTTGGAAAAGTCAAGAATGTCGTTGACGATGGCCAGCAGCGATTCACTGCTGGTATGGATCGTTTCGAGGTAGCTGCGTTGCTCGGCGGTCAGCGGCGTCTCGAGGAGCAGGCTGACCATGGCGATGACGCCGTTCATCGGCGTGCGAATTTCGTGGCTCATGGCCGCAAGAAAATCGGATTTGGCGCGTACGGCCGCCTCGGCGGCAAGACGGGCCTCGGTCAAATTGTCGTTGTGCCGGCCCAAGTCATCGTGCCGGCGCTTCGTTTCCAGAAGGGCGCGCAAACGCGCGCGAAACACCAGGGCGTCAAACGGTTTGCCCATGCAATCGCATACACCAAGGTCGTACGCGCGCAATTTGTCCACCGTGTTATCCGGATCGGTAAGCGCGGCGACGAGCGTGAAGGTTGTCGCCGGACTTTCCTGGAGCTGGCGCAGGAATTCAAAGCCCTCTTCATTTGACGACACCAAATCAACCAGCACCGCATCCACCGGACTGGCGCGAAGAAATTGAATCGCTTCAGCGGCACGGCGTTCCAGGGCAAAGGCGATGTTGTCCGCATGGAACACACTGGACAACGTCGCCAAAAGTTTTGGGTCGTTGCTGACCAACAGGATCTGGAATGCCGGCTGACTCATGTCTCAAAATTCAACATTTTCAATAAAAAGGCAGCATGAAGCATTCCTTAGTAGACAAGATTCGCTATATTTAGCCAAACCGATTTTTAATGTGAAAAACCCCTGTTTTGGAAAGAAACATTGCTGGCGAAGGCCGGTGGCGATAAACTTCCGCCATGCTCCAAACGGTGCTCGACGCCGACCCCGTGGGTGACGCGACCTCTTTTCGCGACACGCACCTTATCGCGTATCGCTTCATGCTGCTGGCGCGCATGTTGGACGACAAATGCGCCGGCCTCTACCGCGCCGGCAAAATTCATGGCGGCGTTTTTATCGGCCGCGGGCAGGAAGCCTTGAGCGTTTCCATTGGTTTGTCCCTGAAAAAGAGCGACGTGTTCGCACCGCTGATCCGCGACACGGCCGGACGGCTGGCGTTTGGCGAACCAGTGGTTGACGCCGTGCGGACGTATCTGGGTTCCGTGCTCGGCCCGATGCGTGGCCGCGACGGCAACGTTCATCGCGGCCGGCCAAAGGAAGGTTATTTGCCGATGGTCAGCCATCTTGGCGCGATGATTTCCGTCGTGAACGGCACGTTGTTCGCGCGCCGCATGAAAGGCGTCCTTGGAACCGTCGGGGCGGCGTGCGTCGGCGACGGCGCCAGTTCCACCGGCTCGTTTCATGAAGCGCTCAACCAGGCCGCCGTGGAAAAACTGCCTCTGGTTTTGGTCCTGGCCAATAATCAATACGCCTACTCCACACCGACCGCGCGCCAGTTTGCCTGCCGCGATCTTGCCGACAAGGCCGTTGGTTACGGCGTTGAAGTTCAATCGGTGGACGGCACGGATTTGACCGCGTGCTTGAAAATTGTCGGAGACGCTGTCGCCCGCGCCCGCGCCGGTCGTGGTCCGCAACTGGTCATTGCCACGCTGCTCCGGCTTTGCGGTCACGGCGAACACGACGACGCCAGTTACATTGATCCGAAATTAAAGGCGTCGCCGATCGGGCGCGATTGTTTGAAAGTCGCCGAGGAAAATCTGCTCCGCCAAAAATGGGTGGACGCCGCGGCGTTGGCCACACTGCGCGGTGAAATCGTCCACGAAATCGAGGAAGCAGTCGCCCAGGTCCAACGTGAACCCACACCTGATCCGTTCACCGAGGACTGGCGCGCGATTTCAACCGGACATTTGAACGAGGGACAGGAGAAATAACCATGAATGTAGAGGGCAGAATGAAGAATGAAGAACTAAAAAACGCTGCCATGTTGCACGCGGAACTTGTTTCTGCCTTTTGCCTTCTGCCTTCTGCCTTTTTTTTACCATGAGCATCACCTATCTCGAAGCCATCCGCGAAGCGCAGGCTCATGCACTGCGCGACGACCCGCGCGTATTCATTTACGGGCAGGACATCGGCGCGTTCGGCGGCGCGTTCAAGGCCACGAAAAATCTGGCGAAGGAATTTCCCGGTCGTGTGATTGATTCACCCATCAGCGAGGACGCGATGGTCGGCCTGGCCGTCGGCGCGGCGATTGAAGGCATGCGGCCGATCATCGAAATGCAGTTCGCGGATTTTTCCACCGTGGGTTTCAACCAGATTGTCAACCAGGCCGCGACGCTTTTTTGGCGCACGCAAGTCCCCTGCCCGATCACCGTGCGGCTGCCCTTCGGCGGCACGTCCGGCAGTGGACCGTTTCACAGCCAGAGTCTGGAGACGATTTACGCGCACTATCCCGGTCTGGTGGTGATGACACCGGCGACCGTTGAAGATGCCTACAGCATGCTGCTCGAAGCGGTGGCGATTGATGATCCGGTGATTTTTTGCGAGCACAAATTTCTTTACTACCATCTCAAGGCCGAAAAACTACCGAGCGAAGCACTGCCCGTCGGTAAGGCCCGCATCGCGCGCGAAGGCCGCGATATGACCATCGTTGCCTACAGCGCCATGGTGCATGAAGCACTCGAAGCCGCCGCCGAACTCGTCCCGGAAGGTTGGGAAATTGAAGTGGTGGATTTGCGTTCGGTGAAACCACTCGACACGGACACCGTGATGGCCAGCGTCGCGCGCACGGGACGTTTGCTTTGCGTGGGTGAAGCCTGGCCGTGGGGAGGGGTGACGGCGGAAGTCATCGCCCGGGTCACGAGCGAAGGATTCGGTTTGCTCGACGTGCCGCCGCAACGGCTCAACGCCAAGGACACGCCGGTGCCGTATCATCCCAATTTGTGGACCGCGCACCGTCCCACTGCGCGCGCCGTCGCCGGCGCCGCTCGAAAACTTTTGCGACTCTAAAATTATGCCGCGAATTCCCATCATCATGCCGCAACTGGGCGAGTCCATCGCCGAGGCCAACATCATCAACTTCCTCGTCCAGCCCGGCGACACCGTCGAAGCCGACCAGGATTTGATCGAAGTCGAGACCAACAAGGCCAACATGAACGTGACTTCGCCCTGCCGCGGTCGCATTGAAAAATTCACCGTGCAACTGAACGAAAGCTATGCTGTCGGCGTGGTGCTCGGCCACATCGAGGCGACCAAGGAAGAAGCGGCGCGATTGGGGTTTGACGTTCCCGCGCCGGCAAAAACAGGGGACACCGACCGCATTTCCGCTCCGGACGCGAACGGCGGCAGGAATCGCGTTCAACCGACGGTGCGGGGATTGCCAGTGCCGGCGAACGCGGCAGGTGCGAGCTACCTTTCGCCGCGGCTCAAGGCGCGCATGGATGAACTCGGTTTGCACGCCGCCGATCTCGCGGGCGTGGCCGGCAGCGGCGCGGCGGGCCGGGTGACCGTTGAGGATTTCGAAAGATTCATCGCGCATCTCGAAAAGCAAAAGATGACCCCGGCGTCATTCATGCGCGTGGCCGTGGCCGACGCGATGCGCCGAAGCTGGACACGCCCCATTGCCCATGTCGGTTTGCCGGTCTGTCTCGATCCGCTTTTCGCCTTTCGGAAGGTGACCCGGCCCAAACCCGGTCCGGCGCTCTGCGGACTGCGCGCGCTGGCGGTGGCGCTGGCGGAAAACAGCGCTCCCGCAGGCCGGCTGGTGGGAAATAAAATTGTGCATCCTTCCTCGATTGACATCGCGTTTGCAGTCGAAGCTGAAGAAGGCGTGCTGGTTCCTGTCATTCGCCATGCGGACAAACAGTCGCTGAAGGATTTGATCGGGCCTTACAACGAACTGGTCGAACTGGCGCGGCAACGCAAGCTGCCGCCGGAAGTGACGGGCGGTTCCGTTGCCACCGTGACGAATTTCGGCACATTCGGGCTGACTTGGGCCACGCCCATCCCGCTGCCGGAACAATCGCTGGTGCTCGGCATCGGCGCAGCCCGGCGCGTGCCCAGTTGGGACGCGAGCAAAAACCAGTTCGTGCCGGTGATGGAAGCGAACCTCACGTTGAGCTTCGACCATCGCGTGATTGACGGCGGCGCGGCCGGGCGGTTGCTCATGCGCATCGCGGATTTGATAACGCACCCGGAACAGTTGTGATTTGGAGTTACGCGGAAGTCCGCCCACGCCGATTTGCGTGAGGTCATGCACAAGACTTGCCAGCCGGATGAAACCAATTATTTTTGCGGCAGGGTGAAGAAAACTGCCGCTGCCAAAATCAGTTTGGGATGGACGACCGGGGCAAGTGGCGTTTGAATTTCAGCCACGCGTAGATTGAAGCTATGTTGCCCATATCTGAATTAACACGATTATTGAAAAGTCCAGAGTCTCCCTGGGTAGAACGAAAACCGCCCGGCGTGAGTGTTGAAAAAATCCGCAATACGCTCGTTGCATTTGCGAATTCAGTTTCAGAAGAACAACACGCTGTGCTTTTCATCGGGGTGTCAGATGATGGAAAGCTACAAGGTGTTGATAATGCCGATCAGAAACAAAGGGATGTGAGAGAAATTGCAGAGCAGCGCTGCTATCCACCGGTGAAATTCGGGCGGGGCGCTGGTGGATGAACGGGGCAACGTCATCGGCATCGTGTCGGCCAAGCTGGATGCGTCGGCGGCGCTGGCGGCGAGCGGGGCGTTGCCGGAGAATGTGAATTACGCGGTCAAGAGCAGTTTGCTGTTGAGCTTCCTCGAATCTGTGCCGGACGTTTCGGCCAAGCTCAAAGTGCCAGTTACGGTTGATCGGAAGTTTGAGGATGTCGTGAAGTCGGCGCAACAAGCTACGGTTCTCGTCCTCGTGTATTGAGCAGGTAACGGTTCAAACCGCTTTCATGTTCCGACCAGCAACCGCCGTCCCTGAATCAAAAAAGTCAGCGTGTCCGTCCAGCCCAAGGTTGGCGTGATTGAGTGTCGTGGCTGTCATTTGTCTATCGTTTCAAACATCGCGACGATGGGCCGGTGGTCGGAGCCGACGCCCCAATTCGGAATCGTCAGTGCGTATGTTTTATTCGTCACCCAATCGCGCGCCATTGCCGGACTGAGCAAAATGTAATCCACGCGGCTGTAAGTGTCTTCCACACCGTAGTAATGCGTCCACGTGACATTGCGCGGCTCGAAACGCGGGATTTCGTTCGGCGCGTTGTCGCCGTTGCGCTCCGCCGGGCGCGTGTCGGTGAGCTTGAATTTTCCGCGTCCGATGATTTCTTTTGTGGAATCGGAACTTTTCACGTCGTTGAAATCGCCGAGCACGATCAGTTTTGCGTTTGCGTCGGTCTTGAAATGTTCATCCACAATGCCACGCAGGACTTTTGCTTCCTGGAGACGTAATTGAGCCTCGTCGGCTTCGGGCACGGGCCGGCGCGATTTCAAGTGCGCGGCGATGAGGGTGAAGGTGAAATTCGTCGCGGCCTGAATGTCCACCTCGGCAAAACCGCGGCCGACGGGAAAGCGGCGGCCGTCGAGCAGGAAGCTGTCATTAGTGTGCGGGCGGCAGGCAACGATGGGCAGCTTGCTCAACACTGCCACGTGAATGTTCGTGTCCCAGCCCTGCACGTGTTCCCAGTAAGGAAATTCCAGGCCTTTGACTTTGAGTGCATCGCGCAATTCCAAGAGGGCATTTGGGCTGCCCATCTCTTCAAGTGCGATGACATCCGGATTCAGGGCGCAGATGCTTTCGCAGACCTTGGCCCTGGCATTGGGGGATTTCTTATGCGGACGCGATTCGGTCGGTTGATCCAGGTAATTTTCGACGTTGTAAGTGGCAACGCGAAATGTTTCGGCAGCAAAGGCAACCGAACAAAACAACGCAAATGTCAGACTGACGAACGGAAATGAAAAACGTTTAAGCACAGATTGTTTTGGGCAAGGTTAAACTTTCATTTTTGCTTGTCCAGATGCGTTTTGTTTTTCATGAGAGAACACTTTTGCCAAATTTCGTGAAGCTGCCGCCGTTTTCTGTGTCTCAAAATAATAATCCCCAACTCCGAAGTCGCCGGTAGTCGCGGGCCGGACGCAAGGCCCTGCCGGGTGCGTCCGTCCTCGGGCGCAGCAACAGCCTTTATTACAGCCACGGAACATTTCCAAACCGCCCGTCCATCCCACTTTGCTGCGGCCGGGACGGCTACACTCCGCCAAAGTAGAAATTCAATTTCGGAGTTCGGGATAATGGCATCTTGACGCCCATTGACCCCAAGCTAATCTTCCCCTCCACATGTTCACAAACAATCACTGGTTCCCGACTTCCTGTCTGTCATTGGCAGCAGGTTCTTTAACCGGGGTTTCGCGAAAGGTTCCGGCAAAGCAACACCCGCAAGCTTTGCTCGCCATCTTTTTGGCGGTCATCACAATTTCATGTGATGAGAAGCAAACAGCACAAAATACGGAAGCCCGGCCGGGACGTTTACAGACTGTTATCATCAACAATATCGAGCCTCGACGCGATGTTACCGGGCAGATTATTGACGCGCATGGCGGTTGCCTTCAGCACTTCGAAGGACGCTATTACCTTTACGGGACGGCTTTCGGGACGAATGAAAGCAGCATGGCCATGAACTGCCCGTTCCGGGTTTACAGCTCGCCGGATCTTGAGCGGTGGACTTATGAAGGTGAACTGCTCAAGGATCCACCGAGAGGTGTTTATACCCGTCCCTGTGTGGTGTTCAATCCACATACTCACAAGTACGTGCTTTGGTACAACTGGTTGCCCAAATTGTGGGACAGCCAAACCGCAGTGGCCACCAGCGACACACCGATTGGGCCTTTCACCATTATTAACCCGAATGTGCGTGTCTTTGGGTCTCGCCCCGGTGACGGCAGTCTCTTTGTGGACGATGATGGAACAGGTTACTACATCTACACTGCTATTGGTGAAGGATACGCAGTTCGCGTGGAGCGCCTGACACCGGACTACCTGGGTCCGATCGGCGAGATGAGCACTATTCTGGTCAAAGGTGGCGAAGCGCCCGTGCTCTTCCGGCGAAACAATCTCTACTACGCCCTCTGCGGTCCTCTCTGTCCTGATTGTCTTGATGGCAGCCTGGTGCAGGTTTTGACGTCCGCTTCGCCTTTGGGTCCATATAACGTGCGGTCCAACATAAATCGTCGTCCGGAAAATGGCGTTCCGATTATACCCGCACAGGAGACCTGGGTCGCGAGAATTCCCATGTCCGGAGAGCCGTTATTCATCTGGATGGCGGATCGCTGGGGATCCTGTACGGATGGCATCAAGGGCCACGATTTTCAGTTCTGGAGTGCGCCCTTGAAGTTCAGTCAGGACGGCGACATCCTGGCGATCGAAAACATTGGGCGGTGGGACATAACGTGGGCATGGGGCAACTAAAGTAAGCGTAAGGCGACCGTACGCCGCGCACCGCAGTTCACATCTATAGCTGGTGCTTCCACCACGTCATGCAAGTTCCTTAAACTCAACCGGAACATCTGGGCCGCGCCTTCCGCGTTTTGACACAATCAAGGTAAATATGGCCGGTTCGACTGCTCACCTTAGCATAATGCGGAAACAAGGTCGTGGATCTGATCACTCATCGAGTCTGGATCGGCTTTAGTCAACCTTACAACAGCGGCAACAATTTCCTTCAGGTTGTAAAAAATATATGAGAAACTCTTGTTGTCTGATCTGGATTGACCGACAAGTCTGTTTGGCGGTCACCATTAACGCTTTACCACTGCAGGACCAGGGGTATTTCATGATTTTTACTTAGATGATGAGCAGAAAATTAGATGCCGAAAAGGCGGGTGCGCCTAAAGGCGATATCCCATGGATGTGCCACGCCGTCTTTGGCATGGTTTGCGCCTTGGTAATTGGAATTTTTGCTTGGAGCGCTGAACCAGGCTTCTTGGAATTGGCAAGTCCACATGCGGAGGATTCCTACTATAATCTCTTGGTGCAGGGTTTTCGCGCCGGGCAACTCAACGTGAAAAGAGAAGCACCACCCGGACTCACCAAGCTCTCTGATCCTTACGATCCCGCCGTTAATGCATCATATATATGGGATGACAGTTACCTGTTGCTTGACATGAGCTATTACAGAGAGAAGTTATACTTGTATTATGGAGTTACGCCCGCTTTGGTGCTTTTCTGGCCGTATGTGGCCCTGACCGGCCACTATCTCCTACAAAAGAATGCGGTCGTGATCTTTTATTCTTTGGGCTTCTTGGTTGCTGCGGGTCTATTGCGTGCGGTCTGGCGGCGTTACTTTCCAGAAGTAAGTGTTTGGGTGGCGATGGTCGGCATACTCACACTGGGCGTGGCTACAGGCACGCTGGAAGTTTTGTCGCGGTGTGATGTTTATGAAGTTGCGATGAGTTGTGGGTTTGCGTTCACAATGCTGGCGTTGGCGGCGATCTGGTATGCGTTGCATGATGCGAAACGGCAGGTTTTGTGGTTGCTGATGGCAAGTCTGGCTTATGGATTGGCGATAGGGTCGCGGCCATCATTGTTGTTTGGGGTAATAATCCTTTTGATGCCGGTGGCTCAGGCGTGGCGTGCGGCGACTGAACCAAGTTCACGTCGGCGGATGGGGTTGGTGGTGGTGGCGGCGGTCGGTCCGGTGATGCTCATTGGGTTGGGGCTGATGCTTTACAATACCCTGCGCTTCGACAGCCCATTCGAATTTGGCTGGCACTATCAGCTGGCAGCAGGCTACCGGTCAAATATTGCCCAACAATTCAGTCTGCATTACTTCTGGTTCAACTTTCGGTTCTATTTTTTAGAACCAATGCGATGGAGTGGTCATTTCCCTTTTTTGCACGCTGTCCCGCTGTCGCCATTGCCATCGGGTTACTATGGGGCGGGAGAACCTTACAGTGGGATACTGGGCAATTATCCGCTGGTGTGGCTGGCCTTGGTCGCGCCGCTGGTATGGAGAGGCAGGCCAGTGGAGGTGGTTTCCGTCTTACGCTGGTTTGTAGCGGCTGTATTTTTGTTTTTTGTGATTTGTGCGTTGACCATTTGCCTCTTTTTTTCAGCCAGCAGCCGCTATGAATTGGATTTTCTACCGGCTCTGATGCTGCTGGCCATCATTGGTATTCTTGGTTTGGAGCGTGCGCTGGTGAATTCGCCGGCCTGGCGGCGTATAGCCCGCTGGGGTTGGTGCCTGCTGCTGGCCTATTCGGTTGTATTTAACATATTAGCGAGTGTTGAAGCCCATGCGGTGTCCAACTACTTTGTAGGCAATACTCTTCTTAATCAAAGGCGGGTGGACGAGGCGGTTGAACATTTTCAAAAGGCCCTAGCACTTCAGTCTGAATCCGCGGCTTTCCACGCTGGTCTTGGCAGTGCTTTTTACCAAAAAAGGCGGATGGATGAAGCAATAATTGAATATCAAAAAGCTTTGGAAATCAAACCGGACTTCGCAGAAGCCCATAACAATCTTGGTTATAGTCTTCTCCAGATAGGGCGGGTGAACGAGGCAATTACTCATTTTCAAAGAACTTTGGAAATCAAACCGGACTTCGCAGAAACCCACAAGACTCTTGGTGATAGTCTTCTCCAGATGGGGCGGGTGGATGAAGCGATTGTTCATTATCGAAAGGCCACAGAACTTCGACCTGGCTTAGTGGAGGCATACAACAATCTCGGCAATGCTTTTTGCCGAAAAGGGATGGCGGCCGAAGCAATGGCTTATTATCAAAAAGCCATTGAACTTCAGCCCCAATTTATACCTGCACAAATAAACCTGGCTTGGATGCTGGCGACTTGGCCGGAGCCGTCGGTTCGCAATGGAGGTAAGGCCGTCGTCCTAGCCAAGCAGGCCAACCAGTTTTCTAAGGATAAAGACCCGCTAATTCTTCGCACTCTGGCAGCGGCTTATGCGGAAGCGGGACGATTCCCCGAAGCGGTATTGACAGCAAAACAGGCGTTGGCATTGGCGGTGACTCAATCTAACACGGCGTTGACAAATGTATTACAGACGGAGATTGAACTTTATCAAACTAATTCCCCTTGCCGTTCCATAAATGAATAAATGTCATATGGTACAACAAAAAGGCCCAACCGTTGAAAGTCAATCCCTGCACCTCGAGCTGCTGCCTTGGAGTAACTTGATGCAAGAAGTAGCTCAAATCTAAAGGGTTGCAAGCCGTGCTACAAGACGAACGCCGCGGGTCTGCTCCTCCGGAGAACACTTTTGCCAAATTCCGCAAAGCTGCTATTGTTTCCCCATGCTTCAAAACAGCCAAACCGGCGTTGCGTTGCGCGGGGCCAAAAGAAACGCGGCGACACGGAAGCTTTATGACAAGCAGAGCGAGCGCGATCACCGCGAGTTGCGGATTGACAGGGTGGGCGTGCGCGGGCTGCGGTTTCCCATCCAGGTGCGCGACAAGGCGCGCAGTGTGCAAAACACGGTGGCGACCATTGGCATGTTCGTGGATTTGCCGAAGGAGTTCAAAGGCACGCACATGAGCCGGTTCGTCGAGGCGCTCAACGCCCACGGCAGCGTCATCCACGTGGAAAACATCATGGACATTTTACATTCATTGCAGAAGCGGCTGAACTCGGCCACGTCGCACCTGGAAATCGAGTTCCCGTATTTCATGTCCAAAAAATCGCCGGTGTCGCGCAAGCGAAGCGTGATGGATTACATGGCGCGGTTCGACGCGGCGGCGTGCGGCAATGAGACTGATTTTGTACTGACGGTGAAGGCGCCGGTGACGACGTTGTGCCCGTGCTCGAAGGCGATTGCCAGACACGGCGCGCACAACCAGCGCGGGCTGGTGACGGTGGCGCTGCGGTTCACCAAGCCGGTCTGGATTGAGGACGTGGTGGCGATGGTGGAAAGCTCGGCGAGTTCGGAGCTTTACGCGCTGCTCAAGCGGCAGGACGAAAAGTTCGTGACGGAGCGTGCCTATGAAAACCCGGTGTTCGTCGAGGACCTGGTGCGGAATGTGGCGTTGAAACTGAACGCCCATCCGCGCGTGACGTGGTTTAAAGTCGAGGCGGAAAATTTCGAGAGCATCCACAATCACAACGCCTACGCCTGCATTGAGAAAGGGTGACGCTCACGCCGGGACGTCCGGATATTTCGACCGCGATTGAAGTTGTTTCCGTTGCGGGTTGCCATTCTCAGGCTAGACCGGGACAAACAGTTGCACATTATTTGGACATTCATTTTGTTGCCGATTTTTTCGTCGAAGGCGTTCTTTTTGTACCCGGGGCGCGCACACACACGGGGCAAGGCAAATTCTCCGCCGGTTGGTGCGCGCCTTGCTGCAAATTGCCCAACATGACGATGGAATTTTATGATCCCGTTGGTGACCGTGTAAGCAGCGGAAGCCTCCGGTTTTGCGGCACGAAAATTTCTGAAAATTTTTGTGGCATATTTGTTTTGCTCTGCTACATTCCCGCGCCCTTGATGAATCAAAACTGATTATTAATTTGTGAGCACAAAGAAAAAAATGACCGGTAAATCACCGGTTTCCGCCACGGCGGCAATTCTCGGCCGACCGGTGTCGAAAGCCAAAACCACCGCCGTCCCGAAGAAAGTCAAAGCCGAGTGGCAGAAGTATTGCCAGCGGCTGCTGGATTTGCGCGAGCAACTGCTCGGGCAAATGAACGGTCTGGCCAAGGAATCCGCACAGGAACTGCCCGGCTACAGCCTGCACATGGCTGATTCAGGCACGGATAACTTTGACCGCGACTTCGCGTTGAGCCTGTTGTCATCCGACCAGGACGCGGTTTATGAAATCGAGGAAGCGCTGAAACGCATCGAGAAAAAGACCTACGGCGTCTGTGAATTGACCGGCAAGACGATTCCCAAGTCGCGCCTGGAAGCGATTCCGTGGACGCGGTTCACCGTTGAAGCGCAGGCGCAGTTGGAACGTGAAGGAGCTTTGAAATCGCGCCGAATCGGCCAGCTTGGTACGGTGGACAGCACCGGTGCCACGGAAGTGGAAAGCGAAGAAGACGAGCAGGAGGAAAAGGCCAAAGAGAAGGAATAACTCATGCCGCGCGAAATCATCACCATTGAATGTACCGAAGCGCGCAAGGAAGGCAAATCGCCTTCGCGTTACACCACCACCCGCAATAAAAAATTGAAGACGGAGAAGCTGGAGATCCAAAAGTATAATCCGGCGCTCCGCCGCCACACGCTTCATCGGGAAATCAAGTAGCCATGCCACGCAAAACCCATGCCGACAAAAAAGACCGCCGCGGTTCGCGTCGGGGTCAGACGGAAAAACGCACGCCGCGTCCGAAGCCAAAGATTGATTTTACCGCCGACGCGCTCGATTACAAAAACACGAATTTGCTCCGGCAATACGTGACCGACCAGGGCCGCATCCTGCCGCGCAAATACACCGGGATGCCCGCGCATTACCAGCGCCGTATGACTCGCGCCATCAAGCGCGCACGCCAGATGCTGTTGATGAAGTAACCTGTTTTCCGCCGTTCGATTGCATTTGCAGCCGGACGGCTTTTTCGTCAAATTAAGATGCAAACGATTTGCATTTAAAATGACATGATCAACGCATCCATTTTATTCCAAATTTTTGCGGCGTTTGCCATCGCGCTGGCGGGCGGCACATTGAGCGCGTGGCTGGCGCGGACGCATGAACAGCTTTGTGCCTTCATCAGTCTGGGCGCGGGAACGCTGCTGGGGGTCGCCGTTTGCGGCATCGCGCCGGAATGTCTGGCGGCATTGCACTGGTGGCAATTCCTGCTGGCTGCGGCTTCGGGTTATTTCCTTTTCGCGTTCGTCACCAAATACGTTTACCACGTCTGTCCGGCGTGCGCGGCCAGCCATTTTGACGAGGCCACCACGCATCGGCTGGCCGAATTCGCCACGGCCATGATGCTGGCGCTGTCCATCCATTGCCTTGTGGACGGGCTGGCGCTGGCGGCCGGAAACGAAGAAACCAGGCCGGTGGGCCTGTCCATCACGTTCGCCATCTGTGTGCACAAATTTCCCGAAGGCCTTGCGCTGGGCGCGTTGCTGCTCGGTGGCGGATTTCAACGCGGGAAAATGCTATGGCTCGTGGCGGCGGTTGAATCCACAACCATTCTTGGCGGATTGCTGGGCTGGTTGGTTTTGCGGAGCGCTTCCGATTTCTGGCTGGCGCTGGCGCTCGCAAACGCCGGCGGCGGATTTCTATATCTGGCCGTCCACGCCGTGCTGGGCGAAATTTTCAGGCACCACAAGACCCTGGTGCTCGCGAATTTTGCCGCCGGTTTCGGCGCCATTGCCAGCTTGATCCTGTTTTTCCACCTGCGTGCATGATTTTGAAGTGCAATGAAAACGCCCATCCCTTCTCACCCGCGCAAACGGCAGGAGCTGTCGGCGCTGACCGGCCGTTTGCGCCGGCAAGCGCGAAAGATCACCGGCCCGCGCGCGGCAATTCTGGAAATTTTGCGGCAACATCCACATCCGTTCACAAACAAGGAAATCTTCGCCGCCCTGCCCAAGGGCCAATGCGATCTGGCGACGATTTACCGTGCCATGCACCTGCTCGAAGAGATGGGAATGGTGAAGCGGTTTGACTTCGGCGACGGCACAGCGCGGTTTGAACTGGTCGGCGAAGGCGATGACGGACATCACCATCATCTGGTTTGCACTCGGTGCGCGGAAGTGGTCGAAATCGAGGAATGTTTTTCGAGCGAGATTGAGAAGCGCATTGCCGCCGCAAACGGCTTCAAAAGCGTGACCCACAAACTTGAATTTTTCGGCATTTGCCCGGCGTGTCAATAGGCCCGCCGGTAAAAATGAAAAAGCCGCGCTCGCGCGCGGCTCATTTAATGATGATGGGCAAAATTTTTCACACCATTTCTTCCTGCCAATCACCCAGATGTAAATACTCCTTGATTTTTCTGCGTTCGTACCGGTTTTTCAATGGTTTTTTGGGCTGATGATCCAGCTTGCGGAATGGGTGTCTTGGATCGCGGACAGCCTCCGTGATGACTTCCATCATTCTTTTCATAACATAACTCATGTTACCTCATGTTGCGGAGTTTGGCAGCGCCACAACCTTCCTTGTTGTCATGGCTGACTGCTTATGCTCCTGAGTATAAGACCAATCGCAGTGTTTGTCATTCAAATTCTTCTAAAAATTTTCTTCAGCGTAACAAAACGAACCCGAACACCATTCGTTTTCAATTCTTCTGGCAGCAAGTTTTAGTCCAAGTTCCTCAAAAATCTTCTGCACCTGCGAAAATTCCGACCTCAAAATTCCCGCCAGTACGAGTGTCCCGCCGCAGTTCAATTGCGCCACCATCCGCCGCCGTTCGGAAATCAGCAGTGTCGAAATCAAATTTGCGCAAATCAAATCGTATTGTTCTGCCGGATGAAGCGGCAGTTTCGTTACGTCTTTACGTACGATCCGCAGTCGTTTGTGAACACCATTCACGCGGGCGTTGGCACGCGCGACACGGACTGCCTCGGGATCAAAATCAAAGGCGTGAACCGGAGAATAACCCAGTTTCGCCGCTGCAATCGCCAGAATTCCCGAACCGGTGCCGATGTCTAAAAATGACCGGCGTGCTCCGGTTTTTCGATGCCTAGCCAGTGCGCGCAGACAAAACGCCGTCGTCGGATGCTGGCCGGTGCCGAAGCTGAGTCCCGGGTCCAGTACGACGACCGCCTGATTTTTGCGCGGAGTTTTCTTGCTCCAGCTCGGTTTGATGAGCAAGGCATTGCCAATCTCGATGGGCTTGAAACGCCGTTTCCACGATTCCGCCCAATCTTCGCGCCGGACTTTCGCAAGCGTGACATTGCCGGAGCCAATTTTCAGCCCGCAATGTTTGATTTGCATCAGGCCGGCGGCAATTTCTTCCCGGATTCCGCCCGACCAGGTCAATTTTTGCCGGCAATAAACCGTGACTGTGCTCACGCCGGTTTCCAGGTTGAAATAGGACGAAACCGTTTGACCGAGCACCGTGCCGAGAAGTTCCGAAACCGCGTCTTCGGCCTCAGGCGTCGTAATGACGGAAACGCGCCAGAGCGATTGTTGTTTCATGCGATGTGGCAGTTCATGGGGAAATCTCGCGAACATTTCATCTGATTGCAAAGCGCCAGAGGACTGGCGCACTCCAAGACGCTTCGCGTATTTCAAGAATCATCATGTCGCGCGCAGCGTCTTGGAGTGCGGCGGCCCTCCGCCGCTTTTCCCACCAGCCTATCCAAATGTACCAGGGTTAACTGGAAATGCGATATCATCCCACCACGGCGTGAAGTTGAGCAGTTCAATTTCGTTCAGGTGCGGATGCAGCGCGACCTGCGTGACGCTGGCATAATCAACCTCGAACGAATTGGTCTTGGGCAGCGGCAGTTCGAGCAAAATGGCCAGCAGCATGCGGATGACCCCACCGTGACAAAAAATCGCGGTCGTCCCGCCCGGATGCCGCCGGATGATTTCAAACAGGCACGATTCGACGCGAGCGCGGAATTGAACGCCGTTCTCGCCGTTGGGCACCGCGCCCAACTCGATTTCGTCAAGCCAGTCGTAAGGATGAACGCCGAACTTTTTGCGCACTTCCTCCCAGTTGAATCCCGTCCAATCGCCGAAATCCACTTCGCACAATCCGGGCAAAATGGTTGGTGCGGGCGCGCCGTTTTTGAGCAGCGGCGCAAGCGTTTGCTGGACGCGCTTCATCGGACTGGCGTAAATCGCGTCCAGGGTTTCATTGCGCAGATACCCGGCGAGGGTTTTCGCCTGTGCCCGGCCACGCGCCGAAAGATTCATGTCAATCCGCCCGCCAAACGTGTGCTGATAACGCGATTCAACCTCGGCGTGGCGGATGAGCAACAGGCGCGTGATGGCGGGTGATTTTGGTTTACGCCGCAATTTTTTGGAAGCGGATGTGGCCAAGTGAATCAACCTTGTGCGACCGCTTTTTCCTGCGCGGCGAGCAGTTCGCGGATGCCCGCCTTGCCGAGCGCGAGCAAGTCGGCAAGCTGCGCCTCGGTGAACGTGGCTTCCTCGCCGGTCCCCTGAACTTCAATGAATTCACCGGCGGAATTCATCACGAGATTCAAATCCACCGCCGCGGCCACGTCCTCGGTGTAACACAAATCCAGCAGCGGTTGGCCGTCAACAATTCCCATGCTGACAGCGGCCACGGCATTGAGAATCGGGCTTTGTGCCGGTTTTTTTTCCGCCATCAATTTTTTCACCGCGAGCGACAACGCGACGAAGGCGCCGGTAATGGCCGCGGTGCGCGTGCCGCCATCGGCTTGCAACACGTCGCAATCCACCCAGACCGTGCGTTCGCCGAGTTTGTCGAGGTCGAGCGCGGCGCGCATGGCGCGGCCGATCAGCCGCTGGATTTCCGATGAGCGTCCGTCAATTTTCCCCTTCGTGCTGTCGCGCGGTTTGCGCTGCAACGTCGAATACGGAAGCATCGAGTATTCGGCGGTGATCCAGCCGCCCTTGACCCCCTGCTCTTTCATCCAGCGCGGGATGGTTTCCTCGATGGTCACGCCGCAAATGACACGGGTATTGCCCCATTCGATGAGCGTCGAGCCGGCGGCGTACGGCGCGATGTGATTTTGAAAACGCAGCGGACGGAGTTGACTGGGAGCACGACCGTCGGCGCGCATGGTTGAATCAGCCATAAACACTGGCGATATTAAACGTGAATTGTTTCAAGGAAAAGCAAAACCACCGCGAATTAACGCTAATAAACCCCCAACGCGACCGAACTCCGCCATGCTGTGCTCGCCCCGGCTACCCGGAGCGGTTCGTGCAGCAGGCGCTGGGGCACAATTCCAAGGCGGTGCATCATGCCTACTCGAAACACGCCGAAGTTACCGTACCGTCGCTGGATGATTGGGAAAAGGAATGGGGAGAAAATTCACAACGCAGCGGGCAGCCGAAGCTGTTGCCGGTGAATTTCCGGTCGCCGCTGGCTGCCACCGCGCAATCGAATTAGTGTCTGGCCGATGGAAGCCAAGCTGACGTGCGAACTGCACGAGCGACCTGCTGCTGCATCTCGGGGTTACCAGCGCGAGCGCCGTCAATCTCCGTTGTCCACGTCGCGCCCTGGCAAATTGGTAGCTGATGAAATTAGTTAATTAGCTTCATCATCCTCGTTAAATTGGGATTATTCTGAATAGACAAGAATGGAAGACGACGTATTGTTGCAATGAATCAACCGTGAAACAACCTGAGCCGGTGAAATGCGATGAAAACGAAATTTAAATCCTCCATTCGTCCTGCGGGTCGTTTGTTTGCCAGAGCGGTCTGTGCGGCAGTGTTTATAATGATTTTATCGAATACACAGGCCCAGAATCTGTTTGTAGTCGGTTGCGAGGGTGGTTTCGACAAAGGCTACATTGTTGAAGTTACGCCGGGCGGAGTGCGAAGCACCTTTGCTTTCGGGTTGTCTAATTATGTAGGAATGGCCTTTAACAGCGCGGGCGATCTATTTGTGGCGAAATGCGGCGCCAACGGCTTTTCCAACGGCACCATTATTAAAATCACGCCGGGCGGGGTGCAAAGCACCTTTGCGTCCGGATTAGAAACCCCTGTAACATTGGCCTTTAGCAGCACAGGCGATCTATTTGTGGACAGTTTCTGGGACGGCACCATTCTGAAAATCACGCCGGGTGGAGTGCAAAGCACCTTTGCTACCGGGTTGACTTCTCCTGAAGGAATGGCCTTTGACAGCGCGGGCAATCTGTTTGTGGCGGATAACGGCAGCGGCAACATCTATAAATTCACGCCGGGCGGAGCGCGAAGCACCTTTGCCTCCGGATTGAAATTCCCTGATGGAGTGGCCATAGACAGTGCGGATGATCTGTTTGTGGTGGTTGCACAAAATGGCAGCATTGTTAAAATCACACCGGGCGGAGTGCAAAGCACTTTTAACTCTGAGTTGTATAATATCTATAATAGTCTGGCCTTTGACAGCGCAGGCAATCTGTTCGCGGCGGAATACGGCAACGGCATGGGAACCAACGGCACTATTTTTAAAATCACGCCGGACGGGGTGCAAAGTACCTTTGCCTCCGGGTTTTATGCCCCTATATCACTAGCCTTCCAGCCTGCACCGCCGGTCTTGCGGAATATTGCACAATCGAATGGCGTGCAATTCGTCATCGGCGTAGGCGGTGTTCTCGGTCAAAAAATTGTGCTTCAATCTTCGCCCGACCTGCAAAACTGGTTGCCGCTGGCGACGAATACTTTGACATCAGGCAGTAGGAACTACACGAACAACGCACCGCAGAACTGTAGCGAGCAATTTTATCGCGCATTGTGGTTGAAGTGACACTGTATACGAAATAACGGCACAAAAGTTTCACCTGATTCTTCACCTGAAGTTTCACCTGACGAGCAATAAAGGGCGTTAATGGGGCAATGGTCGAGCTTTGAACGGGCGGACGAAAAAGACGCTTGAACCCTTGTAATATCAGTCTAGAGTAAGCCTTGAAACAGAGTGGTTAGGCTCGGAACGGTAAAGCATCCTCGTTCGATTCCGACCCTTGCCTCCATTGGCGGTTACTTCTTTTGTTCAGCTTCAATTCCAGCGAACAGACTTTCCAGACTGTTAAGCCGCGTCTGTTGCGTTTCGTTTTTCGGATTCAAAACTTGTCGCAGGTATTCAACGCCGTCGGAAACGTTCCGGACGGATTTGGGCAGAATGGCGCCGGCGGCGTTGGCGTGGCCGCCACCCTGGAATTTTTCCGCAACCTTGAGCGCCTCGCCGTTGCGGCTGCGAAAGCTGGCAAAAACCGCGTTCCCGCGCCGGAATAATGTGACCAGCACCGGATATTTCGTCGCCTGTTGCTCCAGCAATTGGTGGACGATAAGATTATTATTGCCAACGACAGTGTCCATGAACCCGACCGTCAGGCTGATTTCCGTGATGTTCGATTTGCTCCATTCAAAGCCAATCGGATTTTCAATGCGACGCTTGACGGCCATGACTTCGAGCAGCGGATGGTCGAGCAATTTTTCAATGTCACCGCCGATGAGTGTGTGCAGATTCCAGAACTGATAAATTTTGACGAGGTTCGCGTAATCGCCCGCAATCTCAAAATCAGGGTCCTCTTCGAGGAACAAATCGGCGACGTTGTTCAAATGCACGAGCCGGTCCAGCGCGGGTGAACTGACACCGTGCTGCCGGCAAAGTTCGTAACAAAGCAGCCCGGCGGATTTGTTGACGTCGTGAATGAGCCGTGCGTGCTTCGGCGCGACCTCCGTGACATGATGGTCAATGACCACCCAATCCGGCTTGTCGAGGCGCGGCTCAAAAGTGAAGTCTGCAACCCAGGCGGACCTTTCGCGCAACTCGCGCTGCTTCCAGAAATTATAGTGATACGCTTCCAAGGGGACGGCCGTGCCGAACAGATGTTTGGCCAGCCGCTGCAGCAACGCACCGGAAAGCAATCCATCGAGATCGCTTTCGTGGGTGATGATCACTTCCGGCTTGGGCAATGGCGACATGGCGAGGGAAGATTAATTCAAACGCAAGTGCGTGGCGAGCGGGGAATTAAAGCGGGGCATTGCGCGGGTGCATCTTGATACCCGCACCGAACGAAAATAACTCCCTCTCTCCGCTAAACGGGGAGAGGGCTGGGGCGAGGGGTTCGTGCTTGTAAACCTTGGCCTCCTCACCCTCCACCCTCCGCAGTACTGCTACGGAGGACGGGCGCCCCTCTTCTCCTTGAGGGAGGCGAGGGAGAAAAAATGGTGCGTGTGTCAAGTTGCGCCCTCATTTCGCCACCGCATCACGGTTTTCAAGCTGATACACTTTCAATGGAAATCCGGCTGCAATGGAGGCGTCAGTGAACAATTTGGCGTCCAAATTCTCGAAATCCGGGTCACAATCCAGCTTTGCCGCCAGCGCGCTGTGCCGGTTCACGACAATGAGGCGTGCCCGGGATGTCTTCAGGCTCTCAGGTGTCGGTTGTTGTTCATCACCGTACCAAGGCTGGTTGAGCAGGTATGCCACGTATAGCCCGGTTCGACCGCCCGGTAGGAGTCCGCTTCCGGCAATCGGCCCGGATAGATTGGCGCTTTGAATACGGCGTGCCAAATCGTGTGCGCAGTCGCCAGCCAGCCGGGTGGAATCGCCGATGAGCAGACCCACCAGCACCAGTGGCGCTGTCGCGCCCAGCACCGCCGCCCACCTGCCACCGCTCAGAATGGCTTTTGATTGGTGCGGTCGGGTTCCAGCCAGTTCGATCAACCACAGCGCGATTGCAGTAAAAAGAAATGGGAACGCGGCGTAGAAAAAACGTTGTTCGTCGGCAAAAGGCAGATAAATCAACACGAGCAATGCCACCGGAAACAGTGCGTGAACCCAGGGTTGTCTCACTAACGCCGCCCGGCTTTCCGGCCGCAGCAAACGGAGCGCGCATACGCCAGGCAATACCAGCCAGAAGAGGTTCAAGCTCGTGAGCAGCCACAGGCAGGTCGAAACATGCAGCACGATCAGCCGAAACTGATGACGGGCGTAGGCCACGCTTTCAAACGGCGACCAAGATCGATAGGCCATCGGCGAGGGGTCTTCCCAACTCGTGACCCGCCCCGGCTCCAGTTGATGAAATGTTCGCGCAAACGGGTGATATCGCTCGACATCCGGCGGGCCGACAATGGCTTGATTGATTCTTCCGGCAGTGGAAAAGGTCGGCGTGTGATATTTCAGCGAAAGCGTGAGCACCCACGGCGCGGTCACCAACCCGAAGGTCAGCAGCGTCAACAATACACTTCGCGATGCGCCCCGGCCACTCTGGCGTCCCTTGAAGAAAGATAAACCGCCGACTGCCAGTGTGACCAGGATGGCCAGTGGGAATGCCACCGCTTTTGCCAGATAGGCCAGCCCCCAAAACAATCCGGCCTTCATACCCGCTGATTTTGTCTCCAGCCAGCCACCGTCCAACATGCTGCCGGCGGCAAAACAAATCAGTCCGCTAACGAGCAAATCAGGCGTGATGAATTGGACCGACCAGTAAATGCTGGCCAGCGCCGACAGCCACGCGCCGGTTAGCATCCATTTTTCCGGCAGGGCAAAAGCCCGATACACTGCCACATTGCCCCGGAAAAACACCAGAGCGGACAAGGCCATGACCACCCGAGCTGCGACCAGCGCTGGCAGCCCGAGTTGCAAAAAAGGCACCATCAACCAGCTTAACAGTGGTCCCCAATAACCGGAGACCGCCAAAGGCCATTGCCCTTTGGCGTAGTAGGAAGCGATACGCAGGTAGGCCACGGCGTCGGTGTTCAGCGTGTGTCGAAAATGCCAGCCGGCAAATCCAAGTCCAAACACCTGCAACAGGACGCAATACCACAAACCACGTTTAGAGTTCATGATCGGAACTGCGGAAATCTGGCCATCCCCTGCCTGATTTGTCCATGCGCAAGTTTATTAGGCATTCTTTCAGCCTGCGTAATGCCCCGGGGAATTGCGGCGATTCAACCAATTGAATCTCGCTGCCGGAACAAACATGGTTGTACGGAAGTCGGTCTTACTTTTACTTTGAAATCCAGTGCATTCCCCGCCACCATGCGTACTCAATTTACCGGGAGGGACGGCATTCTGCTGTCCCTAAAATTGGGGTCGGCGGCACGCCGACCCTCCCAAAATTTTGACATGAAACGCACGCATCATTGCAACGAACTGCGCCCGGCTCACATCGGACAAATCGTCACCTTGTCCGGCTGGGTCCACTCACGCCGCGACCTCGGCGGACTTATCTTCATTGATGTCCGCGACCGCGAGGGCCGCACGCAAACGGTCTTTGACCCTTCGGATTTGCCCAAGGAACTGTTTGAGCGCGCCGCGGCCTTGCGCAGCGAATGTGTCGTCCGCGTCACCGGCAAGGTCCGCCAGCGTCCTGCCGGCACGAACAATCCCAAAATCCCCACCGGCGAGGTGGAAGTGATGGTGAAGGAACTCGAGGTGCTCAACGTGGCCGAGGTGCTGCCATTTCCAGTGGACGACCCGGAAGTGGCGGGCAAGGTGAACGAGGAGTTGCGCCTCAAATATCGCTACCTCGATTTGCGCCGGCCCGAAATGGCGCGCAACCTCCGCCTCCGCAGCAAAGTGGCCACGGCCACGCGCGTTTTCATGGATGAACAGGGCTTTCTTGAAGTCGAGACGCCCACGCTCTTCAAGTCCACACCCGAGGGCGCGCGGGAATTTCTCGTGCCGTGCCGGACGAGTCCCGGTTTGTTTTACGCGCTGCCGCAGTCACCGCAGCAGTTCAAGCAAATTCTCATGGTGGCCGGCGTGGAAAAATATTTTCAACTCGCGCGCTGTTACCGCGATGAGGACCTGCGCGCCGACCGCCAGCCGGAGTTCACGCAGATTGACATCGAGATGTCGTTCATCGAACGCGAGGACATTTACAGCCTGATTGAAGGCTTGCTCAATCGCGTCTGGAGAACCGCGCTGAACATTGACGTGCCAGTGCCATTCAAGCGCCTGACCTTCGAGGAAGCGCTGAACCGCTGCGGCACTGACAAGCCGGACACGCGCATCGGCATGGAACTGGCGGACTTCACCGGGGAATTCCGCGCCAGCAAGTTCAAGGTTTTCAGCGGCGCGGTCGCCAACGGCGGTGTGGTGAAGGCGCTCAATGCCAAAGGCCTCGCATGCGCAACGCAGGGCCAGATTGAGACGATGACCGAATACGCGAAAAGTTTCGGCGCCAAAGGTCTGGCTTACATCAAGGTCGAAGGCGGCGAATGGAAATCGCCCATCGTCAAATTTTTCAACGATGCTGAGAAAGCCGCGCTAACGAAGAAGCTGGCCATCGAGGAAGGCGATTTGATTTTGTTCGCCGCCGACCGGTGGCTGAACGCCTGTGAAATCCTTGGCAAGATTCGTTTGTATTGCGCCGATATTTTGAAGGCACAAGGCAAGCTGGCGATTCCCGCCGACCGGTTCGATTTCCTCTGGGTGGTGGATTTTCCGCTGCTCAGCTTCGACAAGGAACAAAACCGCTGGTATTCAAGCCATCATCCGTTCACCGCGCCGGTGGCAGAGGACATTCCGCTGCTCAAGACCGACCCGAAAAAGGTGCGCGGCCAGCATTATGACATCGTGGTGAACGGCGTCGAACTGGGCGGCGGCTCGATTCGTATTCACCGGCCCGACGTGCAGAAAACGGTGTTCGAGGAGGTGCTGCAAATCCCGCCGGACATGGTGAAGGCGCGGTTTGGTTACATGCTCGAAGCATTTCGCTTTGGCGCGCCGCCACACGGCGGCATCGCGCTCGGCTTCGACCGGCTTATCGCCATTCTCTGCGACACCCCGAGCATCCGGGACGTGATTGCGTTTCCGAAAACCGCCAAGGGCACTTGTTTGATGACCGATTCACCCGGCAGCGTGGAGCCGAAGCAACTGCGCGATTTGCATCTGGAATTGAAAGCGGCGAAGAAGGAATAAGCAGTTTGCTGTGTAGCGTCGGGAAAAGCGGCGGAGGGCCGCCGCAGTCCACGACGCTGGCGCGAATACCGGCAGCGAACGAATGGCGCGGAGCGTCTTGGAGTGCGGTGGCTTGACACCGCTTTCCTAGACGCGACATGTCGCGTCGGACCAAAGCGCGGACGTGTCCACGCACTCCAAGGTTCATTTTAGGCGTGCCGTACGCGACGCGGAAGCGGACTCGCTCCCCGTTCCTAGTTCCTATTTCCACGGAGCAGGATGCTTCATAAACCCGCATGCAGGGGATGCCTGCGCTACGCTTCTGCTGCAAATTCGTTGGTTTTGTTGTCCGTGTGTTCACAGTCACGGCATTACTCCTCAAAAAACATTCTGGACAGCCGCCACCAAAATAAATAAGGTTGGTTTACCGAACAGTGGTTGCTGCCCAAGCCGCCTTACAAATCGGGTGCCCTAATTATCATGAAAACCAAACGAAACCCGATTCAGATTTGCCTGCTGGGGGCGCTGCTGCTGTCAGTGGCAGTGGCAAAGGCGGATCAATTTGGCGATTTCACTTACGCGAGCGATGGCACCAATGTCACCATCACAGGCTACACCGGTTCCAATGGCGTGGTGACGATTCCCGGCACAATTGTAGGCCTGCCCGTCACCAGCATCGGGTATCGTGCGTTCTACGGCTACAGGAGCCTGACCAGTGTCGTGATTCCTGACGGTGTCATCAGTATCGGGCCCTTTGCGTTCTTTGGCTGCGCAAGCCTGACCAACGTTACGATTTCTGATAGCGTCACAACCATTGGAGGCGATGCGTTCCTTGGCTGCTTCAGTCTGACCAACGTTACGATCCCGAACAGCGTCACCAGCATTGAAGACAGAGCATTCGAATACTGCACCAATCTGACCAGCATCTTGATTCCCGGCAGTGTCACCAACATTGGATTTGCTGCATTCTCTCAATGCACCAGCCTGACGGGTATTACGATCCCCAACAGTGTTACCAATATCGAGCGCGAAACGTTTTCTTTTTGCACCAGCCTGACCAACATCACGATCCCCAACAGCGTCGCCAGCATTGGGGACGCAGCGTTCCTTTTATGCTCCAGCCTGACCAGCGTCACGATTCCCAACAGCGTCACCAGTATCGGGGGTGGGGTGTTCGATTACTGTAGCAGCCTGACTGCCATCACGGTAGATCCGGGTAACTTCTCCTTCAGCAGCGTCGCCGGCGTCTTGTTTAACCGGGACCAAACTTTGCTTATCCAATTTCCGGAAGGCAAAGTTGGCAGCTACACAATTCCCAACAGTGTCACCAGCATCGGAGATAATGCGTTCTATCGCTGCACCAATCTGACCAGTGTAACGATCCTCAACAGCGTCACCAACATCGGTTACGGTGCGTTCAGTTACTGCTTTAACCTAACCAGCACCACAATTCCTGGAAGCGTTGCCAAAATTGAGGACAACGCGTTCGTTTTCTGCTCGAGCATGACTAACGTCACAATCCCCAACAGTGTGGCCAGCATCGGGGAAAATGCGTTTAATTATTGCTACAGTCTGACTAACATTACAATTCCTGGCAGCGTCACCAACATCGGTCCCGGTGCCTTCGCAGACTGCGTCAATCTGCAAGGGGTTTTCTTTTATGGCAACGCTCCCAGCTTTGGCGATTTGTATGTCTTCTATAATGATCCCGATGTGACCGTCTATTACCCGCCGGGGACCACGGGCTGGGGATCGACGTTTGCCGGTCGTCCGACCGTGCTGTGGTATCCGACGGTGCCATTTAATTATACAATCAACAATGGCGCCATCACCATCATAGGCTACGCCGGCTCCAACGGCGTGGTAACGATTCCCGGCAACATAGACGGAATACCTGTTACCAGCATTGGCGACTGGGCCTTTTATGCTACCAGTATCATCAATATCCTGATTCCCGATAGCGTCACCAACATCGGGGATGGGGCATTCTTTGACTGCCAATCGCTGACCAATGTCACGATCGGCAGCAGCGTCACCAGCATTGGTAATTGGAGCTTCGCTTTCTGCCCCAGCCTGACGAGTGTCTGTTGTCGCGGGAACGCGCCCAGCCTTGGGGGCGGCAATGTGTTCTACGGCAACCTGGCCACGATCTATTATTTACCAGGAGCCACCAACTGGGGACCGCTGTTCGATGGTCATCCGGCGGTGCTATGGAATCCGGCGGTGCCATTCAATTATACAACCAACAACGGTACAATCACGATCACGGGATACACCGGCTCCAGTGACGTGGCGTCCATTCCCCGCATGATCAATTTCCTCCCGGTGACCACCCTTGGAGACGGGGCTTTCTATTCTGCCAGTGTCACCAACGTCCTGATTCCCGATAGCATCACCAGCATCGGGAGCTTTGTATTTACTTATTGCACCAAACTGGCTGACGTTACGATCCCCGACAACACGACCAGCATCGGGTACCTGGCATTCGGTTACTGCACCAACCTGGCGAGCATCACGATCCCTGATAGCGTCACCGACATTGGCAGCGAAGCGTTCTATCAATGCAGCAGCCTGGCCAATATCACGATTCCCGATAGCGTCACCAACATCGGAGAATACGCATTCGTTTATTGCACCAGCCTGACCAACGTCATAATTGGCAACCACGTCCCAAGTATCGGGTACCAGTTTTTCTTTGGCTGCAGCAGCTTGCCCGGCGTTACAATTCCAGACAGCGTTACCAGTATCGGGGACTTTGCGTTCGAAGACTGCACCAGCCTGGCCCATATCACAATTCCCAACAGCGTCACCAACCTCGGATATGAATCGTTCTCTGGCTGTGCCGGCCTGACTAACATCACCATTCCCGGCAGCGTCACCAGTATTGAAGGCGCTGCATTCGCTGGCTGCACCGGTCTCACCAACGTCATCATCCCTGACAGCGTCGCCAGCATCGCGGAATATACATTCGCCTCCTGCACCAACCTGGTTGACGTCACGATCCCCGACAGCGTCACTAACATTGGGAACTACGCGTTTTCCTGGTGCCGGAAACTGGTCAGTGCCACGATCCCCGGCAGCGTCACCAGCATCGGGGACTATGCCTTCAATTACTGCACCGGCCTGACCAGCGTCACGATCGCCAACGGAGTCGTCAGCATTGGGAATGGTGCGTTCTACAGTTGCACCAAACTGGCCCGCGTCACTCTTCCCAACAGTGTCACCGGCATCGCGCCATTTACGTTCCTTTTCTGCACTAACCTGACCAGCGTTATAATCCCCGATAGCGTCACTATCATCGGATACTATGCATTCCAGGGTTGCGCCAGCCTGACCAACGTCACAATCCCCAACAGTGTTACCAACATCGGGTTCGATGCGTTCGCTGGCTGCTCCAGCCTGACCAGCATGACGATTCCTGACAGCGTAACCGACCTTGGATTCGAAACATTTGCCGGCTGCGCCAGCTTGGCCAGCGTCACGATCCCCGGCAGTCTCGACCAGCTCGGAGATTATATGTTCACTGGCTGCACCAGCTTGAGGGGAATCTTCTTCAACGGCAACGCTCCTGGCTTGGGTTCGTATGTTTTCTACAATGACAACAATGCGACCGTCTATTACCTGCCGGGCACCACGGGATGGGAGGCGACGTTTGCCGGTCGTCCGACCATGCTGTGGAATCCGCAATTTCAAACCGGCGATGTCAGCTTTGGCGTGGGAACCAACGGATTCGGTTTCAACGTCATTGGGACAACAAACATTCCTGTCGTGTTGGAAGCCTGCACGAATCTGGCCAGTCCGGTGTGGATAAAGTTGCAAAGTTGCAGCCTTACCAACGGGCTGTTGTATTTCAACGATCCGGACTGGACCAATTATTCGAGCCGGATCTACCGCATCCGCTCGCCGTGAAAATGGTGTTCGCAACCAGGCTTCCGGGATGCCTCAGATTATTTCGTGTGTTACAACTGCTTGTCATCGTTTATTTGCTCATCGTTCTGGCGGTGCTGATTTTTCAGCGCCGCCTGATTTATTTCCCGACGAAAATCCCGGCCAACATGGTGGTTCAGGCAGCAGCAGAACACGGATTCGTCCCGTGGAAAAATCCTGCCAGCCAGATTATCGGCTGGGAAATTCCCGCCAGCGGCCCGGCGACCGGTAGTGTTCTGATTGTCCACGGCAATGCCGGTTGCGCGATTGACCGCGACTATCTGGCACGGCCAATTCACGACGCGGCGGCAGTGGACGTTTTCGTTTTGGAATATCCCGGCTACGGCGCGCGTGAAGGTTCGCAGGGCAAATGGAGTTTCCTTGCCGCCGCTGAGGAAGCTTTTGGTTTGTTGCCCAACAACCTGCCCAAATACCTGGTGAGCGAATCCATCGGCGCGGGAGTGGCTTGTCATTTGGCCAAGGCACACTCCACGGAAATCGCCGGTCTCGTGCTTTTCATGCCCTATCACAATCTAGCTTCCGTGGCCCAACGAAAGATGCCTCTGCTTCCGGCTTATTTGCTTTTGCTTGACCGCTTCAATCCCGCCGAATGTCTCAGGGACTATCGCGGACCGGTAAAAATTGTTCTCGCGGGCGCGGATGAAATCATTCCTGTGGAATCCGGACGCCGATTGTTTGAGGGATACCCAGGGCCGAAAAATCTTCAAATCATCCCCGGCGCCCACCACAACGACATTGCCGAACAATCTCCGGAGTGGTGGAAGGAGGTTTTTTCGTTCTGGCAGCAAAACCGCCCGGCGAAATCGGGCCGACCGCAATAAGCCACACAAAATCCGCTTCTATGTGAAGCAGCCCAGGGGTTTTAGTTCGATCGCGAGGCGGTCTAACTAATGACTGGTTTAGAGAAACTGTTTCATGGATCATGACCGGTGATTCGTCTTGCCGGGTTTCGCCAATTTTGCAATGATTATACACGCACGGCTTTATGAATGAACTGCTCCAAAATTTGGTCAAACTTCAATCACTCGAATTTGAAAAAATCACGGAAAAAGCCGCCGAACCAGCCATCGCGGAATTGCGCGGCAAAATACCACCACAAATCCTCGGCCACTACGACCGCCTGGTTGCCCACGGGAAAAAGGGCTTGGCTGCCGTTCGCGACCACGTCTGCACGGGTTGTCACATACATCTGCCCATCGGAGTCGTCACCACGTTGATGCGCGACGACGACATTCAACTTTGTGATAATTGTGGTCGCTATCTTTATTTGCCGGAACCAACGAAGGCAGACGTCCCGAAACCAACCGCCAAGCCGGGGCCGGCCAAAAAGCCGCGAAAGTCAAAAGGTTCCTTGCTGTTGGTTTGAGCATTGAACCCAGCGGTCATCCCGCCATTAACGGGCGTGAATCGCGGGAACAGTCAAAGCACGGTTTCCAGTTCCGTATCCCCAAAAACCAAAATCCCTGCTGCGCATTTGCAGCTGGGATCTGAAAACGAACTGTTGTTATTCGCCGTAAACAGTCACTGTGGTCTTGGTGTACAAGCTGAGGACGGTGGTGACGTGGTAGTCCACGTGCGAAATCTTGGTGATTCCGCCGTTGGCGCACGCGGCCTTGATGCTGGAATCTCCCGTGGCGATGCAGATGATGCCAGTCGAGGAGGCTTCACCTACCTTGCTGGCTCCCGCGTTGCTTGTCGCGAGAACGGGCCCGGATACATCCGTATAAAGTCCGCCCATGGCTCCCACAAGAGGTCCATTGGGGCCAACGCATCCGGATAACAGCATGGCCAACGCACCAACAGACGCATAACCGATTAATTTTCTCATAACACTTCTCCTTTGGGTTTTGGTTTTGGTTCTAGCTAATTGTTTCCTTCCTGGCACACACGCAGACTTAGAAAATGGCTTCCCTCTGTCAAGCGCACAAATCGAAAAACACCGGGCCTGCCGTGAGTCACGGGGAATTTCATTTCTGGGTGAAGTGCTCAGGTTTTCCGGTTCAACGGCCGGTTTCACGTTGTTGACGATGATTTCTTAGGGCAACGAAAGGACGATGGGCGAAAAGTTCAAAATGCTGGTGATGCCCGAGTTCCCGGCAAGTTGGCAACTTCCCGGGCGGCGGCAGCAGGCCGGTGAGAATGGTCATTTTCACGCCGCGCGCCTGGGCGAATTCGCATAATTTGTCCATGCCAGAAATCGGCTGCCTGATTTCCTTGCTACATTTGCGCAGCGGTTCGGCGTCAAACGCGGCGATGATTTCAAATCGTTCCGCAATTTCCTGCTCGCCAATCGCGCCGTTTTCGCCGATTTTTAGGCGAATTGATTATGTTCACCGGCACTTACACCGCGATTGTCACCCCGTTCAAAAACGGCGAGGTGGACGAAACTGCACTCAACCGCCTGATTCAATTGCAAATCAAGGGCGGCGTGGACGGCATCGTGCCTGTTGGCACCACCGGCGAATCGCCAACGGTGGATTACGAGGAGCACATTTGCATCATTGAACGTTCGGTGAAATTTGCCCGTGGCAAAATCAAAGTCATCGCCGGCACCGGCGCGAATTCGACGAAGGAGGCGATTTATCTGACGCAACGGGCCGAGGATGTCGGGGCGGACGGTTCGCTCCAGGTCGCGCCGTATTACAACAAGCCGTCGCAGGAAGGATTGTTCCAGCATTTCTGCGCCATAGCGCACGCGACGAGATTGCCCATATTGCTTTACAGCATCCCGGGACGCTGCGGCGTCGAAATCGGCGTTGAGACGGTCAGCCGTCTGGCGCGCGAATGCAAAAACATCATCGGCATCAAGGAAGCCGGCGGGAGTTGCGACCGGGTTTCGCAACTGCGCGCAACGCTCGGTCCGAAATTTGAGATTTTGTCCGGCGATGATTCGCTGACGCTGCCGTTTATGGCCGTCGGCGCGCAGGGCGTCATCAGCGTGGCGTCGAACGTCATTCCGCGCGAAGTTGCGCAGATGGTGGATGCGTTCACTCGCGGTCAGATCCGGAAAGCCTCGCAACTGCACGCGAAATTTTACCCGCTGTTCAAGGATTTGTTCATCGAGACCAATCCGGTCCCGGTCAAGGCCGTGCTGGCCATGATGGGTTTGATGGCCGAAGAATATCGTTTGCCGCTCGTGCCGATGAGCGCGGCCAATCGCGCGAAATTGCGCGCGACGTTGAAAGCGTGCGGAATTTTGAAGTGAATATTTGACACGGGCGTGTTACGTGTTGCGTGTTCCGTCAAGTAACGTCGGACATTTAGTAACTGCTTGACGTAACACGTAATATGCAACACGGATTTAGCCATGACCAAAATCATCATCACCGGAGCCAAAGGCCGCATGGGCAAGGCGCTCATCGCCTGCGCGCCAAACTTTCGCGAACTTGAAATTGCCGGCCAGATTGACGTCGGCGACGATCTCGGCGCGATCATTGCGCGCGGCGACGTGGTGGTTGATTTCAGTTCGCACACGGCCACGCCCGAGGTTACCAAAATGTGCGCGAAGCACAAAAAGGCGCTGGTCATCGGCACCACCGGCCACACAGACACCGACACGTTTGAAATCAGGGAGGCGAAGGCGCAAATTCCCATCGTCTGGGCGTCGAATTTTTCGACCGGTGTGAACACGCTTTTCTGGCTCACGCGCAAAGCGGCGGAAATTCTGGGACCGGACTTCGACCTGGAAATCGTTGAGATGCATCATCGCCTGAAAAAGGACGCGCCCAGCGGCACGGCAAAAACGCTGGCGGAAATTCTGGCTGACGTGCGCAAGCTGCACCTTGAAAAAGCGGTGCGGCACGGTCGCGTCGGCATTGTCGGCGAACGCACCCCGACGGAAATCGGCATTCATTCCTTGCGCGGCGGCGATGTTGTGGGCGATCACACGGTCGTTTTTGCGAACACCGGCGAGCGGCTCGAACTGACGCACAAGGCGTCGAGCCGCGACGCCTTTGCCAACGGCGCGTTGCGCGCAGCACTCTGGGTCGTGAAACAAAAACCCGGCGTTTACGACATGCAGGACGTGCTGGGCTTAAAGTAGCACAGGCGTCTCGCCTGTGAACTTTTTGTTCAAGAGCGAAATAGTTTTTCATGCAGGCGTTTATCTCTCTTGGCTCAAATCTCGGTGATTCGCGGCGAATCATCCTGGATGCGATGGCGCGGCTCCAAAAATTTTCCGGCCAGCCGCTGCTCAAATCTTCGCTGTGGCAAACCACGCCGGTAAATTGTCCGCCAAACTCGCCGTTGTTTGTGAACGCCGTTGTTGGTTTCGCACCGCAAAAAAGTGAAACGCCGGAATCGTTGCTGCAAAAGCTCCGCGCGTTGGAAAAGGAATTCGGCCGCCCGCCGAAAAAAGTTTTGAACGAGCCGCGGGTGCTGGATTTGGATCTGATTGCGTTTGGCACGGAAACGCGAAATTCACCCGGGTTGATTTTGCCGCACCCGCGAGCGCATTTGCGGCGGTTTGTGCTTCAGCCGTTGAGTGAAATCGCGCCGGATTTGATCCTGCCGGGACAATCCAAAACCATTTCCCAATTGCTGGCTGAATTGTCCGGTGAAGAAATTGTCACGCGGCTCGACGCGACACCCTAGCCTGCATATTTCATACCTTGAAGGGCTCGTCTCATTAGCACCGTGGCTTCAGCCCGGTGGTTTCTGACAAGAGTAAAGAGTGGAGCCGTTTCAACGGCTTCAACGCAGCATGGCAAACCGTTGAAACGGTTCGACGTTGTTTCGTCCCGTTCCGCACCGGGCTGAAGCCTCGGTGTTAATGAGATGCCAAACGAGTTCAGGCTAGGGTGTTTTCTTCGATCCATCCACCGGATGCCACTTCCCGTCATGAGCGACCGTCTCGATGACATTTTCGCCAACGGCATGAAATTCCGTCCCGGGCGCGGAGGGTGCCGGGGCAGGCGGCGAAGTTTGTCCCGTCACGGCTGACTTGGTGATGAGCGTTGTGGCTTCTTCGTCGTGAATACGGGCGGCTTCCATGAGCAGGAACTCCCATTGGCCGTGGACGGTGCGTTCGGGCGGTTGCTTGAAAGGTTGCAGATGAAAATCGCCGCCGGTCAGGGACAGCAACCGGTAAAATGCCTTTTCACCCACCAACGTTCCCACGGCAGCGTGAACAATCACGCCGGCCTCGATATAAATCTGGCCCTGCATGCGCTGATTCCGGATTTCAAGAATCGAGGAATTGCGCCCGAGACATTCAATCTGGATGACATCCTGCAATCCGACCTGGCGCAGCATGCCGGAAAAACCCTTGCGCTGCGCCCACGAAATCAGCTCGTTCAACGTGGTGAAAACAGCTTTCATCCCGTCGCTGGAAAGCGGTTTTTGAATGAATAATTCCGCCCCGTTGGCCAGACAGGCCGCGCGGTCGCTGACGCTGGCACTGCCAGTCAAAATGGCTTTTTTGACGTCGGGATGTCGCCGGTGGATCAGGTTGAGCAACTGCACGCCATCCAACACCGGCATGCCAATGTCCAGCACAACCAGATCAACCGCATTTTGCTGCAAAGCGGCCAGCGCCTGATCCGCAGTAGAGGCACGATGGATTTCCCATGTTTTATCCCCCAGAATGGCGTACAGCTCGGTGATCGCTTCGAGAAATGCATTGTCATCATCCACGAAGAGCACTTGATGCTTTTTGGCCGGGGCCTTTCCCGGTTCAAGCTGATTGCCCGGCTTGGGAACCGCACCGGTATTCGCATCAGAACCAGTCTGGCTGGCTGGCACCGGTTCATTCGGGCCGGTTCCCTTCACGGCATCCGTCGCAGATTCAGGTTTTCTGGATGAAGATGGAGGTGAAATGTTCGGTAGTGCGACCCCTTGCGGAGCAGGCGCACCGGGCGCAGAAGATACATTCGCTGTGGAAGGCTCGCCCGCTGGTGTGGGCACTGGTGCAGTGAGCGATTTGGGAACGGAAGGTGAAGGCACACCGGGTGCCGGTGAAGCAACCGGCGTGGAAGCTTCAAGGCGCAAGTTCACCCGGCCAAGGCGTAATATCTGTCCGGGCTTCAGGATGGCTTCGGTGATTCGCTCCCCTTCGATGAACGTGCCATTCGTTGATTTGAGGTCGCAAACAATAATTTCATTGCCACGCAACAGGATTTCACAATGCCGGCCGGAGACTGACGGCTCGATGATTTGAAACATGTTCCCATCCGCGCGCCCGACCGTGGTCGGGTTCATACTCAACTCGTGTGTCAAACCCGTCAGGCCCTCTGTCAGGATAACAAGTTTGGCCATATTGAAATCAGGACTTCCTGATTGTGATATGATTCAGTGGGCGGGAGTCAAAACAAATCGCTGCCCGGGGACAACCCGGGCGCAACCTGCCGGGGGCGTCCAAATCAAGCCTTCAGGGTTTTGCCAAAAAGCCGTTGGTATTCGAGCATGACATAGCGGTCGGTCATCCCGGCCAGGTAATCACACACGGCGCGGTGCCGGCCGGTCTGGCGGATGCGGCGGCGCGCGCCTTCGCCGATGTCCTTCGGATGCGCGAGATAATATTTGAAAAGTTGCTCGAGGATCTTCCCCGCGCGCAGATTCGGTTGATGGACGACGGGGTTATAATACAAATTTTTGTAAAGGTATTTGCGCAGTTCGAGGTTCAGCCTGCGGCGTTCGGGGCTGTGTTGCACGAGCGCTTTGGGAAAACGCCGCACATCGTCGGCTGAATTGATGCCAGCGGCGCGAATGAGACGTTCGCTGTTCTCGACGACGTCCCTGATCTGCATGTCAATGATGGTGCGAATCGTGAAGTACCGGCGGCATTCATCGGGCAAATCGCCATGCTCCCGCTTTACGAGCCGCGCGGCATGCGCCCAAACGCGGACGTCGCGGCGCAGATTCTTTTCGGACAACAATCCGGAGTCCAGACCATCGTCCAGATCGTGGCTATAGTAGGTGATTTCGTCGGCGAGGTTGGCAATTTGAGCTTCGAGCGAGGAATTTCTGGCGTCAAAACCTGTTCGTTTGGCGGGGTGATCGCAGGCAGTGTGGTGTTTGACCAGCCCTTCGCGGACTTCCCAGGACAAATTCAGGCCGGGAAAATCCGGATATTTTTGTTCCAGTTCCTCGACAATGCGAAGGCTGTGCCGGTTGTGCTCGAAACCGCCATACCCTTTCATCAAACGCGCGAGAACCGCTTCGCCCTTGTGGCCGAACGGCGAATGACCGAGGTCGTGCGCCAGCGCAATGGTCTCGGCCAGGTCCTCGTTCAACCGCAACGCGCTGGCGATGTTGCGAGAGATGGCGGCGACTTCAATGGTGTGCGTGAGGCGCGTGCGAAGGTGATCGCCGGTGCCGTTGAGAAAAACCTGCGTTTTGTATTCGAGCCGGCGAAAAGCGCGCGAATGAATAACCCGGTCGCGGTCGCGCTGGTAATGCGTGCGCCATTCGGGCGGCGGTTCCGGATGTTCGCGACCGCGCGTGTCACCGCTGAATTGCGCGCCGGGCGCAAGAACCTGCCGCTCGATTTGTTCCAGTTCCTGGCGGGTGCGGGGCATATCAAATGCGAAATGCCAAATGAAAAATTGGATTCACCCCGCCAATAATTCCTTCACGGATATTCCACGCAGTTCGAAGAGCCGGCGGATGGTGTCCTCGATCAGGTTGTTCGGGCAGGACGCGCCGGCGGTGACCCCGACGGTGATTTTGCCGTGCGGCAGCCAGTCGCGCGTTTCGATTTCTTTTTTGTCGTGCTGTTCGTAGTGGCGAATGAGTTTGTCCGATTCCATTTTGGCCGCGTTCTTGATGAAGTAGGTCGGGAGTTTGGCTTCACCCATCTCGGCGAGATGCGAAGTGTTCGATGAATTGTAACCGCCGATGACAATGAGCAGGTTAATCGGCTCGCGTAAAAGTTTTTGCAGGGCGTCCTGACGATCTTGCGTCGCGCCGCAAATCGTGTCGAAAAAGCGGAAATGCTTGTCCACCTCTCCTTCGCCGTACTTTTGAATCATCGCCTTGCGAAGGCGACGCTGGACTTCCTCGGTTTCGCCGCGCAGCATCGTGGTTTGATTGGCCACTCCGATGGCCTGCAAATGTTGGTCGGGGTCAAAGCCCTCCGAGTAGGCGCCTTTGAACTTTTCCAGGAATTCCCGTTTGTTGCCACCGTTGATGATGTAATTGCAGACGTAATCCGTTTCCTCGAGCGTGAAGACGACGAGGTAATGTCCACTGCCGTAAGCGCGCGCCTGCGAACTCGTGGCCTTGGTCTCCTCGTGCCACGACTTGCCGTGAATGATGCTGGTGACGCGTTCCTTGGAGTACTGGCGGACGCGTTTCCAGACGCTCATCACGTCGCCGCAGGTGGTGTCCACGAGCACGCAGCCCTTTTCTTCGAGCCGTTTGCGGGTGGCAACTTCCGTGCCGAAGGCGGGAATAATCGCCACGTCGCCGGCCTGTAATCGTGCCAGTTCGTCCTCGGTCGGCTTGGGCGAAATGATCTGGATGCCCATGTTGCGAATCTGGTCGTTGACTTCCGGGTTGTGAATGATTTCACCGAGCAGGTAAATCGGCTTGGACTGCGGGAAGAATTTTCGCGCCGCGTAGGCGAGGTCAATCGCGCGCTCGACGCCGTAGCAAAAGCCGAATTCCTTGGCGAGCTTGACCGTGAGGTCGCCGGCGGAGATCACGTGGCCGCTGGCGCGGATGCGCTCGACAACTTCGCTGCGGTAATGCGAGAGGACCTGCGCCTGCACGGCCTTCATGATGTCGGGCCGGCGAAGGTTGACTTTCTGGGCGGCAGGCGTTGGGGTTGACATGACGGAAGCAATGTAACATGGCGGTTTGCGCCGTCCAGCCGGAAAGCCGGAGGGAATGGGATGATGGAGTATTGGAGCAATGGGCCATTGCGGAAACAGACAACTTTCAACACTCCATCACTCCAGCACTCCAATTCGTTCCGATGGAATCTCATTGCGGAACCAGCCGAACGTGTGGATATTTCAGTCCGCGCGTCGGAGCGTAGCTCAGCTTGGTAGAGCACCAGCTTTGGGAGCTGGCTGTCGCAGGTTCAAATCCTGTCGCTCCGACCATTTCTATTTTTGCTCTTTGTGCTCCAGTTTCGGAAGCACTGATTGCGGCGACGAATATGGAATCTCTAACCCATTGACTTTGAACGGCTTTGGCAGTCGAGCGCTTCTTGCTTTTGGGCGTTGGATGTCTAAACTGGACGGCAGTTTGTCTGCCAAATGATGCACTTGGGTGCGATCAGCGGGGAAACCGAAATGTCCGCTCCGCGTTGCGGAACGGATGGGGCTTGCGGCGCATGACGCCGGGAACACTTAATGGTTCCAGCCCGACAGCTAACCTCGCCGGCGTGAACATTAAGGGCAAATGGATCGCTTTCCATTTTCCCTGCGGCGTTCGACAAAGTTCTGTCTTGTCGTGAAATGAACTTGGAATAATGGAAATCGGCACACATCGGCCACGCAACTTGGGTTGGGCACGCGCCGCCGGCCTTCTTTACGGCGACTTGGGCACGAGCAAGGCTTATGTCATAGGCTTTGCGTTTATTGCCACCGGCTTTGGTTCCCTTCCCATCATCCTTGCGGTGTGCGCCTTGACGGGCGTCGTCGCCTACAACTACGTCATCGTTTGCCGGAGTTTTCCAGATGGTGGCGGCGTTTATTCCGCGGCACGGAGTCAAAGCCGGATTTTGGCGGTGGTGGGGGCCTTGTTGCTGGTGGCCGACCTCACTGTGACGGCGGCGTTAAGCGCCTGGTCTGGGATGAGCTATTTCGGCGTACCCAAGGCGTACGTGCCTTATGCCACGATGTTGCTCATCCTGGGATTCGGCGCAATCAACTACTTTGGTCCCAAACACAGCGGCAGTCTCGCGGTTGCGCTCGCGCTGCCCATGGTGCTGGTGGTGATTCTGATCGTCGGCTGGAGTCTGCCGCATCTGACATTTGCAAACTTGGAGTCGTCTCATCGGGCTTTTGGTCAGAACTGGGTCAGCTTCGTGAGCGTAATCCTTGCCTTGAGCGGCGTGGAAACGATTGCGAATCTGACCGGGGTGTTGAAACTCGATCCCGGCTCGTCCATGGAAAAGCCGCAAATCCAGAAGGAAACGCGCAAAGCCATCTGGCCCGTGGCGGTGGAAGTCGTGCTTGGCACCGCGTTGCTCGGTTGGGCGATGCTTTCGTTGCCCAAGGAACTCGCGCCGCAGTTGAAGGAACGCTCCGAAGACATGGTCCGGTTCGTGGGCGAACAATACGCGGCCATGGCTTGGGGACATTATTTCAGCCATGTCTTCGGCATTGTGGCCGGCGTGGTGATCGGCCTGATGCTGTTCAGCGCCGTCAACACCGCCATCGCCGCACTCATCGGCCTGGGCTACATGCTGTCGCGTGACGGCGAGATGCCGCGGTCGTTTGCCCGGCTGAATCCTTTCGGTGTGCCGTGGGTGCCGTTGGCCATTGCCGTAGCGCTGCCCATTCTGGTGGTGGCCCTGGCCACCGACATTAATTCGCTGGCCAGTCTCTATGCCATTGGCGTCGTCGGGGCCATCACCGTCAACCTCGGCTCTTGCGCGATCAACAAGAAGCTGAGTCTCGCCGTGCGGGATCGCGCGCTTCTGGGAGTCACGTTCGTGTTCTTGCTGGCGGTGGAATTCACCATCGCCAAGACCAAGCCTGACGCCCTTTTCTTCGTAATGTGCATCCTGGTGGTGGGATTGACGCTTCGTGGCTACGCGCAAAAACGGGCTGGGCTGCAAAGCGTCACCGTCAGCCGGGAAGTGGCGGCCGCCGTCTCGCCGGAACTGGCTGCGGATTTCAGACCCAATCTCAACCCGGGCCAGTCCATTCTCGTCGCGGCGCGCGGCCTGACGCCGGTTCTGCGGTACGCCATGGAGGAGGCGCGTTTTCGTCAAGGGACGTTATATGTGCTTTGCGTGAAGGAACTGGCCGTGGCCTTGCCGGGTCCGCTGGCGAACGAAGAGCGCCCGCGTTGGCAGGACGATCCCGAAGCGGCAAAGATCATGTACAGCATGCTGGAACTGGGCCGGCAAAACAAAGTGAGTATCGTGCCGCTTTACGCCATCAGCGGCGATCCGGCGGCCACCATCCTCGATTTGTCGGCCACGCTCGGCATTGACATTCTCATGCTCGGTGCGCGACATCGCCGCACGCTCGAGCAGTTGTTCAAAGGCGACGTCGCGAACCGCGTCGCGAAAGATTTACCCGAGAATATTCAACTGGTCATTTACGGTTAGCATCCGTGCCCGGAATTCTTCCGGCGAAGAATGGATGACCCCCGGCGTTGCAAAGAGTTTGCTGCTTAAGTCTTGCGATAACAAGAATTCCGAACCAAGGAAATTGGTTGCACGAAGCAACTGCGGATAACATTTCCAACGACAGCGAGGAATCGTTGTGGTTGGTTGCTGGATGAGCGGGACGGGTGCCGCAAGGCGCCCGCCGCTTCGTGAAGATGGCCAACTAAAAGAGACCGGGTCATTGTGGAAATGTTGGGATCGTGGTGGTGAAGAATGCTCTGGCTGCGCAAAACACAACAGCGTCGGGAGGGTTCTGCCTTTCGCTGTTAAAAATGTGTCCCGTTGCGCATCAAGGGGTTGCGCGAACTACGGGAAGAATTTGATGTGCTGGCATTGCCGTTGCTAAAGGCGCGTGTGTCAATCACAGCCATGAAATAAATATGAAGAAAATTGAAGCAATCATCAAACCTTTCAAACTCGAAGAAGTCAAAGACGCCCTCAGCGAACTCAGTATCGAAGGCATGACTGTGAGCGAGGTCAAGGGGTTTGGCCGCCAGAAAGGCCACACCGAAATCTATCGCGGCAGTGAATACACCGTGGATTTCCTGCCCAAAATCAAAATCGAACTCGTCCTGGTGGACAATCAGGTGGAAGCAGCCATCGGCGCGATCGTCAAGTCGGCCAGGACCGGCAAGATTGGCGACGGCAAAGTGTTTGTCTCCGGCGTTGAACAGGCCGTCCGCATTCGCACCGAAGAAAAAGGTGATTCGGCCATTTAATCAATTGAACCAACTTGAACCTCACCTAATTAGAAAAATGAAACGATATCTTTTGACCCTTGCTTTGATTGTAACCGCCGCGCTCGGCGCATTCACTGCGCGCGCGGGCGACACGAATGCCCCGGTTGCGGCCACCACTGCGGCTGCGGCCACGCCGTCATCATTGCCCGCAGCTTCACTGGACCAACGCGTTGCGGCACTTGAGGCTTACATCGCCAACAGCGATCCGACAGCTCCGCTTAAGGACACCAATGGCACTCAAGTGGTGTCCGACACCATCATCGGGAATCCCGGTCCCGGCCATAACGCGTGGCTGTTGACCAGCACGGCGTTGGTGTTGTTCATGACGCTGCCCGGTTTGGCGCTGTTCTACGGCGGCCTGGTCCGCCGCAAGAACGTCCTGTCCGTGCTCGCGCAATGCTTCCTGATTGCCGGCCTGGTGACCATCCTCTGGGTGTTCGTCGGCTACGGCATGATCTTCGGAGGTACGGGCACCGGTTCCGACCCGGCAGCAAGGCATGCCGCCATGGCCAAAGAGGACGTAATCACTGGAGTTGTTGGCAGTCCGGCGAAAGATTGGATGCTCAACAACGTTACTTCCGCCCCGAATGGTAACTATTCCTACTGGGTTTCGGAAAATGTGTTTTCCATGTATCAATTGATGTTCGCCATCATCACTCCGGCGCTGATCATCGGCGCCATCGCCGAGCGCATGAAGTTCAAGGCCATTCTGATATTCATGACCCTGTGGATGTTTATCGTCTATTTCACCCAGGGCCACATGGTCTGGGGCATCAACGGCATGATGAACGGTGTCTGGAATGCCGGCGCAAAGATTCACGCGATTGATTTCGCCGGCGGCACGGTTGTGCATATGACCTCCGGCTGGTCGGCGCTGATTCTCTGCCTGATCCTCGGCAAACGTACGGGCTTCGGCAAAGAAAACTTCGCGCCGCACAGCATGGTGCTTACCTACATCGGCACCGGCATGCTGTGGGTGGGCTGGTATGGGTTCAACTCCGGCAGCGCGGTTGCGGCTGACGTGGTTGCGGCCAATGCGTTCACGACCACGACGATTGCCACGGCGGTGGCCTCGTTCGTCTGGCCAATGATGGAATGGTTGACCCGGGGCAGGCCGAGCGTGCTGGGATTCTGCTCTGGCGCGGTGGCCGGCCTGGTGGTGATCACTCCGGCTTGCGGTTTCGTAACACCGCAGGGTTCAATCTGGATCGGCATCGCCGCCGGCATCATTCCGTGGTTCTTCTGCTACAAGGTCAAGAGCTGGTTCGGCTATGACGACGCTCTTGACACGTTCGGGGTGCATGCCATCGGTGGCACGACCGGCGCCCTCATGACCGGTATGCTCGCGCGCAATTCCGTGAACGGCAACCTCGCCACCAATCTCAAGGCGTATGTCACCGACCATTGGTTCCAACCGCTGCTTTGGGAACAGCTCAAGGCGGTCATCATCACGCTGGTGTTGGCCGTCGTGGGCACAATCATCATCGCGTATGTCACCAAGGCGCTGGTGGGTCTCCGGCCAAGCGAGGAAGTTGAAATCTCCGGCTTGGACATCGCGGAACACGGCGAGGAAGGATACACAGATTAAATTTAAACCAAATTAACCTCGACGCTGCGCCGGTTGTTGGCGAAATTCACCTCCGGCGCAGCATTGGATTTTGAATGTAACAACACGACAAACAACCAATAAATACACACTAACTAATATGGCAACTCCCAAGAGCGTAATTGAACTGGCAAAAAAGGCAGGGGCGAAAATGGTGGACATCAAGTTCGTGGACACCTTCGGTACCTGGCAGCATTTCACTTGTTCCATCACGGAATTGGCCGAGGAAACCTTTGCCGAAGGCATCGGTTTTGATGGCTCCTCCATCCGCGGCTGGAAGAGCATTGAGGCCAGCGACATGCTGGCCATGCCCGACCCGGAGACGGCGTTCATAGATCCGTTCATGGCCGTGCCGACGCTTTCCCTCACCTGCACCATTGCCGAAACCGGCACGTTGGAGCCTTACAGCCGCGACCCGCGCGGCATTGCGCAGAAGGCTGAAAAATACCTCATCTCCACTGGCATTGGCGATCAGGCCTTCTTTGGCCCCGAAGCCGAATTTTTCATCTTTGACAACGTGCAGTTCGACTCCAAGAGCAACGGCACTTTCTACTCCATTGACAGCGAGGAAGGCATCTGGAACACCGGCCGCGACGAGATGCCAAACCTCGGCAACAAGATCCGCCACAAGGAAGGCTACTTCCCGGTGCCCCCGCTGGACACGCAGCAGGACATCCGCACCGAGATGGTGCTGACAATGGAGGAATTGGGGCTTCAGATTGAGAAGCAGCATCACGAGGTGGCCACGGCAGGCCAGGCGGAAATTGACATTCGTTTCGATACGCTCGTCAAAATGGCCGACCACATGATGGTGTACAAGTATGTGTTGAAGAACGTGGCCAAGAAACATGGCAAGACGGTGACCCTGATGCCCAAGCCTCTATTCGGCGACAACGGCTCCGGCATGCACACGCACCAGAGCTTGTGGAAGAAGGGCAAGCCGCTGTTTGCCGGCAACGAATACGCCGGCCTGAGCAAAATGGCCCTCTATTATACCGGCGGCCTCCTCAAGCACGCCCACGCCCTGTGCGCCTTTTGCAGTCCCACCACCAACAGTTACAAGCGGCTGGTGCCGGGTTTCGAAGCGCCCGTGAACCTGGCTTACAGCTCACGCAACCGCTCGGCGGCCATCCGCATTCCGACCTATAGCGATAATCCCAAGGCCAAGCGATTGGAATATCGTCCGCCGGATCCGGCCGCGAACCCATACATCGCCTTCGCCGCGCTGCTCATGGCCGGTCTGGACGGCGTTCTGAACAAGATTGATCCCGGCGAACCCATTGACAAAAACATGTATGAATTGCCGCCGGAGGAACACGCCAAGATTCCGCAGATACTCGGCAGTCTCGATGCAGCCATTAACGCCCTCGAAAAGGATCATCAATTCCTGCTCAAGGGCGACGTCTTCACCGAAGACTTCATTGATATGTGGATCAGCGCCAAGCGCAAGGAACACGACGCCATCCGGCTGCGCCCGCATCCGTACGAATTCTTCCTTTATTACGACGTGTAACACACGCTCCGGAGGAATTGGGGACAGCGGCGCGGGTCAAAAACCCGCGCCGTTTTTGTTTCAACCCGGAGCGCGGCTTGTCCCAAGCCGCAGCACTTCTGGAAACAACTGCGGACGGGGGAAATCTTACGAATCGGTCTGTGCGCCAGTGGCTGCTGCGAGTTGAGACAACTCGCGCTCCGGAGGCAGTGCCCGGCAGGTCCTTGTTTCCGTGGCGCAAATCAGCCTTTTGAAAGCGGCGCCAAAAAAGCTGCGAAGCAGCGGCAGAGAGTAGCCCACGGCGTCAGCCGTGGGTTTGAGGGTTGCAGATTCCGAGCCGCGTAGCGGCGAAAGAAAGCCTGTTTGGAAAGCGGGATTCCATCCTCGCCACGCTGGAAAAATATCCAGTTGAAGAACGGGAAGATTGTTTTGCAGGCAAGCTGCAAATTTGAGAAAGTATGAAAATACTGACAACCTCACTCCTGTGAAACACAAGAGATTGCTATTCGGTCTTGGCCTAGCCTTGATGTTGGGTGGCCAAACACTTCACGCCCAGCAACTGTCTAACATCCTTATTAAAGCAGAAATAGGCGATGCCATGTCTCAACACAATTTGGGTGTTTGCTACTACAAGGGCGAAGGCGTAGCGCAGGATTATGTGGAGGCAGCGAAATGGTTTCGCAAGGCCGCTGAGCAGAATATCGCCCAAGCTCAATACAATCTTGGTGTCTGTTACCACGATGGTAAAGGCGTGGCGAAAGACGATGTTGAGGCGGTAAAGTGGTTTCGTAAAGCAGCCGAGAAAAATATCGCCGAGGCTCAATATATTTTGGCCGCGTGCTACGGCCTCGGTTTGGGCGTGACGGAGGATAAAGCGGAAACAGTAAAGTGGACTCGCAAGGCCGCTGAACAAAACTATGCCGAGGCTCAATGCAGTCTAGGCGTTTGCTACCGCGACGGTCAAGGCGTGGTGAAGGACGAGGTAGAAGCGGCGAAGTGGTTTCGCAAAGCCGCCGAACAGAATCTTGCCAAGGCTCAATTTAACCTGGGTTATTGCTACCATGAGGGCGCAGGTGTGGAGAAAGATGAGGTTGAAGCTATAAAATGGTTCCGAAAAGCGGCAGAGCAGAATTATGCCAAGGCTCAATTCAATCTGGCTCTATGCTATGACGAGGGCCGCGGTGTGGCAAAGGATGAGATTGAAGCGGTAAAGTGGTATCGCAAAGCCGCCGAGCAGAATCTTGCCGAGGCTCAATACAATCTGGGTGTCCGCTACGGCAAGGGACAAGGCGTAGCGAAGAATGAGGTGGATGCGGTAAAGTGGTATCGTAAAGCCGCCGAGCAAAATCTTGCCGAGGCTCAATACAACCTGGGCCTTCGCTATGGCAAGGGACAAGGCGTAGCGAAAGATGATGCGGAAGCCCTTAAGTGGTTCATTTTGTCGGCGGCGCAAGGCAATGAGCAGGCAAAGAAAGTTGTGACCGAACTGGAAGAAAGTGTAATGTCACCGGAGCAAATTGCCGATGGAAGACGGCGCGCAAACGACTGGCGCAAACAACTCAAGAAACCATGATGAATCCGGGTTTCTTTAATGGTTAAACCCTGCGCGTGCTGCTGCTTATTTCAACTCCGCCGCAAGCTGTTCACCCAACGCCGCCGCTTCGGCAATCGGCCGTTTTCCTTCGGCACGCCTGGCCGGTCCTTCACGGAACGACACCGCGTGCATCTCCATCCAGCTGCCGTCAATTTCGGCGTAGGCGGCCACCGGACTCTGGCAGCCACCGCCCATCGCGCGCAGAAATGCCCGCTCCGCCGTAACGCACTGAAACGTGTTGAAATGGTTCAGTCGCTCACAAATCTTGGCGATGCGCTCGTCGTCCGCCCGGATTTCGATGCCGATGGCCCCCTGCCCTACACACGGCAACATCACATCCGCGTCCAGAATCGTTGCCAGCAAACCGTCCGGCACGGCGTCGCCCTCGAGCTTGCCTTCGGGCGTGACGCGAAAATCCAGCCGCGTCAGACCGGCCAGCGCCAGCACCGTCGCGTCCAATTCGCCGCGCTCGGCGACCTTTTGCATTCGCGTGGTGATGTTGCCGCGAATTTCGACCACGTTCAAATCCGGCCGCGCGGCGAGCAATTGTTCCTTGCGCCGCGTGCTGCTGGTGGCAATGGTGGCTTTCGCCGGAAAATCTTTCAGCGTCACATGCGGCTTTAAACCGCGTAGTGCGTCCTGGCCCGGCACCCAGTCATCGAAGGCCGTGTCTGCGGCTCGGGTCTTGATGAATTCGGCGTCGCGGTAAATCAGCACATCGCGCGCGTCGGCGCGTTTCGGCGTGGCAGCGAGAACCAATCCGGCGGGCAGATTGGTCGGCAAATCCTTCAGACTATGCACGGCGAGGTCGGCCCGGCCTTTGACAAGCGCGACCTCGAGTTCCTTCGTGAACAGCCCTTTCGGCAGATTCCCGCCTTTTTTGGCCATTGAGGCCTTTTGCAACTTGTCGCCGGTGGTCTTGATGATTTTCGGCTCGAAGCGCAGCCGGGGAAACGTTTCGCGACACTGCGCGGCAATCATATTGGCCTGCGCGAGCGCCAGCGCGCTGCCACGCGTGGCGATTATGATTGGTCGATCAGAAACCATTTTTTAACCACAGATGAACACGGATTAACACGGATGAAAAGAAAACTTAACTGCCTTGTTTTCATGTCGGATCCGCCAAGGTTCTATATCCGTGTCCATCCGTGTTCATCCGTGGTTTAAAACTTTTTATATGAAGCAGCGCAGCGACCTTTTCGGCTATGATAGCCTCGCACCGCGCAATTTCCTCCTTGCGCTGTTTTAGATAGCCGTCGGCAATGGCCTGCAGGTCGTCAATGTTGTAAAGATAGACGTTCTCCAGAAAGTTCACCTCGGGATCGATGTCGCGCGGTACGGCAATATCAATCAACAGCAGCGGCCGGTGATGGCGCAGCTTCATCAACGGCTCCAGCCGGGCGCAGTCGAGAATGTGATGCGGCGCAGATGTGCTGCTGATGGCGATGTCAATCTTTTCAAATTCCCCTGCCCAATCGTCGAACCGCACGGCGCGTCCGCCGAGTTCATTGGCCAGCGCCACTGCGCGGTCGTGCGAACGATTGACCACGATGATGCTGCGTGCACCGCGCGAAAGCAGGGCGCGCGCGGTTTTTTCGCTCGTTTCGCCGGCGCCGATGACCAGCACTTCGCGATCGGTGAGCGAATTGAATATTTTCTCCGCCAATTCCACCGCGACCGACGCCACGGACACGCTGCCACGCTGGATGTTCGTCTCGGTACGAATGTGTTTGGCAACGTGAAACGCGCGTTGAAACGCTTTGTTCAAACACGCGCCGGTGTGTTTGTTTTTAAAGGCGAGGTCGTAAGCCTGCTTGAGCTGGCCTAGGATTTCGGTCTCGCCGAGCACCATCGAGTCCAGTCCGCACGCGACCTTGAACAGATGCTGCAGGCTCTGCGGTTCGGTTAACGCGTACAATTCGTCACCAATTTCGCTCTGCTCAACTCCCTCGCCCCGCCCAAGCGGGGAGAGGGCCGGGGTGAGGGGATCTGAACTTGAGCAAACGGCCTCCTCTCCCCGCCCCTCTCCTCGCTGAGGAGAGGGAGAAGCTGCTCGCGGTTTGCCGGGAATCTCGCCCCACGTCGCAAGAAATTGTTTCAATCCCACGAATGCCCGGGCGGGTTCCAACGCCGTCGCGGCGTAAATTTCCACCCGGTTGCACGTCGAGAGAATCACAGCTTCATCCGCAATGCCGGATTCGCGCAGCGATTTGAGCGCATCGGGAATTTTCGCCTCGGCAAAGGCAAACCGTTCCCGCAGTTCGACGGGCGACGAATGGTGGCTCAAGCCGATGACGACGACGTTCATGCGCGGCAGGTGACAGGTGACAAGTGACACGTGACAAGATGCCGCCAGCACGAATCTGTTTCATGCCACATGCCACATGTCACTTGCCACATTCTGTTCATGGATGATGGAGGGGCGAGAGCAGGTTCGTGCCCCAAAAGGTAAGGAGCAGGAATGCAAAGGCGCCGATGACCCCGGACGCGAAGCGGCGGCTCGATTGCGGGAAAACCCGATGCAACACCAGCAAGGCCAGATAAACCAGCCACATTAAGATGGACCAGACCACTTTTGAATCCTGCCAATAGCGGACACCTTCGGGCCGGGGCAATTGTCTGCCCGCCTCGAGTCCGATGGTAAAAAGCACCAGCCCGGCCAACACCAGCCGGCTGGCGACAATTTCGAGCCGTTGGATGGGCGGCAACAGCGACAGCACGGCGCGGAGTTTGTGGAATTTCAAATCGTGCTGTTGCGTCAAAAACATTCCCGCCGCCACCGCGCCCAGCCCAAACGCGCCATAGGCCAGCATGATCGTCGCGGCGTGCAGACTGGTCAACGCGCCGGAAAATTCCGGCTTCGGCCCGCGCGGCGGGTCAAGCGCGGGCATCAGGGCGAACACGCCAATCGCGAACAGGACCGGCGACGCAAACGCGCCGAGAAATCGCAGTCGCGGCAGCAACCCGACGACGAGATAGGCGGCGACGATGGCCCACGCGGTGAACGTGGTGGCTTCATAAAGATTGTTGACGGGGCATTGGTTGAGGGAAAAGCCGCGTTGGAACATGGCGATGGTGTGCAGCCCGAACGCGGCGAGCAGCAAAAAATAATTCACGTGGTCATCCTTGCGAAACCCTTTTTGCCACAGGAAAATCGAGTAAATCATGCTCAAACCGTAAATCGCAACGGCGAGCAAAAAGAAATGTCGGTCAGTAAACCAAGGCACGTTGACAGGTTAAACGCGAAAATGGACGGTGCAAGCGGCAATTCTCGAACCTCGTTCACTTGATTTTCAAATCGTATTCGTCGTGAAGCCCGATCCAGAACCAAAGAAATCCCTCGGGAATCTGAACGGCCAAAGCGCGATGATGCAAACCGACGCGCACTGACCAGGTCTTGCCAATTTTCTTGAATTGCAGCGACGGATGACGCGGGTTTTCCTTGAGCAGCAGATACGTTTTATCAGCCAGCTTTTGGATTTCCGGCGGGAGTTGCCGATAATAAATCCAGAATTCCCCGGTCGCCCGATGGCTAAATTTCCGTGGTGCGTCCGGCACGATAATCCTCCATCGCTTCCTCCATCAAACGGTCAAGTTTCCCCGCGGCGGAATCGCGCTCGATTTGTTTGTCCCACTGCGCCATGTCGTAGTTTGCAAACCACGCGCGGAATTTCCTGAATTCTTCCTGGGACAATTCCGTCACGGCTTTTTCAAGTTGAACCGCACTCATGGGATGAAAATAACCGTTACCTGGCCAAAAAGCAATCAAACCACGGCGAATCCCAAGCCGGAACGGTCGGTGATGTGGGTGGAGTTTCACGACCGGCTCGGATCGTAGTGAAAGTGTTGACTCGCCCAAGGGTTGTCTTCGAACCGCTAATCTTCACTCATAAGCGTTGATAAGCGGGGATAAGCGGTATATTTCGGTTCTTGGTTCTCGAATATCGGGTCTGGGGTTGATTCGCATCGATTCGCGAAATTCGTGTAAAAGCGTTTTCTTTGCGCTCTTTGCGTTCCTTGCAGTTAAAATTAGGGACTCGCGGAGCTCGCCCCCCCGAATTGCCGTGCCGTCTAGCTCGACAGCGCGCCCGCAGCGGCGGCGGTTTGATTGAAGACGAGTTTTTCCTTGTCGGAGGTGACAACGATTGGCTCGCCGGCATGCAAATTGCCCTTGAGAATTTCCTCGGCCAGCGGGTCTTCGAGAAAACGTTCCACCGAGCGGCGCATAGGGCGTGCACCGTATTGCGGATCATAGCCTTTCTCAACGAGAAAGTCCTTCGCCTTGTCATCCAATTCGAGGCGGATGTTCTTATGGCGGAGACGTTCCAAAACTTTCCCGACCTCCAGGTTGAGGATTTGGATGAGGTCGGCCTTGGTGAACGAACGGAACACTATCAGATCGTCCAGCCGGTTCAGGAATTCGGGGCGGAACATTTTTTTGGCCTCGTCCATGATCCGTTCGCGCATTTTCTCGTAGCTGGCCTCGTCGCTGATGGGCGAGAACCCGAGCGTGGACTGGCGTTTGATGACATCCGAGCCGACGTTTGACGTCATCAAAACGATGGTGTTGCGGAAATTGACGATCCGCCCGACGTTGTCGGTCAGTTTGCCCTCTTCCAGAATCTGCAACAGGATGTTCCACACGTCTTGATGCGCCTTGTCAATTTCGTCGAAGAGCACGACGGAGTAGGGATTGCGGCGCACCTTTTCGGTGAGCTGGCCGCCTTCCTCGTAACCCACGTAGCCCGGCGGCGAACCGATGAGGCGCGACACGTTGAATTTCTCCATGTATTCGCTCATGTCGAGGGAAACGAGCGATTTCGCGTCGCCGAACATCTGTTCGGCCATGGTCTTGGCCAAAAGGGTTTTGCCGACGCCAGTCGGGCCGAGCAGCAAAAACGTGCCGATGGGCCGGCGCGGGTCTTTCAAATCCGCACGCGAACGGCGCAGCGCCTTGCAAATCGCTGAAACCGCTTCGCGCTGGCCGATGATCACCTTTTCCATCTCGGTTTCGATGGTGAGCAATCGTTGCGTTTCGTCCTGTCCCATGCGCTTGATCGGAATGCCGGTCCATTTGGCAACGACGTGAAAAATGTCGTCCTCGTCCACCACCACGCGCTTTTCCTCGCGGCTGATGCGCCACGCGGCGAGCATGGACTCCAGTTTTTCCTTCGCCTGCTTTTCCTTGTCGCGCATCGAGGCCGCGCCTTCAAAATCCTGGTTCTTGATGGCGCGTTCCTTTTGGGTTTTGATTTCCTCAATCTCAGCTTCGAGCGCTTTGGTCTCCGGCGGCCGCGTCATCGTGCCGATGCGCGCGCGAGAACCGGATTCATCCATCACATCAATCGCCTTGTCCGGCAAATACCGGTCGGTGATGTAACGGTCGGACAGTTTGACGGCGGTTTCGACGGCTTTGTCCGTGAATTCAACCTTGTGATGATCCTCGTATTTCCGCCGCAGACCTTTCAAAATTAAAATCGCCTCGTCCACCGAGGGTGCTTCAACCTTGATGGCTTGAAAACGGCGTTCGAGCGCGGCGTCCTTCTCAATGTATTTGCGGTATTCGTTCAGCGTGGTCGCGCCGACGCATTGCATCTCGCCGCGGCTGAGCGCGGGCTTGATGATGTTCGAAGCGTCCATTGTGCCTTCCGCCGAACCGGCGCCGACGATGGTATGCAATTCGTCAATGAACAAAATGATGTTCTTCGCGCGGCGAATCTCATCCATGACGGCCTTGATGCGCTCTTCAAACTGGCCTCGATATTTCGTGCCTGCGACCATGAGCGCGAGATCGAGGGTGACGACGCGCTTGTCGCGTAAAATTTCCGGCACGTTGCCGCCGGCGATTTCCTGCGCCAAGCCTTCGACGATGGCCGTCTTGCCCACGCCCGCTTCGCCGAGCAAAACCGGATTGTTCTTGGTGCGGCGGCCGAGAATTTGAATGACACGCTCGATCTCGTTTTTGCGGCCGATGACCGGGTCCAGGTCGCCTTTGCGCGCGATTTCCGTAAGGTCGCGGCCAAACGCCTTGAGCGCGGGTGTTTTGACTTCGCCTTTTTTCTCCGGCCCCGCCATCGGCGCTTTTTCTCCGGGTTCGGCCACGGATGATTCCTCGCCGGTGAAATTCGGATCGAGCTCCCGCAAAATTTCCTGCCGTGTTTGCTCGATGTCCACGTCGAGATTTTTGAGCACCTTGGCGGCGACACCGTCGCCCTCGCGGAGCAGGCCGAGCAAAATGTGTTCCGTGCCGACGTAAGTGTGATTGAGCGCCTTGGCTTCCTTGGAGGCGAGCGCGAGGACCTTTTTCACGCGCGGGGTGTAAGGAATGTTCCCGATCATTTTCTGGTCGGGGCCGGTGCCGACCTGTTTCTCGACCTCCATGCGGACGGTTTCGAGGTCGAGACCCATTTTTTGGAGCACGTTTACGGCGACGCCCTGTCCCAATTTGATCAAGCCAAGCAACAGATGCTCCGTGCCGAGAAAATTGTGATTGAATCGATCGGCTTCCTTGCGCGCCAGCGCGAGCACCTGCTGCGCGCGCGGCGTGAAATTGCTCATGGCTTCGTCGCTCATACTCGCCTCATTCTGATGCTAATTGGCCGATTTGTCCAATCCCATCCCCGGCGCGCCGAAATGTTTTCCCAGCGGACGGCCCACGTTTTTCAAACGTTCGCGCAGCATGTCGGCGCGTATCAAATCGCGCTCCTCGGCGGACAACTTGTCCGAAAGCTGTTTCTGCAAATGCGCCGGCTGCGTCAGGATGAACAACTCATCCACCAATGCACGTTCCGTGCCAGGAAACAAGCCCATGTCCACACCCAGCCGCATGAATGAAAGCAGGTTCATGGTTTCCTTCGACGAAATGCTGTGCGCGTTGGCTAAAATGCCGTAGGCGCGACCAATGTGGTTATAAACGACCTTCGGTTTTTTCTCCAAAAGCGTTTGCCGCGCGTTTTCCTCGTGCTCGATGATTTGGGACAAAACCTTGTCCAGCCGCTCGACAATGGTTATTTCGCTTTCGCCGAGCGTCATTTGATTCGACACCTGGAAAATGTTGCCGAGCGCTTCCGTGCCTTCGCCGTAAAGCCCGCGCACCGCGAGGCCCAGCTTGTTGACCGATTGAATGACCGGATTGATCTGCTCACCCAAAACGAGTCCCGGCAGATGCAGCATCGCGCTCACGCGAATGCCCGTGCCCAGATTGGTCGGACACGCGGTCACGTAACCCAGGTCGTTGTTGAAGGCGTAATCGAGTTTTTTCTCCAGCTCGGAATCCAGATGATCAATCGCGCTCCACGCCTGCCGCAATTGCAAACCGGGACGCAATGCCTGCATCCGTAAATGATCCTCCTCATTGATCATCACGCAAAAGGTTTCGTCGCGGTTCAGCACCAGGCCGCTGCCGGAACTTTTCGCGGCGTGTTCGCGGCTGATCAAATGCCGCTCGACCAGTATCTGTTTGTCGAGCGCGCTGAGATTGTCCATCGCCTCGGAAAAGGCGCCTTTCATTTCCGGCAAACTTTCGATCGCCGGACGGATCAAATCAAACACGCGAATGCGCTCCGGCTTTTTCGCCCAGCCCGGAAACGTGGCGTCCTTCAGATTGCGCGCGAGCCGGACGCGGCTCGACATGACAATCCGGTCGTGCGGACCGTGCCGTTGCGCGGTTTCAGCGGGGGAAACGAGAAATTTGTGGATGTCCATGGCTCACGTCACCGTCAAACCCGTCCCGCGCGGAGTGATTTGTTTGATCTCGTCGCGCAATTGGGCGGCCTGTTCGAAATCTTCCTCTTTGATGGCCTTGTCCAGTTTCTTTTGCAGCGATTTGAGCCGGTCGGCCTGCTCGCGTGATTCCCGCAACACTTCCGGCACCTTGCCCGCGTGCCGCGTGCCCTTGTGCATCGTCTTGAGCAAACCTTCCAGGCCCTCCGCAAAGGTTTTATAACACTCCGGACAACCGAGCCGTCCCGATTTTTTGAAGTCCGCCTGCGTGAAACCGCAGCGCGGACACTTGATTTCCACACCGCCGGAAGATTGTTCCATCTCCTGCGATGCCCCGAGGCCGAGCATCAAATCCGCAAGGGCGAAACCACCCGGATCATTCACGCCCTTGGCTTTGGCGCAATCCTCGCACAAATCCAGCTTCTGCATCTTGTCACCCACAATTTGGGTCAGATGCACCGTCGCCGGCTTTTCTTTGCAATTGGAGCACAGCATAACACTATTTGTATATCGGCTCGCCGGAGACTTTCGTCAAGGCGTGGTATTCATCCTCCAGCCGGTGTGTGACCCGGCCGGGCTTGCCCGTGCCGATGACCCGCCCGTCAATCTTCACCACCGGCACGATTTCCGCGCCCGTGCCCGTCAAAAAACATTCATCCGCGTTGAATAAATCGTAACGCGTCAGGTTCGGCTCGGACACCTTCAAGCCGGTTTCTTCGGCCAGTTCAATCACCGTCCGCCGCGTGATGCCGTAGAGCGCGCCCGCCGACAGCGGCGGCGTGAGCAGCGCGCCGTTCTTCACAATGAACACATTGTCGCCCGTGCATTCGGCCACGAACCCCTCCGCGTTCAACATCACCGCCTCCTCGCAACCGCCGTTGTTCGCCTCGATTTTGGCGAGGATGTTGTTGAGATAATTCAGCGACTTGATGGCCGGGTTGAGCGCGCTGTGCAAATTGCGTGTCGTCGGCACGGTGATGATGTCCAGACCGCGTTGGTAAACTTCCGGCGGATAAAGCTGGATTTTATCCGCTATGATGATGACCGATGGATGTTTGCAACTCTTCGGGTTCAAACCGAGCGTGCCCATGCCGCGCGTCACCACGAGCCGGATATAGCCGTCGCGGATTTTGTTTTTTCGGCAGGCCTCGACGACCGCGCGTGTGATTTGCGCATGCGACATCGGGATTTGGAGCAGGATGGCCTTGGCCGAATAAAACAGCCGGTCAATGTGCTCCTTGAGTTTGAACACGCGGCCATGATAGGCGCGAATGCCCTCAAAAATCCCGTCACCATAAAGCAGGCCGTGATCGAAGACCGAAATCTTCGCGGCGCGTTCGTCGTAATATTTGCCATCAATGAATATTTTCATTTTAGAATCAAAACAGGTTATCAAAAAAACGAGGTTGAGGCAAACGTGAATTTGAACAGTGGCACAAACCTCTGGTTTGTGGATTGGGCATACAGGCAGAAGGCCTGTGCCCCGGGTTGCGGCACAGACCCCTGGTCTGTTGATTGGGCATCCAGGCGGAGGCCTGTTCCTGCCTTTTGGAATTTACGTGACAGCGGGTGGATGTTGACTATATTTGCGCGCTCTGGTGACCCTATGGTCTAGCGGTTAGGACACCACCCTTTCACGGTGGTAGCCCGGGTTCGATTCCCGGTAGGGTCGCCATTTTTTATTAAATCGTCCTCGTCCTTCGTCCTCATTCTCGTCCTCGAAACGACGAGTGTTTCACCGTCCTCGCCTGAGTAAATCACCCCAGGATATTCGACTCCAAGCTTGTGCGCCATGCGCCCAACACTACTACCCACACCCCATTTATGCCCGTTTATGAAAGGATTGCGTTTTCAAGTTCTGTGGATTAGATAATTGTTAATTACTTTTGCCGCCACACAAGGTGGTGCTGCTCAAGGAACATTCGCTATGAAACGTTGCTTTGTCTGCGCGGGCTATTGGCTCTGGATTTACTGCCCGGTTTTTGCCCTGCCGGCGCTGTCACAAACGCTGTCAAAGTCCGATGAAACAATGGTGCTGGCGCAGGTGGAATTGGCCGGGCCGGTCGAATCCTTTTCCCTGCCCGTTCACGCCATTTTGCAGGACAGCGCCGGGAAGGATTACCTGCTCGTCATCGGCACCGGGACGCAACTGCTCCAGACGGACTGGCCCTGGCGCGTGCTCGATCAAAACGCAGTAGCGGACCAATTCGTGATTGCGACCGAATTTCGACGGGGCGCCCGGGAAGCCGCCGCCGCGCGATTCACGCCCCTGCTCGACGATGGAATCCGCTGGGTCCTCCGCGCCACGCCCGAAGCCGCCGGGGAACTGGCGGAATTGGGTTTTGAACTCCAGCGGTTGACTCCGGAACCCATGATTTTGAGCCGTTCCATCCGCCCCGCCATCCGGAGCCAGGAACTGCTGGGCCAATCGTCCATGCCTGACCCGCTGGTGAGCGCGATGGTCAACCGCGTGGTGACGACGAACCTGTACTGGCTCGTCCGGCGCCTGACCGGGGAGGAACCGGATGTGATTGGCGGTGAACCGCGCATCATCACCACCCGCCACACGGCCTCGGGCCTGCCCGTGCATAAGGCGTTGGAACGCGTTTTGGAACGTCTCTCGGCGCTCGGGCTTAATGTCCAGTACACCAACTGGTCGGCGTCGGGCTATGTGAACAGCAACGTGGTGGCCACGCTGACGGGTGGCGCGTTGTCCAACGAACTCGTCCTGGTCACGGCGCATCTGGACGACCAGCCGTCCGGCGACCGGGCGCCGGGCGCCGACGACAACTGCAGCGGTTCCGCGGCCGTGCTCACGGCGGCAGGCATTTTCTCCCAATACCGTTTCGACCGTTCGATCCGGTTCGTGCTGTTCACGGGCGAAGAGCAGGGATTGCTGGGCAGCTCGCAATATGCGGCAGCGGCGAAGGCCGCGGGAGACAACATCGTCGCCGTGCTCAACCTCGACATGATTGCCTGGAACGACCCCACCACGAACATATTCCAGTTGCACACGCGTTCGAGCGGCACCGGCTACACCAACGACCTGGCCATTGCCTCGGTGTTCACCAACGCCATCAGCGCTTACGGTCTGACCAACCAACTGGCGCCCGTCATCAAGCCGGACGGGATCACTGCCAGCGACCACTATTACTTCTGGTACAACGGCTACGCGGCCATACTCGCCATTGAAGATTACGGCGGCGATTTCAACCCCTACTACCACACGACCAACGACACTTTGGCGCATTTCAATCTGCCTTATTTCACCGCGAGCGTGCAGGCCGCCGTCGCCACCGTTGCGCACCTGGCCGGTCCGGTCAGCCGTGTGCCGTCGGCGGACGCAATCGAGCTCGCCAGCAGCGACTGGATCCCCGGCAGCGGCATTGGCGCGGGCGTTTTGCTGGCCCGCCATCTGCCGGGCGCCACGGAGACAGGCAGCGATCCTTGGGACCTGGTCCTGACGAACGCGCCGGCAAATCCGGACACGAACTGGCTGCAACTCACGACTGCGCCCTATGGCGTCGCATTGGTGACCGACTCGCGCCCGACCAACAGCGAAACGCTGTTCACGGCCAATCTGACCGTGGTGGCGCCCACGGGAGCTGTCGTCTCCTGTAGCAACCGGCTGCGCTTCGATTTCATGGCGCCGGCGGCGCTGGACCGCCTGTACACGGCGCGCATCCAGGTGAACGGGCAATTCACCCAGCCCACGAATTTTCTCTGCGTCACCAACCTGCTCAACGTCGTCACGCCCGGCGGATATCTCGACCTTCCCAAGCTGACCAACGCGGCGGTGGGCACGGTCTATGGCACCTGCGAAATCGCCGGCCGCCTGTTGGACACCAACCGCGCCAGTTGCCATCTGCGGCTTCTGTCCATCGCCGGCTCGACGTTGGAACTGGGCACGGACGCGCAGATTAGCGGTCGGATCATTGACGAGTTCGAAATCTGCACGAACCTGGCGGGCAACCGCTGGGTATGGATGGTTTCGTACACCAACGATGTGCTGCCCGATATCGCCTCCTTCGACACCGGCTGGAAGCAACTGACCCGGACGGTGGATGTGTCCTCGCTGCCGGCAGCGTCCGAGCATTATTTCCGGTTCAAGCGCACCTGGCCCGCTCCGTGAGGGAGAAACACTAGCCGCGGCGAAGCTTGGGTTAGCGTGGTTCAATATCCCGCGTAACACGGCGGGACCGTGGACTCCAAGACCACGTTTTGCGAACAGAACGTCTTGTTTGAGGCACCAACTTGTGGTGGCCTTGGGAAGCCAAAGTATTTTTCGTCTTTGCCCGGCTCTTCCATTTGTGAAATTCTCTGTTCCCAGAGCCGTGGCAGTCGCGCTTCTCACCCGGTTAGCAGGGGGAAACCATGAACCGCTGGTTCGATGGACTTCCTGAGGTTCACGGGGACAGTGCCGGATGTGGGTGGCCCGGGCATTGAAGCGTTCGGAATGATAAGCGAAAGCCGCCTGCCTTCGTGCAGGCCGTGAGGTAGCGTGAAGCTGTTATGGTACCGTTTAAAAAATGGGTGGCACTTGCCATGCTATTGGTTGCCACATTGACAATCTGGTAGAGCCGTAGCGGCTGGCCGATCATAGAGAAATCGAAATAAAGCTGCGACGTGTTGGTCAGCGTCACCATGTCGAGTGTCACCCAGGCGTCCGTCGGACCAAACCGGTTGATGTAATTCAGTTGCAACGAGTCCCCAATGTTCCCGGTCAACGTGATCGCCGTAATAACGTTCAGGTTCAGCGAGGGAAGCACTGCGGGCGTTCCCGTCTGCCATGCCCGATAAAACCGCTGCGGCGGGAGTGGTGCGGTCAGGTCAAAATAGAATTGCGACGTGCTCGTCAGGCTCACCGAACCGAGTGAACTCCAGTTGGGCGCGGGGCTGAGGGCGGAAGTGTAATCCACGTTCAACAAGCTTCCGGCTTCACCCATCAAGTTGATGGCCGGTACGGCGCGTTCATTCACCGGCGGAATCACGTTCAGCATCGCGGGTGAACTGGTCACCGCGCCGAGCATATTGGTAACGACGACGGTGTAAGTCGCGATTTGTGAGAACTGGAGGTTGGTCAGTTCCAGACGGGAGTTGGTGCTGCAACCGACCAGATTTGTGCCGTTGGCGAACCAGAGATAATACGGCAGCGGGAATCCAGTCGCGCGGGCTGCAAGGTCAACGGTGGATCCAAGATAAGCAGTCTGGCTTGACGGCGCGAGTCGAATCGCCACAGGCGTATTCGAATAAGCGATCAGAATCACCTGTCCCGCGGTGTTGGTGTTGAGATAGAAGCTGTAACCCGGCGGGGTAACACCGAACGTGGCATCGCCGCTCAGGTTGCCGGTGTAAGTGAACAGGGTGTAATTGGTCGCCCCCAAGCCGCCGACGCTGGTGATGTTGAGCGCGCCGCCCAAGGTCAAATTGCCGTTCACCACGGTGAGATCACTGCTGGCGCCCAACTCATACTGCAGCACGGCCCCGTCATTGACGACCAGGTTGTTGTTGACCGTCAGCGTTCCGGGACTGTTGCCAGGCGCCAAGGTTCCGTTCACCGTCAACGACCCGCCGACGACGCCGGTGCCGCCCAGCGTCGCGGCGCTTAGCACGGTAACCGCACCGGAACCGGTCCCGCTGCCCGCGGTGTTATCAACCAGCAACGTCCCGTCGTTCACCGTCAGAGCTCCACTGAAGCCCGAGGAGTCGCCCTGCAACGTCAGCAGGCTGCCCGCCGGCAGGCTGAGCGCCAGCGGGCCGGAGCCGAGGAATGCGCCGCTGAATGAATTGTTGCCGCTGGTCATGGCCAGCGTGCTCGCGGAGACGATGTTGAGGTTGTTGGAGAAAGCCACCGAGTCCTGGGCGAATGCGAGGCTGCTGCCGCCCAGCGTGATGGGGTTGGAGCCGAGCATGCCGGTGTCGGCGATCGCGGCCATTGTGTTGTAGAAGGCCAGCACGTTGTTGACCGGAGGCACGGACAATCCGCCCAGCGTCACCAGATTGGCCCCGGGAGTTGTGTTGGTGACGGTGACCTGGGCATTGTAGAGCCTCAAGGTATTGGCGGTCGTATTGGGCGCGGTAAGCGGTGAATCGATGATTCGGATGTCTTGGGCATTGTAAATATCAAATGTCTTAGTAGGCGCCGCGATGGTGACGTTGCACAGCGTGAGGTTGGACACCAGCATCTCGGGTCGTCCCCAGATGATGCCCGAGATATTATTTCCAGTGGTTGCGGTTGCCGTCAAATTGCTGATGAGGATGTTGCGCCAGATCGGGGTCGAGGGGTTGACCGGGGTGCTGGGCTGGTTCATGGCGGTTTGCGGAGAGATGTTGTTGGGCGTTCCGTACTCGTTGTAATAGCTGTAAATGACGATCGGGTATCCCACGTTCGTCATGGTAATGTTGCGATACGTGAGATTCTGCACCAAACCGCCACGGTCGTTGTCTGATTTCATGCGAATGCCGTAATCCGTGCCGGTGAACGAGCAGTTGATTACCGTCAAATTGCTCACATCCCCGGAGGTGATGCTGCCAAGTGACACGCCGTGGCCGGTGCCAAAGGTGCAATTGGTGACGGTGACATCGGCTGCGGGTCCGCCGCTGCCTCCGATCTCGATGTTATCGTCCCCGTCACTGATGAAACAATCCTGAATCAGCACGTGGATGGAAGCCAGGTCCATGCCGTCGGTGTTGGGTGAATTCCCCGGAGTATTGATGGTAATGCTCCGAATGGTCAGATTCACGTTGTTGCCCTTTAACATCATGTGGAACGTGGGCGGATTCTGCATCGTCACGTTCTGGATCAATATATTTGAGCAGGAACCGCTGAAGTTGATGAAATACGGCCGCCCGATGTTATTATTGGCTCTGTAGGCCGCCCACCAGGCCGCTCCCTGGCCATCGATGGTTCCCGAGCCGCTGATTTCGACGTCGTGCAGGCCGGCCCCGTTGATGAACGTGGAGGTACCGGGCCAACTGCCGTACGGCAGCATTTGCAGCATCGCGTTAGTGTCGATCTGCAGATTGATATTATTGGCCAGATTGAGCGGACCACTCAGGTAGGTGCCGGCGGGAATTTCCACCGTACAACCACCGTTGGTGGTCGCCGCCGAATTGATGGCATTTTGAATGTTGGTGGTGTTGTCCTTCGTTGTGCTCGCCCCAAAATCGAGGATGTTGACAATGTTGTTGGTATTGATGACCGGCAGTGGAGGTATGATGGGCACCACGGTCAGCACGGCGACGCTGCTCGTCGTGGAGCCGATGCTGTTGGCGGCGATGACCGTGTAGTCGCCCGCGTCGGACAATTTGATGCCGGCCAGGTTCAGCGTATTTGAGGTGGCATCAGGAATCGGCGCTCCATTGAAATTCCATTGATAGGTGATGGGTTGGGTGCCCACGGCAGCGGCGGTAAAAGCGGCGGCATCGTCCTCCTCGCGTGCCGTGAGGGAAACGGGCTGGAGAATGAAGACCGGCGCCGCGGGATTGGTGTTGACGGTCAGGATTGCATAGGAGCTGGTGACTGAAGCGGTGGCGTTGCTCACGACAACGGAGTAACTGCCCGCGTCGCCGGGCTGAACGTTGGTCAGCGTCAGCCAGGGAGAAGTCGCGCCGGGCAGCGGCGTATTGGTGTTAAAGTACCACTGAAAGCTCAACGGGTATGAACCGTAGCCCCCTACGGTGAAGGTGGCGTTTTGGCCGGGGATAACGGTCAGGTCAACCGGTTGCGTAGTAATCGAGGGAGGCGTGTTCCCCGTCAAAGTGGCCACCACACTGGTCACCGAGCCGTAGGAATTGGTGATGACGACGAAGTAACCACCTTCATTTGCCGGCTGGACATTGGTGAGTGTCAGTGTGGCATTGGTGGCATTGGCGACCGGCGTGTTCGTGTTGAAATACCACTGGTAACTCAGCGGCAGGGTGCCGTTGGGAACCACGGTGAATGTCACGTTTTGCCCGGAGGAAACATCCACGCTCTGCGGTTGCGTGACAATCGTGGGAGCAACCGGCACGGAGGTCACCCCGACTTTTACCTCGGTAAACACGTTTGAGACGGCCGCCTGAGCGCTGTTCTGCGGGCGAAAAGCAATTCCATCGAAGCTGAAATTGGTCGCCGCGGGGTCGTTGGTCGAGATCGTGAGTATCGCACCCGTGACCTGGTTCGACCAGGTCATGGTAATGTCCATCGAGGTCAAGCTGGTCCGCTTCAGCACGAACTGCAAAGTGTACGGGGTCAGATTGGCAAAACCGGGAAATGGAAATGCATTGGTGCTGCCGCCGGTGGCCAGCGAAGTATAGTCACCGCTCCCTCCGAGCAGACTGGCGTCCGGCAAAGTGATGCGCTTGCGGAGGGCCATCGGGGTGGCATCGCTGAAGGTCGTATACATTTTCTGGAACAGGGCGTAACCAGCCACGTTAAGCCCTTGGGAACTACTGCTGAAGCCGTCGCCGGTCACACGCTTGGGCGAATTGCTTCCATCCGCAAAATCGAACAGCCCGATCCTGAAGCCCTGCGAACTGCTCGCCACGGTTGGGAGACCATTGAAAGTGAGGCTGATGGCAGCCGTCAGCGTGTCCCCGACGTTCAAGGTGACGGGTGGACTGGCGCTGTTGGGTGTGAAGTAAGTAAGAATCAAGACGCTGCTCCCGACCGTGAGGGTCATCGCGCCAGGCGCGGCTTTCAGGGATCCGTAACTTGACGTGAACCACGCGGAGCTCGTTGGCGGGTTCTGTACGGTGTATGTGCCACTAAGCCAAATGTCGTCGAGAATACCATAAACAACCCGCGCCAAGGCATAGGGCGAGTCGCTGCACGAGTTCTGCGCCTGCACCCGATACCAATATGGCGTGCTCGTTGCCACGTTCGTTTCCACGGTCGTGTCACTGTCACTGTAACTGGTAACGTCGGCGCCTACGGTGGCGATTTGCGCCCAGGCTCCGGGCATGCCACCGGCGTCCGGTGCCCGCTCGATTTCAAACCCTTCCGCGCCCGAAGAATACTCGTTCCACGACAGGTCAACTTCATTCGTGGCAACCACGGTCGTGCTGGGCGCCGACGGCGGGCCGGGACTGGTTGCCAAAGCCAGGCTGTGAAAGACACCAGCCGCGATTGCTTCCATCCCCGTCATTCCTATTGGTGGCGTCGCTTCACCGTCAGAGTTGTTGCCCCAGCCAACAACGGTGCCGTCGCTCTTCAAGGTCAGATTGTCGTAGTAACCAGCGGCAATCGCCACCACCCCGGTCAGTCCCGCCGGTGGCGTTGATTCGCTATAATAATTGGAATTCCAGCCGACGACCGTACCGTCGCTTTTCAAGGCCAGACTGTGATAGCAACCAGCGGCAATCGCCACAACGTTGCTCAATCCAACGGGCACCATGGATTGTCCGTAATCATACCCGTTTGGATTATTTACTTGTCCTGCGCCCCACGCAACCACCGTGCCATCGCTCTTCAACGCCAGACTGTGGTAGAAACCGGCGGAAATCGCCACGACCCCGGTCAGTCCCGTCGGTACGTTCGTCTGACCGTGTGTATTGTCACCCCACGCGACCACCGTGCCGTCGCTCTTCAAGGCCAGACTGTGGAAAAGACCAGTAGCAATCGCCACGACCCCGGTCAGCCCCGTCGGAGGTGTCGTTTCGCCATAAGCGTTGTAACCCCAGCCGACCACCGTGCCGTCACTTTTCAAGGCCATGCCGTGGAAGTAACAAGCAGCAATCGCCGTCACCCCGGTCAGTCCCTCCGGTGGCGTTGCGTCGTAATCTCCCCAGCCGACCACCGTGCCGTCACTTTTCAAGGCCAGACTGACGGCGTAACCGGCGGCAATCGCCACCACCCCGTTTGTCAGTTCGCTTGGAATATCTATTTCGCCCTCCCCGTCGTCCCCCCAGCCAACGACGGATAACGGGCACGGCGTGGTCGGCGTTTGGGCGCTGGCCACGTCGGCATACGCGGAGTTGCCCGCAGAATTATAGGCGCGTACCCGATAGAAATAATTTGTGCCGGGGAAAAGTCCGTTGTTCAGATAATTCGTCGTGTTCGCCAGCACTTGCGCAATCTGGGTGAAATTGGCTCCGTCCAGCGATTGTTCGACCATGAATCCGTCTTCGTTGGCGGAATTGTCCGTCCACGACAGGCTGATTTGGAAGGCCGACGGTGCGGATGCCGTGAGATTGGCCGGGGCATTCGGGGTCTGCGCCCGGGCGGAAAAAGAGAGTGCGGCCAGCCCGAGGATCAGGCCGTATCTCGACCAGCGTTGAAAATGTTTCTTTATCATATCTAAACAAGCTTTATGGTTAGGAGTTGACTTGTAATAAATTGGGAGTTCAACAATTTAACAAACCCGACGACTTTTTCGGAAGATCCCACGACGTGCTTCGGTTCCGCTTCATCGAAAAACAACCCAAAGAGGATGTGCCAGCCCAAACTTGATTTACCGTCATGGAGCAAACCGATGGGAACCCGGGAATCAGTGCGCGCTTTTTCATTAAATTCCTTTGATAGTGCTATTCATAAATCCGCACGCGCAACTTCGCCTTATAAATTAAACCAAGCCGGGTCTGTGATGTCAATCCCGTTTTGTCGGGAAACTTGAGTCAACTCGCTGATCCGGCTTCCGCCACTGGCAATCACCATCAGCAGTTCAATGAGCGTGAAGGCGCGCTTTGGATTCATGCTGCCACCGGTATAGACACCGATCCCGCCCGATTTGTATGGGAACGCGCCGGATTCATTGCCATATGGAAACCGATGTTGAAGGTCCGTTTCAAGGTTTTGGCTGCGAAATACGCCGTCCGTCACTAGTGCCGGTCCCTGATTCCTTCCCCATTCAGTCCCCGGGGACTGAATCCTCAAAACGGGCAACAATTTTTGTCGCAATGTCATGGTTCTACCACATTCTTAGGTTTTTTAACGGATTGGTTACAGGAAATGTTGGATTTTAATCGAATTCAACAACGATTATCGGTCATCCACTTAATAAGTGTCCGCTGAATGCGAAAAGGTGACAAATTAATTTCAATTCATTGTTCCCGCTTCTATCAAAAGACTGGTGGCAGCGGGTTTACGCCGCGAAAATTCATAATCTTCATTCCCCTGACTCGCCGGGAAACGAAGCAGGTCCTGATCAATTTGCCGAAGTGATCGAGGCCGGAGGAAATTAAAAAGCCGTCCAGCTCGTGCGCCAGTGATTATTTGGTATCCCGTGTACAAAAAATTTTGCCATCCATCGCGATCTCGGCAAAATGGCTTTGTGTTGTCTATGAAGCGTTACAATTGATGACCACATGAAATTATCCATTAAATCCTTCGTTGGCATATTCGCCTTGGGACTCTGCGTCAGTCTTGCTGCCGAGAAAACCGCAACGTCGTCTGCGCCCGGCCCGGCAAAGCCAGACTCTCCCACCAGCCAGACCCTGTCTTCCGGTTTCAATAACCAGCAGATTATCGAGACCTGGGGCTGGATCATCGCCCAGGAAAAGCGCGTTGCCGAAATTGAGATCAGCGAAGCCGAACTCTCCGCGTTCTTGAAGGGTGTGGCTGCCGGTTTCAAAGGCCAGCCTGTCTCGTACGACCTGGATAAAATCTTTCCGGACGTGGAGAGGATGGCCAAGGCGCGGCGGGAAAAGGTCGTGCGCACCATTACGGAGAAGAACGAGGCCGAAGCGAAGGTGTTTTTCACCGGGCTGGATAAGAACACAAACGTCGTCAAGTTGCCCGGCGGCGTCCGATACGAAATCATCAGGCCCGGCAGCGGCCCGTACCCGAAGACGGAGCAAACCGTGAACGTGCACTACGTCGCCCGTTTGATTGACGGCACTGAGTTTTTGGAGTGGGGGCCAATCGACATAGTGCTGGTAATCAACAAGAGCCTTCCGTTTGCCAGTTTTCCCTTCCCCAGTTGGTTCGAAGACCTGCGAAAGATTAACAAGGGCGGCACCATCAAATTTTACGTTCCGCCTCCACTCCCCGAAGCTGACGTCGCCAGAGCGGGCATTCCGCCGGGATCGACCATGATCTTTGAAGTTGAACTGTTGGACCTGAAAGACACTACACCGGAGAATCTTGAGATCAGCTTGTTACCGCCCGCGCCCGAAGTGGAACCGCCGCCGCCTTCCGGTTACTCCGAACAGCAAATAATAGAGACATGGGGCTGGAACATCGCCCGGGAAACGCGTGTCTCCAATCTCGGGTTTAGCGAGGCGGAACTCTCCCTGCTCACGAAGGGCTTGGTGGCAGGCGTCAAAGGCCAGCCGCCTCCCTACGACCTGGAGAAAATCCACCCGGCCGTTGAACAATTCGTCAACGACCGGCGGGAGCAGGCCCGGCTGGCTTTCAAACAGAAACAGCTCGCTGCATCGGAGGTATTCTTCACCGGGTTGAAGAAAAACACGAACGTCGTCGAATTGCCCAGCGGCCTCCGTTACGAGATCATCAAGCCCGGCAGCGGCCCATACCCGAAGGTGGGAAAGACCGTGAAGATCACCTATGTGGGCCGCCTGCTCAACGGCAAAGTATTTGACACCGACGAGGAGATCAACGTCGAGATCAGCAACAACCCTCCGCAGTGGATCATCCCCGGCTGGACCGAGGGTCTGCAAAAAATCAACAAGGGCGGCAAGATCAAACTCTACATTCCCCACTCGCTTGCCTATGGCGACCGGTCCATTCATAACGTTCCTCCGTATTCGACCTTGATTTTTGAGATCGAAGTGCTGGACATCAAAGACACGCCGCCCCCGGACGATGCGAGGCCAGCGTCCACGGCGACACCTGCGCCAGCGAAAAAGTAAGCTTTACTCTTTGTCTTTGGAATGACTGGCAGCCGCCTCGCGGCGGGCCTGGGCCAGCTTCTCCGGCAGGCCGGGGAAGCCCGGATCCAACCGCAGGGCTTGCTCGTACGAAACGATGGCCTCCGGAAAGCGACCGAGTTGTTCCGCCGCCAGCCCCAGCCCCACATGAGCGGCGGTGTAGCCGGGTTGACTCGCTGTCACAGCCTGAAAGTGAGTCATCGCTTCCGCAGGATGATTTTGGTTCAGCAGGATGACGCCGACGTTGTACTGGGCATCGGCGTAGTCTGGCTTGAACTCCACCGCCTGGGTGTAACTGGCCAGCGCTTCGTCGGTCCGGCCCAACTCTTCCAGAGCCGCGCCGAGTCCATAATGCGCGTTGGCATCTTTTGGTTGTAATTGTATCGCGCGGCGATAGTGCGCGCTGGCTTCATCCAAACGGCGAAGCTTCCGAAGCAAATTGGCATAATTGCAGTGGGCTTCCTCGAAGTCCGGATTGAGCTGGAGGGCCTTTTCGTAGTGCGCCAACGCTTCCTGATCACGGTTGAGAGAGACCAGGGCGTTGGCCTGGTTGTAATACGCTTCGGCATTGAACGGATTGAGGGCCAGCGCCTGCTCGTAGTCGGCGATGGCTTCTTGTGGGCGGCCGAGCTGTGCTGTCGCAATCCCCAGTGCCACGTATGCGGAGTCATGGTCGGGTTTCTGGCGCAAAACAGCTTGGAAATGAGTAATCGCTTCCGCAGGTTGATTCCGGTTCAACAAAATGACGCCGACATTGTACTGGGCATCGGCGTAGTTTGGCCTGATTTTCAACAACTCCAGATAAGTCGCCAATGCTTCGTCCGTGCGGCCCATTTTTTCAAGAGCCACACCGAGTCTGTGGCGCGCTGCCGCGTAATCGGGCTTGATTTCAACCGCGCGTCGCAAATGGAGGCCGGCCTCATCGAAGTGACCCTCGTTCAAAAGGGTCGTGGCCAGATAGCCGTGAGCGAGGTAATTATCTTTCGTCACGGCGAGCGCATGTTCATAAAGTGTATTTGAGTTTTGCCAGACGCCGAGTTGATTCCAGGTGCGGGCCGCGCAACCGGCAAGCATCAACGCGACCGCTGCCGGCACGAACCGGCGCACAGCCGAAGGCAAAGCCACCTCACGCAATGTCCAGAGCAGCGCCAGTTGCAATCCGAGTATCGGCAGATAGGTGTAGCGGTCGGCCATGGCCTGCAATCCCACCTGCACAATCCCGATGACCGGCACGAGTATGCCCAGAAACCAGAGCCAGCCTGTGAGTAAACAGGGTCGCCGCCGCCATTGCCACAGGGCCAGGCCAGTGATGGCCAGGACCAACAACGCCGCGCCTGCCACAGTTGTGACCGGCTGGTGATTGGGAAACGGGTAACCCACCGCCAGGTTGAACGGCCAGAAAAACTTCCCGAGATAACAGGCGACCGATACCACGGCATTGACCAGCCGCGTCCCGAGACCAAACGATTCAGTGACGGCGTTGCCTGCTTTTTGCACCTGGTAGGTGATGAGGCACGACGCGACTGTCAGCAGGAAGAACGGGATTTTTTCCAAAACCAAACGTTGAATCGTAAATCGTAAATCGTAAATCGTAAATCGCTTCAGCGGCCACCAGTCGAGCAGCAGCAAGAGGAAGGGCAGCGTGACCAGCATGGGCTTGCACATCAACCCAATGGCAAAGGCCCCCAGGGTCAGGCCGTAAAAAACTTTGGACTTTGGACCCTGGACTTTGGACTCCTCCGCGTATCGCGCATAGGCCCAGAGAGCCAGCAAGCCGAAGAAAACGCTGAGCACGTCCTTGCGCTCTGCGACCCATGCCACCGATTCCACCCGCAGCGGATGCCAGGCAAACAGCGCGGCGCTCACTGCGCTCGTCCAGAACGCTCCCGTCAGCCGCCGCAACGCAAGAAAGGCCATGACGGCGCTGAGAGCGTGCCAGAGGATGTTTGTGGCGTGGTGTCCGTGCGGGTCGTTGCCGAAAAGCTGCCAGTCCAGCATGTGTGAAAGCCACGTCAGCGGAAACCAGTTGGCGGCAGCGCCCGATGTAAAAGCCCATCGCACACCCGCCCAGGTGAGGCCAGCTTGCACGTGGACGTTTTTGGTGACGTAATCGGGATCGTCGCAATCGAGGAAATTGTGGCCCACCGCGCGGCTGAAGAGCAACAGTGTGCCGCAAAACAGCGCGATGCAAACGGCGCGCAGCCGGAAGGCCGGCGAGTCAGCCCACAACATCCATGGCAGACGAATCGGAGACGCAACGGACACCGAATCGCCTGAATGGTCAACCGGCGGCTTGTTCATCATTCCGCGGCGTTGCGGCTGAGATCCGCGATCACTTCGCCAACCTCTTTCCGGTCGGCGGGCTGGAGATTGGTGGTCGTCTCGAAATAAGTCTTCGCGGCAGACAGGTCAATGAATGCCCAATTGCGCAGCAAATTCACCAGGGCTTCCGAACGCACCGTCTCGTCTTGGATGCTCTCCGCCCAGTTGACCGCCACGTCCGGCTTGATATCGCCCATGAACAAGTCCATGTTCGCCACGGCTTTCACTCCTTCATCCAAATCAGGGCCCAAGTCGCTGTTGTTGATCCAATTTGCAGCCGCCATAGGATCGAGTCTCACCCAGTTCTCCAAAGCCTGGCCCAGCATCGAACGGCGGTCACCGCCCGGCGGTAACTGAGACAGAAATTGGGTCAATGCCACCGGATCCGCTTGAATCCAGCCACCCACGATCCCATGCAAAGCTTGATTTCGTATGTCCGGGTCAGTGATGGCGTTGGCGGCTGCCGCAGCCTGTTCCGGTTGGAGTTCCGCCCATTTCGAATAGGCTTCTCCAAGCCAGCCGGAACGGGCTGCCGGGTCGCCATCAGCGGCAAATTTTGCCGCGGCTTCGAAATTTCCCGCGTTGCACAGGGCGTCGATCAGGGAAGAGCCGTATCCCACATCCCCACCAGGCTCTTGTTGCATGATAAGTTTGGTCACACGCACCGCTTCATCGGGATTGGCGGCAACGGCACTGGTTAAAACCGTCGAAATAGCCGTGCTCCGGTCGCTTTGACTGGGCAAGGCGAGCGCCCATTTGGATGCATCCGCCGGTGCTGTCTTTGCCCAGCCACGCAACGTTGCCTGCTCCAGGTCGGCGCGAAATTTCAGATTGCCTTCCGCCTGTGCCAGCTCCATCGCGCGCTTGGGATTAGTGGCGGCCAGCTTTTCCAGCATTTTCGCCAGTGCGTTGTTGCGCGCCACGGTGCCGGGCTTGGACCTCAATTTACCCCACTCTTGTTCATCCCATCCCGACGATGCCTTCGATGCCGGCTTGGTTTGAGTAATGACAGTAGGAGTGACGATTACTGCGTCAACGGATTTACTGACGTTTGCCGGCAATTGTCCGGCCTCATTCGCCGTCTTCGAATCCGAACCGGATGCCGCCGGCTGGACGGAAAGGCGGCCGGCAAAAAAACAGACGGCTCCGAATACAATCCCTGTGCAAATTATCAACGCCGGTCTTGGACGGCGCGATCGGGCGGAAGCAGGGGAAATCTGGTTCATGGTTAAAGACATTCTTCAAACACGACTGGACTTTAGCAAAATGAGCAGGGACTTGGCAATCCGGTTGCCAAGTTCATCCGCACTGCCGTTGCTGTAGCTGCCGGGCGCAGAGTGTGCGGCTTCGCCTTCGTGCTTTGCTGCGTGCGGAAAATCGCCTAAAAAGGAAGCCGATGGCACGCCCGCGTCTTATCTGTTTTATTCTCGCACTGGTCACGCTGCTGGCGTACCTGCCGGTGCGCCACAACAGCTTCATCGTTTTTGACGATGGGAATTACATCACCGAAAACCACATGGTTCAGGCCGGCTTGACATGGGCAGGCGTCAAATGGGCTTTCACCGCATGGGAGTCCAGCAACTGGCATCCGCTGACGTGGCTTTCGCACATGCTGGACTGCGAGTTGTTCGGTATGAATGCCGGGGCGCATCATCTGGTCAATGTCCTGTTTCACACAGCCAATGCGGTGCTGCTGCTGCTGTTGCTGTTCCGGATGACCGGCCTTCGTGGCAATGAATCTCTCCACTCAACGTCTTCGTCGCCACAACTTGATACCCGAAGCAAAACGACTGCGGAAACCGCTTCGGCCCGGCAGGCGGGTGCGCTATGGGCGAGCGCATGGGTGGCGGCACTCTTCGCCTGGCATCCGTTGCACGTGGAGTCGGTTGCATGGGCGGCGGAACGGAAGGACGTGCTGAGCACGTTCTTCGGGCTGCTGGCGCTGGGGGCGTACGCGCTCCATGCGCAAGGAACAGGGAACCGGAAGCTAGGAGGGGAAACATTCAACATTTCCGCCAGCGGCGAGACCTCGCCGAAACCCAGGCTTCGCCGAGGCGAGCGAAGTGAAGGCGGGCAACATTCAACATCCAACGCCCAATGGTATTATTGGTCGGCGGTTTTCTTTTTCGCCCTCGCTTTGATGGCCAAGCCGATGCTGGTGACATTGCCGTTCGTGCTTTTGCTGCTGGATTACTGGCCATTGAGAAGAGTCCCAAACAACGAATTTCGGGTTTCGAATTTTTCACGTTTGATTTTGGAAAAGTGGCCGTTCTTTTTGCTCACCGGGGTTTCGTGTGTGGTGACTTATTTGTCTCAACGTGCCGACGCGGTTCAATCCCTTGAACGATGTCCATGGGACTTGCGGGTGGGGAACGCATTGTTGTCCTACGGGCGGTATTTGGTGAAAGCACTCTGGCCGGTGGATATGGCCGTCATGTACCCGTTCCCCAAACAATTGCCTTGGGCGGAAGTGGGCATGGCTGCGGTCGCGCTGGTGATCATCTCCTGGCTGGTGTGGCGAGCACGTGGCCGGTGTCCTTATTTGCTGGTGGGTTGGCTTTGGTTTGTTGGGATGTTGGTGCCGGTGATTGGTTTGGTGCAAGTGGGCCAACAGGCGATGGCCGACCGTTACGTCTACATTCCGTTGGTCGGCATATTCATTGGCGTAGTTTACGGGGCGACGGATTGGGCGAAGCAGTTTCGATTGGGAAGCGCTGTGCCGACGGTTGTGGGCGTATTGGTGCTTGGCGGTTGTTTGCTGGGGACGGAGAACCAGTTGCGCTACTGGCGGAACGACAAATCGCTTTTTTCCCACGCCATTGCGGTGACGAAAAATAATGGATTGGTTTATATCATGTTCGGGAATGCGCTCGAACGGCAAGGGCAACTGGCTGATGCACTAACCCAATATCAAGAAATGTTGCGTTTTAACCCTGACAGTGTCGAGGCCCGCATCAACATCGGCGGCACGCTATTTAAGATGGGGCAGTTGGACGAGGCAATGGCTTATTATCAAAGCGCTTTGAAAATTCGACCTGATTTTACAGAAGCGCATTTCAATATCGGTAATGTTTTTCTCCAAAAAGGGCAGTTGGACGAGGCGATCGCGCATTTTGAAAAAGCCTTGAAAGCCAGGCCTGATTACGCCGACGCCTTGTGTAACCTCGGTGCTGCCTATCTTCAAAAAGGGCGGCTGGAAGATGCGATTGAACAATATCAAAAAGCCGTCGCCATTCAGCCTGACTCCGCCGAAGCCCACAACAACCTCGGTTACGCTCTGCTCCAAAGCGGACAAGTGCGCGAGGCGATTGTCCACTACCAAGCCTCATTGGAACTCCAACCTGACAATCCGGACACGCCCAACACTTTGGCCTGGGTGCTGGCGACCTGGCCGGGGCCGTCGGTACGAAATGGGGTCAAGGCGGTTGCGTTGGCCAAACAGGCGAATCGGCTTTCCGGCGGCAAAAATCCGGTGATTATCGAAACCCTTGCGGCGGCTTATGCCGAGACGGGGCGATTTCCTGAAGCAATTACAGCCGCACAACAAGCCTTGCCGTTGGCCAGCGCCCAATCCAACGCACCACTGGTTAAAACTCTTCAGGCACAAATCGGACTTTACCAGGCAGGACAACCATTCCGCGAAACCGCCCAATCAACCGCTCCTCCGGAGCGCGGCCAACCCTGACCAGCTAATTGCACTGCGAAGAAACTGCCCGGCAAAACAAGAACACATGACGAAGAAATCAGTAACCCGATGAAGAACGCGTGGAAATCATCTGTCCCCGGCGCGGCTCTGCTCATTTTGCTGACCGTGACAGCATATTTGCCAGTGCTTTCAGGAAAATTCGTTTGGGACGACGACTCGTGGACGACAAGCATCTCTGGATTGTTAAGCGATTTTTCAGGCTTGCGGTTGATGTGGTGCCAGCCTACCGCGCTGCAACAGTATTATCCGTTCACGGGCACCACCTTCTGGCTCGATTACCAACTCTGGGATTTCCGGACGCTGCCTTATCACCTTGAGAATGTTCTTCTGCACGCCTCCGCCGCTCTGTTGTTCTGGCACTTGTTGCGGCGGCTTCAAGTGCCGGGCGCCTGGCTGGCTGGTACCATCTTCGCGCTTCACCCTGTCATGGTCGAGTCGGCGGGTTGGATAACGGAACGCAAGAACGTGCTCTCGCTGGCTCTTTACCTTGGCGCGCTGCTGGCTTACCTGCGCTACGCGCAAGGTGTGACGGGTGACAAGTGTCAAGTGACACGAACGGATTCCATCCTGTCACGTGTCACGTGTCACGTGTCACTTTTTTACGGGCTGGCTTTCATTTTGTTTACTGCTGCGCTCCTGTCAAAGACCACGGCGTTTTCACTGCCGGCGGTCCTTCTGTTGATTTGCTGGTGGAAAAGTGGACGAATCCAGTGGCGGGCGGATGTTTTGCCAACCCTGCCGTTCTTTGGAGTGGCTGTTGGTCTTTGCCTGGTGACGGCCTGGCTGGAGAAAAACCATGTCGGAGCCAAAGGGCCGGAGTGGGCCATTTCTTTCCCCGAGCGGTGCCTGATTGCGGGCCGGGCATTGTGGTTTTACGCCGGCAAGCTGTTCTGGCCGGCGAATCTGTGTTTTGTTTACCCGCGGTGGCAACTCAACTGCAGTTCGTGGTGGCAATGGCTCTATCCGGTCAGCGCTGTTGGCACACTGCTCATGCTTTGGCTGGAGCGGGGACGGATTGGGCGCGGGCCGGCGGCGGCGGCGTTCTTTTTTGTCGGGACGCTCTTTCCGGTGCTTGGATTCATGAACGCGTATTTCATGCGATTCTCGTTTGTGTGTGATCACTGGGTTTACCTGCCGAGTCTTGGTCTCATTGCGTTGGCGGCAGCGCTGGTTGTACAAGCAGCCGAACATCTCCGCATCCGAACGGCGCTTTGCGGATTCATCGCCGTGGCGCTGCCTGTGCTCGTGTTCCTGACCTGGCGGCAATGCGGGATGTACGCCGACATCGAAACCCTCTGGCGTAACACATTGGCCAGAAATCCGGGTGCATGGATGGCACATTATAATCTGGGACACATGTTACAGACCTCGGGCAATTTGACGGAGGCGAAGGAGCACTATGAGCAGACCCTGTATCTCAACCCCGATTGCGATGAGGCCCAAAACAATCTGGCCTGGCTGCTGGGGACGCTCGCGCCGGCAGAGGGCGGCGACCCGGTTCGTGCCGTGACTCTGGCCCAGCGTGCTTGCAAGTTGACCGGCAACAGTGACGCGAATTGCCTCGACACCCTGGCCGTCGCTTACGCAGCCGCTGGCCGATTCAACGATGCTGTTGCCACGACACAAAAGGCCATTCCACTGGCACGCTCTGGCGGACAGGCGGAGTTGGTTCAAAAGATGGAAGCCCGGCTGGAGTTGTATCGTGGCGGACATGCTTACCACCCGTCCACCGACGTGACGAGTCAAGGTAACCCCTGATGCAAACGGCCAAGAACTGAAAACCCAGGGACAGGAACATCCCATGCTTCCAGCGTCAATTGCTCCAATGCTAAAGAAGTGCCATCGGATTTTCAGGAAGGCGGGACCGGATTCCCGGACAACCTCTGCCGCTGAAGTTCCCGCAGGTGTTCCAACATTTGCTGTCCTCCCTCCAGATCGGGCTTGAGGCGCAATGCCATCTCCAGGTGGGCGATTGCCTCCGGTAATCGCCCGGGCATTTGGGAAAGCGCCATGCTGAGATTCCAATGGGCTTCCGCGTAATCCGGCTGGAGCCGCAGCGCTGCCTCGATTTGGGCGATTCCCTCGTTCAGCCGTCCGGGGATGTCGATGAGCACGTTCCCAAAATTGTTGTGCGTTTCGGCGGAATCCGGATCGTACCGGAGCGCCGCCTCGAAGTGCTCGATCGCTTCCGGAATCCGACCGGGAATATTGCCCAGGACAGTGGCTAGGTTGTTGTGCGCCTCGGCGAAATCCGGTTTGTACCGCAGCGCCGTTTCGAAGTGCTCGATCGCCTCGGGAACACGGCTGGGAATATTGCTCAGGATGGTGGCCAGGTTGTTGTGCGCCTCGGCGAAATCCGGTTTGTACCGCAGCGTCGTCTCCCACTCCGCGATCACTTCCGATTGCCGGCCTGGAAGCCCGTTCAAGGCGTCCCCTAAATTGTAGTGCGCGATCCAACAGGTGGGATTCCGTGCCAGCGTGGCACGGTAAAGCGTCTCTGCGTCTCGATACATCCCGCTCTGCCGCCATGTCAGCGTGCCCAGTGTCACCAGCAAGCCTGCCGCCAGCACAAGCGCCACTCGCCGGATGGCGGCCGGCATTCTGCTTGCGATCAACGTTACTCCCGAAGCAAACAACACGATTATCCCCAGACAGGAGAGATACTGGAGATGATCGCCGACGTAGGAGAGAACGAACCAGACCACGTTAATAAAACCAAGAACTGGAAATAGTGTTCCGGCAAAAATCAAAAACGCTGCTAGCGGTCCCCGATTTCGTCGGGCCACCAGCCACAGCCCCGCCAACACGGCGAGCGCTCCGAGCGTGAATGTGTATTGCCACCACACCCTGGAGTCCACAGTCCACCTAGGGTATATGAAGAACAGGTCTGCCGGCCACACCAGCTTGCCCAGATAAAACCAGAACACCCGCCCTGCCAGCAGTCCCCGCTCCAGCAACGACAACGAAAAATCCGCAGCATGCGATGCGCAAGTTTTCCGCTCCAACCATGCCGGCGGCAGGGCAGCGAGCACGCCCAGCACAAACCATGGCAGCAGTGGCAGCGCATCGCGCTTCCATTCGAGCCGGCCTCGCTTCCACCAGAAAATCACCAGCAACACCGCTGGCAGGGTCATCGTCACCGTCTTGCTGAGGAGGGCCAGGATAAACAGCACCAGAGCGATGTCATAACTTGACCGCTTGCGCGTTTCGTCGAAATGCAGGAAAACCAGGACCGAGACCAAACCGAAAAAGGTGGAAAGCGTATTTTTTTGTTCCGAGATCCACGCAACCGATTCGACGCACACGGGATGAAGGGCAAAGATGAAACCCGCCAGCCAGGCCCCCGGCAGCGCCAGCCGCCGCATGATCGCGACGAGCAGGCAGGCCGTCCCCGCATGCAGCAGCACGTTCGTCAAATGGTAGCCCAGCACCGCATCACCCCACAACCGGTGTTCCAGCCAGAACGCGCTGTGAAGAATCGGATAATACTGGTACGTCGCGCCCACCACTGACCAAGTCCGCCACAGACCGGCGAAGGACTGCAACGCCGGCGCAGGCACATGGCTTACGTCATCAATGATATAGCCGCCCTCAAGGGCCGGCTGGTAAGCCAGCACGGTTGCGCCCAACAACAACAAACCCAGCCCGATTTGCTTCAGCCGGGCCAGCTTGAGATTTGCCGCAGTGATTGGCTGTTTTTCACACATCTGCTGAAGAACCAATGATATCAATACACTCCAAGCAACGAAACAATTGTTTCCCCGACGTGTGCGCGGTCGCAACTGCGCAGGCAGTTCCCTAAAGGAGAATCTCCTAAAGACATTTTCAACCCGAACTCCGAAGTTGAATTTCTGCGTTAGCGGAGTGCGGCCGGGACGGCCGCAGCCAAGTGGAGTGGGCGAGCGGTGGAAAAATGTTCCGTGGCTTGAATGAAGCCAGTTGCTGCGCCCGGGGACGGGCGCATTCCGACATTGCCTCGTCCGCCCCGCCACCACCGGCAACTTAAAAGTTCGGGTCCAAATATGCCAAGCCTTGGCAAAAAGAACAGGGACCTGGCAACCGAGTCGCCAGGTCCCTTGAAACTTCCATGCATCAACTATGACTGCATGGAACATCCATGCGGAACACAGTCACTAGTTCTGCATCGTGCAATTGCTCAGGACGCAATTCCCGAGTTTATCCGCGCTGCCATTGCTGTAGCTGTGGCAGGAAGTCAGCGTGATCTTGGCCGTGTTGTGGTTCGTGTCGAAGCCACGCTTGGTCGAGCCAGCTGTGTTGTTGTGGGCAGTGCAACTGCTGTAGGAATGCGCAATATTGTAGCTGCCGCCCATCTTGAAGCCGTCGCCGTTGCCCGTCTTTCCATTGTAACTGCCGTTGCTATAAGCCTGGCAACCGCTGAGCGTTTGTTTGCCGTTGGCGCCGTAGAAGTCAAAACCGTCATCGGAATTGTTGTAAGCGGTGCAGCTCGAGAATGAACCTGAGCCAGTACCGTTTTTAACAGCAAAACCGTCGGCGTTGCCGCCCGAGCTGTCTGCGTTGCCGTACGAGGTGCAGCCCGAGATGCTGTAGCTTTTCGCACCACTATTGTGGGTTTCAATTCCGGAATCGTGATTACCGGTCGCCGTGCAGCTACTGACGCTGCAGCCGGAGCCGTCAATCATAATGCCGTGTTTCGCTCCCTTAACCGTCACGCTTTGGAGTTTAGAGTTACTATTGGGCAATTTAAAACCATCGGAACTGCTGGAGGTGAAGTTAAACGTGGCCGGCCCTTTGACGGTCACGCCGCTCGGCACCGTTATCGAGGCGACGGAATATGAGCCGGAACATTGAACCGTGGTTCCAGACTTCGCATTCTGAATGGTGTCACGAATGTCTGCTTTGGCCACCGAGAAGCCAATCACGGCGACAGCCACGATTACGCCTATACATTTTTGAGTTTTAGTTAATGACATACTGTATCTCCTATTTTGTTTGTTTTTGTTGGTTTGCTGCTGCTTTTTGCACTGTCACGAACGACAACAGTCCAAAAGGGGTGGCAAGGAATCTTCCTCGCAATTTAAGATCGTAATTTAGGGAATAATATGCGGTGACAGAACGGCCAAAACCATCTGCGGGAAAAGGCCAGTGGGTGGCGCAAACAAACCTTCTGACGGTGAACATAAGTTCTTCCGCTTTTAGGAAAACAAATGCGATTTTTACGTTTTCAGAGGGCAGTTTGTCAAGCCTCACAAATGTATGGTTTTGGTGGGATGCCTCTTTGCTCTTCATTTTCCCCGGGGCATCTTCCCTGGCTTTTGTCCTCTGTTTCGATTAGTTCAATTGACCTTGGTTGGGGCGCAATCAGGATATAATTCTCACCTTGCGTCTGAAACTGCTCGAACTTCCCAAGCGCATGAAGTGAACTCAACAATACCTCTGATTCGACCATGAAACTTTTGCCGTCCTTTTGCCGTCCTTTTCCTTTTCGGAAAGTTTCTTTCTGGAGCAATCTTGTGACACAGTCAAGGATTTTCTCTCGAATTTCTGATATTTCCGAAAATCTTATCCTGTATTTTAACCTGACTATCCCCTCCCGCACCGACCGGGGTTTTCAAGCCGCCAATTTTCAAGTCAATGAAACCACGCGAGAATTTCCTTGAGGCAGCCCCCCTGGACCGGGCGACAGAATGAACCTTCGCTAAGCTTTGGGGAAAAAGGGCCTTGGCAACCGTTGCCAAGGCCCCACCGCTACATCGAACAACTTTGGCAGAAGATACAGGTCCTACTGCTGCATGGTGCAATTAACCAGCTTGCAGTTGGCCACCCTGTCCACCTTCTGGTTGCTGTAGCTATGGCACGTGGTAAGGGTCATCGCAGCTGTATTGCCGTTTGAGTTGAATCCGCGCCCGCTATTGCCGGCGGTATTGTTGTGGGACACGCAACTGGTGTAAGAATGCAGAACATTGTTGGCGGGTGCTCCTCCGGCGCCCATTTTGAAGCCATCGCCATTGCCGGTTTTCCCTTGCGCGGCGCCATTGTTGTAACACGTGCAGCCACTGAGGGTAATCGGGCTGTATGCGCCGTAGAAATCAAAACCGTCATCGGAGTTTTGATAAGCGGTGCAATTCACGAATTGATTTCCCGTGCTGGTGCCGTTCTTGGCGGAATAACCGTCCGCGTTTCCGCCCGAGCTGTCCGCGTTGTTATACGCAGTGCAGCCTGAGATGACGTTGCCTTTTGCACTGCTCTTGGATATCTCAAAACCAGAATTGTGATTCCCACTGGCCGTGCAGGATGTGATCTTGCAGTTGGAGCCGAGAATCATGAATCCATGATTCGCGCCGCTGACTGTCAGGCTTTGGAGGACAACCCCGCTGCTGCTCGAAGCCACGCCAAAGCCGTCGGCACTGGTGCTATTGAAGTTAAACGTGGCCGGCCCTTTGACCGTCACACCGCTCGGCACGGTGATCTTGGCAGTGACGGTGTAAGTGCCGGAGACATTGACCGTTGTCCCGGACTTCGCATTCTGGATGGTGTCACGAATATCTGCTTTGGCCACCGCCAAGCCAAGCACGGCGACAGCCACGATCACGCCTAAACATTTTTGAGTTTTAGTTAATGACATATTGTATCTCCTATTTTGTTTGTTTTTGTTGGTTTTACTGCTGGTTTTTACCCTACTCCGAACGACAGGGCAAAAGGGGCGGCTAGGAATGTTCCTCGCAATCGAAAATCGTGTTGGAATAACAGGCGGTGGCAGAACTGCCAAAGCCATCCGGCCAAAAATTTGTCCAAACAGACCTTTTGACAATGGCCCGAAGGCCTTCGATTTTTATCAAAGCAAAACTTGTGTTTAATATTTTCAACGGGCAATTTGCCCACCCTCACAAATGTATGGCTTTGATGGTATGCCTGTTGTCTATGCATTTTCAACGGGGGTTATTCCATCTTGGTTTTTGTCTCCTGTTCAGGTATGAATTTATTCGACCATGGTTGGAGAGCAATCAGGGCATAACTCCCACCTTGCGTTTGAAACTGCTCGAACTCCCCAAGCGCACGAAGCGACCTCAACACTATCCAATCTGATCATGGACGTTTTCGGCTTGCCTTTCGGTAAGCAGTTTTCATAGAGCAGTCTTACGACACAGTCAAGTGTTTTCCATCAAAATGTCCCACTTTTTAAGACAATTTTTGCGTGTGTTTCAGCCTAACCCGGCTTCCGCCAACGGAACAAGTGGGCGATGAGGGTATTATCACCGCCACTCGCGGCGATTCCCATTTCGAACAAGGCCAAAGCGAAGGAGACAATCGCTCAGGCGGCCTTCCGAACTCGGAAGCCGATCGAATTCAACCATACCGGTTGATGGAATGAACGCCCGTTGGCCCAATTCAGCGCGCCCTTATTGCAGAAACGAAAATAGGTCTGCATATTCGCGCTGGGCGTGCAGTTTGGCTGTCAGGTCACTCAACTGATGTCCCAAAGATCTGGCCAGGTGATAGAGGAACTGGGCGGCCAGGGCCGGTTGTTGGGAGATGATTTTTTGCAGTGTCGCGGAACTGATCTTGATCAGAACACTGCTCTCCACGGCTTCAACACTCGCCGAACGAACGGCATGGTTAAGCAAGGCGACCTCTCCAAACGTGTCGCCCGCGTTCAGGATCCGCAGGAAAAAGACTTCTCCACTTTTTTGCTTGATGTAAACCCGCATCTTCCCCTCCAGAATCAGGAACATCGAGTCTCCCGGCTGTCCTTCGTGGAAGAGGGTGTCCGAGAACGCACACGGCACCAGCTCCACAAAGTCCAAAAAAGCGGCGAGCTGTTCGTCGGTGAGCAGGGCGAGGCTTTTAATCCTGCGCAAATGCACCGGCTTGATGGTTGACTTGTCCATGACCAATATGACGGGTCAATTAACAGTCCCATTCTTTTCTGGCAAGCACATAACTGTGCGCAAAAACCTCACTTCTCTTTCATGCTCACTTCCCCGATCCACTCATTCGGCGGCGGGTGAATGCGCAGTTCGGCGATTCGGTTGAGATAGAACAACGAAGGGCCGTCCCCGGCGGAACTGTCACCGCCATTGGCCGGCGGGCCTTCAATCCGCATGCGAAGCTGAATCGTTTCCCGGAACGCCTGTTCCGCGGCGTCAAACTGGCGTTTGCGAAATTGCTGTAACGCCCCGGCAAATTTCTCGCGCCACGGTCGTGAGGGTTCCGCCATTTCACGCGGACCCAGCAATTCGTGGACTTCAATGGCGCGGACAAAGCCTTTGACCTGGAAATGGCCAATCAGACGAGTCGTCATTTTGTCCTCCACCACCCGCTGGATTTCCCGCGTGGCCAGCACGGCCGTGCCGAGATGCCGGTTGAGTCCTTCCAGACGGGCTGCCAAGTTGGTGTTTTCACCGACGGCGGCATAATCGAACCTCTGCTCGCTGCCAACGTTTCCCACACAGACCACGCCGGTATGCAACCCCACGCGCGTCCGCAACGGGAAGCCGCGTTGGGCGGCATCAAATTCCATCAATTGCTGCCGCAGCATTAACGCGGCGCGACAGGCGCGTTCGCGGTGGTCGGGTTGCTCCACCGGAGCGTTCCAAATCACGAAAATGGCGTCGCCCACCAGGTCCATGACCGTCCCGTCCAGTTCATGGATGCACTTCAGCGCGGCTTCAAAATATTGGTTGAGGAGGTTGACCATGTCATCCGGATGCATGGCCTCGCTGATGCGCGAGAAGTTCTCGATGTCAGTGAAAAGCAAACTGACCTCTTGTTTGACGCCCCCGCGCCGGCGCAGGCTGGGATCGTTCAACACCCGCTTGACCAATGCCGGAGACAAATGCGCGGCCAACGACTGTTCCAGCAGCTTCTTTTCCACATACAAACGCAGCGAGTTGTAAACGACCGAACAGAGCAAGGCGACCCAGAGTTCACACACCAGAATCAACCAGGCGAACCAATAATTCCAATGCCAGACCAGCAAATGCGCGATGGCGGCCACGAGGGCGATTCCAGCCAAAGTAATCAACACCGCAGCGAGCGGCCGTGCGCGAATCAGCCCGTAACCCGCCAGCATGGCAAACAGCAACACGACCGACAGTTCGAGCACCGGCGGTAGACGATTGAGCCAGTCGTGGCGGAGGAGATTCAGCGCCGCCGTCGCGTGGATTTCGACGCCGGGGGCAAATCCTTTTCCCCAATACGCGTAAGGGGTGAGAAACTCGTCCTTGCCCTTGCCGGAAAAATCGGCGGACAACTGCGCTCCGACAAAGACAATTTTGTCCTTGAAAAATCCTGGCGTCACGCCAACGCCATCAGGAAGGGCGGCAAGGTAGTAGCTGACACTGGGAATCGAACGGGGTGGTCCGTAGTAATTCAGCCAGCGGGATTCAGAGGCATCAGAGCGAACCGCGCTCTCGGGCGCACCGGCAAATTTCGCCACAGCGGCCGGCAGCCAGGGAATAGAAACCCCTCGAGGAACGGGGTAAAAACTCCGGATGCCGTAATCGGGGTCAATTTTCAGGTTGGCATTGCCCCAGGCAACCGCTCCGGCGCGAAAAGGCGGGTAGGGATATTCTTCACGGTAGGGCTCTTTTTCATGTGCAGACGTGTAATTAAAGATTGGAAGACTCTTGCTTGAGGTATCTCCGAGTAAATTGATATTGCCGCAGAGAATGACGCACCCGCTTTGTTTGATGGCGCGCGCAAATTGCGCATCCGCCTCGGCGTTGGCTGAAGGTTCGGTGAATAAAATGTCAAACACGACGGCCTTGGCACCTTGCGCAGTCAGTTGCTCGGTGAGACGTGCATGCAGGGAACGATCCCACGGTGCCATCATGGGTTGCTTCAACTCTTCGTGCGAGACTTCGTCCAGATAAACGATGGCCACATTCGTGACGGACAAATCACCCCGCAAGGCAAACGGCAGGTCGAAACTCAAACGCGTCACGCTGCCACCGATTGGGAACAGCAGGAGGAAGGCGCCAATCAATGCCGTCAAAGCCGAAGCCACGCCGCCGCTCAGCCAGAAGCGGCTGTTTTTCCTGCCGGAGGCTCGCGGTCTCATGCGTGACTTGGTTATGAGATTGCCCTGGATTAAAACGTGAACTGAAAGTTGACGGCAAACGTCCGCTGACGGGGCAGTTCGGTGTAAAGATTGAGCGGTTCCAAACGGTAATCCTGGTCGGTCAAATTCAACACGCCCAGTTGAATTTGCGCGCGACGATGCCAGAACCGGTAACCGCCGAAAAGATTCACCTGCCAAAAATCATCGCCCGGCTCGGCTGAGTCGTAGCCATCATTGCTTTGCGAATACCAGTTGCCTTCCGCGCGGGCAAAAAAGCCGGAGGGATGATTGAACAGGGCGAAAAGGTTGAGTTGGTTGAGGGTGGAGTCGTAGTTCGCGTAACTTCCGATAGCCGGGCGGCGGTCTTCCAATTCCGCTTTGCTGAACTGGTATCGCGCTCCTAGTGACCAACAATCACCGAGCAACTGGTTCACCGTCACGATGAGGTTTTTCTCCTCATAATTCAGTTCCTTGCGTATGCCCGACGGAAGGAACTCGTAAGTCGCGTCGGGATTGACCTCCACGTCCACAAACCCGACCAGGGGGTTCGCTTCCGAGTTCAGCCAATTCCCTTCCACACCCAGATAGGTTCCACTGCCAAGTTTTTGCTCCCAAGCCAGCCCGAATGTCTCAAACCTCTCACCAGCGATCGAACCAGCAACCGACTCCGGAATGAGGGAACGAAACGCCTGGTTAAATCCAGCCACCTGGCTTGGCTCCAACCGCACACTTTGATCGAAACTCACCCCGCCCAGCGACCGGGTGTAGGCAAAACGCACCACCGTATCGCGGGCGGGCGTCCAGATAAAGCCTGCCTTGGGAGAGACCTGGTCTTTGGAATCCTCCGCGGTGCTGATGGGAGGAGAGCGGAAGTTCGCCGGGAATCGCAAATAGTCGTAACTCACTCCCGCGTTCAACTGCAGCGGTTCAAGAACGCGCCAGAAACAATAACCGTAATCGGTGATGCGTTGGAAGTCGGTCAATTCGCTCTGGGGGGGAACAGAACCGAGCGCTGACTGAGTGTCAAAGGTGCCGGTCTGTAAGCGCTCGCCAAAAACAACACCAAGCTTTTCCTGCTGCCAGATTTGCTGCAACTCAGCCGAATAGATGCAGAGTTTACTCTTATAGGTCAGCTCGGCGTCAGACTCACCAAAGCTGGAGAGCACCGAATGATTGGGGTCGCTTACCTTCAAGGTGTCGTTGAAACGCCCTGCGACGATGAGCGTGTCAACGCCCGGACTCCACTCGTGCCGGTAGCCCACGAGCAGCAGCGGCTCTTGAGTTTCTTCCGTGCGCAGGCCGGGGTCCGCGCTGCTTTGATCGTAGTATTGGGCCAAATCACCGGCGGACGCGCCGTAATAAATCTCCTGATAAAAAACCGAGTCTTGCGGGGTGATATCCCATTTCAGTTGGGTGGAAATCGTGAGTTGCTCCTGGTCGTTGTTGGGGCGCTGGCCGTTATCGGAACGGTAAAGGGCGTCCACCGCGTAGCCGAAGTCGCCAAACGTCCCGTATTGCGAGCCGGATTGAATCCAGGCGCCGCGGCTCAAATACTCGGTGCTTGAAGCGACGCCAACCCCGTTGTGTTGAAACAGCTTGGAATACTCCTGCTGCGAAACGGTCTGCGAAAGCGTGCCGGCGCCGACCGGCGCCAAGAGATTGCCCAGCAAATATTCGCTTAACCACGGCGTTTCATAACGCAGATTGATCTGGTTGGGGTCGCGAAGCTGGTTGTAGCTGTTGGCCAGGAACAGATGGGCCGAATAATTCGCGTAATCGTAGTTCACGGCGCGTGTGGCTTCGCGAACGCTCACATCTTCCATGCCGGCATCGCTGTAAACGCCCGCCAGGTTTGCGCCGCGCACCGCCTCATCCTGGTCGAGCAACATGCGCGAGCGAAAAACCGACCGATTGTCGTTAAGCTCCTTGGATTTTTCCAGATCGCGAATCGCTTCGTTGATGCGGTTCTCCTGCTGGTGCAGCAGCGCGGAGTAAAGCCAGCTCGTCGGGTCATTCGGATCGAACTTGCGGGCCAGCTCGAGTTCGTGGTTGGCGCGCGCGTCATCGCCCGTCTGGCTGAAAGCCTTGCCCAAGTAACTGCGGAGGATGGCGCGATTCGGTTCCAAGGCGGCGGCGACCTGCAAATCTTCACGGCCCGATTCAGCCTTGCCTTGACGAATTTTGCACAAACCACGACCGAGCCACGCATTGCCCAGCGAACCATCTATCGCTATCGCCTCGTCAAACTGTTGCATCGCGTCGCCAATCCGGTTCTGCGCGGCCAAAAGAAACCCTTTCAAGGTAATCGCCTGCGGATTACGGGGGGCAAGGGCAAGGCTCCTGTTCAAAGCGTCCAGCGCCGCATCCGTGTGACCGAAGCTGAATTCCAGCTCCGCCACGCGCTCCCACGCAAATCCGAACGACGGCGATTTCTCAACCGCCTTGCGCGCCGCAGTCAAAGCCGCCGCAAGATTTGCGCGGGATTGCTGGTAGTAGGACCCGGCCAGAAATTCCGTCGCCAGCGTGGGCGTGCCTGGCGACTTCCACGTTTCGAATTTCACCGCCGTGATCAGCTCCCGCAGCGCGCTGGCCAGCGCCGGATTGTTGCCACCACCCGACGCAGCGGCTTCCAAATGCGACATCGTCTGATCCACCAATCCAACCGACAACAGGAGTGCGCCAAGATACAAATGATCGGCCGGCGATTCCGGTTGATGATCCGCCGGATATTTCTTGAGGGCCTCGAGCAGTTCCCCCCGCTGATAGGCGGTCAGAGATTCCGCGAGTTGCCCGCGCTCGCCCGAATTCAAATCCAATTCCGCAAGATCGAGCGCGCCCGGGTAATACAGGTTCCACTGAATCACGTTCACCGCATTGAGCACCGCGGTCTTGACCGGCGCCCTGCCTTCTTCCGCAACGCCTTGTTCACCGCCGCTCAAAGCCACCGAGCCGAAACTGTTGGTCAGTTCGACTTCGCCATCAATCATCGTCACCGTGGTGCGGCCATCCGGGCCGACCGAAACATTGAATTCCGTGCCGCGAATCGCGCCGGTCACGGTCGGTGTTCGTATCTGGACCTCCTGCGGCCGGTCGCGGTTGAAGAAATACGCCGAGCCGGATTTAAGATTGAGCGTCGGCTTGTCCGCGGCCGTGTGCGGCGGTTCGATTTCATAGGACATCAGTTCGCCCACGCGCAGGATGCTCAGGTTCGAGAGCCGCAACGTTGCGCGGCTCCGCTGGCCCGTGCGCAATTGGTCGCCAACTCCCATGGATGAACCAACGCTGGCCACGGTCCACTCCCTGGCGCCGAGGCGCAATATTTCGACAGTGCCTTCAACGCTTACAACTATCGCGGAGGCGCTATTGGTGTTGATGGGCGCGGCGAAGACGCCAGGACAGACAAACCAACTGGCCAGCACCAAGGCGGCCACACCCGGGAAAGTGAGTTGCTTTGCAGAAATGTTCATGATGAGAACTTCTTCCAAAAAAGCGTCCGGAACAGACGCATACACTCAATGCAGTGAAAGAATCAAGCCTTAACTTATGACAGTTTTGGAGTAAAAAGCTGTTTGTTGGGGGCGCTTTTTCACCATTGACTCGCGCGGAGCGAAGTTGACCCGCTCACGCCAATGGGCGACCCATTTACTTATTAGGGCGCATCTCAATTTTTGAACAGCGGCGGAAAATTCTCATTAGCACCGGGCTTCAGCCCGGTGATGATGATCGAAAAACGTCGGAAAGCCGTTTTAACGGCTTCGGTGTGCAGGGAAACCCGTTGAAACGGGTTTTATCCTCGTGACAATTGGTTTCACCCGGCTAAAGCCGGGTGCTAATGAGAGGCGCTCAAAAACTGAGATGCGCCCTACTTATTAATTCACTTTAAGTTTGAGTTGACATGATCTTAGCAAGGTGATAGAAAAGCACGTTCGATTATCAATGCCCAACCGCCAGCGCGGCGTTGGAGTTGTTTCGGGATGCTGACCTTTTGGGAATGAAAGGACAGTATGAATTGCGAAGACAAATCTGAAGGCTTACAAAACCCACGCACGATAAACGCGCGCATCTTCATCCCTCGGTGGGGGAGCCACACTGTTATTGACGGCGCTCCTTTTCGCAGCCCCAGCGAAGTCTGGGGGCGCGCAAACGAACACCACCGGCGACGCTTAAGGCGGGCGCGGCCTGTGGCCAGCCAAGCCGTAGAGACATTCAGGCGTACAAACCAAACGAACACGTATGAAAACCAACCTCCTTTCATCCCGGGCCGTCTTGCTGATGGCCATCTCTTGCCGGCTCGCCTTGCATCTCGCGCCTGCGCGCGCTGGTGTGATCGTTGACGACACCTGGGCGGATTCCATCCGCCACAAATTCCCGGTTTTTTGAAACTCAGTGAAAGACTTTTATGATAGCAAAGACCTTCAGAAATCAAACCCAGGAAAACACCATGAAACAAAATAAATCAAGCCTCTTTCTTGTCACTCTCGCCTCCGGCTTTCTCCTTTGTCAGAATGCCACCGCATCAGGATATGGGTATGCAACTTTTCAGGAAGATTTTTGGTACGATGCAAGCGGAAGACTGGGGGATCCTGCCACCGGCGGTGGCAACTTATGGGTTGGTCCACAGAGATCGGTTTACGTTACCAATGATCCGGCAATCCCATATGGCAGTCTTAATGGACTAACCAACGGTTTGGTTGCGTCTTACGGCGACAGATGCATCATCTATCCCACCAACGATTACAACAACGCTCCTTACGAAAAATGGGGCAACAGTGGGCAGTATAATCCAGGCACCCCAGGTTATCCACAAGCTGGCACCAATATTTATATTTCGTTCCTGTACAAGTTCGATGATTCTGGCACCCCGCTTAACTCCGTAGGACAACGGGTTGTGCAGTTACAGAAGCAAAACAGCGGTTTAACTTCAGCGGGTAATGTTTCATATATGCTGGTGCATTGCAGAGAAGTAAGCGGCAACATTAACCTGGGAATCAGCAAATATTCCGGCAACAGTACCGCTTACCCGGCCTCGACCAATTGGGCAGCCACCAACCTCCATTATGGGCAAACTTTCTTCGTGGTGGCCAAAATGGCAATGAGAGGTAATGGTCACTACCCACCAGCGCCAGGCAACCCATACGAAACCAACGCTTTGTGGATCAATCCCAATACCAATAGCTTTAACGGGGAGGAACCGCTGCCTCCCAGCGCGTTCGTCGATGATGGACTCGATGACACAAGCCCCACCGGTCCAGGGCGCTTTTATATAGACTCCACCGGGCAGTCGGCCGAAATTGATGAAATACGCATTGGCAACTATTGGGCGGATGTGACTCCGCAGGCAGGCCAATGTGTCAACCCGTATATTTTACAGAGTCCAGGAAGTGTTAGTAATGCTAATGCAAGTGTAATATGTGTTGAAGGACAAGGAATGCAAATGGGCATGAAGGCGGTCGCCACCGGTCCAACTTATCAGTGGCAAATCAGCAACAGCGTCGCCGGTTGGGTCGACATCACCAACGCGACGGCCCGCAATTACACAACTCCGAACCTGTGGATTGGCCCCGACAACGGAAACAAGTATCGGACGATTGTCTATTCTGATTGCAACGGGAAGTATGCAACCACCTACGTGGCGACCGCGACGGTCACTGCAGCCACACCCACGCCGCCCGGCTTGATTATGTATGACAACTTTAGTGACATGCAACGGGATAATCTTCCGGTGACGACCAGCAACTCGGTCTGGTACACTGCAGTCTCGGCCAACTTGGATTCGTCTTCGGGCTTCCTAATCGGCACACCTCTGTCCGGTAGTTCGAGTTTGTGGTGGGGGCAGTTCGTTAATGAATCAACCACCAATCTGCCCGTTCATCTGGATATCAACCGCGCAATCAAGGTCACCTTGCCTTTTACCCCCAATGGGTTCGATTCCCATACCGACAATGGGGCTTTACGGTTTGGCCTGTTCGATTACGCTGATGGCGGCGTACTGCTTACCAACGATAGTTCACTCGCCACGGGGAGCTCAGGCAACGGAGCAAGTGTCAGAGGGTATATGCTTAGCGTGGACTTTGGCAACAACTTCACGGCGGACTTGCCCCTGTCACTTTGGGTAAGATCCAGTATATTGGACATTAGCCTCATGGGCACGACCGTCGATTACACGTCAATGGGAAGCGGGCCGGCCGGAGGTGGATATTCAAACGCTCCCGCGTTTCGGGCCGGCACCAATTATACTTTGGTGTTCCAAGTGACAAGAACAGCGACCAACTCCGTCACGGTTGCGGTGTCGATTACCGGCGGCGGCACGAACTGGTCGTACACGGCCACTGAAACCAACTATGCTTACCATCGGTTTGATGTGTTTGCCATCCGACCCTATTCGCTGGAAACCACGGCCGATAGTTTTACCTTCCCGAACTTCAAGGTTGAAGTTATGTCAACTCCATCCGTGACCACACTGCCGGCCAGCGACTTGACCCCAGGCGCCGCAATCCTCAACGGATCGGTCAACCCGAACGGAGCGGCGACCGGCGCCTGGTTCGAATGGGGCATGAACACCGACTATGGCAACACCACCATGCTGACCAATGTGGGCAGCGGCACGAACAATCTTTCCGTCAGCGCCCCAATCAGCGGGTTGGTGCCGTTGACCACCTACCATTTCCGGATGGTCGCCACGAACAGTTGGGGAACCGGTTACGGCGGGGATGCAATCGTGCTCGATGGCTTCACCGCCACTGACTGGACGATAATATTCGATGAGAACTTCGACGGCGGGTATGCAGGCGAGTTCGGCACCGGCTCGTATTCGGGAGGCAGCCCGACCGGTTGCACCAACTATGTGCTGGCGAGCGGCGGAAACCCGAACGGCTGCTGGCAGGTGACCATGACGGCAACAACCTCGAATGACTATTGCGGCGGGCCGGTGCAGTTGATGACGGTTTCCGGGAACACGGACACGAACCCGTCGGACTACGTGTTGTCGTTTGATGCCAAAGGCAGTCAGGCGGGCAACATCCAGCTTATTATCCAAACCTGGCCGGACACTAATTTTGGCGGCTCGGGGCCGGTCATAAACGCGTTTACCAACCTCCAGTTAACTGCATCCAATACCTGGCAGACTTTCAGCGTAAACCTGGGCAGCTTCCCGGGGACCAACAACCCAACCGGCGCAACCTGGCAGTTCCTCTTCCAACTCAATTCCTGGCAGTGGAACGGCCCCGGCAACACCGACACCCTGACGATCGACAATATTATCCTGGTGAATTGCTTGCCGACGGCGATCACTTCGCAGCCGGCCAGCCAATCGGTGCTGCCGGGTACCAACGTCACCTTCAGTGTCTCTGCCACGGGCAGTGAACCGCTGAGCTACCAGTGGCGGTTGAACGGCAACAATATTCCCGGCGCAACCAACTCCACCTACTCCATCTCCACCGTGCAGCCCACCGATGGCGGCAGCTATGACGTGCTGGTGGCCAATCCGGGCGGTGCGGTGGCCAGCCTCATCGCCACGCTGAAGGTAACGACCGCGCCGCTGCCGTTCGCGGACAATTTTGCCAATCGGGGCATCACCAATGGTTTGACCGGCGTGGGCAGCGGGAGCAATACCAATGCAAACCGCGAAACGGGCGAACCGAAACACGCGAATAAATATGGCAACCACTCGGTCTGGCTGCAATGGACGGCGCCGGCCAATGGTGTGGCGACGTTCAATACGCGGGGCAGCTCGTTCGACACGTTGCTGGCGGTTTATACCGGCACGAGCCTGAGTAGCCTCTCACCCGTGGCGGCTAACGATGACGAAGGCAACGGACGGTTCACCAGCCAGGTCCAATTCAACGCCGCCGCCGACACCAGCTACATCATTGCCGTGGATGGCTTGGGCAGCGCCAATGGCGACATCGTGTTGAGCTGGAATCTCGTTACGGATGTCCCCCAGATTCCCATGATCAGCACGCAACCGGCCGATTTGACGGTGTCGGCCGGCAGCAACGTGACCTTCAGCGTCTCTGCCACCTGCAACACGAGCCTGACCTACCAGTGGTATTTCAACGATTCTCTGGCCATCTCCAACGCCACCAACCCCTCGCTGACGGTCTCGAACGTCGGCCTGTCGCAAGTCGGCTTGTACCGGGTAAAAGTCACCAGCGCCGCCGGTACAAATGTGGTCAGTGAGGAAGGATCTTTGGAAATCGGCCCGGCTGGTGCGCATTCATTTGACAAACTCGAGGATTTGCTGGCCAGTTTATTGGGCGAAGAAGGTTTCGCAGGCATGGGCGGAAACGGCTTCTTGGCCGCTCTGGGTGGAGGTTTCCCTTCCGTGGCCGCCGGGAGTATGGATCACCATGACATCAGTATTTACGGCGCCACGACCGACCAAGGCGAACCGATTCCAAATGGGGGTAGCGGCGCCACCCGCTGGTATCTGCTCACGGCCACGGACAACAGCACCTTCATGCTTGACACCATGGGCAGTGCCATTAGCAACGTACTGGTCGTTTATATTTTAACCAACCGCAACCTGTTGTCCGTGCCGCAACCGCTGCAACTGGTGGCCAGAGACACCAACCATAACAGCGCCCCCGACGGCACTAACAGCATGGTCAGGTTCCCCGGGAAGACCGGCACCAACTATCTGATTGCGGTGGCCTCCGCGGTCAAAGGAGAGCAGGGCATCATTAACTTGGACTGGCATGTGGGAATTCTTCCTACGAGTGTCGGCGGGGCTGGCCAGAATCAGGCCGTTTGCGAGGGCGCCACGCTGGTGCTCCAAGGCGGTGACGCCAACGCCGTGCCCGCGCCATCTTACCAATGGCTTTGGAATGGCACAAACATCCCGGGGCAAACCAGTACGAATTATTCGCTGACCAATATACGATACAATCAGGGTGGAATTTACAGCGTGGTGGTGAGCAACTTTATGGGGGTGGTGACCAATCCAATTGCCACAGTGTGTATCCAGTCCCCCTTGCGAATTGCGCTCGAGGAGTTTTCCGGCGCGCCCGCCTTCCGGCTCACAGGGAGCGCGACGCAGACGATCGTGCTGCAGTTAAGCACCAACCTGACGTCCTGGACCCCGCTGTTTACGAATCACTATCCGAGTGTGCCGATAAACTACCTCGACACCGATGCGGCTGCTCGCAGCAGCGGATTTTATCTCTACAAGTCGTGGCCGTAATCGTAAACAACATAAAGGGGATCCGTACACTTATTATTGACAACTCGCAACGCCTTTCAAAGCATCCGGTTCAACAGCAGAAACCCCACGTAAATAATGCAGGCCATCAACGCCGCCACCACCAGCGACAAACCAGCCCAAAAGGTGTAGAAGAAAAGACCATGTCGGCCCATCGGCCGACCGCAATGCGGACAGCGCTTCACCGACGGCCCGATCTCCCCGCGGCAACTGGGACATTGGATCATGTCAGCCGTTGTTTCCAGCGTTGTCTGGGAACCGCTGTTGCTCATTCGCGACCAAGCTAATGGAACAAACCGCTTTTAGTCCAGAACCAAGCGTACGCAAACTTTTTAACCACGGATTAACACGGCGTAAAGCCGCGTGGCGGCCACGCCGCTATACGCGGATGGACACGGATATTTTAAAACGCAAAGGCGCAAAGACGCGGGGCTGGTATTCGTCCTCGTCCCTTGGCGCGGCGAAGTGCAACGAAGACGGCTCATCCTCGAATTCAAACACGCGAAAGGTTTCGTTGAACCGTTGAATCGTTAACTCTCAACCGTTCCAAACCGGCAACACGCCGGGCCGGAGGCCGGCGTTCCGATGTGTTTGCCAGGTTGCGTCCGGCATCACCGGACGCTTGCCACCGGCCGTTCTTCATTCGTAAAGTTGGCAAACGATGGACTGGCTCAACCTGATCGACCGCTACTGGCCGCACCTGGCCGCGGGCTTTGATTTTCTGGCCGCACTGCTGGCCTCAGCCCATGCCTTGCTGCACAAACGCGATACCCGTGCCGCAACGCTTTGGATTGGCTTCATCTGGCTGATGCCGCTATTTGGCCCCGTCCTTTACCTCATGTTCGGCGTCAACCGCATCCGCCGCCGCGCCATTTCGTTGCGACTGCAAAAACCTTCGCACCGCGCCATCCCCCAAAACCTCGGCGAACCACAGCATGCCGGCGCGGAACATTTGAAAATGCTCGCGCACGTGGTGAACCGCATCGCCGTGTTCCCGCTCACCCCCGGCAACCACGTCCAGCCGCTCGTCAACGGCGACGAGGCGTTTCCCGCCATGCTCGCCGCCATCGAATCGGCCAAAAAATCCATCTCGCTCTCCACCTACATTTTCGACAATGACCCGACCGGAGGACAATTCGCCGCCGCGCTGGGCCGCGCCGTCACACGCGGGGTCGCTGTGCGCGTCCTGATTGATTCCGCCGGCGCGCGTTATTCGTGGCCGTCCATCATCCACGAATTGAGGCGCGCAAATGTGCCCGTCGCGCGTTTTTTGCCGTCGCTCGCCCCGTGGCGGGTGATGACGTTGAACCTGCGCAATCATCGCAAGCTGCTGGCAGTGGACGGACAAATCGCCTTCACCGGCGGCATGAACATCCGCCAGGGCAACGTGCTCGCCGCCCGCCCGCGCCATCCCGTGCAGGACCTGCAGTTCCGTGTTGAAGGTCCGCTCGTGGCCCAACTGCAGGCGGCGTTTGCCAATGACTGGGCGTTCACCAGCGGCGAGGCCCTCCACGGCGAAGCCTGGTTCCCCGAACCCAAACCCACCGGACGGGGCGTCATCGCGCGGGTCATCACCGACGGGCCGGACGCCGATTTCGAAAAACTGCGCCTGACACTGCTCGCCGCGCTCGCGGAGGCGCAGACGTCCGTGCAGATTCTCACGCCGTATTTTCTGCCGGACATCGCGCTCATCACCGCCTTGAACCTCGCGGCGCTGCGCGGTGTGCAGGTGGACATCATTTTGCCGGGCAAAAGCAATCTGCCCTATGTCCATTGGGCGTCTCGCGCCATGTGGTGGCAGGTGCTGGAACGCGGCTGCCATATCTGGCTCACGCCGCCGCCATTTGATCATTCGAAGCTGATGGTGGTTGACCGGCACTGGGTTTTGCTCGGCTCGGCCAACTGGGACGCGCGCAGTTTGCGGCTGAATTTTGAGTTGAACGTCGAATGTTACGGACGCGAGTTCGCGCACGAGATGACGGCGGTCATCGGGAAAAAACTCCAAGGCGCGCGCGAAGTGACCAAAGCAGAGGTTGACGGACGGGTTCTACCCGTAAAATTGTGTGATGCCGCCGCGCGGTTGTTTTCACCATTTTTATGAAATTTCAAATCCCAACAGGTAGGGCGGGCTGTCCCCAGCCCGCCGCAATGCGTATTTCAAGTTTCGGCGCGATGGGGACATCGCGCCCTACCAATTGTACAAATTGAATTGCCTATGAAAACCTTCGACAGCCTTACCGAACAGGAAATCCTCGCGCTGGCCATTTCGCTCGAGGAGGAGGACGCGCGCGTCTATGAGGATTTCGCCGACGGCCTCCGGGGAAATTACCCCGAACAGGCCGAGAAGTTTCGCACCATGCGCCGCGAAGAAGACGGCCACCGCCACCGGCTGCTGGAACTTTACAAGGCCCGCTTCGGCGACCACGTGCCGCTCATCCGCCGGCAGGATGTGCGCGGGTTTGTGAACCGCCGGTCCGTCTGGCTCGTGCGTCCGCTCGGCTTGAAAACCGTTCAAAAAACCGCCGAAAGCATGGAATTGGAGACGAAACGATTTTACGAAGTCGCCGGGCGGCGCGCGACTGATACGGGCATCCGGCAATTGCTCGGCGATCTCGCGGAGGAGGAACGCAACCATGCGCACACTGCCGAACGCATCACCCTCACCAAACTAAGCGAAGACGAAAAGTCGCAGCAAAAACGGCTCTTCCTGTTGCAGGTCATTCAGCCGGGCCTGGCCGGCTTGATGGACGGCTCGATCTCAACGCTGGCGCCGCTGTTTGCCGCCGCGTTCGCCACGCACAACAGTTGGGAAACTTTTCTCGTCGGCCTCGCCGCCAGCAGCGGGGCGGGCATCAGCATGGGGTTTGCGGAGGCGTTGTCCGACGACGGCAGCCTCACCGGCCGCGGCCATCCGTGGGCGCGCGGTTTTGTGTGCGGGTTGATGACCACGCTGGGCGGCCTCGGCCACACCCTGCCGTTTTTGATTCCGAATTTGAAAACCGCCGTCGCCGTTGCCGTGGGCGTGGTGCTGGTGGAACTGGGCATCATCTCGTGGATTCGCCACCGGTTCATGGACACGCCCTGGGCGTCGGCGTTGTTTCAGGTCGCGCTGGGCGGCGCTCTGGTTTTCCTGGCGGGAATTTTGATTGGCAATTCGTGAAAACAAAGAATGACAACCACGGATGGACATCCACCCTCCGTAGCAGAGCTACTGCGGAGGACGGGCGGATGAACACGGATATCGGAGGGGCGGGGTCTGCGAGACCCAAACATTAACCACGAAAAACACGATAGATAGGACGCCCAGGTCGTCACTACCGTAGCGCCGTCGGCGCGGCATATTTGTAGAACCATAACCCAAACAATATTTTAAGCCCCGTCGGAGCGGCATATTCTAATGATGTCGCTCCTGAACGGAGCTTTGGAATTTTCGCGTGCGTTTCTACAAAGATGCCAGCCCTACGGGCTTTCCTCCTACGCCGCCAAGACTTCGCGGCAGGCGGTTTGAAGTTTCTTCAAGCCGGCCTTTGATTTCGCCTCAATGTAGCAACGAATCAATGGCTCGGTGCCGCTGGCGCGGAACGCGACCCATTCGTGGTTCGGCAGCAGAAATTTGTAGCCGTCGGTGGTGATGAACTTTTCCACCTTGAACGGCCCGATGTTTTTCAAGCCTCTGCCCAGCTTCGCCAGTAACGCGTCCTTTTTCTCCGGCGCAAAACCGATGTTGATGCGGTCGGTGTAAAATTCGCCGATCTTTTTGGCGAGTTCCTTCAAAATCTGGCCGAGCGATTTCTTTTCGGTTGCGACCAGCTCCGCCATCAGCAGGCAGGCGAGGATGCCGTCTTTTTCCGGCACGTGGCCTTTGACGCTCAAGCCGCCGGATTCTTCGCCGCCGACGATGATGGGTTCGCTTTCCATCAGCGCGCCGATGTATTTGAAGCCGACGGGCGTCTCGTAAACTTTCACACCGAACAATTCCGCCACGGCGTCCACCTGATGGCTTGTCGGCACGGTGCGCACCACCGCGCCCGTCCAGCCGCGATTTTTCTTCAAATGATAAAGTGCCAGCGCCAAAACCTGGTTCGGCGTCAGCCACGTGCCGTCCTTGTCCACAATGCCGAAGCGATCCGCATCGCCATCGAGTCCGAGGCCGATATGCGCCTTGCCGCTGCGGACGTATTTGCTGACCCCGGCCATGTTCTCGGCGTTCGGCTCGGGATGATGGCCGCCGAACAGAGGATTCAGTTCGTTGTGAAACAGCGTAACCTTGGCGCCGGCTTGTTCGAGCAACGTGTCGAGGTAACCGTGGCCGGTGCCATACTCCAAATCCACCGCAACCTTAAGCTTCGCCTTTTTGAGCACGTCAAATTCAATCAGCTTGTGGAGTTGTTTGAAATACGCCGGCTGGGGATCAAACGTCGGGCATGGAAACGTGCCGATAACCACGCTTTTGATCGACCAGCCCGCCGCCTGAAGCTTGACGATGTTTGCCTCAACTTGTCCGGTGACTTCCGGCGTGGCGGGCGCACCGTTGCTCGTGGAAAACTTCAAGCCTTGATACTCCGCCGGATTGTGGCTGGCGGTCATGTTGATGCCGCCGATGGCCTTGCGATGGCGGATGTTGTGGGCGATGACCGGCGTGGGCGTGTCGCGATTGCAGAGCAAAGGTTCAAGGCCGTTGGCAGCGAGCACCTCGGCGGCGGCCAGTGAAAACTCGCGCCCCAGAAACCGCGTGTCGTAGCCAAGGATGACGAGTGACGAGTGACGGGTGACAGGTGACGAGTTCAGATATTCCGCGATGCCCTGCGTGGCGAGGCGGACATTGTCGAAGGTAAAATCGCGCGCGATGATGCCGCGCCAGCCGGACGTTCCAAATTTAATCGTCATGGGAGGGGACATTGGAGCAATGGAGTGATGGAGTGGTGGGTGTCGGAATGTCGGTTTTGCATTACTCCATTACTCCGGCACTCCAGCACCTCAAGTTTTCAGCTTTTCCAATCAAACGCCTTTTTTTTCACGGCGTAGATGTAACCGGCGAACAAAATCGCCAGAAACGAAATCATCGAGCCCAGGATCAAATTCCTTGTGGCCGGGTCTTTGAGCATGTCCTTGTAAACGACCGCCCACGGATAAAGAAAGACGACCTCGATGTCGAACAGGATGAACAGCATCGCCACGAGATGGAATTTGACCGACATCCGCGGGTTGCCTTCGCCCACGGGGAGCATGCCGCACTCGTAGGCGGTGTCCTTGATCCAGCTGCGTTTGCCGCGTTTGCCGACCAACATGGACACCAGAATCATCCCGAACGGCGCGGCGATGGCCAAGCCAAGCAGCATCAACACCGCGATATATTGGGCGAATTGCGACTGTTCCATGCTTGGAAATTTAGGAGCGGCAGCCGTTATTGGCAACAGCAATCACAAATTTAGACTGCACCATGCGTGCTGTAGCGGCGCTCTATGAGCGTCGCACTTCTGAATTTTACAGAATTATGCGGCGGTCATAGACCGCCGCTACAATGAATAGCGAGTTTATGAGAGGTCGCCGCTGGCACCGCGCCGCTTGCTTCGCATTCTTCGCGCGGCATAATTTGTGTTTCATCTGTGAAAATCTGTGGCCAACATTATCTTGCGAATAATTTTCTTTCGCGCAACGCTGTTTACCCTTTCAATTCCGCGCCATGTCGCGCGATTACGTCATTGAACCGTTTCGTTCTGAAATCAATTTGCAGATTGATTACGCGCGTGAACTGAATCCGCAGCAACTGGCCGCCGTCACCGCGCCGCCCGGCCCTGCCCTCGTCATCGCCGGCGCCGGTTCCGGCAAGACGCGCACGCTCACCTACCGCGTCGCCTACCTGCTGGAACAGGGCGTTCCCGCCGACCGCATCCTGCTGCTCACGTTCACCAACAAGGCCGCCGGTGAAATGATGCATCGCGTCGCCGGGTTGCTGGGCCGGCAGCTTCCGTCGCTCTGGGGCGGTACGTTCCATTCCATCGGCGCGCGGATTTTGCGCTCCCACGCCGATTTGCTCGGTTACCGGCGCGATTTCACCATTCTCGACCGCGACGACGCGAAGAATTTGATCAAGGCTTGCATTGCCGACGCCGGCATCGAAACGAAGGGCACGCATTTCCCGAAACCCGATGTGCTGTGCGAAATATTTTCGCTCGCGGTCAACACGCACAAGAGCACCGCCGAAATCCTCAAGGGACAATTCGATTACTTCGAGCAAATCACCCGGCTGGTTGCCGACGTACAGAAGCGTTACACCGCCCGCAAACGCGCGACCAACGCGATGGATTTCGACGACCTGCTCGCGCTCTGGCTCAGGCTGTTGCAGGAGCACGCTGACGTGCGCGAACATTACCAGCGCCGGTTCCAGTTCATTCTCGTGGACGAATACCAGGACACCAACAAGCTCCAGAGCGATTTGATTGACCTGCTCGCCGAGCGGCATCACAACGTCACCGTCGTGGGCGACGACGCGCAAAGCATCTACGCCTGGCGCGGCGCGAATTTCCAGAACATCTTCAAATTCCCAAAACGCCATCCCGACGCGAAAGTTTTCAAAATCGAGACCAACTACCGCAGCACGCCGGAAATTCTCAAGGTGGCCAACGCCGCCATCGCCGCGAACCGGGACCAATTCACCAAAATTCTCACGCCCGCGCGCAAGTCCGGCCTGAAACCTGCGCTCGTCACCTGTGCCGATGCCGCGCAGCAGGCCGCGTTCATCGCGCAGCGCGTGGGGGAACTGCCCGAGGAAGGCGTGGACTTGAACAAGGTCGCCGTCCTGTACCGCTCGCATTTCCACGCGCTTGAACTGCAGCTCGAACTGACGAAGCGCAACATCCCCTTCTCCATCACCAGCGGCATCCGGTTTTTCGAGCAGGCGCATATCAAGGACGCCACGGCGTATCTCAAGCTGGTCGCCAATCCGCAGGACGAACTCGCCTTCAAACGCATCGCGCTGCTGTTGCCGGGAATCGGCGCGAAGGGAGCGGGAAAAATCTGGAAACAATTCGCGGAACGTTTGAAGCCACACACTCCCCTCTCCGGTCCTGCGGACACCCTCTCCCCGCCCGGCGGGGAGAGGGACGGGGCGAGGGGCGCGTATCCGGCTTTGTCCGCTGCCCTCCAAGCCTGTTCCAAATCCGTCCCCGCCAAGGCCGCGTCAGCGTGGAAACAATTCGTCGAGACCATTTCACAACTCGAGGATGAAACCGTCCGGCAGAGCGCCGCGAAGATGTTGCGGCTGGTGATGGACGCCGGCTACGACGATTATCTCAAGGAAAACTTCGCCAATTACCGCAATCGGCTGGAAGACCTCGAACAACTCGCCGTGTTCGCCTATCAATTCGGGTCGGTCGAGGACTTCCTCACGCAACTGGCACTGCTCACGAACGTCGAGGCCGAGGACGGCGATCCCGCGAACCGCGACGCCGAACAAATCCGGCTCTCGACGATTCATCAGGCGAAGGGCTTGGAATTCGACGTCGTGTTTGTAATCATGCTGTGCGACGGATTGTTCCCATCCGGACGTTCGATGGAAACCGAAGAAGGCGAGGAGGAGGAACGCCGGCTCTTTTACGTGGCCATCACCCGCGCGAAGAACGAGCTTTACCTGAGCTACCCGCTGGAGCGTGCCAGCTTCAGCAAATCCGGCGGCGACTCGATGCAGCGGCCTTCGCGGTTTTTATCGGAGATTCCCGGAGCGCTGTTAAACGAGTGGAACCTGCGCTCGCGCTATGGCTGAAGTTTGGCGGGGTGCCAGCGCAACGGTGCAATGTTTCGGCTGCGACGCATACTTGCAAGTCGATTGGTCTCGCCGCATGGTAAAGAAATCATCGCCCCACCTCGACACTCGTGTCGTCTATTGCGGCGACAATCTGGAACAGCCGGATATATAAATCTGGACAATCAAGTTGTTAACCCGATTGAGAAATCCGGCGGGATCGCTTCCACCGGAGAAGTCCACTCCGTCCAGTCAACGTTGACGGAGTGCCTTGACATCCACCCATTCCCGACGGCGTTTTCAGGGGCCGGGGAACTGCAAGCGATAGAAGCCATTGGTCCCGGTCATATCCAGCGGCAGCAGGTATTGATCGCCGATCTGGATTGGCGAGTAGGGAACGACGACCCATGTGGCCGGCGAGAGACTGCCCGAAGTCTCCAGCACGAATCCTGAGTATCCGACCGGCCACATATACAAGGCAATATTGCCGGAACACATCATCCCCAGCCTAGGCAGGCTGATGACATTAATGGGGTTGGCCAAGCCGAAGTGCCCAAGGCCATCGTCCGCCCGCAACACCAGGTTCGAAGCCGTCTGGGATATCACCACCGTGCCGGTCCATACCCCTTGAATAAAGTTGCCCGAAACCGGCGGGGTGACAGCGACGCCGTTGGTGGTTCCCAAAATGGCGGTGCCGGTGAAGTTGGTGAACAGACCGTTGATCAGGTCCCGCGCCTGAATGGTGACGGCAAAAGGTGTGTTGATGAACCGCGGTGCCGGAATCGGGCTCCAAGTGAAGTGATCCAGCGTCACCGTTAGCACCGCGTTGGAACTGAGGATCGAGCCGACCAGGTTGGTCACCAGCACGGTGTAGTTGCCCGCCTGGCTGACCTGGACATTGGTCAGGGTCAGCGTCGTGTTTGTCGCTTCCACGATGTTCGTCGTGTTGAAACTCCATTGGTAACTCAAGGGCAGCGTGCCACTGGCCGTAACATTGAATGTTGCCGTGCCACCCACTGTTACTGCCTGATTGGTCGGCTGAACAGTGATAATGGGCGCTCCGAATGAACTGTCATTCACCAGTGCCAGACTGTGAAAGTAACCCGCACTAATCGCCACCACGTTCGTCAGGCCGGCTGGTGGATAATCAGGGATGTAGAAGCCCCAACCGACCATCTTGCCATCAGCCTTCAGCACCAGGTTGTTATAGCTGCCAGCCGCAATGGCCACCACGTTCGACAGCCCTGTAGGCACATTGGTCTGACCATAATTGTTGTCGCCCCAGGCGACGACCGTGCCATCGGCCTTGAGCGCCAGACAGTGGTAGTAACCTGCCGCAATGGCCACCACGTTCGACAATCCCGGCGGCGCATCCATCAACTGGACAGGAATTCCTCCGGGCGTATTATAGTTGGTTCCCCAAGCTACCACCGTACCGTCAACCTTCAGTGCCAGGTTGTAACAGGGAGCGCCTGCAATGGCCACCACGTTGCTCAAGCCTGCAGGCACATTCGTCTGGCCGTTACTGCTTGAGCCCCAAGCCGCCACCTTGCCGTCGGGCTTCAGCGCCAGACTGTGATACCATCCGGCGCCGACCGCGAGCGTATTGCTCAAACTCGCAGGCACATTGGTCTGGCCATTATTGTTTAAGCCCCAGGTGGCCACCGTCCCGTCGGCCTTCAGAGCCAGATCATGATACGCGCCGCTGGCAATCGCGATCGCGTTGGTCAAACCAGGAGGCACATCTGCCTGGCCATGGTTGGTATCCCCCCAGACAACCACAGTTCCATCGGTCTTCAGCGCCAGATTCTGATCGGCACAGGCACCAGCCGCAATCGCTGCCACGTTCGTCAGCCCCGGCGGAACATTGGTCTGACCATAATAGTTATCGCCCCAAGCGACCACCTTGGTGGCAACGTTCGGGTAGGTCACCAAGAAGGGGATATTGGCGTAAGCTGTCATTCCATTTACGGTCACCGTTAGCGGACCACGAGGCGCCCCAACCAGCACCACGACGGTCAATGAGTTCGAGCCGGCGGCGAGCACAGTTGCGCGGAAGCCCTCGAAACGCACGAAGTTGTTCGAGGCCACCGGGCTGAAGTTCGTCCCGAAGATGGTTACGACGGTGCCAATAGGCCCCGAGGCCGGGCTGAACCCGGTGATGACCGGAATGCCCGGCGACGGCGGATTCACTGTCAATACCGCATTGGAACTGAGCACCGAACCGTAAGCATTGGTGACCAGCACCGCGTAATTGCCCGCCTGGCTCAACTGAACATTGGTCAAAGTCAACGTAGCGTTGGTCGCCTCCACAATGTTCGTCCCGTTGAAGTTCCATTGGTAACTCAATGGCAGCGCGCCACTGGCGGCAACGCTGAAGGTCGCTGTACCGCCTGCAAACACTGTCTGATTCGTCGGTTGGGAAGTAATGACCGGTGGAAAGGCAGACAAAACATCGAACGGGTTGCTGGAACCGGTGTGGCCGCTGCCGTCATCCGCGCGCAGGACAACGTTCGTCGCCAACTGCAGAGCGGTAATGTTGCCGCTCCAAACGCCGTTGACAAAGTTGCCGGAGTTGGTCGGCGTGATGCTGATCGGCGCAGCATTTCCCACCGTGTAACGCAAGCCAACCATCGGCCATGAGCCCGTAGCGATGTTGGTGGGGAATGTATCAATGCGTGAGAAGAGTGACTGGTTGATGGTGCCATTCGGGAATCCGATAACCGACCGTGTAATCCAATAATAGACTGCGTCTGGCACATATGCCGCCACCACATAG